>Ga0210396_10002004_pt1 | contig 21061 bp, 16 predicted proteins | sample IncBWH17OmetaG_FD_155466 | JGI IMG/M metagenome (GOLD analysis project Ga0210396, IMG submission 155466) | Forest soil microbial communities from Barre Woods Harvard Forest LTER site, Petersham, Massachusetts, United States - Inc-BW-H-17-O ... | reverse complement strand
GTCCTTGACGACTTCGGGGTTGGTCTGCTCCATGTTGGCGACGCGGCGGATGACTTCGATCTGCTTGTTCGACGGCAGCCCCGACAGCACTTCGGCCGCGATGTTGGTCGGCAGGTGAGACATGATGAGGGCGATCGTCTGCGGATGCTCTTCGACGATGAAGGTGAGAATGTTCTCGGCGCCGGTCTTGTGCAAAAAGCCGAACGGGACCGAGTTCATCGAGTTGCGGACATTTTCCAGGATTTCGCCGGCCCCCTCGGTGCCGAGGGATTGCTTCAAGAGGTCGTTGGCGAACTCGATGCCGCCCTGCTCGATCGGCACACGTTCTCGCACCAGCCCGCGGAATTCGCGGAGCACCGACTCGACCTGGTCCTTGGTGATGTCGTCGATCTTGGCGATCTCGAGCATGACCGACTCAACCATGCCCTTGGGGAGCTGGCTGAGAACCTCGGCCGCGATCGGCTTCTCCAGGCTGAGCAATAAAATGGCGGCCTTGCGTACGGCGTCCATTAGCGAGCCCCTTGCAGCCATTTACCGATGATGGCGACGGCCATCTCCGGATTGTCGCGGACCATGGTCTGGACGAGGTCGCGGTCGTTGAGCGTCGGCATCGGCTCCTCCTCGACGACGACCGGCTCTTTTTCTTTCTTGGCGGCCGCCGGTTGTCCGAGCGTCGCGGCGGCGCCGGTGCCGGAGCTGGACGGAGCGGGAACGTTGATCGAGGCTTCGGTCGGCGGATCGAACGTGGCGGCCCGCGACGCCGTCGTCGATCGCAGCATCCACAGCGCCCACACCGCAAAGAGGCCGAGAGCGATCGCCCCGCCCCACTGGCTCACGAGCGACGTCACTGTGTTGAGCGACGACGGCGTGATCGTGGGCGGCGCGTCGTGCACCGGCACGAACGAGCTGACCGTGATCGACTTCGGATCGGGATTGGGGATTGCGCCCGCGACAATGTTCTTCACCGCCTGCTCGGTCTCCTCCTTGACCTTCTCGATCGTCTTCGCGCCCGATTTCTGGCCGGGCGCGTTCTTCTGAGCGTCGAGCGCCTTGGCGTAATAGTCTTCGGGAATCAGCACGGAGACGGTGACCACCTTGGGCATGGCGGCCAGGCTCTTGATGTACGTCGCCTCACCGCCGGGACTGCGCGTCATCGAGTTGTTCTCTTCGGTCACCTGGCGGTTCGTCGCGTTGGAGGGGGCGTTCGCGAGCGAGCGCGGCTGGTTCGAGCGAAGGCCGGGCTCGGCCTGCATGGGCTGTTGGCGAAAGCTTTCGGTGCGTTTTTGCTCGCTGGTCTGCTGCTCGATGCTTCGCTTCAGGTCGTATTTGACGGTCTGCGTCGTCGACTCTTGAATCGGGTCGAGCTCGACGTTCACCGTCACGACGATCTCGGGCGAGATGTGTGTGAGCGCGTTCTTGATCTTCGATTCGTAGAGCTGCGACGCTTCCCGCAAGAGCGCGAACTGCTTGCCATTGAGCGGATCGTTCTCCGATTCGGGTGTGTACGCCTCGCCTTTGCGCTGGTCGTAGACGGTGACGTCGGTCGACTTGAGATCGGGAATGGCGAAGGTGACCGCGTCGCGAAGGGCTTGGATTTGACGCGTCGTCAGGTCGTGACCGGCCCGCGGCTTGACCACGACGGTCGCCTTCATGCGGGCATCGCGGGAGAACCGCGACTTGCCGCTACTGGCCGGCGACCATAGCACGTCGGCGTCTTCGAAGTCCGGGCTGCCCAGGATCATCTGCACCAGGTGCTTGGTCAGGAGGGCTTCGCGCGTTTGCTTCATGCTTTCGGCCGAAGACATGAACGGGTTCGTGCTCTCGAGCTTCTTCTCGAGTTCTTCGGCCCAGTGCGTCGGCAGGCTGCCTGATTGCAACAGGGTCGCGTTGTATTTTTCGACCTCGCTGGCGGGCGCCAGGATCTGCCGCCCTTCGCTATGAAACTTCGAGAATCCCGCTTCCTTGAGCGCCTGCTCGGCATTCCGCAGCTCGTCGTTGGAAAAGACCTTCCCGTACGACAGAGGCACCATCGTCGACGAGTTCCCGTTCCAGGCGAAGAACAGGAAGCCCGCGGGAATCAACACGGCAATGACGGCAAACGTGATCCGCTGACTGGGGGCCAGCGAATTGAACACGGCCAGAAATTGTTCAAGCGTCCGACGCATCTCGGGTCTCAGATCGGGGAGTTAAGTTCTTGTCCAAAGTCCAAGGTCCAAGGTCCAAAGTCGTAGACAGGCAGGCCACGGGCGCTTTTTTGAATTCTGACCTTGGACCTTGGACTTTGGACCTTGGACTCATCCTTACATTTGCATCTGCTTGATTTCGCTATACGCGTCGAAGATCTTGTTGTGCATCTGGATCATCATCCGCAGGGCCAGGTCGGCCTTTTTCATTTCAGTGAAGACTTCGACCTGCGTGATGTCGCCGCCCGAGAGGCTCTTTTCCACGGCCGCGTGGGCCGATTGATCGAGGGCGTTGACCTGACCGAGCTGCTCCAAGAGCATGTCGGAGAACATGGGGTTCTGGCTGGACGACGTGGAAGTTCCCGCGAGCGACCCCAGCAGCGAATTGGTCGTTACCGGCGTAGTGAAGGCGCTGATCGGTCCCGTCATCGCATCGCTCCCACAGGTTCAGGTCTTTGCTAGGCCAAGATCTTCAGGCTGAGGTTGTCGATCTGCTTGTCCATATCAATCGCGACGAGGTTCGCCTGGTACGCCCGGCTGGCGTCCATCGCGTTGACGAATTCGGTCATGAAATCGATGTTCGGATAGGAGACGTAGCCTTCCTTGTCCGCGTCCGGATGGCCGGGCTGATAGACGCGGCGGGGTGGCGTGCTGGTGTCGACGTTCACCTGGTAGGTGACGCCGGCCGTCCCCGCGGGTGCACCTTCGATCTCGCTCGACGCGAAGGTGACGAAGCGCCGCTGGAACGGCGAGCTTTTGCCATCGGCGTTGCGCGTGGTGTTGACGTTTGCCAGGTTGTCGGCGATGGTGTTCATCCGCTGTCGCTCGGCGATCAGCGCGGTCGTGTTGACGTCGATGGGATTGAACATCGCGTACGGTCCTCAAAGAGGTCTCAGGCCTGTTCGCGGATGGCCGCTTGCAGCATGCCCATCTGCGTGGTCAGCAGGGTGACGGCGAAACTCTGCATCGACAGGTTCTTGGTCATCTCCATCATTTCGTGCTCGATGCTGCGGTTGCTGTTGTCTTGATAGGTCAAGCTGGGCGATGCGATCTCGCGTCCGTGAATCAGCTCTGCCGGCAACCCGGCCGGCCCGGTCGAGAGATCGTTGCGGGACGCCCCGCCCTGAATGGCCTCGCGCAGCGACCGTTCAAACTCCTGCACGGGCAGGTCGCGGCGGTGATAGTTGGGCGTGTCGATATTGGCGACATTGCTCGCCAGCACCGTGCTGCGACGCTCACCGAACGCGGCGACTTTTTCCAACAACGGAATCGTGGTCCCGTCAGCGATCGAAGACATTGCTCCTCCTTGGATCCTCGGGGTGCCATGCCCACGGCTTTGCGTGGGCATGCGCTACGATTGAGAACATGCCCACGCAAAGCCGTGGGCATGGCACCCATCCCTCTCGATTTCTCGCGGTCGAAGATTTCATGGCGATGTTCTGAAAAGCAGTCCAACGAAAATCAGCCAGATCAGGCGGCGCGGGTGAGCCGGCGATTCGAGCCGGGGCCGCCGCGAGGCGGATAGCCGTATTCCCGCAATTTTCCCGAAAGGGTCCGGATGCCGATCTTGAGCAGCCGGGCCGTGTGTTCGCGGTTCCCCTGGCAGCGGGCGAAGGTCGTTTCGATCAGCTTGCGTTCCATCTCCCGCAGTGAGAGTGCCGACGATTCCGCCTGCTCGCTGACCGGCCGCGCGATCCAGGGCTGCAGCATCTCGGCGGTCAGCAGACCTTCGTCGTGCAGCGAGCAAGCCCGCTCGATGACGTTTTCCAGCTCGCGGAGGTTGCCCGGCCAATCGTGCGTCCGCAGCACGTTGAGCCCTTCCACGCTCAGCCGCTTCACCGGCTTGCCTTCGACCACGGCGAGGTGATTGAGAATGTTCTCGGCCAGAATCCCGATGTCGGCCGAACGCTCCCGCAGCGAGGAGACGTGCAACGTGCAGCCACTAAGCAGTTCATAGAGCGTCGCCGAGAATTTTCCTTCCTGCGCCAGGACGGCCAGGTCGGCGTGCGTGGCGGCCATGACCCGCACGTCGACGGGTCGTTGCTTGCCGGTGGCCTGGCAGGTGTACGATTGCCGCGACAGAATGCCGGCCAGCTTCTTCTGGATGGCGACCGGCAGCAGCTCGACGTTCTTGAGCAAGAGACTGCCGCCAGCGCACGTGGCCAGGCGGCCGGGAGCGCCGACTTCGGTCGGATCGAAGTTGTCGGCCGACGCTTCGCCCAAGAGTTCGCACTCGAGACTCTCGGCCGAGTGGACGCGACAATCGAGCACGATGAAGGGGCGCGTGGCGCGGCGGCTGGCCAGGTGCACCAGCCGGGCCACCTGTTGCGTTCCCGAGCCGGCTTCTCCCTGAATGAGCACGTGCCCGTCCGCGTCGGCTGCGTAGCGGACGCTCTCGCGCAGGGCCACGGTCGTCTCGGACTGTCCGGCGATCTCGTTGAGCACCCGTGACTGCAGTTGGCGCTTGAGCGAACGGTTCTCGGCCTGCAGTCGGGCCTTTTGCGCCGCGGCTAACAGCAATTTGCCGAAGAGGGCCGGCGGCGTGTCGAGCGGCACCGCGTCGACCGTCCAGGGGCCCGCGGTGGCGGACGCCTCGGCTGTCGCCGACAAACGCACGACCTGCGTTGCTCCGCTGCGATTTTGAATGCCCGTACACAGCTCGGCTACAGCCGCATCTTCCCACGTTACGTCGACGAGGCAGATTTCAAACGGCCGTTCTGCGAGCCGCTTGAGTGCCGTGGCCTGGTCGGCGGCCACGTCGAGCTCGAACGCCGTGTCGTCGGCGTTCGCGATCATTTCGGTCAGGAGGGCCGGCGAGCCGCTGCAAACCAACAGCCGAGCGGTCGGCGCGGAGGGCCGGGGGGTGGCAGGAGCAATTACAGACATGGCAATCGATCCGTCGAATGGTGGGGGAGGAACAAGAGGTGACGAGACAGCAGAAGGGCGAGAGCAAAGGCAGTGTGCAGTGAGACGTGGAAGCGCAAATTCCAGGCGAGCGGTGGGTGCGGGTACCCGTGGCGAGCCACGGGTGCCACCGGTTCTACTTGTTTTTCCGAATTGACTGAGCTTTTGAGTGGCGTCGGACGAAATCGTCCGCAGCGGAGAATTGCGTGAGAGCAACGGACTGAGAGCAGAAAGCGTGAGAGCAGATATGTCGTAAGAGGCGTCTAGCGGTTCGTATTCAAGAAGCGATGATTGAGGACGGGCGTGGTATCAGCATAACTCTGGTTGACGTGGACTCCCTGAGAAACGGCTTCGAGCTGGCGGCGCGTGGCGTCGCGGCGCTCGGTCAGTTGCGTGGTTCCTTCTTTCTCCGACTCCAAGAGCTCGGCCAGAATCGACTCGGTGTCGGCGATCAGCGACTCGCAGTCGTTCCGGACGGCCGGCATGCCCGAGTCGCGCAAGGCGACCCACTGCCGGCTCAATTCCGGATAGCGCCGTTTCACTTCATCGAGCCGGCCCAAAATCCGCTGCTTCTGGGCCAACGTGGCCATCAGCTGCGTGAAGTCGTTCGATTCGATGAACTGGATTTGTCGCCGCGAAAGCTCCAGCAGGTCGCGGCAGTGTTTGCGGCGATGCTGGAGGACGTCGCGGATTTCTTCGAGGGTGGAGAGAGGCATTTAGAATCTCGTGGAAACCGGCCTCGGGGAAGACAGGTTTGGATCGGACACGGATGCGAGGCTACTACCGGGCTGGATGCGGGCCTGGCCTAGACGAATCGACGACGGGCTGACTGCGGCGCTCGTGGCGGGAGACGGGGACGCCCGGTGCCGCGGGGAGTCCCGCAGGGCGCCGGCCCATTCGAGCCAGCTCCGCCATTCGTCGCGATTCATCAGGGTCTTGTCCTGCGTGAAGATTTTTTCCGACAGGTTCTTGTGGATGAGCATCGCCTGGATGGCGACGCCGCGGGCGTCGAGCGGTTTGCCCAGCCGGTCGTAGCAGTTGGCCATTTGGATGTAGGCCAGCACGACGTTGGGGTCTTCGGCATAGCGGTTGGCCGCGCTCGTGTAGGCCTCGATGGCCCGCTCGAACTTGTCCATCGCGTACAGGTTGTGGGCCCGCTCGAAGTAGGCGTCGCGAAGCATTCGCTGGCCCAGCAGGTCGAGCAGTCCGGCCGATTCCTTGGCTTGCAGGCTCTCGATCAACAGTTCGAGCTGGTTCTGCGCTCCGTTGAGCTGCCGTTGAATTTCCGTCTGCAGTTCTTTGCGGGCGTTGTCGGTCTCGGCCTTTTTGAGTTTGACGCGAGGCAGCACGGCTCGTTCGCGGAGGGCGTTGGCCAGCAGATACCGGGCTTCGGGGCATTCGAGGCGATTCGGGTAACGGGCGACGAACTCTTCGAGACGATTGATCGCGTCGTCGAGCCGTTCGTAGGCGCCGGGAGAGCGCGGCCGCAGTTCTTGCGTCGGTCCGGTGGCCGTAGCACCTTCCGGCGCCGGCTCGGGTTTCATGGTCATGGCGATCTCGAACTGGATGCGGCCCAGGGCGAAGAGCGACACCTGCCACTCGTTGGCCGACGGATCGAGATGCGGCTCGTGCAGGACGCGCTGCCAGGCGGCGACCGCCTTGTCGGGCTTGTTGCGTTCCACTTCGCAGACGCCGACCAGGTACATGGCGGCGAACGCGGCGATGTCAGTGGGAAACTCGGCGAGCACGCGCTCAAAGTGATCGAGCGCCTCGTCGAAGCGGCCCAGGTCCATCAGGACTTCGCCGCGGCGGACGTAAGCCATCGGCAGCCGCTGCTTGGGCTGGGTGTTGATATAGCGAGTGACCTGCACGAGGGCGTTCTGAAAGTCGTGCCCTTTGCGATAGTGCTCGGAGCTGATCCAGAGCACGTCGGCATATTTCGGCGATTCGTGGAGCGCCTCGGCGAGATCGGCGTAGGCCTTGCCGCTGGTCTTCCAGCGTTCCAGCAGCTCGGGCAGCCGCGCCTCGCGGACGACGAAGGGGCTCTTGGCGATTTCAGAATCGAGCTGCGCGGCCCACAATTCGTTGGCCGTGGCAACGCGTTCGAGCGCTTCGAAGGCGTCTTTGGGCGGGAACAGCGGTCGCATATGGCGAGCCAGCTCGATTGCGAATTCGTACGCCCGCGTCCGCATGAAGTCATCGAACGCGGCCAGCACGAACCGTCGCAGATCGTCCAGCTGCAGCCAGCGGTTGGTGAAACCTTTGGGCGGCACGCGTTCCAGCGATTTCACGTAAGCGTCGAGGGCTTCCTCCCAGCGCTGGGCCTTGCGCAACAACTCCGCGCGGCGGACATTGCCAGCCAGGCCTTCCTGGCGGTCCGGGTAGCGGCGAACGAGGTCCCCATAGCGGCGCAGCGCGTTTTCGTAATCGTGATCGGCCTCGAAGGAAACGCCGAGCAGATAGAGGGCCTGCCGGGGATATAAGCTGTCGAGACCGGATTCGTTGGACAGGGCTTCCAGATCGACGCGCGCCTCCTTGAAGCGGCGTTCGGCCATGTAGACCTGGGCGCGGATCAGCACGGCCCCGTGACGGGCCGACGCCTCGTTCGAGACCTGGATCATCGCTGCGCGGGCCTGCTCGCCGTCGTGCAGGGCCACAAAGGCCTGCGCCCGACGGAGCAGCGTGATGTCACGTTCGCCCGGTTCGAGGTTCGTTTTGGCAAGGACGGCCTCGTTCAATTTGACGGCCGCCATCAGCGCGGCCGGCGTGTGAACGTCGAGATACCCGTCCTGCAGGGCCGCGGCCGCCTGGAAGAATTCCGGCGGCGGGGTCGGAGTTTTCTCCGTTTGGAAGTCTTGCACGGCTTTTCGCAGCGGCTCTTGCGCACCGGCCACGTCGCCGACCGCGGAAAGGGCCATGCCGAGCGTGAACAGGCCGTCGAGACGATGGGCGGCGTCGAGCCCGTCGGCGGCCCGCTCCAGGTGGGCGGCGGCGGAGCGCATCGATTCAACCCGTTCGCGATCGATCTGTTGCTGGGCCTTGCGGAAGTCGATGACTCCCAGGATGTATGGAATCGCGCCCATGAAATCGGGATCGCGATAGTGGAGCGCGTCCAGCTCGGACGTGATGCGGCGGGCTTCGACGGTGGCTTCGGCGTTATCGCGGTCTTTGAGGCATTCGAGGGCCCGCGCCAAGAGGACGGGCGGTTCGGGCCGCGTGTCGTGCAAGAAATACCAGGACGCTCCGGCCCCCAACACCACGATCGCCCCGCTGGCGCCGATCACCGGCCACTTGAAGGCCGTGAAGAGGGCCCGCGCCTTGGTGAGCAGGCTCGGCGAATGAGGCGCCGCGGGGACCTTGTCGCCCGCCGGTTTGCGCTCGCCAGGTTTTGCTGCTGGGTCGGCCATGGAGAAGTGAAGTGGGACGCAGCGCGAGTCGCCACGAAGTCACGAAGCGAGCGAACAACGGACCGAGGCGCGAAGCGTTCGCGCGGCGGTGACTTGTTCGGATCGCGCCGGGTTCGGGCGATTCGTCTGCGAAAACTTGAGGAATTCGAGTTGGAGAAGGACGAGAGAGAGGAGAGAGGGGCGTGTGATACCGCGACCCCGCCGATTCGTCAACAGGAAACCGGCCGAAACTGCGCGTTGCCGCGGCAACCACTCGAAAACTGTAATCTTTTGGCCGGCCGCGGTGCGTTGGCCGCGCTGGTCTGGAATTCTACAATCCGAACGGGGCACGGGCCGGTCTGAGTTTCATCTGTCTGGGTTTGGGGAGTGCGAGCGGTGAAATTGGCGCATCGGCCGGTGGTGCTCATCATTCGGGACGGTTGGGGGCTCAACCCGGCCGGCCGCGCGGGGATCGAAAAAGAGGCCGACGCCACGCTGATGGCCCACACACCGGTGAACGACGGCCTGCGTGCCACGTGCCCGCACACCACGCTCGACCCCGGCGGCGAAGCGGTCGGACTTCCGGCCGGACAAATGGGGAATTCCGAGGTCGGGCATTTGAACCTCGGGGCGGGCCGCATTGTCTACCAGAGCCTCACCCGCATCTCCAAGTCGATCCGCGAGGGCCAATTCTTCGAATCCCCCGCACTCAAAACGCTCGTCGGCAATTTGAAGTCGCGCGGCGGACGGCTGCATGTGATGGGGTTGTGCTCCGACGGGGGCGTGCACAGCCATATCGATCACTTGTACGCCTGTCTCGAACTGGCCAAGCGGAACGGCATCGCGGAGGTTTACGTCCACTGCTTTATGGACGGCCGCGACACGTCGCCAACGGCGGGTGTGCGATATCTGCAACAGCTCGAACAGCGAATGACGCAGCTCGGCGTGGGGATGATCGCCACCGTCATCGGCCGCTACTATGCGATGGACCGCGATAACCGCTGGGACCGCATCGCAGCCGCTTACAACGCGATGGTCGCGGGCGAGGGCGTCGCACGACCCGACGCCGTGCAGGCGATCGAAGAGTCGTACACCAACGGCAAGACCGACGAATTCATCCTGCCCACGGTAATTCGCTCGCCGGGCGGCGACGCGAACCAACCGCTCGTTCGTGACGGTGACGGGATCTTGTTCTACAACTTTCGCGCCGACCGGGCCCGCGAGTTGACGCAGGCCTTCATGCAGGACGACTTCACCGGCTTCGCCCGCGCGCGGCGGCCCAAGGTCGAGTTCGTCTGCATGACCGAATATAAGGACACGTTTCACCTGCCGACGGTTTTTCCGCCCGAATCGATGCAGAACCTCCTGGGCCAGGTGGTCGCCGCGAACGGTCTCAAGCAACTGCGAATTGCCGAGACCGAAAAATACGCACACGTCACCTTCTTCTTTAACGGCGGCGTGGAAGAACCGAACTCGGGCGAGGATCGCGCGCTCATCCCGTCGCCCAAAGTGGCGACCTACGATCTCAAGCCCGAGATGAGCGCGGCCGAGCTGACCGCCGAGCTGATCCGCCGTCTCGAGACGCGGCAATATGACGTCGTCATCTGCAACTATGCCAATCCGGACATGGTCGGACACACGGGGAGCATTCCGGCCGCCATCAAGGCGGTGGAAACGACCGATGCGTGCGTGGGCGAGGTGGTCGACGTGCTCCGCGCGATCGGCGGCGTCGCCCTGATCACGGCCGATCACGGCAACGCCGAAAAAATGCGCGAGGCCAACGGTCAGCCGCACACCGCACACACCACGTTCCCGGTCGAAATCTTTTACGTCGGCGCCGACCAGGACCAGTGGAAGCTGCATCCGGGCATTTTGGCGGACGTCGCCCCGACCATGCTGCACCTGTTGGGCATCCCGCAACCGGCCGAAATGACGGGTCGCTCGTTGCTCGAGCCGGCCACGGCGCGGTAATTGCCCAAACCGAAGCGTGAGCGATGGTCCGAATCGCGTTCGGAGACACGTGTGAAACCGTCGAGACGTCTGGAGTCGTTCCCCGTTCGGCTGGCCGACCTGATCGTCGGTCACCCGTTGTTCGTGCTGGCCATTCTGCTCGCGCTCACGGCGGTCGCCGGCTATTCGGCCCGCAACCTGCGGTTCGACTTCAATCCCGAAGCAGTCTTCAGCAGCAAGAACCCCGAGATTGAATACGCGGCCCAGTTCCGCCGCGAGTTCAACTACGACGACACGGTGATCATCCTCGGCCTGGAGGCGCAGGGGAAAGACAACGTGGTGAGTGCGGCCGCGCTCACGTGGCAGGCCGAGATGGTCCGCGACCTCTTGCATCTGCCCAACGTGAAGCGGGTCGAGAGCCTGATTTCGATGCAGACGCCGCGAGTCAGCCTGGGGCTTGATCCTAAGCTGTCCTACGAGCCGATCATCGACGAAACGCCCGTCAGCGAGGAAACGGCCGAAGTGCTCCGCGAACGGCTGGCCGACACGGAACTGCCGTTCGGCTCTCTGGTCAGCCGCGACTACAAGATGGCCGCGCTGTTGGTCGTCTTCGACGCGACCGAGTCCAACTTCGACGCCATGCGGACGATGGTGCGGCAAGTCGACGACACGCTGGCGAAGCACGCGCCGCCGACAGGCTACAAGGTGCTGGTGAGCGGTCTGCCCGTGCTCCGCGTCGGCATCGTGAACGATCTACAAAAGGACCAGGTACGGCTGATGCCGCTGGCGGGCGTGCTCTATTTAATTACGCTCGCGCTGGCCTTCCGCAGCATCTCCGGCAGCCTGCTGCCGCTGTTTGCCGTCGGGCAGGGGCTGATTTGGACGTTCGGCGTGATCGCCTTTTGGGCGCAGCCCCTCAATATCGTGAGCAACATCCTGCCCTGCATGTTGTTGATGAACGGCGTCTCGAACTCGATTCACGTGCTCACGCGCTACTCGGAGGAAGCTCGCCCCGGCATCTCCCGCCGCGACGCCGGCCGCGCGACGATTCGTCAAATGCTGGTTGCCTGCCTGGGCGCTTTCACGACGGCGGCCGTCGGCTTTTACGTGCTGATCACCGCCAGCTCGCCCGTGCTGCAGGAGTTCGGCACGCAGGCGGCGATGGGGCTGTTGTTCCTGTATTTCGCCGTGATCCTCACGCTCGGCTCTCTGCTGCCCTACTTCCGCCCGCCCGCGTTCCAGGAAGTCCGCGTCTGGCAGTGGCTATCGGTGGGGCTGGCTCACATCGGCCGGGCGCTCGTCAAGTGGCGCTGGGCGACGATCGGCGTCTTTCTGGTCTTGGGAGGCGTGTCGCTGTGGTTCGCGCGGAACGTCAAGGTCAATTCGACAACGCTGGAGACTTACGACAAGAATCACCCCACTATTCAAACCTTGCACGCGCTCGAGGAGCATCTCTCGGGATTGTTGCCGCTGGAGCTCAGCTTGCATTCGAACGAGCCGGGGCTGTTTTATCGTCCCGACGTCTTCCGCAAGGTGGCCGAGCTGCAGCAATTCGCCCGCCAGCAAAAGGCCGTGCTCTTCGCCCGGTCTTACATCGACTACTTCAACGAGATCAACAGCCGCTTCGTGACGGACGAAAAACTGTCGGAGGAATTGCCGCGGACCGACGAAGAGGGCGTCCGCCGCATCGAGCGGGGTCGTAACTTTCTCGGCAAAGTCGCCGGCGAGATGCGGTACCACGAATTCATGTCGCCCGACGACACGCACGCCCGGTTACTGCTCAAGATCCGTGACGTCGGCACGCGGGACACGCTGGCCCTCGTCGCCACGCTCGAAGCGAAAATGGCCGAGCTGTTTCCGGAAGGCTCGGGCATCACCTACCGGCCGACCGGCGATGCCTACGTGAGCGCGCTGGGCCTCACGCAGATGATTCACGAGTTGCTGGTCTCGATCCTGACCGCGGCCCTCGTGATCTTCGGCCTGATCGCCGTCTTGTTCCGCTCGCTGCGAATCGGCCTGATCACGATTCCCCCCAACGTGATTCCGCTGGGCGTCACCTTCGGTTACATGGGGCTGCGGCATTTCGATTTGAATGCCGGCAACGTGATTGTCTTTACGATCAGTCTGGGGATCGCGGTCGACAACACGATTCACTACATCCTTCGCTTCCGCGAGGAGTTCGCCCGCGACCCCGACATAGACCGCGCCACCTGGAAGACGCTGATCGGCAAAGGCCAGCCGATGTGCCTGTCGACGTTCCTCACCGTGGTCGGCCTGGCTGTGCTTTTGTTTTCGGACTTCCTGCCAACGCGGCGGTTCGCCGAGCTGTCGATCGTGACGCTGACGGGGGCCCTGATTGGCGCTCTCTTCTTACTGCCCGCCTGTGTGGCCGTCCTCTGGAAGCGGCCGCGAGAGCCGCGACCGGAGCCGATTCTCGTGCCCGGCAGCGGACCGCTCGTCACCAATCGCCTGCCAACTTGACAGCCCGACATTTCCCCCAACGGCTGTCTTCTGTCGCAAGATTAACCCCACTAACGAGTTGCGACACAAAGGCAGTTCCCGGCACGTTGATTGCTTTTGGAAAGCGCCGCGGACATACTTTCGACTGACTTGGCAGTCGCGCACTAAGGACCAGGCCGAAGCAAGCGATGGCGTGAGCAGGCAGGAGGCGTGGGGCGGACCGATGACGGTCTCCGATCGTATCGCACGGTCAGATTTAACGCTGCCCACACTCAAGCTGCCAGATCAACGCTGTGCCGGAACAAATGCTGTCATCAACGCTGAGGAGAAGCTGTGGCGAAGCTCTTGAGTTTTGACGAAGAGGCCCGCAAGAGCCTGTTGGAGGGGGTCTCCAAGCTGACGAAAGCCGTCAGCAGCACTTTGGGGCCCCGCGGACGCAACGCCGTCCTCGACAAAGGTTGGGGCGCCCCGAAGGTGACCAAGGACGGCGTGACCGTCGCCGAAGACATCGAGCTCGAAGACCCGTTCGAAAACATGGGCGTGCAGCTCGTCAAAGAGGCCGCCTCGAAGACCAGCGACATTGCCGGCGACGGCACGACGACGGCCACCGTGCTGGCCGAAGCCATGTATCGCGAAGGTCTCCGCTTCATTGCCGCCGGCGCCGACCCGATGTCGCTGGGCCGCGGCGTGCAGAAGGCCGTCAACAGCATCGTTGAAGACCTGAAGAAGCTTGCCAAGCCGGTCGAGGCCAAGAACAAGAAGGCCATCGAGACCGTCGCCACCATCGCCGGCAACAACGATCCGGAGATCGGGCAGATTCTGGCCGACGCTCTGATGAAGGTCGGCAAGGACGGCGTGATCACCGTCGAAGAGGGACGGTCCGTCACCACGCAGGTCGAACTGGTCGAAGGCATGCAGTTCGACCGCGGCTACCTGTCGCCGCACTTCGTCACCGACGAAGATCACCAGGAATGCGTGATGGAGAATTGCCGCATTCTGATCTACGAAGAAAAGATCAGCTCGGCCAAGGCCCTCGTTCCGCTCTTGGAAAAGGTCTCCAAGGCCAACATTCAGCTCCTGATCATCGCGGAAGACATCGAAGGCGAGGCGCTGGCCACGCTCGTCGTCAACAAGCTCCGCGGCATCCTCAAGGTGGCGGCCGTCAAGGCGCCGGGTTACGGCGAGCGGCGGAAGGCCATGCTGGAAGACATTGCCGTCCTCACCGGCGGCAAGGCGATCTTTAAGGACCTGGGAGTCAAGCTCGAGAGCGTCGAGATGCAAGACTTGGGCGTTGCCAAGAAAGTGATTATCGACGCCGAGAACACCACGGTCGTGCAAGGTGCCGGCACGAAGTCGGCCATCGAGGGCCGCACCGAGCAGATTCGTCGCGAGATCGACCAGACCGATAGCGACTACGACCGCGAGAAGCTGCAGGAACGCCTGGCGAAACTCGCCGGCGGCGTCGCCCAAATCAAAGTCGGCGCAGCCACCGAGACCGCGATGAAAGAGCGAAAAGACCTGATCGATGACGCCCTGGCGGCAACGCGGGCGGCCATCGAAGAAGGCATCGTTCCCGGCGGCGGCGTCGCCCTGCTCCGCTGCGGCGAAGGGATCAAGAAACTGCAGCTCACCGGCGACGAGGCGCACGGAGCGGCGATCGTCGCGAATATCTCGGCGATGCCGTTGCGACTCATCGCCCAGAACGCCGGCCTCGACGGTGCCGTCGTGGCCAATAACGTCCGCAAGTCGAAGGACAAGAACTACGGCTACGACGCGCTGGCGGATCGTTACGGCGACATGTTCGAGTTCGGCATTGCCGATCCGACCAAGGTCGTCCGCACCGCGCTACAGAACGCGGCCAGCGTCGCCTCGCTCCTCATGACGACCGATTCGATCATCGTCGAGGAACCCAAGAAAGATAAAGAAGGCGGCGGCGACCACCACCATGACATGGGTGGCATGGGCGGAATGGGAGGCGGTATGGGAGGCATGGGAGGAATGGGTGGCATGGGCGGCGACTTTTAGAGCGTCCGCGCCTGGTAGGAAGAAGTCTGCCGTGCACGCGGGGACGGTTTGACGCGCAGAAAAATAAGGAAACGTGCCGCACCTGACATGTTGATCCGCGGCCAAATTCAACCAACAAGAATCTCATTTAATCGAAGCGGAGTCAGAGGAAGATATGGCCCTCAAACCTTTGGATGATCGCGTTGTTGTCGAGCCCACGAGTGCGGAAGAGAAGACGGCCGGCGGCATTGTGCTGCCCGACGCAGCTCAAGAGAGATCGCAGCGCGGCAAAGTGATCGCCGTCGGCCCCGGCCGCATCCTCGATGGCGGCAAGCGGGCGTCGGTTGCGGTCGAAGTCGGCGACGAAGTGCTCTTCGGCAAGTACGGCGGGACCGATATCGAGGTCGAAGGGAAGGATCTGAAGATCCTCCGTGAGAGCGACATCCTGGCCAAGGTCGTGAAGTAGATCGATCACGCCGGCGTCGCGATCAGCTGCGACTCCAGTCCGGCGATTAGCGGATATCAGGCAGAACGCGAATCAAGGAGTCTCCAGAAGTGGCGAAGCAACTGTTGTTCGACGACCGGGCCCGAATCAAGCTGCAGCGCGGCGTTAAGATCCTGGCCGACGCGGTGGCCGTCACCATGGGGCCGACCGGCCGAAATGTGATTATCGATAAGAGCTTTGGCAACCCGCTCGTGACCAAGGACGGCGTGACCGTCAGCAAAGAGGTCGAGCTGGAAGACCCCTATGAGCACATGGGGGCCAAGCTCGTCAACGAAGTCGCCTCGAAGACCAGCGACGTCGCCGGCGACGGCACGACGACCGCCACGGTCCTCGCCCGCGCCATCTACGACGAGGGGCTGCGGAGCATTTCGCTCGGCTCCAACCCGATGGTCGTTCGCCGCGGCATCGACAAGGCCGTCGAGGCGGCCATCGAGCACATCACCAAGGCGTCGAAGCCGGTCGGGTCGAAGACGGAGATCGCCCAGGTCGGCGCCATCTCGGCCAACAACGACCAAACCATCGGCAACCTGATCGCCGAAGCGATGGAGCGGGTCGGTCGCGACGGAGTGATCACCGTCGAGGAAGGCAAAGGCAACGAGACGACGCTCGAATTCGCCGAAGGCATGCAGTTCGACAAGGGCTACATTTCGCCCTACTTCGTCAATAATCCGACGAACATGACCTGCCTCTTGGAAAACAGCCTGATCCTGATCTACGAGAAGAAGATCTCAAACCTGCGGGACTTTGTCCCCGTGCTCGAGAAGATCGCGCATTCCGGCCGACCCCTCTTGGTCATTGCCGAAGACGTCGAGGGCGAGGCGCTCACGGCGCTGGTCGTCAACCGGTTGCGGGGCGTGCTCAACATCTGCGCCGTCAAGGCGCCGGGCTTCGGCGATCGCCGCAAGGCCATGCTGGGCGATATCGCCGTGCTGACCGGCGGCATGCTCCTGTCGGAAGACCTGGGGATCAAGCTCGAGAATGTCGAGGTCAAGCATCTGGGCCAGGCGAAGAAGATCGAGGTGACCAAGGACGTCTGCACGCTGATCGAGGGCGCGGGGGATAAGAAGGCCATCCAGGCCCGCATCCAGCAGATCCGCACGCAGATCGAGCAGACCGACAGCGAGTATGATCGCGAGAAGTTCCAGGAACGGCTCGCCAAGCTGACCGGCGGCGTCGCCGTGATTTCGGTCGGTGCGGCCACCGAAGCCGAAATGAAGCAGACCAAGGCCCGCATGGAAGACGCGCTGCACGCGACGCGAGCGGCCGTCGAAGAGGGCATTCTCCCCGGTGGCGGTGTGGCCCTCTTGCGGGCCATCGAGGCCGTACGCGAGGTGAAGGCGAAGGGTGACGAGAAGATCGGCATCGAGATCATCGCCCGGGCGCTCGAAGCCCCCATTCGCCAGATCGCTTCCAACGGCGGTGCGGATGGCTCGGTCGTCGCCGACGAAGTCCGCCAGAAGTCGGGCAACATCGGCTACGACGCCAACACCGGCGAATACGTCGACATGTTCAAGAAGGGGATTGTCGACCCGACCAAGGTCGTCAAGAACGCCCTGCTCAATGCGGCTTCGATCGCCGGATTGATGTTGACCACGCAGGTCCTCGTCACCCGGACCGACGAAACGGGCGGCGGCGACAAGCCGAAGGTCGAGGGAAGCATCCGTTAGCCCTCCCTCGAGGGAGGGAAGTATCCGCTAGTTCGCCCGCGGGGGTGGACGCGGTGGCGTAGAATTCGATTGAAACCACGGGCCACCCGTTAACGGTGGCCCGTGTCACGTCCCACCGCTCGACGGTGGCGTGTCGCGCCGCTATCCGATCTTGCGGAATCCACCGTGATTCCACTCAAATATGGTTTCGATGGCTTCGAAAAGGGACTACTACGAAGTGTTGGGCGTCGCCAAGGACGCCAGTCCCGACCAAATTAAGAAGGCCTACAAAAAGGCCGCGATCGCCAATCATCCCGACCGCAATCCCGGGGACGATGGGGCCGTCGTCCGCTTCAAGGAGGCCGCCGAAGCCTTCGACGTGCTCGGCGACGACAATAAGCGGGCCCGCTACGATCGCTTCGGCCACGCGGGCGTGTCGGGCAACGGCGGACCGCAGTTTTCCGACATTTCGGACATCTTCGAGACATTCGGCGACCTGTTTGGCGACGGGCTCTTCGGCGAGGGACGTCGCGGCACCCGCGTCCAGCGGGGCGGACATCTCCGCAGCTCCATCACCATCGATCTCTTGGAAGCCGCCCAGGGCTGCACGCGCACGCTCGAGCTGCGGCGCCACGTCAGCTGCGGCACGTGCCAGGGCACGGGGGCCAAGCCGGGCAGCAAGCCGCTCACCTGCGACTATTGCGGCGGCCGCGGGCGCGTCATGCATTCGCAGGGATTCTTCCGTGTGCAGACCACGTGTCCGGGCTGCCACGGCTCCGGCCGTGTAATTCGCGATCGCTGTGCCGACTGTTCGGGTTCGGGTCTGCAGCAGCGGTCCGTGCGGCTGGAAGTGAAAGTCCCCAGCGGCGTCGACAACGGCATGCAGCTCTGCCTGCGCGGTGAGGGCGAAGGCGCTCCGGGCGGCGGGCCTTCGGGCGACTTGTACGTCGACATTCAGGTCAGGCCACACCCGTTCTTCGAGCGGCACGAGCGGAACCTTTCATGCAAGGTGCCGGTCTCCTTCACGCAGGCGACGCTCGGCACCGAGATCGAGATTCCGCTGCTGGACGGCCGCCGGCGGTTGACGATTCCGCAAGGCACGCAGCCGGGCGAACTGCTCAAGCTCAACGGCCTGGGCATGCCCGATCCGCACGGCGGACGCCGCGGAGACTTGTACGTGGAAGTCCAAGTCGAGGTTCCCAAAAATCTGAGCGAAGGACAGGAACGAGTCCTGCGGGAGCTGGCCGAGCTGGAAAAAGTCGAGGTCACTCCCCACCGCAAGTCGTTTTTCGACAAGCTCAAGGACTACTTCGCCCCGGCCGACGAGGATCCCGCCGGCGGGCGGCCAAACTGAGCGCGGATCAAACCCATGGCGGATAAACCTAACTCACGCAAAACACCAGACGACGCCGGTCGGCCGGACGATAAGGCGCTGAACGCGGCGCAGTCGCAGGCCGCGGGCGCCGAATCGGCAGACGGCGATGCGGCCGGCTCGATCTCGCTCATGGATCAGCTCGAGGCGGCCCGCGCCGAGCGCGACGTCAACTACGACCTGTACCTGCGGAGTCAGGCCGAGCTGCAGAACTACCGCAAGCGCGCGCAAAAAGAAGCCGAAGAAATGCGCCAGTACCAGGCGCTGCCCGTCGCCCGCGACCTGTTGCCCGCGCTCGACAATCTGCACCGTGCGCTCGCCGCGGCCGAAAGCTCCGGCAACGTCAAGGACCTGGTCAACGGCGTCAAGCTCGTCGCCAAGCAGATCGAGGCGGCCCTGGGACGCCACGACATCGTGCCGATCGATTCGGCCGGCAAACCCTTTGACCCCAATCTGCACCAGGCGATTCAGCAGGTGCCGAGCGACGAACACCCGCCGATGACGGTCGTGCAGGAAGTCGAACGCGGCTTCACGCTCAAGGACCGGGTTGTCCGGCCGGCCACGGTCATCGTCTCAACCGCGCCTGCGGGCGCCGGGGACGCGGCCGACGCGTCCCCCGAAGCGGAGCAACCGCATGCCGACCTATGACTACGAATGCAAAGCCTGCCACCATCGCTGGGAGTTGTTCCAGTCGATCAAGGCGGAAGCCGAAAAGAAATGCCCCAAGTGCGGCAAGCGCCAGGCCCAGCGCATGATCGGCCCCGGCGCTGGCATCATCTTCAAAGGCTCGGGCTTTTATCAGACCGACTACCGCAGCTCGGCCTACAAGAAATCGGCCGAAGCCGATAAAAAAGCGTCCGAGGGGACTTCGGCCAAGTCGAACGGTGAAAAGTCGGACAGCGGATCGTCGAAGTCCGAATCGAAATCCGAATCGAAGTCGACCGAAAAAACGCCGCCCGCGAAGGGCAAGTCGGGCGGGTCGAAGGAGTCATCGTGATCGCGCCGCCCAGCTGCCCGATTTGCTCGCAGCTCGTTCCGGCGGAGGGGGCCGCGAAGTCGCGGACGTTTCCCTTCTGCAGCGAACGCTGCCGGCAGGTCGATCTGCTCCGCTGGTCGAAGGGTGAATACCGCATCGTCGAGCCGCTCGATCCGCAACGTGTTGAGGAAGAACCGCTGAACCCGGACGAATCCGTTTAGCGGCCGGGTCGGGAGCCATCGCGACGAACACCTTTTCTCTGCGTTCGTCCATATCTCAATCGCTCCGCTGGAGTCTCGCGGCGGCCGCTCTTTGGATCTTCCTCGTTCCCGCGCGGCAACACGCCCGGGCCGACGCGCCGCCGGCGAAATCGTTCCGGTGGGGGGCAGATCGCGAAGGGGGCGGCCCCTACATCTACCCCGATCCGAAAGACCCCGGCCGCGTGATCGGCTTCGAGGTCGACCTGGCCAACGCCCTCGGACGCCAAATGGGCGCGAAGGCCGAGCTCGTGTTCTGCGGCTGGGACCAGATTCTCGCCAACCTCGACCGCGGCGACATCGACCTGGGACTCAACGGCTACGAGTACACGGCCCAGCGCGCCCGTCAATACGCGGCGAGCCTCCCCTACTACGTCTACGAGCTGGGGCTTTGCGTCAAGGAAGGCTCGCCGATCGATTCGTGGGCGGCGCTCAAACAGCCGATTGCCGGGCATCGGCCGCGGGTCGGCGTGCTGCGTGAATCGTCGGCCGACCATTACGTCACGGCCGAGTTTGGCGCGACGTGCGAAATCGCTCGTTATGAGGGGACGGTCGAGACCTTCTTGCTCATCAATTCGGGCCAGCTCGACGCGACCGTGCAGGACTTGCCCCCGCTCGATTTTTATCTCAATCGCCTCAAGCGTTACCCGCGCCTGCGGATCGTGGGCGGTCCGGCCCAGCCCGGCTATTACGTCGCCTATGCGCGCAAGCGCGATCAGGCGCTCGTCGACGAATTCAACACGGCCCTCCGCCACCTCTATGCCGACGGGACGCTGCGGCGGATCTACGAAAAGTACGGCCTGTGGAACAAGGCGCAGGAAGGTCTGCCAAATGTCTGGAAAACGTGGCCGCCGCAGGACGCCCTACCGGAAACCGGCGCGCTGACCCAGATTTGGGCCGAGCTGCCGCTGTTCTTTCGGGCGGCGGGTTTCACCGTCGCGTTGGCCTTCCTCTCGATGCCTCTGGCGGTGGCGATCGGCCTGGCCGTCGCGCTTGTGCGGGCCTGGCCGACTGCGGTGCTCGGCGGCACGGGAGCCCAACCGTCCGTCGTCGGGCAGGCCGTGCGGGGCCTGATGACGCTTTATGTCGAAATCATTCGCGGCACGCCGCTTGTGTTCCAACTCTTTGTCGTGTACTTCGTGCTGCCCGAGTTCGGTGTGGCGATCGACAAGTTCTCGGCGGGCGTGCTGGCGCTTGCCGTCAATTACTCGGCCTACGAGGCCGAGATCATGCGCCTGGGCATCCAGTCGATCCCCGTCGGCCAGATGGAGGCGGCGCTGTCGCTGGGCATGCCGCGCGGTCTCGCCGTCCGTCGCATCATCCTGCCGCAGGCCATCCGCACGGTGATTCCGGCGACAGCCAACGACTTCATCGCGCTCTATAAGGATACGGCCGTCTGCTCGGTGATCGCCGTCCAA
>Ga0210396_10002002_pt1 | contig 21071 bp, 22 predicted proteins | sample IncBWH17OmetaG_FD_155466 | JGI IMG/M metagenome (GOLD analysis project Ga0210396, IMG submission 155466) | Forest soil microbial communities from Barre Woods Harvard Forest LTER site, Petersham, Massachusetts, United States - Inc-BW-H-17-O ... | reverse complement strand
TGCCGAAGGCAAGACCAATCCGCGCGACTTGCCCGCCGACATTGCCAAGTCCCACGACTCCCAAAGTTGTTCCCTTGAGGTCTTGGCCCACAGATTTCTGCCAGCCCCCGTCGCGGATCGAATTGTTTTCCTGAACGATGCCCCGAACGCTCGCAAGGAGGAGTGCCCACGTCAGTTCGATTGTGGGCGAGGACCTGTACCCCGTGGCAGTTACAGTGATCCCGAGTTCCTCTGCCGCTTCCATATCAATCGAAGGGTTACGTGAACCGGTTGACGCAATCAGCTTCAGCCTCGGAAGGCGTTCAAGAACCTCTCGCGGCAATGGAGTCCGCTCCCGCATTACGCAAACGACGTCAAATGGCAGGAGCCTCTCGACAAGACCGGATGGATCTGCAACGTGGTCGTTAAAGACAGCGATCTCCGCCCTCCCCGAAAGGGCCGACCAATCTGTCATTTTTAATCCAACATTTTGGTAATCATCCAGGATCGCGATCTTCATCGGCTCACCAGTTCCACATTAAGGGTTTGCGTCGCGTGAAGGGCTCGACAGAATGGATTAAGTCTTTATGGCACGCGCGGAACTCCAGAGCGCACCTCGATTGCCCCAATCAGGGTAGTGCTTCAGCATTTGGTCATATAGTTCCAGCGCGGTGGTCGTCTGCACGGCGAGGCGCTCGAAATCGCGGATATATCTTCGCGTTTCGCCGAGGATCTTAGGGTTGTCATCGTTCTCGACGCGCTTGTGCCCGGCGATGACTGCTCGTGGCTTAAGTGACTCCATTTTATCGAGGGCAGCGATCCACTCTTGGCGCTTCCGCGAATCTGTCGACTCTGACAGATGTAGGTGAACGCCGTTGTAGGCGGCATCGCCCGCCACGATCAAACCGACTGACGAAACATGAAGGCAGGTTGTGCTGGCAGTATCGGTGAATCCGAGTGGGATACTGACCAAATCGTGGCCTTCCAGGTCGATGATATTTCCGGCCAGTTCTTCTGCGATCGCTAGCTGGCTGGAAATCTGACCGGGAAAACGCAGATTCCAAAACGTAGCGAGAGACTCTGGCGATGCTTGCTGGCGCATAATCTCAATCACATCCGGCGGCGCGACGAAACGGGCACCTGGAAATCGCTCCAGAACTGTACTGGTGCCAAAGAAATGATCGCCATGGCCATGGGTGGCGTAGATCGTCGTCAGAGTCTTTCCACTCGCCGCAACCCAATTCGCCAAGGCTCGCGCCTGTTCGACGGTAATAGGGGTGTCGACCAGGACGGCGTCCCGCTCCCCAGAAATAAGGGTTGACGAAATCGGCGGCCACGGCCGCTGTTTTTCGCCCGGGGGCAGATCGCTCGTGATTGCGGGTATGCTGGGCGCCAAGAACACGTCCCATCTCAGAGATGTTTCTTGAGTTGTTCGTCCGGCTTTGGACCTGCCGGTATTGGATTGTCCCTGCGTTGAACGGGCTTGGTCAGCTCGGATAGTCGTGGCCGATACGAAAGCGATTCCGAAGGCATTCGATAGGAACTTACGTCTTGAAGTCATTATGTCCTCCTTTCGGTTAGATCTGGGCTCTGCCTCCGTCAACGAACAGCTCGATGCCCGTGACGAAACTGGAGTCATCCGACGCCAGAAATAACGCTACCTTAGCAACTTCCTCGGGTTCCCCCATGCGTCCCATCGGGATTGTGGAAACAATCCGCGCAATCACGTCTGCAGATTGCCGGCTCGCTAGCGCGGTATTGATCGGACCCGGGCTGACAACGTTTGAGCGGATGCGACGGTCCTTCAGATCTGTAGTCCAGGTTCGCACGAAAGAACGGATGGCAGCCTTGCTTGCGGCGTAGACGCCGAAGGCGGCAGTACCCTTAACGCTGGCGACCGAGCCGTTGAGAATGATAGAGCCACCATCATTCAGTAGCGGTAAGGCCTTTTGCACTGTGAACAGCGTTCCCCTCACATTGATGTTGAATAGTTTGTCGAAATGCTCTTCAGTGACGGCCCCGAAGGGAACAAATTCGCCAGCGCCGGCGTTCGCGAAGACAATATCGATTCGCCTGTTCACGCTAGAAATAGTCTCGTAAAGACGGTCAAGGTCAGCCGATTGGGCGACGTCTCCCTGAACGCCAGAAACGTTGGCGCCGATTGCCTTCACGGCCCCGTCGAGTTCCTTCTGGCGCCGGCCTGTGATGAAGACATAGGCGCCCTCTTTGACGAAAAGCTTGGCCGTAGCCAACCCGATCCCTTCTGTGCCGCCGGTGATTACGGCGGTTTTGCCTTCGAGTTTTTTGGTCATTGTCTTTCTCTTGCGCCGTTCAGGAAAAAGAGCATGGTGACGGGCTCGGTGCCTTTGTTTCGCCACGCGTGGCGCGTACCGTTTTGCACGACCACGTCGCCGCGCTTCAAATGCACAGTTTCGCCGTCGTCCAGCTCCAGCCAAATCTCTCCGTCGTAGACAACCGAGTAGTCCACGGTGTTGGTTTGGTGCATCCCAGGATCTTTCTTTTCGAAGTGGTCGGCTAATCCCCTCAGACGAACCAATGCTTCGTTTCGAGCGGCCTCGCCATCGAAAGATGGATCCGCGAAGAGTGAATCGGGCGGAAACGTCACGAAGTGCAAGCTCGTGCCGCCAGGTCCCGGAACGACGGAGTCGGGATACCTGTCAAACCTTTGCTCTTTGCTGAGATCCGGGGTCGTCGGGTTAACCCAGATGAGCGTGTGCTCGTAGCCGGGAACCGTCCTGAACTCATATGCCGGCAACGGCTCGTCGCTTTGAACGACGGCCTTCCCGTTTACATTTCCTGTGACGATACGACGGTATGTACTCGGTTTGTTATCGCGCTCGGACAACTCTGTTTTCTTAGAGGCTGTTCCATTCATGACTAAATCTCCCCATCGACGATTTTCAAAAGCCGCTTCCAAAATTCTCGCCTGCAAACAGATCCAATGGTGCCACTTGGTCGCTGAGCCTAAGCGGTGGCAGTCACCCCGCGATAGGCAGGCGCAAAGACGTCCTGTACAAATTGTTCAAACGAAGTCGGTGTGGTGTTCTCTGGCGAACGCGGCTCCTGCGGAATGAGGACTCCCGCGTTGATGGCCTTATACATCTCGATGTACAACGCGGCTCCCTTTGGCGGAACACCCATTTGGGTCAACACCTGCTCCACCTGGTCATAGGGGAACTGCTCGTAACGCAGATCCGGTTTGCCAATACCGCGCGCAATCATGGCGGTAGCTTCCGTCATCGACAGGTCGCCCGGCCCAAGCAGCTCACGGGTTTGTTTGCCGGAAAAATCGAGGTCCCAAAGGCGCTGCGCGGCGTAGGCGCCAACGTCGCGGGTCGCGGCCATCGGCAATTTCAGGTCGGGCAGCAGCGCATTTCCGAAGATTCCCATCCCATGAATCATGCCGATCGCCGCCAGATTGTTCTCCATGAAATAAGCGGCGCGCAGGTGCAGAACGTTCAAACCACCGATCGCGTTTAGCTTTTGCTCCGAAGAATGCAGCCCCGCGACTGGCCCGGTGCCTTCCGGAACCTGCGCTCCGTAGCTGCTCAAGTGCACCGCGTAGGGCAGGCCGGACTCCTTTACGGCTTTCGCGATCGCATCGCTGTCTCGCTCCTGGTCCTCCCTGGATTTCGCTGGCGGCAACATCAAATATGCCGCACGCGCACCGCTAAAGGCTTTGGTGAGCGCAGCCGCGTCGCTCATATTGGCCGTGAACGCTTCCGCGCCTTTGTCCACAAAACGCTGCAAGCGCAGCGCGTCTCGCCCCATGACGCGCACCTTCCTGCCCTCCGCCAGAAGAGAATTGGCGATGATTGAGCCGGTGTTCCCGCTCGCCCCCAAAATCACATGCATGGCATCCGTTGCGACGGCCACCGCGTCTTTAAGGCTTTTCATATTCGTTTCCCCTTGTTTTAGTCCACCGATCAGTTCGGTTTGCATGGGCACCACGGTCTCAATCCTAAACGTCATGGATTCGGCCATTGGGGCAACATCGCAGCCGCGGATGCACTGCACTGGACTGCGGTCTCTCGATCCGAGCACCGATCACGAGAAGTGCAACCGAGTAGCCAATTGGATCTCACTGAAAACAGAGCTCGAAACGGCAAATTGTGGGACGTAATTTGGGGAAAATGCTGAATTTTGGGGAGTTGAAAGAGGAGCATTACGGGATGCGATATTTCTTGATCTTGAGTTGTTTGGAGTCCCTTTGGTCGGTCCTTCTCAGAGTTCTGGAGGTCTCCGTGAGAGAACCTGAAGACTCTACACTTGCGCGAATCCACCATCCACGAACAATTCGATTCCCGTGATGTAGCTGCTGTCGTCCGACGCCAGAAACACCACGGCTTTGGCAGTCTCATCGGGCGTTCCGAACCTTCCGAGCGGAATGGTCTCGGCGATCATCTTTTTGCGTTTCTCGCCTACCGCTGAAGAAGCCAGTAAACCACGCGCTGCAGGTGTGTCGATTGAGCCTGGGCTCACTGCGTTTACTCGAATGCGGCGTTCCTTTAAGTCGGTCGTCCATGTCCGCGCGAACGAACGCACCGCCGCCTTAGTCGCGGAGTAGATGCTGTATGCCGGCAGTCCTTTGCTGCCAACCGTCGACGCATTGAGAATGATGGATGCGCCGTCGGACAGCAGAGGTAGCGCCTTCTGAACCGTAAAAACCACGCCTTTTACGTTGATGCCGAAAAGCGAATCGAAAAACTCGTCGGTGATGGCGCCCAACGCGGCATAGCGGGCGACACCCGCGTTCGCAAACACAATGTCGAGCTTGCCCTTCTCCCGCTTGATTTGGTCGAAGAGGCGATCGAGGTCGGTGAGGTTCGATACGTCTCCCTGCACGCCTGTGACATTTCTTCCAATCTCCTTCGCGGCGACGTCCAACTCCGCCCTCCGGCGTCCGGTGATGAAAACGTAGGCGCCTTCGCGGACAAATTGCTTCGCCGTCGCAAGGCCGATGCCGCTATTGCCGCCCGTAACGAGAGCGATTTTGCCGCCAAGCTTGCACATGTATTCCTCTTTGGTGTGACCGAGTGAGCTCGAACGCGGTCGAATCACACTTTCGGCATGAACAGCACCTCGCCACCGCGCTCTGCCGCGTTCGCGACGGCTTTTCAGATTGTGAGGACGACCCTGCCAAAGGGGCGGCCCTCTATGAGGTAGCGCAGAGCATCCGCCGCTTCGGGCAGCGGGAACGTCTTTGCCACGATCGGCTTGACCGCGCCGGATTGAAGCAATGGAATAATGACGCTCCAGGCGGCGCTCCATACCCCCACAGGTTGTGCGAACAGTGAGAAGCTCTTCATGTTCGCCCGCTTCCAGATCAGATCCGTAACGTCGATGGTTGCCTTGCGGCCCGCGGCGTAGCCCAATGTAGTCAGACTTCCCCCCACCGCGAGCGTACCGAGAGCCTGGCTCAAGATTTCTCCGCCGACCGCGTCGATCACGATATCCGCGCCATAACCTTCCGTGATCCGGCGAACGCCGTCGCTGAGCTTTTCCTCAGAGAGGTCGATCACTTCGTTGAAGCCTAGAGAGCGTGCTTGTTGCGCCTTTGCATGATTAGTCGTCGTTGATATCGCATGTTTCGCCCCTTGCGCCCGCGCCAACTGAGTGACCGCGTTTCCGACCGATCCTCCAATCGCAGGCGACAGCACCGTTTTGCCCTTCGCAAATTCTGCGAGGCTCAGTGTCATTTGGGCGGTGAGATAGGCAACGGGAATACCGGCAGCCGAAACATCGTCGATGTTGTTGGGAATCAAGTAAAGGTTCTCCTTTCGGACGGCAAGCCACTCACCATAAGTCCCGTTCTCTGAAACGCCATATGGCCCGGCAAACATCACACGTGAACCGACAGGAAACGCCATTCCACCTCCCTCCTCCACCACGGCCGCTCCCTCCCCTCCCAAGACCAGCGGTGCTTTCGCGCGTGGGTGTCCCCCCGATAGAATGGTGTGGTCAAGTGGAGTGACCCCGGCCGCCGTGATCTTTACCAGTACCCGTCCATCCGAGACTGCCGGTTTTGGAATGTCCACCAGCTTCAAATCCTTGTAACCGCTGAATCCTTCTGCTCTCATTGCACGCATGATATTTGTTCCATCCTTCACCGAGCGTTGTGCGATTGCGCGATCCCGTTAGAGGTTGGACCCTTACGTGTGGAAGATCTGACATCCGAACGCTCCGTCACGCCCACTTGATCATCGACGAGGACGAGCGCCGCGTTTTGGAAGGTAAGGGGCTCGTAGGCTCAGAATTGATCATCGCATTCTTCTTGAACTGCGTAAGGTTGCAAGTGTGCATACAAGCTAAGCGGCTAAGTGCGCCGGACCAATTTCCATGAGGGAAATTGTCCGGCGCACGTTCCACGGGTTAGCGTGCTGGTACAAGCAGCGCGTCTTTGGCGGCTTTTTCGATCAGAGTCGCCACCGCTTGAGGGTGCGATACGTAAGTCGAGTGGCTCCCCTTGACCTCGACAATCACCGCGCCCGCACGCTTCGCCATCTGCCGCTGGGCGTCGGGTGGAATCATCTTGTCCTCGGTCGTGAGCAAGTACCAGCTAGGTTTGGCTTTCCATGCCGGCTCACTGATCGTGCCGTTCAGTGCATTCACACCCCATGGCACTTGCGAGTCGGCCATGAATGCGGCCTTCTCGGGGCTCAGATCGCTGGCGAAGAACGCGGGAAACTTGGCCTTGTCGAATAGCAAGTAGCCGTCCACGGGCGGCAGGATCGGTAGCGCTGGCGCGCCAGGAGGTGGATTTTTGATCAGCGTGGATACGGACTCACCCTTGTCAGGCGCAAAGGCGGAGATATACACCAGTCCAGCAACCTTCGGATCGTTGCCGGCTTCGGTGATGACAGCGCCACCGTACGAGTGGCCGACTAGAATCACTGGACCGTTCTGCTGAGCAATCGCGCGCTTAGTGGTAGCAACGTCATCGGCGAAAGATGCCGTCGCCTCCTGAACGACAGTCACCGCGTATCCGCTCTTCTTCAAGGCGTTGTAGACGCCTTCCCATCCGGATCCGTCCACGAGGCCGCCGTGGACCAGCACAACATTCCGCACTTTCTGTTCCTGATTCGTTTGTGACATAAGCCGCTCCTTTGAGGCGAAAAGCAACATCGCAACTAAAAAGATTCTTACGAGTACAGTCATGTATGACTTCTCTTTTTCATGGGCCCTGCGCGTAGAAGTGCCTGTGACCAAGAGCGTCCGTTCCTTCTGGTTTTTCATGGACATTTCTCCTTTCCCGAGCATCTGTGAATGGGCACGAACCAGCTCAAAGCCCAAGAGCATCAACCATGTGAGCAACATCGCAGTCGTGGCTGCGCCGAACTGGCTCGGACTGCATTCCCTCCATCCGAGCACCGATCATGAGAATGCAACCGAGTAGCCAATTGGATCCCACTGAAAACAGAGCTCGAAACCAAAAATCGCGGGACGCAATTTGGGGAAAATGCTGAATTTTGGGGAGTTGAAAGAGGAGGCTTACCGGACGCCGTATTTCTTTATCTTGAGTTGTTTGACTTTCATATCTAGTGTTGACCGCGGAATTCCAAGTTTGGCAGCGGCGCCATCTGGCCCAGCGACTTTTCCATTGCTTTCCGCTAGAGCCGCTTCGATGCGTCCCTTCTCATAGTTCCGGAGGGTCTCTGTGAGAGGCCGTGATGACTCGACGCGAGCAACGCCCTGACCTGAAAGCCAGGCCTCATCGATCCAAAAGGTATCCCCGGTGCAGAGAATTACGGATCTCTCGATGATATTTTGCAGCTCGCGAATATTACCTGGCCAAGGATAGGACTGGCATAACTTGAGCGTATTTTTGTCAATCTTGCGGATTTGCTTTCTCGCCTTCGCCGCGTAGCGCTTCACCAGATACTCGACCAGCATCGGAATGTCCTCCTTGCGGTTCCGCAAGGGAGGCACATGGATCGGGAAAACATTCAGCCGGTAGAAGAGGTCAGAGCGAAACGCTCCTGACGCAATGGCGGTACCCAAATCGCGGTTGGTAGCGGCGATTATTCGAACATCGGTGGGAATGACACGGTTACCTCCCACTCGTTCAAATTGGCGCTCCTGGAGCACACGCAACAATGCAATCTGCGTTTCCGCGGGAAGCTCGCCGATCTCGTCGAGAAAAATCGTGCCTGAGTGCGCCAACTCAAAACGACCTTGTCGGTGCTGCAGGGCACCGGTGAAGGCTCCTTTCTCGTGGCCAAACAATTCTGAGGCGATGAGCGAAGAAGGAACCGCTGCGCAATTCACGGCAACAAAAGCCTGGCCAGCACGTTGCGAGCCCTTATGTATAGCGCGGGCAATCAGTTCCTTCCCGGTACCTGTCTCGCCCGTAATCAGCACCGTAGAGTCGGTCGGAGCGACTTTCACGACGCTGGAGAGGACGGTTTTCAACGCGGGAGAAGAGCCCACGATCTCCTCAAACATGAAAACCTGATCAATTTGCTCTCTGAGGACCACATTCTCGTCATGAAGACGGTCTTTCAGCTGCTTGATTTCTTCGAAAGCCTTTGCTAATTCATCCTCAGCGCGCTGTCGTTCAAGAACTTCCTTGGTCAGTTCCTTGTTGACCGTCGACAGTTGGCTGGTCCGCTCAACGACACGTTGTTCGAGCTCCTCATTCAGGCGCTTGATTTCGGCCTTTGCTTGTTTGTGCCCCGCAGTTTCAATAACGTCCCAAGTCCCGCGTCGGTTTGTCACCGCAAACTGATGTGTACGCACCACATCCAGGATTTCAGCAGCTCCGAAGGCGGCGAGCGGGTACGTGCATAGCACCGTCAGGCGCTGGTTAGCGATTGAGTGGTTGATTGAATCCTCGTATGCACAGAAATCCTTCCAATCCTGCTTTTCGAGCCATGCGCTGTCTCCAGTCACCCTGACGCCGGCGTAACCTCTGGCTGATGCGCTCGCGAGTTTCTCATTCCAACCGCCCGTGACTTTCTTGAGATCAAACCTGCCATTTTGCAAATACCAATCACGAGCCAGGACAATCTCTATGCTCTGGTCGCTCAGATATCGATCGAAGTCAGGAACAGCTTGTTTCAACGCGCTGGTGACATCTTTCCCGGTGAGGGGTGCGGCCACGGCCCACAGGCAGAACTCCTGGCTTTCCAATCCAGCTTTGCAATAGGAAACCAATGGTTCGAGGAGATCCGTCAGCGTCTCGTAGAATAGACAGAAGTGTGTGCCCCAAGGCATGTCGCCGACGACGTCCACACCGGTCTTGCGCATCTCGGCCGCCATGGCGGTTACATGGTTGGATCCAGACCCCGCCGGCTGCAGCGCACTCGCGGCATCACTGAGTTTTATTTCATGCTCGGGTGTGAAGTGTGATTGCGGAGAGCTCATCATATTCTCAACTTCGGGTCCGCGTTCGACTCTTCGCGATACGATACCACTCAAGACCAATGCATGTCATCGAATGCGCGCTTCGCAAATCTGACAGGCCAACCACAGATGTTCGTCAAACCGGAGCCACGGATTCCCCCCATGCGGTTCAACCTCCTTAAAACAGTGCAAGGTATCTCCGTTTTTGTCGGTCACTAGCTTTAGGTCGCGAACTTGTCCCTCTCATGAGCAGAACATTACGCTCGGAGTTACTTCGCGGCCGCTTTCTCCAAGTGCCCGCCGAAAGCGTAGCGCATCGCGGAAAGAACTTTGTTCTGGTAGTCCGCTTCGCCGCGTGACGCGAAACGCTGATATAGAGAAGAAGAAAGGACTGGGACCGGAACTGCTTCGTCAATCGCCGCCTTGATTGTCCAGCGTCCTTCGCCCGAGTCGGAAACGCGACCTTCAAACTGGTCGAGGACTGGGTCCTTCGCCAAAGCGGCCGCGGTCAGATCAAGTAGCCACGAAGCAATCACACTGCCGCGGCGCCATACCTCGGCGATATCACGCAAATCGAATTCATATTGATAATGCTCAGGGTCGCGCAGAGGCGTGGTTTCTGCATCGACGGAATTCCCTACCTTACCCACATTGGCACTACGCAAAACACCGAGACCCTCGGCATATGCCGCCATAAGGCCGTACTCGATCCCGTTGTGGACCATCTTCACAAAGTGTCCGGCGCCATTGGGGCCACAGTGCAGGTAACCCTGCTCGGCGGTGCCACCAAGCAATTCGCGCCCCGGTGTTCGCGACGCGCTGCCAATGCCTGGCGCGAGTGTCGCAAAAGCCGAATCCAGGTGCTTTACTACGTCTTTTTCCCCGCCAATCATCATGCAGTAGCCGCGTTCAAGACCCCATACGCCGCCGCTCGTCCCTACATCTGCATAATGAATTTTCTTAAGCGCGAGTTCCTTGGCGCGACGAATATCGTCGACGTAGTAAGAGTTGCCACCGTCGATGAGAATGTCGTCGATCTCGAGATGCGGGAGAAGGTCGGCGATATTTTGATCTACGGCGGCCGCAGGTACCATCAACCATATCGTTCGGGGCTTAGCGAGCTTTTTCGCAAAATCCGCCAGCGAATCGGATCCCGTTGCTCCCTCTTGTGCTAACTCCTTCACCGGTTTTGGCGATCTGTTGAAGACCACACATTGGTGCTTTCCTCTTAACAGACGCCGCACCATGTTGGCCCCCATCCTTCCGAGGCCGATCATTCCGATCTGCATGAATCACCCCCGTGTACCATGGTTGCTGTCACTTCCAATCGCAGAATGAAATATCGCGAATGTCGATAGCTACCAGCACAGGCTCCGGAATCTTTTGTTTGTTGGCGTCCGGTGCATAGACCCTACGCTTCGTTGGCACGACAATTCCACCGACGTTGCAATAGTCAGCGGCGTAGTTTGAACCAGACGCGCCGCCCATGACGTCCACTGTGTAATCGTGCCTCCGTAACAGGCCGTCCGGGCCAAAGTAAACCACCTGTTCGCGCGAGTGACTGGCAATGGAATCAGGAACGATTACTCTCAACGGTCGCCATTGCTCACCGTTTTCTTCCCAGGGAGCGAGTTCTTCCGTCACGAAACCGGGATAGGTGTAAAGGAAGGGGATGGTGAGGTAGTTCCACAGCGCATAGCTGCTGAAGTACGCCACGTGCATGTCGTCCCAAGGAGTCTCTGGCGTGTGACCTCGGAAAAAAGAGCGCGGATCGTCGCGGCAATCCACTAGACGCCCGCTTTCGGTCTGAATTGTAATTCGGCCCGGCTCAAAGACGCTGCACAGACCCTGACCATTGAAATGAGTCATCAATCGTTCCTTATGCAGTTCAGCTTCGATACTGATGTCTTTGAGCGCGTCAGGCTTACCCTTCACTTGCCAAATTGCGCCTGTGATCGACACGCTTGCCTTTACCGTTTTCAATTGATTCCACCGCGCCAGCCCCCCGTGGGCATCGACGGCAAGCCGCAGCAGGTCATTCATCTCCTTGACCGCAAATCTAGGCGAAACGCCAACGGAATTCACGACGAAATCTCCTGGGCCACGATCGCTCCTGCTTGGTGGTAACCCGCTCGCTCCCACGGCTTCACAGTTGCAGCCGAATTGCGAACTGCCGTTTCCTGAGATTCTCCTACACGAACCCTGATCTTCATGCCCGCTCCGCGCTCATGCGGAAACACATATCGTTCCGAGCATTTTCCGCAAAGCCAGAGATGCTCTATCCTAGGTGGTTCTGCGGAAGACTTTGGATCTTTCGAGGAGACTCGAACCAGTCGGCCTTCGCGGTAGTCAAACGGCAAGCCGCAGTCGGGATTCAAGCATCTCTCGAACATACCTTCTACCTTAAATTCTTGAGAGTTGACGTTTGTCGCGGTCGGCGAGCCTTCCCGCAGCCGCGATGGTTACCTTGCGCCAATCAATAACCGGAGCTTCACTCGGCCAATCCGCCCGTTCTAACTCCTCTATCCAGCTGTCTGCCGCCCGCCACGCTTGCTCAGCACCGAACAACTGGTGGACCGCGGTGACAAAGGCGGACAACTCCCTTTCGGCCAAGGCCAAATGCTGTGCCATCGGCTCCCTTTTTTGATCAGCCATGCCGATACTTTCGTTGCTCATAAGAGCCCCCTCGGGTCACGGTTAGGCCCATCACACGGCAGTCTCGATCGGCCATCGATCCCTCTGGTCCCCTGGCGTCCGGTTCAGTATTTTTCACGTCGTGAACACATCGCCAAACATCGGGAGGCCGCTTCTTGATTGCTTGCGCGTGGCCTCGTCTTCAATCACGTCCCAATGCTCGGCCAGAACACCATCCTTGATGCGAATGATGTCCGCCGCAATCCAATTCGAGGGTGCACCAAAGCCGCTAAATCGCCCATGCACGATCACAAAATCTTTTTCGGCTACAATCTCTCGCGATTCGTACTTCAGGGTCGGCGGCATGCTCTTAATGAGCTTGAATAGGCCCTCGCGACCAGGTTCGATGTGGGCACTGTGCTGAATGTAGTCAGGTGACCAATAGTGCTCGGCCGCTGCGTAGTCCCGCTTGTTAAACAGCGTGTCGAAGGCCGTAAGGACAAGCTCTTTGTTCTTTTCTTCGATTGTCTGATTCATTGATATCCTCCCGCTCAAGCGGGTGTGCCACGCGCGTGAGAGCTATCGCGCCGATTTGCCGCCGTCGACGAGGTAAGAGGCTCCCGTAACGAAAGAGGCTTTGTCAGAGGAAACAAAAACGATAGCTTGAGCAATCTCTTCGGGTTTTCCCGCCCGCTGTAGCGGCACGTTCGAGACCAAACCAGCCTTTCTTTCTTCGGTTTTCGCGAAGCGATTCAGCATTGCCGTTTCGATCGGTCCGGGAGCAATGACATTCACCCGCACGCCCGTTCCGGCCGCTTCCAGCGCCGCCGACTTCGTGAGTCCCTCCACCGCATGCTTGCTGGCGGAATAGACAGAAGCCCCAGGCGCGCCGGTATGCCCAAATGTGGAGGAGATGTTCACGATACTGCCGTTTTTTTGAGGAAACATCACGCGAAACTCGTGCTTCATGCTCAGCAGTGTGCCGAGTACGTTCGTATCGAACGTTGCGGCGTAACTGTCCGCCGTTTGCTCCGTGATGGGGCCAGGCACGCCTTCCGTACCGGCAGCGTTCACAGCGACATCCAGACGGCCAAATCGCTCCACGGCCTTGTCGATCAAGTTACGTACGTCTTCTTCGCGGCGTACATCCGCGCGGATAAACTCCGCTTCTGCACCTGTCTTGCGGATTTCACTGACGAGCTTTTGGCCTTCTTCGTCGTGCCGGCCGGAAATAACAACCTGAGCACCTTCCTTGGCAAACGCAAGTGCCGTCGCCCGTCCGATGCCTGTCAGTCCTCCGGTAACCAAAACAACTTGGGTATTCATTGAATTTCTCCTTCATCCTTGGATTCGGAATTGGCTTTCGTGCTGGGCCTATGCGAAATGCATATCATTCATGAGACTGCAATTCGCTCTGCATAGAACGGATAATCGGTATAGCCCCGAGCATCGAAAGTGTAAAAGGTGGCTCGGTCGTAAGCATTCAGGGGCAGCCCGAGCCTGATGCGCTTTGGCAAGTCGGGATTCGCTAGGAAATACCGTCCGAATGCGATCAGATCCGCATCACCATTTCGAATAGCAGCCTCGGCCGTGTCCGGTTCAAACCCCCCGGCCGCAATAATCGTTCCCGTGAATATCTTTCGCAGCCTCGCGGTCGCAATGTGCCCTTGGCCTTCGGCGATCAGCACGTTCCCTTTGATACGTGGTTCGATGATGTGCAAGTAAGCGAGTCCAAAGTGGTTCAGTTGCTTTGCCACGTAGTCAAACAGCGCGATCGGATTGCTATCGGATACCCCATTCCAAGTTCCGCTTGGCGCGATGCGCACTGCAACACGGTTGCCGCCCCACACCGAAACCATTGCGTCAACCACTTGAAGTAAGAAGCGGGATCGATTCTCGATCGAACCACCGTATATATCGGTTCGCTTATTGATGCCATCCTGGAGAAATTGATCGGGTAGGTAGCCATTACCCGCGTGAAGCTCAACGCCATCAAAACCCGCGGCGTTAGCGTGCTCGGCGGCTTTGCGGTAATCCTCGATAATGCCCGGGATTTCCGTGATTTCAAGCGCACGGTGAGGCGAAGGAGGGAGCCAGCCGTGAGGCGTAGAGGTTTTTATGGTTGGATCCTGCCAATACTCGGGGTTGACTGAAGAGCTGACAGGGGTGTTGCCGTTCGTCGAGTCCACATGCGCAGAACGCCCCGTATGCCACAGTTGGGAGAACATGTGCCCACGCTTCGCATGAACGGCGTCTGTGATTCTCCTCCAGCCTGTGACCTGCTCGTCCGAATACAATCCGGGGGCTCCGAACCATCCTCCGCCTGCGATCGAAATCGAAGTTCCTTCAGAAACCATGAGGCCACCATCCGAGGCCCGTTGTGAATAGTATTCGAGCATGAGGTCACCCGGGATACTCCCCGGCTGAAGGGAACGCGAGCGCGTGAGCGGAGCCATCACCACGCGGTGCTTCATTTCCATGGACCCGACTTGAATTGGCGTGAACAGCTCACACGTCCTTAATATTTTCATGGACCTCGACACTCCCAGACCCCTTCCACTAAAGTCACGCACGGTGGATCCGCTGATTCGACCTACAACTTAGCCGGCTGCCGCCGCATCGGGTACGAGCGTTAGCGCAGCGCTCGCACAATCGATGTCGTTCTGCACCGTAGGCGCTCCGCTCACCCCGATTGCGCCGATTACTTCTCCGTTTACCTTAATAGGAAACCCTCCACCCCACGCCGCCACACGCGAAAGCGTCGGGATGCCGGCCAAAAGCGACGGATCACCCTGGATAAAGTTGAAAAAGTCCTGCGTGGAGACGCCTAACAGAGCGGTGTAGGCCTTATTCTGCGCCATCTCAATGGTGGGGATCGGCGCCCCATCCATCCGGCTGAAGGCCTTGAGATTTCCCCCATCATCCAGAATCGCTACGTTCTCGCTGACGCCAAGTTCTCTTGCTTTCGCCACCACTTTATCGACCATTTTCTGTGCCAGTTCGGAGGAGATGCTGTGTTTCTTCACCACAATCGTCATCGGACACCTTCCTCGATTTGATTTGTCCTGCGTACTTTGGAGCTGCGTATTCGCTTCAATGCGTGTATTTGCAACTTAACCTCGTGTGTGCTGACTTAGGCATTCATACCGCCATCAACGGTAAGATTCGCCCCAGTGATGTACGAGGACTCAGGACCAGCGACGAACGCCACCATCGCGGCGATCTCATCCACACGACCATAACGGTCGAGCGCTGTGGCGGCCTTCTGCGGCACCGCCCAATCACCCGAGGCGGGATTCAATTCCGTGTCGATCGGGCCCGGCTGCACGTTGTTGACCGTGATGCCTCGGCTCCCGATCTCTCTAGCCAGCGCCTGAGTGAACATTTTGACGGCTCCCTTCGTGCCTGCGTATGGCACAAGCCCGGGCGCCGCAACACGTTCGCCGACGGCCGAACCGATCGTGATGACGCGACCGCCGCTCTTCATGTGCTTGAGCGCCGCCTGAGTCGCGACGTACACACCACGGACATTGATATCAAGCACACGATCCATTTCTTCCAGCGTCGCCTCCTCGAACGGTTTCGGAATGGCCGTGCCGGCGTTGTTCACTAGCACATCCAGCCGACCGAAGGTGGCAAACGTCTTTTCGACGGCAGCTTTAACCGCGTCGGCATCGGCGGCATCCGCCTGAATTGCGATCGCCTTTCGGCCTGCGCGTTCAATCTCCTTGACGACTGACGCGGCCGCTTCGGCGCCCTTCGTGTAGGTTATGGCTACGTCTGCTCCGTCCGCTGCCAGACGCTTAGCGATCGCGGCGCCAATACCGCGCGAGCCGCCCGTAACAAGTGCAATCTTTCCTTCCAGTTTGTTAGACATTTCTTGTGCTCCTATTCTTATAACCTCGTTCTTTGCCGATCCATTCGCGTATGTAAGGCGAACAGTTATGCAGTGTGATCCCTTGTGTTTCACACTTGCCCAGGAAGCGAACTGCTTCAACGTCGACTAAGTTCAGTTCCTCAAGATCCAGTACGATCTTCGATTCGCTCTCCTTGATCTGCTTCTCCAACTCGGATAAGTTCTCCGCCCGCATCCGCCCTATGAGTCGAATAGTGGTGCCGCGCCCATCACGGTGCTTCTCAATCTTAAAGGTCACGTTTGACCCGCCGGACGATTCACGTCTCACAGAATGGCAATCTCAGCACCACTCGCAATCAGCTGACATATCTGTGTTTAGCTTTCGCAGTTGTGCCGCAATTTCAGCGTTTGCTGGAAATTCAGCATCGACTTCGGGCTGGGTCGCGCCAAATCCCGTCGTGCCGGGCTTATCCAAGAGGCGCGCTACGCCGGATTGAGAGAGAAGTCTGGAAACGGCGCTATAAGCGAAAGGATGCCTGAAGAATAGACGGGGATCACGGCGTCGAAAAGTGATTTTTAGAATTCGTCACATGTGCAGAAAAACTGTTGCTGCATTTTTAGCGTTTGCGACTATCAGCACTCAGTCTGAGGACCTATGATCCGTTGCCTGACTTGAGCATCTTGCAGTTCATGAGCCTCTTCATCCATCCTGGTGTAACCATGTTCATAACTCGATTCAACCTGCCCGGAATAACTTCCCATTCATTCACATTCAACGGCTGGAGACCTTCGCGTACACTCTGCTGAACGGACAGTCGCTCGATAGCCCACGTTGCAAATTCCTTCTTAGCCACCTTAGGCTACTTTTTTAGCATTTTTGCCTCCATCTTTTGAGCTACGGACGGAGGAACGAGGCAATTCATGGCTCGATTGAGCAGTCCTGGAATGTACACAGCGCGATTGGCTCGCAGCGCTTCGAGCCCCTCTGTCACGCATCTTTCGGCAGACATTGGCTTCATCGGGAGCGCTCCAGGGTCTTCGAGGAGCTTGGCAAGCACGGGCGTATCTATAAAGCCCGGAGTCAGGACCGTCACATGAACTCCCAGGTCTTTCAATTCGTAGTGAAGAGCTTGGCCTAACGCCGATACATAAGCCTTAGCCGCACCGCTATTCGCCATATAAGGTACCCCGTGGCTCGCTCCCATCGCTCCAACGAGAAGAATCCCGCCACGTCCACGCTTCACGAAAACGGGCGCGAAGTGGTGACACAGCTCCATGTGGGCCGTCACACTGAGTCTCACATCTATCAGTAAATCATCTCGGTTCTTTTTGATAAAAGATCCTGGATTTCCGGTGCCAGCATTTGAGACGACAAGGCCGATGTCGAGATCACGCGTGGCATCTGCAAGCACCGGGAGGAAGTCAGGCTCGGAAAGGTCGAGAGGGATGATACGATGCTGGACACCAGACACCCGGGTGCATTCAGCGCCAACCGTCCGTAACAAGGACTCTCGCCGGCCGACCAAGGCTACATGAATTCCTGAAGCTGCGATCTGTCGCGCAAATTCCTTGCCTATTCCGGACGAGGCACCCGTGACGAGTGCCCAGGGGCCGAACCTTTTTTTGTCGAGTGCCGCTTTCATCTTACTTGCTCCGTTCTGCCTGCTTAGGGCTTGTTGTGTCATAGATTATTCGGTTGAATTATTCTGTGTTCTGAGCATGCGATCAACCGATCGGCTCATTTGTTTCAAAATAAATCCAGGCGCCAAGCGATTCATCATTTTGAGCTGATTCGCCTGACCAGGACGAATTTCAAATCGATCGGTTTGCATCCCTTTGACGGCGACTTGAACCATTTCTTCCACCTTCATGACAGAAGCGCCTTTCATGTCTTCTACATCAAAGTCACCCAAGAGTTCGGTTTGTGTCGCAGGCGGTGTCAGGTCAAATACCTTCACTTTGGTGTTTTTCAGTTGCACGCGAAGAGACTCGGTGAACGAATGCAGACCGGCCTTGGTGGCGCTATAAACCGGTGAAATGGGCAAGGGAACAAATGCCAAACTCGATGAAACGTTCATGATTGCCGCCTCTGATTTTGTTTTCAAATGCGGCAAGAATTGCTTCACCATGCGAATCGGCCCGCTCAAATTGATTTCAATCTCTCGAGTGATGTCTTCGAGGCTTCCAGCTTTGTCGTGAACATTGATCTTACGCATGATGCCGGCGTTGTTGATCAAAATGTTGAGCTCGGGAAATTGTTTGGTGACATCTTCGTAAAGAGTGGCGATCGCTTTCGGATCGGAAACGTCGCTTCGAAAGGTGTGAATTTTTGGAAAGGCCGCTTTCGCACGGTCCATCTTTGCCTGATCGCGGCCCGTGATAAGAATCGTGTTACCAAGCGCCGTGAGTTGTTTGCTGAGTTCGTAACCGATGCCGCTGGCACCGCCGGTGATCAAAATCGTATTGCTCGTGAGTTTCATGATTTTTCCAGTCTGGATGGTGTGACCCAGCGCGCATGCAGGTGAGCGGTGCTATGACGATGCGATTGGGCAGATCCAGATCGCCCATTCGAAGCGGGATAAAAAAGAGGCTGGACGGACATGACGGTGCTCTTGGACAAGAGATCAATCCTTTGACGGGCGGGCAGATGCGGCCTTGCTGAAAAGCCCTTTACCAAGCAGGTCTGCCAATAGCTTGCGCGAAAGAGAAGCGGGCACGAGGGCGTTCATGATGCGGTTCAGCCGGCCTGGAACGACTCTGGAGCGGTTTTTGAGCAGACCGCTGAGGCCTTCAGATACGCACTGCTCGACCCTCATCGGCTTCATCGGCATGGTCTTCGGGTTGAGGCCGAACTTGTCGATCACCGCTGTGTTCGTAACCCCGGCCGCCAGTACAGTGACATAGACGCCTTGAGGTTTGAACTCGTAGTGAAGCGCCTCGCCAAGACTGTGTACATACGCCTTCGCGCCTCCGTCGTTCGCCATATAGGGAACGCCGTTTTCCGCACCCAGTGCCCCCACGAGGATGATTCCGCCTCGGCGCCGCTCGCTGAGTTTCTGACCGAAATGGTGGGTGATGTCCAGATGCGCGATCGTATTAAGCCGCAAGGTCTCGTGAAGCAACTGCCGATCATGCTTCAAGAACTCGCCGGGATTTCCGGTGCCGGCATTGGAGACGACAAGACCGATTTCGAGATCCTGTGTAGCTTCTTTGATCGTACCGATAAACTTTTCATCGCTCAGATCCACTTGAACCGCTCGACACTGTACGCCAAACTGGTTCTCGAGATTCTGTCCCAGCTCATTAAGCAGTTCGAGCCTTCTGGCGACTAACACGATGTTTAAGCCGCTCGCGGCGAGTTGCCTTGAAAACTCTTTTCCGATCCCTGAAGAGGCTCCGGTCACAATAGCCCAGGGTCCAAATTTAATCTTGTCGATCCTTTTTACACTTTGATTCATTTAAGGTAGAGAAAAGCAACATCAGTGCCACTCGCAACCGGTTGAGATATTTGTCTTTAGCCTTTGTAGACATGCCGCAATTTCAGCGTTTGCTGAAAATTCAGCGTCGTCTTTGGGCCGGGCCAAACCCCTCGGGGCAGAGTATCGAAGAGGGGCGCTACGTTAGATTGAGAGAGAAGTCTGGAATCCGGCTTCTAATCGAAATGGCGCCCACAAGCCGAGACGGGGACTACGACGTTCTGAAGAGATGCCGGTTAATTTGGAGTTTCCTAATCTTGGATTCAAGCGTCTGTCTAGGTACACCTAGTCTCGCTGCAGCGCCGGAGGGACCCGAGACTTGGCCTTCAGCCTCACGGAGTGCGTTTTCGATCATCGCCCGCTCTCGTTCCGCAAGATCTGAGACCAAGGGCACGGTCTGCGTAGTCGGATTGGAGGACGTCGGGCTTGAAGGCGCAGGCGCGAGCCAGCTTGGATCGACACAAAATATCTCCCCTTCGCAAAGCACCACGGCGCGCTCGATAACGTTCTGCAATTCCCGAATGTTACCAGGCCAGTCATAGCGCTGGAACAAATCCAGCGTGTTCTTGCTCACACTTCGAATTCGCTTACCGGCCTTCTTTGCGTAGCGGTCCACCAGGTATTCCACCAACAACGGGATGTCATCAATTCGATCACGAAGTGCTGGCACTTGAATTGGGAATACGTTCAGCCGGTAGAATAAATCCTGACGGAACGTCCCGTCAGCTAGGGCCCCGCGCAGATCCTTATTTGTAGCCGCAAGTACTCGCACATCAACCCGAACCGTTTGGTTCCCGCCTACTCGTTCGAATTCGTGCTCCTGAAGAACTCGTAGCAAAGCAACTTGTGTCTCTGGAGGTATCTCACCAACCTCATCCAAGAAAATCGTTCCGCCGTCCGCCGATTCAAAGCGACCGAGACGCCGCTGATGTGCCCCCGTGAAGGAGCCCTTTTCATGTCCGAATAGTTCCGAGGCAATGAGTGAAGGCGAAATAGCCGCGCAATTTACTCGAATGAAGGCTCGCGTTGAACGATTAGACCGGCTATGTATGGCGCGAGCGATTAGCTCTTTTCCCGTCCCAGTTTCTCCCGAGATCAGGACTGTCGAATCCGTAGGCGCAACTTTCGACACTTGCGCCAACACTCGCCGCAGGGCTTCGGAAGAGCCAACGATCTCCTCAAACATCGAAATGTGTTCGATTTCCTCTCGCAGCGCGACGTTTTCGTTTCGTACGCGATTTTCAGCCTGCTTGCGATCTTCGATGTCGGTCGCGGTTCCGAACCACCGGACTATGTCTCCGGCTTCATCGAGCAGCGGATTGTAGCGACAAAGGAACCAGCGATACCGCCCATCCTTCCCGAGCAGTCGCTTCTCCATCTGGAAAGGCCTTCCCTTTGAAAGGCCAGCGCTTTGTTCCTTTTCAAATCTTTCCAGATCCTCTCGAGGAACGTGCCTACTCATCTGCTCCCGCGTTTCCGCAGCTTTCATTTCTTCCAAGGTGAAGCCCGTATAGTCAAGCAACGTTTTGTTCGCCTGAAGCAACGTGCCGTCTTTGTTCAAGACAACAACGTGCTGAGGAAGGAGATCTATCAGTTGCCGAAGCTCTGCTTCGTCTTGACGGAGCTTTGCTTCAGCGCGCTTCAGGTCATCGATGTCAGTATCCGTTCCATACCAGTTGACAATGTTGCCCGATTCGTCGCGCAATGGCTCAGCTCGAAACAGAAACCATCGATACGTTCCGTCGAATCGACGCAGCCTT
>Ga0210396_10002001_pt1 | contig 21073 bp, 14 predicted proteins | sample IncBWH17OmetaG_FD_155466 | JGI IMG/M metagenome (GOLD analysis project Ga0210396, IMG submission 155466) | Forest soil microbial communities from Barre Woods Harvard Forest LTER site, Petersham, Massachusetts, United States - Inc-BW-H-17-O ... | reverse complement strand
AAGGTCGCGAGGCATTTCCCAAGAACTCGTTTCATGAGGCTCTCCCTTTTTCGTCCGAGATTCAAAAGGAGGGGAGTCCTCGTGGGACTTGGCTCAGGCGAAGACAGAGGAGAACGATTGCGGGGGACGGCTGTTCGCGCCGGTTTGCCGGACGTCTTCGTCCGGGCACACTTGGAGCGTTCGCTCCGAGACAGCGTCTTCCCCACAATCGCGTCCGTGCCTCGCCTGGAGGCCGCACGCGCGACCGAAGCCAGCAGCCGATCGAATCGGCCGGGCGTTCAGTCTGCGGGAGTAACCGGCGGGAACTCCCCTCACTATACTAATCAGCCGCGGAAAACAAAAACGGACCGGGTACCAGTGAAATATTTATTCTTTAGTACTCTGCTCGCCGCACTGCGGCGAAACAGAAACCAATTCCACTCACGGCCGGAACAGGTCCAGCTGCTCCGGAATCCCCGCGCCCGGCTTTTGCGCGATACGACGCAGTCTTTCGAGCAAACGGTGGACGCGGTGGCGGATGGCGAGCGCCGAGCGGCCGCTCGGGCGCGCGAGCTCCGCGCCTGTCAGACCCTCGAGTTTGAATCGAATAAGAAGTTGCCGTTCTTCCTCGGTGAGCCATCCCCGGTGCTGGCATTTATCGAGAAAGTCCGAAAGGAGAACCGCCGCGCGGGACGCGTCGCCGCCGGTTGTTGTCTCGTCGGGCGAGGCGCGGGAGCGATCCGGCTCGTCCGCGAGCTTGACGCGGGATTCGCGGATGGCCCAGCGGAACGCGCTGCGGCGCATCTTTCGTGCAATCGTGAAAGCCAGATGCGACCTGCGCGCGCGCAGTTCCTGGGAATCGAGGAACTCCAGAAGCATCGCGAAAAGGTATTGGGCCGTGTCCTCGCGCGCCAGCGCAGGAAATGCCGCGCCGATCTGGCTGGTGGTGCGGTGAATGGTGGGAACAAAAACCAGGAGCAGAATCTGCTGGCGCATGGAATCGAACGGTCCCTTCCTGCCGGTTCCTACAAGCTCTCCCAGGATTTCATCGGCCGACGAACTTCCTTCTTCGCTGTGTTGGCGGTGAAGGTGCGCGACCAGTTCCGCGGGGGTCGGAAATGCGGCCAGGATCCGGCTCGACGCCGCGCACAGCCGGTATTCTTCCAGGCTTTTTTCATGATGCAGTTCATCGACGAGACTCGCCTCCAGACGGCAGATCAGGCAACCGCAGTCGCTTCCGGCCATCATGACGCTGCTCCGGCGCCGAGGGCCGTTTGCAATGAAAACGGGCCTGTTCCGTATGCTCGGACATGGTTCGGTGATTACGGCGGGAGGGGGACGGCGCCAGTCGTTTTCGGGGCCGAGCTCGCTGGCTCGCAAGGCGCGGTCCCCGAGGCACGAGCGGCCAGAAACAGAGGCCGCACGTGCAGGAAGAAATACTGCTACGCCAGCCGCCGCAGCGGCGAATCTTTGCGGGATCGGTCGGAGGTGCGGCCAGCACAAAAAAAGGCCCCGGCTCTCGCCGGGGCCGGTGTGGCGATGCCTCAGTAGGCGACCTCCCCCGACGTTTCGGGAGCTTCCTCCGCAGCACTGGAACGGGAAGTGACGGCCTCAGGTTCCGGTTCGCCGCGGTCGAGCCGGCGCACGGCGTCCGCGCGAATGGACCACGAGGTGATCTTCATGGCGGAGTCTTTCTTGCCCTTGCCGGGACGCTCGTAGATCGAGCTGACGAGGCTGCCTTCGACCAGGACGTGCGAGCCCTTCCGGATGTTGTCGAGAACGTATTGCGCCAGGCGCGTGCGGAAGATCGCGATCCGGTGCCACTCGGTTTTTGAGACCCATTCGTCTTCGGCGTTTTTCCAGGAGCGCTGCGTGGCGACCGAAAGCACGGTGAATTTCGTGCCATTGCCCTTCGCTTGGCGCTGCTCGGGATCGGCTCCGGCGAATCCTACGATGGTTACGGAATTGAGGTACATGTCTTTCTCCTTTTTTTGCCCCATTTTCCTGAGGCACCCCGAAGCGAGGGCTGCTGCTCCCAAGGCGAGCGGCTGCATTCCGGGAGGGACCCGGGTGGTTCTCGGGAGGAACCGGGAAAGCAGAAGATGCGAAGCTGCCGGGCGCAGGAATTCGCCCGAAGCCACGCCCAGGAAAAGGAGCGGCAGAAAAAGGCCGTGTACGGGACTCCGTAAGAATCGCAAGAGGCCATGAACAAGACAGGCAAGCTCGAGCGGAGATCGAGGTTACTCTCGACAAGCGGGACACGGCAGATTCACGGAATCCGCTGACGTGCAAATATACTCTTCGATTTTCGCAACAAAGTTGATCGCTGCAGAACGCGCATACCTAGCCCTTATTTCTACACAACCACAGCGCCCATGCGCCGACGATCACGAGTCCGATGACGAATGCCTGAAATCCGTCCATTTTGCCCTCTTACAACGAATCCAATCTGGAGTTCAGTGGAACGGAGCGGCGCCGCGCCAATGATGGGATAGCTTGGATCTCGCAATCGGAGCACGCTCTAACAATCGCACACTTCACGTCCTTCAGGCTCTTTCCTTCCAGATTGTGAAAATCGAGCAGCGCTTCGACTGAAAGCTGCAGGAGCTCGCCCAGATTGTTAGGCTCGAGCACATTCAACGCACGATAGGCGCTGACAGAAAGCCCAGGAAGTATCATCAGTAAGCGAGCAGCCGTTTCGCGCATCTTTACCGGGAAACCAGTCCCGTTCAGACGCCGTGCCGAAATCGCCCTCGCTTTGCGTGGCGAAGGTACCCCGTGTGGCTCCAAATCGACGCTCAATTGCCTCCGCCGCCGCGCAACGATCATCAGTCAATATCAAAATTATGGATCGCTATTTCTTGTCGGCTGAGGTTCCCGCGGCAGACGGCTGGCTCGAGCAGTTCCCTTTCCCATCGCAGGATATGGGGACCCCACTCAGTGGCACAATAACTTTGGCATCGTGCACCGCATTAATGAAATACTCCAAGCGAGTGCCGTGGATCACGGCTCCGTTCGATGTGGATGCCTGGTTGGTGTGTTCGGGAATTACGGTCCGCGGCCTGATCAGATGATCCACGGCATAGGCTGCTTCCTCGGGCCCCATGACATAAACACCGTCCGTGTGCACCACGGCGAGGTTGACCTTGTAGTATTCGCTCTCGGTTTCCCAGTCTCCGATCAGGCCGGAATCGCCGGTCCACAGAACCGTGAGGCCATTTGAGAAGCGTATGACATAGCCCGATTCGCTCCCCTGAAAATTCGGCAGGCCCAGTGCAGCACCAAAAGGATCGGTTCCCGCCGCAATTCCCGCGGCGCGCCACGCGGGAATCGATACGATTTTCACGCCTTGCGTCTTGCCTGAGAGCTCGATCGTGAGGGTCGCCGCGCGCACCGCACCGAGACAGGGAGAAGTGCGCGGCACGGTGACGACATTATCGACACCCTCGACCGTCACCGGGCAAGTCCCCGGCGGCGTTCCACTGACGTCTTTGATTTTTTGGATGAAGAAACGGGGCACTTCCCCGCCGACAAGGAACACGGAGTTTTGCCCGGCTGCTATCTCCGGTGCGTTGCCAACAGAGGGAAATTTGAACGGTCTCTTCTTTTCACCGGCGCAGTCGGAGTAGAATTCGTCGCCGATGTGATCTGCGTGAACGTGATCGATCAGGACGACATGTACGCCGCCGTTCGGACTTGTAGAAACGGGCAGTCGCGGGTCGGTCGAGCCGTTAACTGTGCGTCCCGGTATAGTCAGGATGCGTACCCCTGTCGGGTCTTGAAACAGTAACGCTCGGTCCATCGCGCAAAACTCACCCTGCACCGAGCCGAGCGGCGTTATGGTCACATTCTGGGCCTGGCCGCTGGACGCACCCACTCCCATGACAGAAACCCAGCACAATAAGACGAGCCGTTTCACTTTCACTGTCGTTCCTCTACAGTACTTGCGTCAGTCACTGGACAATTACGCGTCCGGATTCAATATTCCGGCCGCACTCATCAACACAGCAACGTGGTGTTGATCATATTCCTTGTGGCGTTCGATGGCGCTACTGCTCAATTTCCCGTGGGCACCGGGGTGTGTTCGTCGAGCAACTTCCCGTCGCCAACCTTGACGGCTGCCGTTTCCACTGACAATGGCTGTTAGCCCTGGTCGGCCCCAAGCTACATGGATGGATCACGCTATTGTCAGTGCAGCTTGTCGGGAGAATTCTCTTCATCATTTCCTTTACTTCATCGCGTACAAGACCCTGTACGATACGGAAATACATCACGATCGATTTTAACGACGCCCCGATATCGTGTTAAGAAAAACGCTTGAAAAGACGAAGGGAATTTTTCCGCTCCATCGCTTCGAGCCGGTCACCCGAAAATTGCGGCATCTGCCTGAAATTGATTACTTGCTCAGCGATAATTTCTTTCCGCACGTAAGGCCAATCGCTTCCATAAACGATGTGAGACGAATCGATAATCGCAGCCAGCGAGCCAATGACGGCCTCCGACCCAGCGATTGCAACATCGTAATAAAATTCCTTCATGCTGGACGTGTAGCCCCCGGGGACTCGCTTGGCAAATTCTTCCCCGCTGTCCCCTTCACCGCGTAGTACCGCCATCCGCTCGGAAACATACGGCAGGGTGCCGCCTGCGTGCGCGAGAATCCACTTGATGTTTGGGTAGCGTACTATCACGCCGTTGTACATCAGCGTAATTGCCGCTCGTGTGGTATCGAACAAAAACTCGGGGATGTCAGCGCCTGGGTTGAGTCGCCAGGAGTAAGGCGCTCTCACCGGGTGAATCATGGCCACGACGCCACGACGGTTCATCTCAGCATACAGTTCCTCGTAGCCAGTATCGCCTATGTAGACGCCGTTCTGGTTCGATGCGAATGCGAGACCATCGGCGTGCAGAGTATCCAACGCGTATTCCATTTGCTTCAAGGCACCGTTTACGTCTGGCAAGGGCAAAATGCCGTAAAATCCGAATTTCTTGTTCGTGCCGGATACCAGTTGGGCCATCGCGTCGTTGGTAACCTGAGTCAAATAGCGGGCGTTCTCGTCGTTTCCGTGGTGAATTCCTGAGCGCGAAAAACTAATCAAAACGACGTGGTCCATGCCCAACTCGGAGGCCACCTGAACAATGGAGGATGGCGTAAAAACCGTGGCTTTTCGGTGATAACCCTCCAGTCCGCTCTCGACGATGCCGGATTTTTCCAACGCTTTTATGTATTCGGGGAGAATTGCGTGCTGATGTACGTCAATGCGCTGCCCGCTCCTGACCTTCGCAACGATGTCTGCACCCTTGGAGCCGGCTTCATCTTGCGGCGGTCGGGCTGGTGGGGAAGGAAGATTCGCGGCCATTGCCAATCCGCTCGATTCGAGAAATGGCTGTGCCACAGCGTAGCCGCCGGTCAAAGCCATGACCGACTTCAGCAGTTGCCGCCGGCCAATTTCCTCCCCACGGCGCTTATTCGCCCTCGCTGGATTCTTTCGTTTCATAGCTCATCTCCTGTCCGCCAGTTTAAGAGCGGTGAGGCCCCGCTTGCCGGATGGCTGCCATTGTATTGCCACGAGGCATCCGATCCTTCCCGACCGGTGCTTATGTGTCGAGCTGCAACTAATAAGCGATCCATCGTCCCGCAAAAATCACACCCACCCATAGGACCAGGGAGAATACACCCGCCAGCCTCGCCCCGATTGGCGGTCGCGGCGCAACATCCCATTTGTCCACACTCTTATACACCGTAGTCTGGAACACGAGGGCGTTTACGCCTGCGAGCAAAATCAGGCCCATTTTCAGCCGGAAAGCGCCATTTTCATAAACCTTAGTCGCCTCGGAGGAAAACATAAGCAGCCCGGTGATAACCATTACGGCGAAACCGGACCAAGCCCAAGGTAGAAGCTGCTTATTAAGTTTCGAGACCGACTGCCCCTTTAGCGCAACGCCCAGCAGGCGCAGATCAAGCATCCCTGTCGCACCGACCAACACGACGATGCCGAAGACATGGAAGCACTCAATGAACGGGAAGAGCCAAAAAGAACTCGAAATGTGCGAGCCAACTGTTGTGTCCTGAAGCCATTTGAAAAACGCCGGTGCATACATTTATGGCCCTGTCCCCCTAATGGAAAAAACGTCCTTCTTGCCCAGCCTCCGCCAGCATGTCATTGTGCTTGGCCCTCCACAAGCCATTTGCCTTACCCTGAGGACCAACCTTATACCGCACTCTGATACTATGAACTCGTGCAGGTGTCAACAAATCAGTATAGGTCGGATGCCCGGTCATCTGCCGGGCTAGTACCCTTGCTCGGCTCGTGGGCAAAAACTCCGCTTCCGAGTTCGCCGCAACTGCCTGAATCTGCCGAACGCTTCGCGTGGTTTTTCGGAGGGGAAAATCAAATGTTTGCCAGCCAAAGTATTGCAATTCGTGCTAGAACTTTCGGCGAATGATTTAATACCTCGCGTCGATCTCCCAGGAGGTATGGTGCGAATGAGATTCTCGCTAATCATAATTGCGAGTCTAGCAGTCACTCTATTTCAATTCGAACCGAAGTTCTTCGCCTCGGTGACATCTGCCGGGACGATAACGGGCAGTGTAAAAGGTCCAGACGGCGCGCCCTTCATGGGGGCGTTCGTGATTGCCGAGAATTCTCAGAACAAAATGTCGGTGAGCGTCCTGTCCGACAAGCAAGGCCACTACCACTTTGCCAACCTGCCCGCGGCCACCTATGCGCTACGCATCAGGGCCATTGGCCACAATAGCGAGCCGCGCACGGGCGTGCAGCTGACGGGCGACCGAAACGCTACTGTTGATTTCGCTCTGAAAAACGGGACGGTGCGCTGGAGCGATTTGAGCACCTTTCAAGGAAGGATGCTCCTGCCCAAGACGAAAGAGCACGATCTCTCGAAGGGCTGGCAAGATACTTTCTTTACGAGTTGCCTGACCTCCTGCCATTCGTTCCAGACACGCATGGCGTCCACGATTCGAGATGAGGAAGGCTGGCGCGAGAGGGTCAAGTACATGCGCGATGTCATTATGGGCAATCAGGGCGGCGGCCGCATGATGAGCGACGCGAAAATGGAAGATATTGTTTCCTACCTCACCACCGCGTTCGGCCCCGATTCGCCGAAGACCAAGTCTCCTGCGGATATGCCTGGGTACAAGGCAACCGTGCGCCCGTTCAGCGATAAGGTCATGAACATTGCGTATGCGGAATATGACTTTGCGGGCACCAAAGGCTTGGGGCCGTGGAGCGCCGTTGAGGACAGGGACGGAATGATGTGGATCCCCTACTACGGGCGCGGAAACGAAGTGGTGCGGCTGAATCCAAAGACCGCCGAATTGACGCGATTCCCGCTGCCATTTAGTGAAACCGCCGGGATTCATTCGGTGATTCCTGACCCCGACGGCACGGTGTGGTTCACGGAAGTATCCTTTGGCGGGATAGGGCATTTGAACCCGGCCACCAAAGAGATCACGGAGTATCGCGACCAAGGGCCCGATGGCGAGATCATCGGTAAGCACACCGTTCGAGTCGACGCGTCCGGGGATATATGGTCGAGCGGCGGTCCGATCTCACGCTTTGACCGGACGACCAAGGAGTTCACGCATTTCAACACCCCTGGAACTTATGGCAACGTTGTTGGGAAGAACGGCGATGAGTGGTTCACGACCTACAGAAACGATGGCCCGATCGTCAGGATCTCCAAGACTGGAGAAATAACCAAGTGGTATCCTCCGACGAAGGGCAAACCGCAACGTCTCCAGGTGGATTCCGACGGCACCGTCTGGTTCACCGAGCGTGTCGGGGGCAAGATCGGCCGCCTCGAGCCCGAGAGCGGGAACATCAAGGAATTTGACCTGCCAGGACCGTCGCCGAGCCCCTACGCCATCGGCATCGATCGCAATCACATGGTGTGGTACGACTCGTTCGAGCAGGACGTTCTGGGCTGCCTGAATCCGACCACGGGCGAGGTCACTGAATATCCGTTCCCTCATTCAGAGATTTCGATCAGGGAACTCTTCGTCGACTCACAGGGACGCCTATGGTTCGGAAGTTCGTCCAACGACAAGGTTGGCTATTTCTATTTTCAAGACCCGGTGGCCGCCAACAAATAGGTGAAGTCCTTTCTCCGACGGGCAGGGCCGATGTGTTGCAGGCCGACACCGCCAAGACCAAAGTGCCCGGTAAATCGTGCCAGCTCAACCGGTCGATGCAACACCATTCAGTGCGTTGCTGCGGCAATGCTTCCGCGGGAGAACTACCTGTTTGGCTGTGCTCGTTCAGAACCCAGCCAGATCAGTGTTCCGGCTGGTCTAACTCTCGCAAGCGATTTTGGCTTTTGTTTTCAGCGCCAGGCGGGTTCTAGCTTAGTGTTGCGTCGACCCATTGAGATCACCCGGATAATCGGAAACCTTTGTACCATGGCGAACTCTACCGGTAATCGCTACGAGCTCAACCGGTCGATGCAACACCCTCTAATCAGGTGATACGACAATACTTCCCTAGTCCAACGGCTCGAGTTTGACAATGGAGGCACCATGGTTGCTGCCCACCCAAAATGTAACCGGCGTCGTTGAGTTGTCCACAAACACTCTCCGAATGTTCGTGTTCCTGGGGAGGAAGTATTCGGTGACCTGGCCACCATTAGGATCCAACCGCACGACACGATCGGTAGTCATCCCTCCCGTCCATAGTTCACCGTTTTTGTCCGCGGTAACATCGTAGGGGGAACTCCAGGGAGTGGGGACAACCCACTCCTGAAAACGTTCGGTCCGCGTGTCGAACATTCCAAACTTATTGGCGCGAAATTCACCAAACCAGAGACGGTCTTGCAAGTCCATATGGCCCCGGCGAGGGTACGAGTTGTGAGTCGGGGTCTGATAGAGTGTGATTTTGCCAGTCTCTGCATCTATCCGCCCGATGCTGTCGCCACGACGATCCAGGAAATAACCGTTGTTATGAGAGTCAGCCGAGACACCATAGACCGCGTGGGGCCGAGTGTCGCCCTTGAATGGTTCGAAGGTCTCAAATTTTCCGGAAGCGACGTCTAACCGGTGCAGGCCTTCAATCCCGACGTCGTTCATCCAAACCTTACCGTCGACGTCGGATCGTACCGGCATCACCATCGCTTGCTGTGCCACAATGCTTTTCGGCCCCGGGGGGACTGTAAAGACCTGGAAGTGATGGGACTTTCTGTCGAATTTCGCGACGCTTCCCTGCAGCAACATTCCCATCCACAAGTATCCTTCTTTGTCGAACTCCAAATCATTCGCGCCGCGGGGGTGGTCAGGTTTCGGCTCGGGAACTGGGTATTCTGTGACCTTGGCCGTCCTGGGATCGAGATTTCCCAGGTACTGTTCCCCGAAATCGGAGTACCAAACCATTCCCTCCGGATCAGTAACCACGTCATGCGGCTCCGTTTCTGGCCGCGGAAGATCATACTCAGTAATGACAACATGTGTTGCTCTGCCCTTGGGGCGCGGGAATGTTTTGAGCGAATATTTCCATTGCGGACCCGAACTCAAATTAATCGTGCTCAAAAACTCGGCCTGTTTTCGGAACCGTTCCGGATTGATTGTACGAGCCACGGGATATGTCTGCACGTGTAAGGGCGGGTCCATGCTTCCGTTCGCATAGCCAGCCATCCGCGTCATGACTTGTGCAAATTCATCGGCATTGTACTGAGACTTTACGATTCGCTGCAGAGTGTGGCATCCCACACAGTCAAGCAGATTAGCTTTCTGCTCCTCTGTGCCGGGAACGCTCAAGATCCATTCCGCATTCGTAAGCTGGGAGGCGAGATCCTCTGCCTTGCGGAGTTTTAGATCGGCAGTAGTCTTCTTCTGCGGGGCAATTTCCACGGTTCCAGGTCCATCGAGGTCGTATCCAGCAGCCCGGATTCGCAGGGAATACTGGCCCGGTTCCATTTTGTTGGCGGCGAAGGCATAGCGGCCTTGCTGATCGCTGACCACCGTTATCGTGATAGTGGACCCGGCCTTCTTGGCGCTAACCAGCACTCCTTCCATCCGACCTTCCTCGATGGAACTCACCTGCCCAGTCAGCGCTACCGGGGACGCCATTATTTGCGCCCGGAGCGAGCTGAGTCCGGTTTCCGAGACGAGAACAGCTAAGGCCGCAATCGCGATGAGGAAGTAGCTTCTAATTCGCATCAGTTCCTCCTAGCGAAACAAACGAGATTGAAAGCGGGATTTCCATCTTTAATAAGACCGGCGTCAAGAAACACCACTGACGTGCTGAGCCGGGAGCAAAGTCAAGGGCGGCAGGCGCAGATCGCGAATGCCTGTCGCATCGACCAAGTCAACGATACCGGATATGTGCAAGCACTCAATGAACGGGAACAACCAAAGTGACCCGACATATGCGGGCCAACAGCTGTGTTCTGTAGCCATTCGAAAAACGGTGCATTTATAAGTCCTGTCCTCCTACTGGAAAGAGACGTCGTTTACTTGCTGCCGCAATTCGCGCGACCGATGGAACGCGTGCAAGCCAACACTCAAAAAGGGCTTACTGTCTGTTGGCCGACTCGGCTCCGCTGTCTTCGACTGCGCCGACGCTGATCCTGTTCTGCCCAGAGCAAGGATGTCAGATCAATGCCTTACCGTAGCTTTCGGTCGGCCATTCGAATCTAGAAGATCAGTTTCAATCCCAGCTGGATATCGCGGGCACCACCTGTCCCGAGTACGGGGTTGCCAGCGGCTGCGTCGGGCGTGACGCAGCCGCAGCCGAATCCGAAGCCACCCGAAGGATCGTTGTTAAGATATGTACTTCGCGCCCCATAAGGATTCGCGAACTTAGGATGGTTAAAAATATTGAAGAACTCGGCGCGGAACTGGGTGGTGAATCGTTCTTTGAACTTCCAGCCCTTGATCACCGACATGTCCCAGTTTCTGAAACCGGAGTCGCGGAACAGATTGCGGCCGGTGTTACCTATGCTTCCAAAGGGGGGAGGAACCAGGACTCCGTCGCCTTGCACGTAGCAGCCATTGTTCACGAGTGATGCGACTGCGAGTTGGCCATTCGCCTGCGCGTGCTGCTGGCAGACGGCCGGGAAGGAAGACAGAGGGCCAGGAGCGAAGAAAGGAATTGCGTGTGGACCGGAGGTAAAGGCACTGGGGCTCCCGTAATAGTCCCAGGTGCTCCAGCCTTCCTGCGGAGGATTGTGAACTTCACCAGTTCCGTTGAAGTCGTTTGAAGCATCCTGTACGCCCCAAGGTAGCCCGCTCTGCAATGTCACGATGTTATTGATCTGCCAACCTTCCAGCATTTGCCCTGGCGCCTTTTTTCCAGGGATGGCATAGGTCATCGAGAAAGTGAAGCGATGCGTGACATCGTAATCGCTATTCCCATAGATCGGCTGCCCAGCTATTTGGGTTGTCGGGTTGGAGAAATAAGATAAATCGTCGAGCGCATGGGAATAGGTATAACCGGCAAGGAAAGACAGCCCGTGGGAAGTCCTTTGTGTAAGAGTCAGCTGTAGAGCATTGTAATTGGAGCGGTCATGGTTACTCACCCAGTTTATATACTGCAAGTAGGGAAACTTCGCAGCGAACGTTTGGGCCGCCGCTTCATCTGCGCCAGAGGGCGAGCAATTGTCATAGGGCACGGGATCGCTGGCGCTCGCTAGACAGGTGGCAGCTGCATGCGATGGACCGAACCAGCCTGCGCCGATTGGAGGCTGGTTGAGGTCGGTGTATCCTACAAGTCTCGAACCGTGGTTCCCGACGTAAGCAGCTTGCAAAGTGAGATTACTTGTGAAGGCATGCTGGACACTCACGTTCCAATTGCCGACATAGGGCGTGCGGATATTGCGGTCTACTGCAAAGGTGCCGCACGGTGAGGGATCGTTGCCCACGCCGTCGCCGCACGCGAACCTGTTGCCGACCGTACCGATTGGAAAGATGGGCCCTGCCGTGCTCCAATTGAGTTGATTGCCACTGTAGCTATTCTGGAGTGCGCCGAGTTGGCTCCCTAGTACCGTCGTAACTGCACCGGTAACAGGATTCGTCGTCACGATATCAGCGCCGAAAGGGACATCATCAATGAACTTGCCGAACGGCGTCGTATCGTAAATAATGCTGGCTCCCACTCTGACCACAGTTTTTCCGTTGCCCCCGACATTCCATGCCAAGCCAAAACGCGGCGCCCAATCTGCGAAATCACCGTTAACCTGGGATGGGATTTGTACGCCAGCCTGTACCAATCCGAGGATTGAATCAAAGTTCCCTGCGAGGTGGTTGCGAGTTGTAGGTGGCGCGCTGTATTCGTAGCGTACTCCAAGGTTCAAAGTTAAGTTTGGTGTTACGCGCCAGTCGTCCTGAAAGAAGCCTGCGAAGGCGTGATCTCGTGAATCTCGCGTAGGATCCGCGACCAGGAGTTCCCCGTCTTTGACCGTTCCAGTGAGGTAATCTTCGATCGACCTGAATCTGATTCGGCCGGCGCCGAGCCTAAACGAATCCTCATCGTGCACCTGGTAAAGGAAATCTGCGCCGAACTTAGAAGTGTGGCGGCCATGCAAATATGACACATTATCGACAATCTCAAACTCGCCGTCAGGCCCGTGGAAAGCTCTTGCTTGGTTTGGGCTCCCCAAAGCGAAATTGTTAAGGCTTGTGATCTGAATATACGGCATCCCAAAATACAGTGGATTTGTGACGCCCGTATTGATGCCGTAGCCTGTCGGCCACGGAGATGCAGGATTTACTTTGTTATCTACTGGAATAGAATCAGTGGTGACGTAGTCGTAGCCAGACCTCAGTTCATTCACCCACGTCGAATTTGGGGTCCAGGTCCAGTTCCCCATGACCGCCTGAACCCGATCATTAAGGAGCGTCCGCCATTGTGGCGCCAGTTCGTCTGCGGAGAGTACCCAAGTTCCGTTCAGGTTGCCGAAAAAATACGATCCATTTAGTGAATTGTGCGAGTTGAGAACATAATCGACCTTTGCGACTGCGCTATCTGCCGAGTTGCTGCTTATCAAAGGGGCGGCATAGACAGTCGGCCCTCCTGGGTTCGTCCCATTATTCATCGGGAAGAGAGATTCAAAGCTCGAGGAAGGTGGCGATACCACGCAGGTCGAGGTGTTGATTCCCGCGAGTTGTGCGCTGAGCGCATTAATGGGCGTTCCGGCTGTATTCAGAGCTCTGCATGCATCAACGAGACTCGCGGTTGGATCTCCCACCGACACCGTGGCCGGTGCAGCGCCTACCAGAACGTTCCCTACGGTGTAGCGTTGACCCTCGTAGCCACCAAACCAGAAGAGTTTATCCTTGATAATGCGTCCACCCGCCGTCGCGCCGAACTGTTCCAATTCCACTGGCGTCTGCGGATTCGGAGCTCCAACGGTATTCGTCGTCCGATTGAAGTAGTTCCGCGCGTCCCAGGCGCCGTCGCGACCATAAGCGTAAGCCGTGCCGTGAAGGCTGTTCGTACCCGACTTCAGTCCAATGTTAATGTGCGCGCCTGCCTTCCAACCGTATTCCGCCTCGGGATTCACCTGGGTAGTGAACTCCTGGATGGCGTCGACGGGCAAAATGCTCGTTGAGTCCCCCGCTTTGTATGCGGAGTTGATGACGCTTTGACCGTTGTCTGGGTTCACATTGAGAAGGCCGTCCACCAGGAAGACGTTATCCTCAACACGGAGGCCGTCAGTACTCTGGTCGGTTCCTCCGCCACCCGGATAAATGAGCACCCCGGGGCGCAGTGGTAGTAGGTTCACGTAATTGCGGCCATTCAAGGGGAGGTCGTTGATCGTCTGGTTACTGAACGTTCCGCCGAGGGTAGCGTTCGCGGTGTCCACCATCGGAACCTCTCCGGTGACAACGATGGTCTGAGACTGCTCGCCCGGCAGCATCGTAAGGTCGATTCGAATGTCTTGACCGACCTGCACCACGACGTCGCGGTGTTCCGCAGCTCGAAAGCCTTGCGCCTCAGTGCGTACCATGTATCTTCCCGGGAGAAGGCTGGAGGCGGAATATGCTCCAGCGCTATCCGTTACCAATGACCGCGCAACGCCTCGATCGACGTCCGTGACCGTCACCGTGGCGCCTACGATAGCGCCGCCGCTTTGGTCACGAACGGCTCCCTGAATGCTGCCTTGTTGGCTCTGTGGAGACGCTGGTAGACAAGCCAGAAGAACCACCATCATAGCCACTCCTATACGCATAATTCTCTCAACCGTGGAAAACACGCACACACGCGCTAAGTGTCGTATGCGGACCATAAAATCACCTCCAAAGGCTATCGTTTTCATTTCGAAGTAACGCCACTACTGAGGACCAACCTTATACCGCGCTCTGATACTACGAACTCGAGTGCGTGTCAAGAAATGATTCAAGAGAGCGTTAGTAAAAGACATGTCCGCTTCAAGAAAAGCGGCCAGCGATCAAGCTGCATGCCTGCAGATAGGCATGAACTGCTTCCCGTTGGGTAACCTGGAGCGAACGATGAAGGTACAACAAGGAATCTAGTGAGCTCTAGCGAAGAGGATTACCTGTTGGAAAGTAGCCGAGATCATGGGAATCACCGACCGACTGACGCGGAGGTGGCACGGGTGGTACGAGGAGTTTGGTTATGACGGCTTGCTGGATCGGCGACCGGGGAGCGCGCCGCCAAGAGCGAAGACAGTTTCAGAGACACTGCTTCGCTGCAGCGACTTTTAGCACCGCTTCGATCTCAGAGGGGTGGAGAACCGAGGTGCTGAAACACTCCTGGTAAATCCGGCTTTGGCGGGTCGTTCCGCCAACTCGCGCTGACCAGTTGCACCGGCGAGCTAGGCTCGTCACGAACGACTTTTGGATATTCTCGATTCGTGGCGGACAGCACTGGTCCTCGAGATTACCGCCTAAAAAACGAAGCGCCGTTAGTGAAGTCGCCTATTCTAGAGCGCGTCTGTTGCTTTGGATACGAGTCCTCACCGAAATTTCACGATAAATCCCTCGGGACCAGACCGACCGCCACCGGGCGGTGGATTGACGACCTGCACCCACCCGGTTCCCGCCTTCACAAGCAAGGAAGCGGGAATTTCCACGGAAAGCGATCGGTCGCTCTCGAATCTCGTTGGCACCTGAACGCCGTTGAAGAGAACCTGCGAGCGGGCCATGAACCCGATCCCGCTGACCTTCACGGTTGCCGACTCGTCACCCTCCGTGACCATTTTTGGCATCAGCTCGAAGATTTTGGGTGAGTCATTGAAGCCGACCATTTTTGTGTCCATGGTGAGATTGGGATCCGGAATCGGAAGAGCGTAATTCCAATGGTACCCCGGCTCAATACGCTCACCGCTCTGGAAGACCATGGAGATCTTTTGGATGTTGTCGATCTTCTCGAGCGGATTGGCATCCAGCACCACGATGTCTGCGAACCGGCCCGGCTGAACCGTACCCACCTGATCGGAGACGCCGATTGCCTCGGCCGGAATGCTCGTCGCAGACTGCAGCGCCTGCATCGGCGTCAGCCCCGCGTCAACTAAAAGCTCCATCTCCTGAAGCACATTCAGGCCTGGAATTTCCAAACCCCCGGAAGCGTCGGTCCCCACCTCCAACTTACCGCCCGCCTGGACGAACTTGCGCACCAACGTCTGGGCGTTTCGATAGCCCGCTCGAAATTCCTCTAAGTCAGCCGGTTGAATCGAGTCCTTATAGCTAAAGAAACCGAAGCGCCAACCATAGCTGCGAACGCGCTCGAACATCGATAGCATGCCTAACGGCACGTCGGGCGGGAGGGACTGCTGTAAATCGGAGTTCGCAAGCAATTGCCCCGCCTGGTCTCTGAACTCAGCAACGCGATCGGTGACGGCCGCCTGCTCATACACCAACTCGGGCGTCAAGTAAACGTGGTGACTCACCATCAACGAAACAAACTCATCCACCTTGGCCGGCTCCATTCGCGCGAACGCTGTTGGGAGGTCGTGTTTCTTCTGCAACTCGCGGTTAGCCGGCGACAGCAGTGCGGGGGCCGACCCAGAGAGGTGGGTCACTGCGTCGCCTCCGGCGCGGATGAAGTCGAGAACGCCTTCGTCTACATGTCCGAAAACGTGTTTCCCGCGTTGGTGCGCTTCTTCCATTACTGCCTGCAGCATATCCGGCGTAAACCCCTTCGAGAAGATTGAGACGAAGTCGAACTTGTCCACGTCGAGCTGCCGGATGACGACTCTGCGAGCCTCCTGGGCGTTGCCAACCTCTAAATTGTCCGTCGACGGCCTGCTGAGGAGAATCGCAGAGTTCGCTCCATCGGTACGCACGCTCAGCGCATTTCCGGCCGAATAAATTCTCGGAAGCCTGGTGATCTTGCCTTTCGCAATGCCCTCCCGCAGGGCCAGCATCCATTCGGCTGGGTTGCCGACATCAATAACGCTTGTGACGCCGTGGTTCAAATCCAGTTCGCCCACCCAACTTCGATAGTGGCTGTGGCCGTCGATTAAACCCGGAACGATGAATTTCCCGCGAACTGCGATCACCTCGGCGTCGGCGGGCAGTGCGGCGTTCGACCCCGACGCAATCGAGACGATTCGCGCATCCCTTATTACGATCACCGCGTCCGGGAGGGCGTCCCGTCCCGTCCCGTCAATCAGTGTGCCTCCAACGATGATTTTAGTGCGAGAACCCGTTCCAGCTGTCCGTTGGGCCGCGAGCTCCAACGTGTTCCCGTTGCTGGCAAATAGGAACGCGGCCACAAGGGCCATCGCGGGACACAGATCTCCTAATTTCATCGCTCTATCCCCCTATCACTTGAGCCGCCGAATCCAACTCACAAGCTCAACGTTTGCAGACGGCCGCAAGTGTCTGACGTGCATAACGGCCGACAGCATGCAACAAAGCGGAAGCTTTCCCACAAACAAGATGGCGCGATTGAAGGGCGCGGCTTCAGGGGCCAAAGACCCCTTTTTCAGGAGCTTGACGGCGGGGCTGAATCCCCGCCCTTCCGAGTGCGGGATTTATGAGACGGCTTCTACTCAACAAAGTAATCGCTACCTGAGTGTAAGTGCAGAAACATTGGAAGTCCCGCCGCCCGGCCATGGCGTGAACACAGTTATGGGAATCGTCCCAGGCTCCAGAGTTCGATCGGTGGGCACATCGGCATGCAATTCGCGGGCGCTGATGAACGTCGTTTTTAGCGGCCTGCCATTCAATAAGACGAGTGACGAGCTGCGAAATGTCTGACCTTTGACAACCAATTCGAACGGGCTCCCACCGTGGAGGGCCTGCGAATTTTGATTTAGCGTCACGGTGGTGACGTCGGAAATCTTTGGAACGCCGGCAGTCGAGCTGCTGATTCCGACACCCTCCAATTCAGAAAATGCCGGCTCATAGTCACGATGATAGCTGGTATCAACCACATTCCCGTTCTTCACGACCTTGTCGATCTTCTCGATGTTGCGAATATCTGCAAGAGGGTCCGCGTCCAGAATCAATAGGTCGGCCAGCCTGCCCGGCTGCAACGTGCCTAGTTTGTAGTCCACGTGGATCATCTGTGCCGGAAGCTGAGTGGCTGACTGAATCGCTTGCATGGGCGTCAGGCCAGCGTCCACCAATAGCTGCAATTCTTGGCACAGGCTCGCTCCAGGCAGGCTAGCCGATCCGGCTGTATCCGTTCCCGCGAATATCTTCCCGCCTGCGTGGGAAAATCGCCGCACAAACTCGAGCGACTCCTCATAGCCACGATGAAATTCTTCGAGCACGGCGGGATCTACTAATTCCGCAGAAGGAAACGAGCCCAGGGCAGCGGAATAGCTGCGCAATTCATGAAAAAAACTCAGCGACGACAGGGTTGCCGTCAAAGGCACATAGCGAAGATTGGGGTCCATCAGTAAGTGATAGTCCTCGATCTCGAATTGCTCGGTTTCGTGCAAGAGGGCCGTATGTTCGTTAATCAAGCAGGGATTGATGTAAGTCCCGTGTTGAACCAGAAATGAGACCAGGGCATCCATTTTGTCCATTTGCATATGGGCGTAAGGACAAGCGATGCGACTATCACGGAATGCTGCCAGGTCCTCAGGAGACATGAGCGTCTCCGCTACACCCCATAAGTGAGTAATTCCGTCGACTCCGTGATTTACCGAATCGTAGAGATTGTCGCTATGGCCGATTACAGTGAGGCCGGCCTTGTGGGCCTCGGTTGTTATCGCCTGTAGCTCGTCCCCGGTGAGGTGTTGATACACCTTAATCGCGTCGACTCCTTTCTCCAGCAACTCTCTGGTCAAGGCCGCCGCTTCCGCCGTGCTTCCTACATAGGATATGGGAGAATAACCGCTGCCTGCGTCCGTAAAGGAGAATCCGGCCGCATTGCTTCGGGCATCTATGATATTGCCCGTCGTGAAGATTCGAGGCCCACGCATCTGACCGTTTTCCTCTGCTCCTCGAGCCCCCAGAATCCAATCAGCCTTATCCCCCAAATCAATTACGCTCGTGATTCCGTGCGCCAAAAATAGTTCGCCGGTCCACCCCCGCCAGTGTACGTGTGCATCGAACAGCCCGGGCACGATGAATTTGCCTTGCGCGTTGATCACTGTCGCGTCTTCGGAGGTTGTCGTCGAGCGACTCGACACGATGCTTTGGATTTTACTTCCTTGAATCACGATCGTCGCATTACGAATGGGCGCCGCACCGGTGCCGTCAATCAACGTTGCCCCTTGGATCACCAGACTCTGGGCTCGCGGTTTTCGCTGCTGGGCGATGACAGCACGTGGCAAGAGTGACGACCACAGCATGGCCAGTACAATCGCTCGTATGTACATTTTCAACCGCCCTCCCGCCTCCGCGTGCATCTGCCCTGCGTTACGATTGCATTCTTGCCGTTAGCGCCTCATTCGAGGTCATGCTTCCAAGCGGCACAAACCAACGAGTAGCGAGTCCTCGCGGGAACTCAATGGGGCCCCAAATTTCGGCTGAGATAGGAAACGATTCGGTCTGACAAGTTGGGCTCCAGATTGGCATGATATTGGGTGATCATTTTGTTTACGGTCTGCTGCCATTGTTCTCTGCTCTTCCGCTGAGCGGTGACGACATTTAATCCATGGCACTGCCCGCAAGACGCGGCCACTTCCTTTTTCCCTTCGCCCTCCGGAAGCGTCGTGTCCGCCTCCATCCCCTGGTGCTGGTCCCCGTTTCCACTAGGTGGTTGGTCGAAGTCCCGATAGCCATGCGGCTGGCCCATGCCCGGGTATCCCACACTCTCCAATCCCAACCGTGAATTGTAGAAACGCCGCACAGTCAGGTTTCGCACGGACCTGAAAAATTCGGATTTAGCAATGCCCCGCAAAAGCTGCTCCTGCTGCTCGTAGGTGATCTCGACAAAACTCTTCCCGAATTGGGTGCGGCTCTGCGTGTCAAGGTCCTGTAGTCCCGACCCGTATATTTTCCGCAGTTTGTCGGACTTTTCTGCCTCGGCCTCGACACTGTTCGCGATCCCGGCTTCTTGGGCCCCAGGCGTCGCATCGGTGGGTATGATGTGGGATACGATGACAGCGATCGCCGTCTTCTCGCCCGCATCCAACCTCTCCACGTCCTGAGCGGCGGCAACGAGGCGCCAAGCTGGCACCAATCCAGCCAGCAGCGCAGTGCCTCTCAAGAGTGTCCTTCTGGAAAGTGAGTTGTCCATTGATGCCATGGATGTCTCCGGTTTCAAGCCAGTTCCCGCCGGTTGCGGATGATGTAGTCGGACACGCGGTTGGAAAGCGCCACGATAGTAAGGGTCGGGTTCACCGAAGCAGTCGTCACGAAAATGCTTGAGTCCACAATAAACAGATTCTTTACGTCGTGACTTTGGCCATAGGGGCTCACCACGGACTTCTCAGGATGAACTCCCATACGGCAGGTTCCCATGATGTGACCGCTGTGAGCGTGACCGAAATACACCTTTCTTGCTCCCGCGGCCTCCAGAATCTCGCGGCATGTCTGTCGCTCGTGCTCGATCACTCGGTCGTCTCGCTCGGTCCTCTGGTGGGTCATACGGGCCACAGGCACACCAAATCGGTCCTTCACGTTGGGATCGATTGTTACGGTGTTGGCATCATTTGGGTGCATTTCGGCGATGGCCACAAGGCCCTGTTGATACCGATAGCTTTCTGCATGCCTCTTGAGTTCCGCCCCCCAAAGAGTCGGCTGCAAGCCGACAAACTCGATTGGCGTTTGGGAGTCGGTGGATATTTTATAGCCGCGCGCGAACCCGCGCTTAGCGTCCGTATTATAAAAATCGTACGTAACGAGGTTCTCGATAGGATAGCCGCGAAAACTGTCCTGCGGCTGGTCAAATACCCCGACGGCTGTTTGGGTTAGATGCGTCATCAGATTCTTACCGACCAAACCGCTGCTGTTGGCAAGTCCATTCGGGAAGCGACCGGATGTGGAGTTTTGGAGCAGCCGGGGAGTTTCGACAGCAAAGCAGGCCACCACAATCAGGGCTGCTTCCTGTTCTTGTTCTTTTCCCTGAGAGTCGAAATAGATGACGCTCTTGGCGATGCCCGATTTGTCGACGCGTATTTCGCGCGCGTAGCAGTTCGCGCGAATCTCCGCTCCAGCAGCTTGCGCACGTGGAATGTGGGTTACCAAGGTATTGCCATTGGCTCGAATCATGCAGCCGGCTGTACAAAAGCCGCAGTAGTTACAGGCCGGGCGCCCGTCATAAGGGCGAGAATTGATGGCAGTCGGCCCGACAAAGCTATGAATTCCTAGCTTTTGGCAACCTTTTTGGATTATTTGGCTGGCATAGGACAGTTTGTGTGGCGGATTCACCGCGCGCGGAATTTGCGGCAACTGCACTTCGGGAAAAGGAGTAGAAACACCCAACTGCTTTTCCGCCAGGAGATAGTGGGGTTCCAGATCTGCGTAGCGGATAGGCCAATCGGTGCCCTCTCCGTCAACGCTCTTCGTCTGGAAGTCGCTGGGATGAAACCGACCCACCGCGCAGGTCCAGTGGTTGGTACCGCCTCCGACTCCAAAAGCCGTGTGGCCGCGGACGCCGATTACCGAATCCGTTGGATCTCCCGCATACGTCACAGGCATATCCCAATTCAGTTTTTTCGCCATCACTTCTACGTCATTCACGAAATCCTTGGCTGGATCCCAGTGTGGGCCAGCCTC
>Ga0210396_10002000_pt1 | contig 21073 bp, 19 predicted proteins | sample IncBWH17OmetaG_FD_155466 | JGI IMG/M metagenome (GOLD analysis project Ga0210396, IMG submission 155466) | Forest soil microbial communities from Barre Woods Harvard Forest LTER site, Petersham, Massachusetts, United States - Inc-BW-H-17-O ... | reverse complement strand
AGAAATTAATATTATGTAGTATCGTTCTTACTATACTGGCACCGTAGTTCTCCCGATAGCTATCGGGAGGATAGAATAGAAATTAATATTATGTAGTATCGTTCTTACTATACTGGCACCGTAGTTCTCCCGATAGCTATCGGGAGGATAGAATAGAAATTAATATTATGTAGTATCGTTCTTACTATACTGGCACCGTAGTTCAATGGATAGAATAGAAGTTTCCTAAACTTTTGATGTGGGTTCGATTCCCGCCGGAGCCACGAGCCTGCTACTAAGCAGGCTTTTTTGTTTCCCAAATTTTTGATGTGGGTTCCCTGCCTGCCGTCACACGCGCCTGCGCGATGGCAGGCAGGGATTCCCGCCGGAGCCACAAAAAACAGAGTGACCTGCCTGCCGTTACACCGGCTGGCGCTATGGCAGGCAGGGAGTGAGAGCGAAGAGCGATCATTTTTGACTCTGTTTTTCTTTTTAATCGCTGTTTCGCTCTCTTTCTCTGCTCTTCGCTCTGATTTTATGATGCAGGTTCCCTGCCTGCAGGGTCACCTTTGCTTAATAAAAAAGGAATACTATCATTTTCATACTACTATGTTAAGAGTTGCATAAACCCGGGGCATGACGGGAAAAAAACACGAGGAGGGTAATCACAAAATCGCAAATTGTCATCCCAAATCTGCCAATGGCTCAGTCAAACCCACCAATGGCTAAATCAAACCTGCCATTTGCTTACTATACCCCAAAAGGCATGGTTTGTTGTCTTATACTTGTACTCTTAGCTAATGTAGCTAAAAGAGAAAATGCAATACAAATCAATTAAACCTGATTAATACCTTCCTCCATCATGAAAAATAATTTCCGTGTTAAAGCACTCTGTCTTTTATTTCTGCCGGGATATCTGGCTGCCCAGGTCCCTGTTGTTGGCACCAATGTAGAGATAAATCCTCTGCAACTTTCCGATTATGGCATCGCCAATATGGATGGAGGTGCACCCTGGGTAACACCTATTAGCCAGGCTGGTAATGGCTGGAGAAGTAATTATTTTTCTACTTCTTATACTACCAAATTTCAAACAATGAGTTCAATGGCTGATGAAAGTCTCTCGAATATTGATTTATTTGCGAATGGAGGAGACGCGGCAATTGTATCGGCACCTCTATCCTGGTGGTATGGCGATCCGCATGGCGACCCGAACAGCAGCGATGATCATTATTTCCTTCCATCCCAAATGACCGATCCTACATTGCAATTCCGCCGGAATTACAATGGTATTTGCAGCGCACATGAAATCACAGATCCTATTCAGGGTAATGTTATCCTGGCCTTTTCACACAACGAAAATAAAAATGAATTCGTGTACCCTAACCATTATTATCAAAATACGATTTGCAGTGCTGAAAATCTGGACCCAAGCAACCCGCTTACCTTTTCGGGAACGGTAGGTGGTGTTTACCGTGATGACTGGAGTGCATATTTCGCCTTTACCTGCATGCAGTGGATTCAAAATACCGGCAGTACAACCGATATAAGCGTAGGAACGGATTTTGGAAACAGGTATTTTTGGGAACAAGGGCCCATTGCCTGGCCTCCGCTTGGTTATCTTTCAAGCAATACTTCGAGTCCGGTTGTTTCTCATGGTAATCAATCGCCTTCTTCAATAATTGCCAACGGTTATGTATATGTATATTTTATTGAACGATCGGGAGTGGCCGGAGCACCTTCAGCTGCAATAAAGGTTGTAAGGGCTAAACTTGCTGATGCGTTAAATCCAAGCAAATATTTTGCCTATTGCAATGGTTCCTGGTATCCCTCTATGCCTGCCGGTGTAACAGGCGCCAACATGTTGTCGCATTTGCAGGATCCTGGGCCTGCAAGTACTGCACTTTTTCCTTCGAGCGGTTATTCTCAATTTACCGTTGCTCATCTCACCGGCACGAATATCTATTTAGGTATGGAATGGGCGATAGAAGGGCCCGCAAATGCTCAGGTATCCAATGTATACTTCAGAAGTTCTACGGATCTTGTTCATTGGTCAGCAAGATCTGCCGCCACACTCCCAGCCGGACAATCCTACTCCCAAACTCATTTTCAAGGACCTCTTTTTCTGAGTGCGGATGGAATGTCGAACATTGAAATTGATCCGAATCACTTTTACATGATCGGAGTCGGTCCATCGGATCATGTGATCTACCGCAGAAGAATGACTGTAAGTGTGCCTTACAATGTAGTTATTGCAGGTGGCGGACTGAAAGCCCCTGTTATGAATTCCTCTACTGAAAATAACGAACCCGGCAACATACAGATGCGCATCAATGCCAAACAGATAACTGTTTCTTTCCCATCCGATATGGCTCCGGTTCAAAAAGTACTGCACATTTATGATATGCTTGGAAAAATGATCAAAGAAGAAGTGATTCCGGCTGACAATGACAATTTCGCGATGGATTTTTCAGACATTACTCGCCCCGGCATGTATATATTCATGATGGAAAATGGTGGGGAGATTCATCACCTGAAATTCATGGTTAATTAAATCCATTTAAAATGTCTGAAAACATCTGCACCGTATAAACTCCAGACGTAACTTGGATAATTTGCATTAGATTAGCAATGATTTTGTAAATATTAAACAATCATTTAGCTAATAATTATGTCCTACTGCACCGTTATCGAACACATGCAGGGCGAAAGAAAAGCCCTGCATAAAGCTTATCACGACAAACTATACGGATTTCCCATTCATGATGACAATGAATTGTTTTGCCGGCTTGTTCTGGAAATCAATCAGGCTGGATTGAGCTGGGAGACCATTTTGAAAAAGGAAAGCTCATTCAGAAAGGCTTATCATAATTTCAACATTAAAAAGATTGCTGCCTATACGGCCGCCGACAGAAAACGTCTTCTGTCTGATGCCGGCATTATCCGAAACCGGTTAAAAGTAAATGCCGCCATAGAAAACGCGAAAACAATTCTCCAGCTTCAAAAAGAATACGGCTCGTTTGAAAAATGGCTGGAGCATCACCACCCTAAAACAAAGGAAGAATGGGTTAAGGTGTTCAAAAAAACATTCAAATTTACCGGAGGGGAGATTGTAAACGAATTTTTGATGAGCATCGGTTATTTGCAAGGAGCTCATACGGAAGATTGCAAAATTCACAAGAGCATACTGAAGACTAAACCGATGTGGCTAAAAGTGAAAAACAGAGACTAAACTCACTGTCACTGATTCTAGTATCCTGCTTTTATTTACTCATCACCGACAAATAGGCCTTCCAGGGTCCTACTTCGTCTTTGTACCGCTTGGCCATCACCCTTGTTATCTGGTTAATGTGTGAAAGATCGTGGGCAACCCAGGTAGCGAACAACTCCTTTAACGTTACCTGGCCAAATGCAGGATGTATTCCCGTTTTAGATAAGTCGGCATCCGTGAGTTTCTTCGATTTTAAAGTAGCCATGTTTTGTTTTCGCACCTCCTTAAATTCAGTAAGAAGCTGTTGTAATGATTTGCCTTTACTTTCATTAAACTGTGCAAACCGGTCATAAGGGGCAAACGTTTTATTCCCATCGGAAAGAATAATATCTGTTCGCGTAATCCAATCTGTTTTCTCTCCATGAATTAAATGTCCTACAACATCATAAGGACTCCATGTTTCAGGGCCTTCGTTATTCATGATCCAGTCGCCGGATAACCCGCCCAGCAGTTGCTCTATAACTACGGGCGTGCGTTCAAGCACTTCCACTGCTTCGTTAAGCTTAAAAACCATGTCCTTGCGTATTAGTATTTAATTTTAAAGCTAATTTAGCAATTAAGATAATAACTATCCTAGGGTAACATGAAACTAACCATCAAATCTGCCTTACCCGATCCCTCTATTTCACATTTTGTTCACAGCTTTTGGATGCTGGAAAACAAAAGCGGGAAAGATATTCCATCGACCCTGCTCCCCAATGGAATGGTTGATGTGACGCTTATTAAAATAAAGTCAGCAAATTGGGAACTGGTAGTGAGAGGCATTGACACGGTGCCCGGCGAGGTCATTATTACGGCAGACACCAACATATTTTCGATAGGATTTAAATTACTGGCTGTTGAATACTTGTTTGGAGATTCGATTAAAGATGTACTGAATAAAGGAAAAGTTATTTCCAATGACTTCTGGCAATTTGAAGATGACGACATGAAGAGTCTGGAGATTTTTTGTCGAAAAGCAACACAAAAGATAAAAAGCATTTCACCGGAAAATATGGACAAACGGAAGCAGAAACTATTTGATCTTATTTATTCCTCCCATGGCTCTATGACAGTAAAAGAGCTTTCCGAAAAAGTGCATTGGAGCAGCCGTCAGATCAACCGCTATTTCAATCAACAGTTTGGGCTTTCACTCAAAACCTATTGCACTATTCTTCGTTTCGGCACTTCGTTCAAACATATCAGCGAAGGCCGGCTTTTTCCGGAACAAAATTTCACGGACCAAAATCATTTTATCAAAGAAATTAAGAAATATGCCGGTGTTACACCCAAAGAGCTGAGCAAAAACAAAGATGATCGCTTCCTCGACATTACCGCAATCAAAAGCTTGCCTTCTTAAAACGGCCGATTTCTACTATTCCCTTTCCTGCTTCCTCCCCATCTTATGCGTCATAATCAAGCAAAGCTCAATCATGTTACTGAACAATAAAAAGATAGCCATAGCGGGCGGTGGACCCGGTGGACTAACCTTAGCGCGACTTTTACAACTGAATGGGGCAAGCGTAAAAGTATATGAACGGGATATTAATAAAGATGCCCGGGTACAAGGCACTACGCTTGATTTGCATGAAGAGTCGGGCCTAAAAGCATTGCGTCAGGCAAAGCTATTGGAGGCATTCAAAAAGAATTATCGCCCCGGTGCGGATAAGATGATTATTGTGAACGAGCATGCTCATGTGTTTTTTTCTGACCACGAAGGTAAGCCGGAAGAAGATTTTGGCAGCGAACATTTCCGTCCTGAAATTGACAGAGGTCCCCTGAGAACGATGTTGCTGGAATCCTTGCAGCCTGATACGGTTGTGTGGAACAGCCAATTTGTTTCCATGCAAAAACAAGGCGATGGCTGGTTGCTACACTTTAAAAACGAAACTGCTGCCTATGCCGATATGGTCATTGGAGCCGACGGAGCTAATTCCAAAATTCGGCCATACATAACTCCCGTAAAATCATTTTATACCGGCATTTCGGGCATATTAACTATAGAAGGTGTACATCATCCCGAAACAAAGGCACCTAAAATAAATACACTTTTAAACGGTGGCAAAATAATGGCTTTCGGAGGCGGGAAATGTATTACCGTGGCCTCCAAAGGAGACGGAAGTTTGGCCTTTTATGTTTCGTATAAAGTGGAGGAAAACATCCTTAATAAAATAAACTTCGCTGACAAGACTCAGGTGCTTATCTGGTTTAAAAAGGATTTCCCTGAATGGAATGCGCTGTGGCTTGAGTTGTTTGAAAATACCGAAACGACTTTTACTGTTATCCCCATTTATTGTATGCCATTGGATCAAACCTGGCAGGCTCTACCCAACCTTACCATGCTGGGTGATGCGGCTCATCTGATGCCTCCATTTGCCGGTGAAGGGGTGAACATGGCTATGCTGGATGCACTGGAATTAAGCGATTGTTTATGCAACGGAAAATTCAGTGATATTCAATCTGCCATTACCTCATACGAAAACCAAATGCAAAAACGAGCAAAAGAGGCCGCACAGGAATCTCTGGAAAATGGGGATAAGATGCATAGCCTGGATGCACCCGATAAAATGCTGGCATTTTTTAATGGTCATTAATTCCTGCTCCACAAAAAAACTGAAAGTATTGAGCCTTCGGATTTGTGCCAGGCACTTCAAATTTATTTCATTAAAAAACTATTACTAGCGCCAGGGCCTCCAAAAAGAAGAAAACCCCGAAGCAGTTCACTTCGGAGTTTTCCTTTATGATAATCCGATACTATTTCTTCGCAAACGCCAGTTGTCCCAGATGGTAAGCCAGGTGATTGGTACGTCCGATGACTACATTCAATCTGTTTCTGTGTGGTTCCTTCACAAAATCTTCGGCCGATACGGACGTGTGTTTTTGAAACCACTCATCCGGAGTGAGCTTATTGAAATGAGTTTCTAATTTGGAATTAATATTTTTCCAGCGCGTACGTAACTCTTTGGCCGAAGGTATCTGAGAAACCGCTTTGTCCGGTTTAGTCAGGAATGCTTCATCCATATCGGGATATTGCTGGGGCTCAAAATTCAGCAGGGGCAGCATTTTGTCGTGTACTGCTGTCAAATGCCCTAGTAAATAAACAGCTCTGTTTCTGTTTGGAGAAACTTCCTGTTGTAATTGCTCATCCGTAAGCGAATCAAATGCTTTATTGGCTGCTTCTATTCTGGAGTTCCATGCATCCAGAACTGATTTTACCATTACTTGTTTGTGCGTTTCCATTTTATTTTATTTGATTTGATTTTAATTGTTGACTGTTTTTGTTTCCGACAATTTTATTGTTTTTCAGTCGGTCGGAGCAAAGGTAGTGCCATTAACCGGATTTCATAGTAGCAGAAACAGACATGAATAAGGGCCGATTTGGGAATTAAGGACATGATTCAAGCCCAAATCTTTCTATTTTTTCTGAGGAGCATATAAGTACTACAACTCTTTGTCGTATTTTGTACTCCATGGTTCTAAAAAAGAAACTCTTCTTCTTCTTGCTGCCTGCCCTGTTATTCATGGCATGCAACAATGCGACGCAGCAAAATACTGAAAGCGCATTCGAAAAGAATACCCAATATGAATTGGTCGGGGATTGGCCTCAATTGCCAAAAGGCTTTCTGTTAGGCAACCCAACCGGAATAGGTGTTGATAGCCATCAGAATATCTTTGTATTTCATCGGGCATATAGGAGATGGACCCTGCCCTGTCCTCCCGATTCAATCATTACATCTCCCACCATTTTAATACTGGACCGCAACAGCGGAAAAATTTTAAACCAGTGGGGGCAAAACCTCTTCATAATGCCACATGGCCTTAAGATAGATAAGGACGATAATGTCTGGGTTACGGACGTGTGGTTGCACCAGGTTTTTAAATTCAGCCACGATGGCACTCTTCTGATGAAGCTTGGTAAAGCAACTGTTCCGGGTAACGATTCTATGCATTTTAACCTTCCTACGGATATAGCCATTGCCCCCGACGGTTCATTTTATGTAAGCGACGGTTATGGTAATAGCAGGGTTGTCAAATTTTCAGCTACCGGAAAATATCTGTTTGAATGGGGCAAAAAAGGAAATAAACCGGGTGAGTTTGACATTCCGCATAGCATCAATCTGGATGCAAAGGGAAATGTATATGTAGCTGACAGAGAAAACAGCCGCATCCAGGTTTTTAGCCCCGAAGGAAAATTTATAAAAGAATGGGACAATGAAAAATCAGGCAAAGTATATGCCCTGGCATTTGACAAAACAAAAATGAATCTCGTGGCTGTTGATTATCAAATGAATGATACTGTTCCAAAAGGCTCGGATATCTTTCTTTTTAATTCCGGAATAAACAAACTTAGCCAGTTTGGGAAAAGCGGTTCATATAACGGCCCTTTATGTAGATACCATGATGTTGTGATGGATGATGAGCAATCCATTTATGTAGGAGACATTTTAGGCAATCGCATTCAGAAATTCAGGAAATTACCAAATCATCAAGCTTCTTCGGATTAAAGGCCTGTCTTTAATCAGGAAATCCATTCTGGTTGTGCATCAGGTATTACAGAAAAATAATTCTGTTTTGGCCCTCTTTAAGGTGTGAAATACATTTATTGTATTTAAAGTAATACCTTGTCTTCCTAAACAAACAACCCATATGATCATCTTATCTATTTTAGGAGGTATTTTACTAATTCTTGTGCTACTTGTCCTTTCGGGAATTTGTGTCGCTCAGGAATATCAGCGTTCTATCATTTTCAAGCTGGGGCGCTTTGACTCCATAAAAGGTCCTGGTATATATTGGCTGATTCCATTTATTGAAAAACAACAACGGGTTGATATCCGGACAAAAACCGTTGATCTGGAACAACAAGAAACCATTACAAAGGATAGTGTGACCATTAAAGTGAATGCTGTTCTTTGGTTCAAGATCGTAAATCCTGAATCTGCGATTATAAAGGTTGCTGATTTCAACAAAGCGGTATATCAGTTTTCTGTTACGGCATTAAGAAATATTATCGGACAACATACCCTTGATGAGGTTTTAAGAGAAAGAGAACAGATTAACAGTACGCTTCAGAAAATTGTTGATGCTGCCACAGAACCCTGGGGCATAAAAATTGAAATGGTTGAAATGAAAGATGTGGAAATACCCGAAGCGATGCAACGTGCTATGGCCCGGGAAGCAGAAGCCATTCGCGAGAAAAGAGCACGTATTGTAAAAGCCGAAGCGGAACTGGAAGCATCTATTAAACTGACACAAGGCGCCAAAGAAATGGAAGGCAGTCCGATTGCTCTGGAACTAAGACGCATGCAAATGTTGTCTGAAATCGGAATTGATAATAATACAACCACCGTGATTCTGATGCCTACAGAATTTACAAATGCGGCCAAAAGTTTTACGGATTTGGTTGCCAGTAAAAAGAATGCCAGTTAACATTACTCAACGGTAGCTGTTCCGAAATTCTAATAAAACAACTCAGTATGAATACAAATCAAGATCCTATTTTCCCTAAAGGGAATAAAACCTCTCCGGATTATTTTACCGGAAATGCCTGGTTAAATGTGCTGGTTCCAAAAGATGAGACAGGCAGTTATTCCATAGGTGATGTTGCTTTTGAGCGAGGTTGCAGAACCACCTGGCACACCCATCCTGCAGGACAAATATTACTCATTACCCATGGCCATGGATTTTATCAGGAACGGGGCAAACCGGCAAGATCGATTGCAAAAGGTGACGTGGTGGTTATTCCCTCTCTTGTTGAACACTGGCATGGGGCTACAAAGGATAGTAGTTTTACGCATATTGCCGTTACCAATATTGTTGAAAACGTGGCTGTTAACTGGCTGACGCCGGTTACTGAAGAGGAATATGCGAGTTGTCAGGTGACATCTTAAATGAAGGTTTTTCGCTTTTTCTTGTTCTTTTTTTTGCTTGATCAAAAAAAGAACCAAAAAAAATCAAGACGGCACGATTCCTGCCGCACAGGCTATTCGACATCGTGTGCCGTCAGGCCCATCCCACGAGTCCCTTGCAGTATACCTTTTCTAGGCTCCGCCGGAAATATTAAAAGTTCAATACTTTTAACTTGCAAAACCACAATAAATTGCAAATAGGATGGCAATAATGAACACAAGCAAAAGAAAGGAACTAACAGAAAGATAATACCTAATTGATTCACATTTGCCTGATAAATACCTGGTTAATAAACACATTGATAAATATCCGGCTCCTGTTTATTGACTTAAACCCAATATAAAGTGCAAAACAGGCGCTACTGCTAAAGGAGTAAGCGCTATTGCTAAAGGAGTAGGCGCTATTTTTGAATTTTGCTATGAAACTGTTTCAAAAAAGGGATGTTTACTCACACAAACGGCCCCGATATGTATCAGAGCCGCCTGTCGGAACATCACATTTGTCTATTTAGACACAATCATAACCCGGAAACCGATATAAGGAGAGGCACTTGTTATTCCTGCATATTCATCTTCGCCATTCAATTGCACATGTTTCTCATCACTGTTCCAGCTTCCACCCTTTGTTGCGGGTTTTAACAACTTGGGATTTTGTGCATCTGTAACATAAACCATTTCAGCCACATTTCCGCTCATACAATATAATCCAAAGTCATTCGGGTTATACGAACTAATCGGAGCTATAAATGTTCCTTCCCCCATCATAATCCCTGCTGTGGTATACGCTTTCGGAAACGGCTTGGTTCCGCAAAAGCTTGCCGTGTCAACAGTAACAGGATTTTTTTTAAAACAGAGATTGGCCAGGAAGCATCCTCTCAGATTGGTTGCTTTCAAATTCTGTGTAGCGTAATAAGGCTTCGTGCTCAGATATAAACTCCATGGATAGTTCGCATCCTTTAAACCTCCGGAGCCTGCATAGGTCCACTCGGCATCGCCAGGCAACGTAATCCGGATCAATGGCTTCGACTTTTCCGTGAGTCGTTTGTTGGCTTCCTCTGTAAGCCACAGACAATACATTTCGGCTCCTTCGCGGCTGATGTTGACCACCGGATAACCATCGTAGACTACCGACGAGAAATAATTTTTGGCCATGGTTTGCGCATATACATTGATGGGTGCAGCAAGCCATTTTTGCTGATCGGGTTTGGCTTTCAGAAACTCGGTCTTGCGCCCCTGAATCAACAGGTCGAAGAGAAAGGTTCGGTAATCAAGGTTACACACTTCCGTTGTTTGCATATAAAATTTGCTGATGTTCCGGATCGTTCCCTGATACGAAAACGAAGCTTGCGGAATCGGAAGGTATTTGCTTTTGCTGTACCTCACCACCTGATCAATCATCCGGTTTTTTTGTTTGGTATTTGCCTTCATTTCCTCTTCCGTCAGTTTGGGAAATGCATATTCACTGTCGGGATTTGCTTTCAGGGTTAAATAGCTCATACTGCTTACGGCTTGCTCGGTATACACCGGCAGATTATCCACCGCCACAGAATCTTCTTTGGAGATGTTTTTATTCACAACCAGCAGCGATTCGTTTCTTACCGGTGTGGGTACGGACTTTATCTTATCCGCTCTTTCGTTTGCAGAACTGGTATTATCCGACAGGGCTCCGGGAGGAGGATTATTTACCGTCGATGGAATGACCGTTTGTTTTATAGCCTGTTTCGGGTTATCCGATTTGCCTGTATAAATCAAAACCGGTATCAGAATAGCCGCTGAAATGCATACGATCAGCAGGATGGCATTCAGGTTGAGTTTAAACATTTTATTTTCGTTTAGTTTGTTTGTTTGCGGGTGATTGTATGTACCCTCACCCATCACATGATCAGACATGGCACTCAGAATAGATGCGTTTTTAGGATCATTGAAGTCCAGCTCCTGAAAGGCCTTATTCAGGAGACCATCAAATTCCTTATCCGCGTTGGTATTTGAATCTTTATCAGACATTTTCCTTTGGTTCAGATTTATTTACAAGTGCTGTTACACGTTCCATGAGTTGTTTTTTCAATCGCGCATAATAGGTCTTCAATTGATTTTCCGGTTTGTTCACATATTTTGATATTTCACTGTATGCAATATCCTGTGAGCGCATCAACAATAATATTCGTTGCCAGTCCTCCAGTTTCTCCAGCTCCTGATTCAGTATTTCAAGCGGCCGGTTTGGAACACCTGTCACCTCATTGCCCGGCTCCGCATTCGCCATATTATCATGTAAAGGAATTTCCGTTTGATTTTCTCCCATCTTTTTTTGACGGCGGAGATGATCCTTCATATTGTTGATGAATATTTTGAATATAAATGAGGCAAAAGCTTGTTCCGATTTAAATTCATAATTCATTACACTGTCGGCTGCTTTATAAATTGTTTTGTAAATAAGATCCCACGCGTCATCTTCGGCAACCTTCCAGTTTTTTATTGCATACCGCAATAGTTTCTGGGCATAAAGCTCAAAGAGAAGTTTAATCCCCTGCTCCCGGTCTGATTTAAGTAGTATATATGTTTCCGCTCGTGAATTCAATCGGTGGTGGTTTTAATAGTATAAACGAATGTTGGTAACAGAAGTGGGTAATGCAGTGTAAATAAGGCTATTGCATCAGGGGCAGGAATGCCCTTTGTCTATGAGAATGTGGCATTTGGAGAATAGCCCTTTATTACGGAATAAAATTCAGAATCTGCCTCTTACTCACTCATCACAATTTTTACGCTTTTATTCTTCAGCTTTTCTCCCCGCACCCGGTCCAGTACATCAGCGGCTTTGTTTCTTTTCACCGCTGCAAAGGAACAATGATCCAGTACTTCGATCAAACCGAGTTCGTCTTTGGCAAGTCCTCCTTTTTGTAGCAGCAGACCTACAATATCTCCCTTACTTATCTTTTCCTTTTTCCCGGCATGCAGAAAAAGCGTCACCCAACCGGAAGGTGCCGGTGGCTGGGCGGAGTTTTTGAGTGTTACCAGTTCTGACTTTCCGATATAAGGAGGCAGGTATTCTTCCGCACCCAGTATGATCCAGGAAGTACCGTCAGCATGCATACGTGCTGTACGTCCGTTGCGATGTACAAAAATAGTTTCACTTCCCGCCAACTGATAGTGAACTACATTTTTTATTGCCGGAATATCCAATCCCCGCGAAGCCAGATCGGTGGTGATGAGTAAATGATGCGTCCCATTCCTGAATTTAATAAGGGCCTGCTCTCGTTCATCCTGCTCCATACCTCCGTGAAACACATCGTGTGTAATCCGTTTGCCTGCCAACAGAGCGCTGATCCTGTCCACAGCATCGCGGTGATTGCAAAAAACGAGACTGGGTTCATTGCCTAATTCACAGATCAGCAGAAACAAAGCATCCAGTTTATCTTTCCCGTCGGCCTTGATATATTTAACCTGCAATCCTGCCACAGGGGCAGCAACCAGGAAATTCAGTTTAGCAGGATTACGCAGCCCCACGAATGTTGGTATTTCTTCCAGCTCGGTAGCTGATGTAAGGATATGTGTGGTAAGGTTATGCAAATCGCCCACAATCGTACTCATTTCCGCCTGAAAGCCCAGCTCCAGCGATTTATCAAATTCATCCAGCACCAGGGTCTTGATTGTTTGGGGATCAACACTATTAAGCCTTAGGTGATGGGCAATACGTCCGGGTGTTCCGATGAGCAGGGCCGGTGGCTGCAACAGATTGTTTTTTTCTGTCTTTGTTGAATGTCCTCCGTAGCAACAGCTTACCTTAAAACCGGTTCCCATGCTACGGAACACTTTTTCAATCTGTATGGCAAGTTCCCTTGATGGCACTAAAATAAGCGCCTGCACACCTGCTACATCTGTTTTTAACTGACGAAGCACCGGTAAAAGAAATCCAAGGGTTTTTCCCGAACCGGTAGGAGAAAGAAGCAGGAGATCGCCACCCTTTTCAAGCGCTTTCATTGACTTGTGTTGCATTTCATTCAATGCAGCAATTTCGAGCTTCGCTAATATGTTTTGTATGTCCAAGGTGTGGTTGTTACGTGCAATAGGGGAATAATAACGCGTTGAGGATTAAACAGGGTCAAAGCTACTCAGTTTTGAGGACAAACCGTTTTAATATACGGTGGATAATCATGATTATATCTTTTCTCTCAATATTTTATCTTTACCACATGCAAAAAAGCAAAGTGAATATCTGGTGGGGACCACCCAAACAGTTCTCCAATCAATTTGAGGACCGGAAAATCAGCTGGCTGGAACTCTTCTATGATCTGGTATATGTAATTGCCATTTCAAGAATAACTCATCATCTTTCCGATCATCTGAATTGGTCGGGGTTTCTGGACTATACCTATCTGTTCGGGATGATATTCTGGGGCTGGCTGAACGGAAGCCTTCATCATGACATTCATGGCTCCACCGGAGTCCGTACCAATTTGATGACCTTGTGGCAAATGTTGATTATATCCGCATTGGTGGTTACGCTCAATACATTTTCGGCAACCACTCTTGTTCCCATCACCATTGCACTCATGGCCATGCAGGTATTTATCACCTATCTGTGGTGGAGCGTAGGGATTTATGACAAAGTACACAGGAAACTAAACGTACCATATACCCTTTGTTACCTGGCTTCTCTGGCCTGTATTGCAGTTACTCTGTTTCTGAAACAGCCCTTTATCCGTCCTTTCTTTTATCTGAGTCTCCTGCTTAATTATCTTCCTCCTTTTCTGATACACCGCAACCTGAAAGAAAGAGGGGGCGAATTCTCTCTTTCATCAAGCATGACCGAACGTCTGGGGTTATTCACTATCATCCTTTTCGGAGAAGTGGTATTAGGTATCATTACCGGTGCCAGTCAGCTAAAGGAATTCAACCTGCAGGTGTGGATCAATTTCACCCTTGCCATCCTGATAGCTTTTTCGCTGTGGTGGATTTTCTTTTCGATGATTGCCGACCGGAAGTGCAAACCCGGTTTTTTAAAAGGCAACTGGATGGCGGTAGCTTATATTCCTACTTTAATGGCGCTGGGCATGACAGGTGTTGCATACGGAGGTTTGTTTTCCTCTTATGAGAATACGGAAGATCCTCATGCGTATTGGATCCGGATTGCGTTCGGTTCGTCCATTGCGGTGTTTTTGCTGGGCGTGGTATTGCTTTCTTCCTTGCTTGATTATCCGGAAACACATCGTAAGGCAAAGGGCAGGATACAACAGCTGCTGGTAACGGCTGCCTTACTTGTATCGGTTATCACCGTCTGTCATTTCAATATAAGCCTGGCTATGCACCTGTTAATTACACTGCTGATATTACTTGCTGTAATCAGTGTCATTTCAAAGAAATGGTTTTTGCTGGCGTTCCCCACTAGCTGATCAAATCCCTTTGGAAACCTTGACCGCCTGAAGCCCACGCTTGGTGGTCTCCAATTCAAACCGGACTGAGTCTCCGGCCTTGACAGGATAATCCGTGTTTTTGATATGGAAGTAATATTCCTGTTTATCCTCCTCGCTGATAATAAACCCGAACTTGGAAACCGGGTTAAAAAACTTGACAACTCCCTTTTTCATTTCAGCTCTTTCTGATTGTTGTTTCCTGATTTTCTTTAAGTACAACAAGGATAAAATACAATTCTGTACAAATTCTATAGACGGCCTTCGGCGCCCCCAAAGGCTAAACTATCCCTGTCTTTTCGATATTCATCATTACAGATGTAAGAAACGGGCTGTTTATGCACCCCCTTTTTCGATTTTAAAAAGAAGCTTTACGTAGAAATAAGAAAGAAAAGATTCCCATTAAAAAACGAAAGCAATGAACCGGATCAAAGAATTGCTCGATACAAAAGGTGAAACACATGTATGGCTGGCATTGGCCACCGGAGAGAAACCGGAAGATGTGCTTCGGTATCTGAACAATCAAAAACAGCCTGAAATACCTGTCTTTATTAAAATTGCAGAAGCGCTTAAAGTAGATGCATTGGACCTTCTGGCCTGAGCAGATTAAAAAATGCTACCGGCTTTATGTTTTTGGATATTATTTGAAATTCATAACTTTGCCGCATGAGCGAGACCATCACCTTACAGCAATTATATAATGATTATCTGCCGAAGGATGCGGCAAAAAAATGTCAGTTGTTGCCTCAGATGGGACATTTTAATGTTTTTAAAAGAGGCGATTCATTTTGTAAACGCTTTACTCAGATACACCGCACCGACTTTTATAAAATAGCCCTTGTTATAGGTACCGGACGTTTGCACCGGGAAGACGAGGTGATAGAGGTCAATGGCAAATCGCTCATCTTCTACAACCCTACCATTCCACATCTATGGGAATCTGTTTCGGAGAAACAGGAAGGCTATTTCTGTCTCTTTAACAATCATTTTGTTGCCCCTTCCCTGGCAGATAATAATTTCAGAAGCTCTCCTTTATTCAATACGAATCTGAATCCTGTTTATAACCTCACTTCGGAGCAGGCAAGAGATCTGAGCTTTATTTTCAGAAAGATGCTGGACGAAGTAGAGAGCGGCTATGTGCAGAAATATGAAATACTCCATCACTACCTCCATCTGCTGATTCATGAAGCCCATAAAATGGAACCGGTCAATTTCAGTTCCGACAAATACCTGAATGCCGCATCCCGTATCTCTTCCCTGTTTATTGAATTGCTGGAAAGACAATTTCCGGTGGACTCTACCGAACAGTCGCTCAAACTGAAAACGCCTCATGATTTTGCCGAACGACTCTCTGTACATGTCAATCACCTGAACCGTGCCGTAAAAGAAGTGACCGGTAAGAGTACGACTGAAATCATATCGGCACGTGTGGCCAATGAAGCTCAGGCGCTTTTAAAACATACCGATAACAGTGTAGCCGAAATTGCATACAGCCTGGGCTTTGAGCACCCTTCCAATTTCAATGTCTTCTTCAAAAAACAAACCCAGAAAACCCCTAAAATGCTGAGGGCAAGAGTCTGAAAGATGGGTTTCCCAAAAAATCTTAATTGTTTGATTTAAATAGGTAATGGTTTGAATTGCATAGTTTTTATTCAAATCGTCAACTCACCTTTGTATCACCATTTCGAACAACGTATACGTTACGAAAACATTCCTGCGAACACCCATGAAAAAAATAAGCCGTTTACTGCTTCTCACCATTTGCTGCCTTGCTTTAGAGGCGGGCACATCGCAAACACAACCTTTAACCCTTAAGGATGCGCTTGGCAAGGGCCTTACTAACTATGGCAGCATCAAAGCCAAAACCAATTATGTGAATGCTGCTAAGGCCGCATTACAACAAAGCAAACGGGATTACCTGCCCAATGTGATCTTGTCGGCTCAGCAGGACTACGGAACCATCAACGGACAGAATGGTCCTATCTATGGGTTTACGGGTCTTGGTGTTGCTTCTGCCGGCCCACCCCTTCCCACACAAAACTGGAACGCATCCTTCGGTGCCCTGTACCTGGCTAATGTCAACTGGGATTTTTTCTCCTTTGGAAAAACCCGCGAAAAAATAAAGGTAGCCCAGGGCGTAGTGAGTCAGAATGAAAATGATCTGGCCCAGGAACAATTTCAGCAACAGATACAGCTTGCCGCTGCCTATCTCAACCTGCTCGCCTTACAACGCATTACCCATAGCCAGGAAAAAAACCTGGAACGCACGTTGGTATTCAAGGAAAATGCTGTCAGACGTGCCAAGAACCAACTGATAGCCGGAGTTGACACTTCGCTTGCAGCAGCCGAAGTATCGGCAGCCCGCATCGCACTCACCAATGCAAAAGACAATGAACAGGATCAGGATAATAAACTGGCTGTATTAATGGGTGTTGACTATGCCGAGTTTGCTCTCGACACTTCCTTTATAGGACGCATACCCAAAGTGATTGGAGGGCCATTTAATTCCAAACAACCCATCCATCCTATCCTGGGTTATTATCAAAGCCGTATTAACCTGAGCAACGAACAGCTTAGCTACGACCGGAGACTCTACTACCCTACGTTTTCCTTCTTTGGTGTTTTTCAGGAAAAGGCTTCGGGATTTAATTACAATTATTCTCAAAACCAGCCCTCCTACTCCGGCGATTATGCTACGGGTGTTAATCCATCCCGCGATAATTATCTATTAGGCGTGGGACTGAACTGGAACCTTACCACATTAGCAAGAAATGCCAGTCAGGTAAAGTATCAGGAGTTTGTTTCCGAAGGATTGAAAAATGAATATGATCAGGCTGCATTGCAAATAAAAGCTCAGCTGGCTCTGTCCGATTCGAAAATCAAAAACGCACTGGCTAACTATACCGAAGCGCCGGTGCAGGTGGATGCCGCCACAGTAGCATTTTTGCAAAAAACAACACTGTATAAAAACGGTCTCGCTACCCTCGTGGATGTGACTCAGGCCATGTATGCTTTAAACAGGGCGGAGACCGATCGTGATATAGCCTTTGCCAATGTATGGCAGGCGCTATTGCTAAAGGCTGCTGCCGTAGGAGAGTTATCCCTGTTTACAAACGAATTCTAATTAAAGCACCATGAATTTAATACGCTTTGCACTTCGCAAACCTATCTCTGTACTTGTTCTAGTGGCTGGTTTGTTTTTCTTTGGTGTGTCGGCAACACGCGACATCAAGATTGACATCCTGCCCAAAATGAATTTGCCGGTCATCTATATCGCTCACCCGTTCGGAGGTTATTCACCTAACCAGATGGAAAGCTATTTCGGAAAACAATACGTAAACGTTTTGCTCTTTGCCAATGGAATAAAAACCATTGAAACAAAAAATATCCAGGGCCTAACCCTGATGAAACTAACCTATTACGAAGGCACCAATATGGCTCAGGCAGCAGCAGAAATAAGCGCCCTGGCAAACCGGATACAAGCCATCTTCCCTCCCGGCTCCAACCCTCCGTTCGTAATTCGTTTTGATGCTTCGTCTTTACCCGTCGGGCAGTTGGTACTAAGCAGCCCCACCCGCTCCAATAATGAATTACAGGATCTGGCTAATGTATATGTACGGGCATCGTTTACCGCTATTCCCGGCCTGCTTGCTCCCGCACCCTTCGGAGGAAATGTAAGAACCGTAGTTATCAATGTGGATCCTGAACTGCTGCGTGCGCACCACCTTACTCCCGATCAGATTGTAGAGGCCCTTCGCATAAATAACCAGACAGCACCCGGAGGAAATGTTCGCATAGGCGATCAGAATTATATTACCCCTACAAACAATACCATCAAAACAATAAAGGATTTTGAAAATATTCCTCTGTTTAAAGGTGGTGTACAAAATCTGTATCTGCGCGATGTGGCTACTGTCAAAGACGGAGCCGATGTTACTGCAGGTTATGCGCTGATCAATGGCAAACGGTCGGTATACATCAGTATTGCCAAATCCGGTGATGCTTCTACCTGGGATGTGGTAAGCAAACTGAAAGCAGCTCTACCCAAAATTCAGAGCACCCTGCCTGAAGATGTAACGCTCTCTTATGAATTCGATCAATCTGTATTCGTTATCAATGCCGTCAAAAGTTTAGTGAGCGAAGGAATTATAGGAGCGGTACTCACAGGACTGATGGTACTTCTTTTTCTTGGCGATCGCCGGGCGGCCCTCATCGTAATTATGACAATTCCTACGGCCATTATTTCTGGTGTTCTGTTTCTCAAGTTGTTTGGTCAAACCATCAATATTATGTCGCTGAGCGGACTGGCGCTGGCCATTGGAATTCTGGTGGATGAAAGCACGGTGACAATTGAAAACATACACCAGCATCTGGATATGGGCAAACCCAAAGCCCTGGCCATATGGCATGCCTGCCGGGAAATTGCATTACCCAAACTGCTTATCCTGCTTTGTATTCTGGCCGTATTTGCACCTGCATTTACCATGGTTGGTATTCCGGGAGCGTTGTTTTTACCGCTGGCCCTGGCTATCGGTTTCTCCATGATCATTTCTTTCCTGTTGTCACAGACATTTGTTCCTGTCATGGCCAACTGGATGATGAAAGCTCCTGACAAAACAGACGAGGCTGCTCACAACGTTCATAAAAACAAACGTTTTGATCGTTTCCGGAATCGCTTTATCACCCTGATTACCCGTTTACAGAAATATGGGAAGACCGTTTCGCTTGTTTACCTGATTGGTATTACCGGTTTGGCTGTACTCCTCATCAGCGTGATTGGACGGGATGTATTGCCGAAGGTAAACTCCAGCCAGTTCCAGCTGCGTTTACGGGCACCCGACGGAACCCGTATTGAGCGTACGGAAGAAAAAGTGATTGCTACGTTAAAAGAGCTTGAAAAGATGGTGGGGAAAGATCATATCGCCATTACCTCCGTATATGTAGGACAGCACCCTTCTCTGTTTTCTGTAAATCCTATTTATCTGTTTACATCCGGTCCGCATGAAGCCGTATTCCAGATCAGTCTGAAAGATTTTCATGGCAATATGGATGTATTCAAAGATCAGCTGCGAGGCCGCATAAAAGAGTTGCTGCCGGAGGTGAAACTTTCATTTGAGCCGATAGAGCTTACGGAAAAGGTGCTAAGCCAGGGATCGCCCACCCCAGTTGAAGTAAGGATAAGCGGTAAAAACAAAAAACAGAATGAGGAATATGCCAACAAAATAGTGGCTAAACTCAAAAATATCAGCTATCTGCGCGATGTTCAGATTGCACAATCCATCCATTATCCTTCTTTGGATATTAATATTGACAGGATAAGAGCTGCGCAACTGGGAGTGGATATGAATGACATTTCCAGGTCGCTCATTGCCACCACCTCTTCTTCCCGCTATACGGAGAAAAACATTTGGGTGGATGAACAATACGGACTGTCATACAACGTACAGGTGCAGGTTCCACTTAACCAGATGAAAAGCATAAGTGAAATAAATGAAACACCTCTGCTTCGTGATGAAAACAGACCTACACTGGGTGATGTGGCAAGCATTACTCTAGGCGATACCTACGGTGAAAATGACAACCTGGGTGCCACACCTTATTTGTCGGTTACCGCCAATATTAATAACAAAGATCTTGGAAGTGCATCTTCGGATGTAAGCAAAGCCATTGCAAGTCTGGGAGAGCTGCCACGCGGATTATTTATTGAACCCATAGGATTAACCACCGTGCTAAACGAAACCCTGAGCAGTCTGCAATCCGGATTATTGGTGGCCGTAATTGTTATCTTCTTAATGCTGTCTGCTAATTTTCAGTCCTTCAAAGTTTCTTTTGTTGTGCTTACTGCGGTTCCTGCTGTTGTGCTGGGATCCTTACTGCTTCTTACCATTACTGGCTCCACCCTTAACCTTCAATCCTACATGGGTATTATCATGTCGGTAGGGGTATCCATTGCCAATGCCGTATTGTTAATTACCAATGCAGAACAATTGCGCAAAGTATCGGGCAATGCGTTGGAAGCTGCACGCACAGCAGCCTCCCTCCGTCTGCGACCCATTATCATGACCAGCGTGGCCATGATTGCAGGTATGCTGCCCATGGCCATAGGGCATGGAGAAGGCGGCGACCAGGTAGCTCCATTGGGAAGAGCCGTGATAGGCGGACTTTTATTTTCCACATTCGCCGTGCTCATCATTCTTCCTTTATTATTTACATGGGTACAAGGCAAAACAACTACCCAGTCGGTATCGCTTGATCCCGAAGATCATGAAAGTAAATTCTATGTGGAAGAACAAAAACAGGCTTAATCTAATTGACAACAGCACCATAACAATGAAAAAGATCACATTTATCTTCTCCGTTTTCCTTGCATTAGCAGCTGTGCAAAGCTGTTCTCCGGTTAAAGGCAAAGAAGACCCGATTGCGGAAGGAACCCGCATAACGGAAACCTTTCTGTTAAAGAAAGACAAAGTACCTACACACCTTCAACTGCCCGGTGAGCTGATTGCTTACCAACAGGTTGATCTATATGCAAAGGT
>Ga0210396_10001998_pt1 | contig 21100 bp, 12 predicted proteins | sample IncBWH17OmetaG_FD_155466 | JGI IMG/M metagenome (GOLD analysis project Ga0210396, IMG submission 155466) | Forest soil microbial communities from Barre Woods Harvard Forest LTER site, Petersham, Massachusetts, United States - Inc-BW-H-17-O ... | reverse complement strand
AACAGCCGGACCTCAACTGGGACAACCCAGAGGTCTTCGACGATCTTGAGAAGACGTTGCGGTTCTGGCTGGAGCGTGGCGTCGACGGGTTCCGCATCGACGTCGCGCACGGGATGGCTAAGCCGCCCGGCCTTCCGGACACCGATGTCGAAATGCGGCCACGGATGCTCAGCGACGGTGATCCACGGTTCAATCACCCCAATGTGCACGCGATTCACCGCAACATCCGCACCGTCATGGACGACTATCCCGAGGCGGTGACCATCGGAGAGGTTTGGGTTTTCGACAACGCCAGCTGGGCCGAGTACGTGCGCGCCGACGAGCTGCACCTGGGCTTCAATTTCCGCATGGTGCGAGCCGAATTCGACATCGCAAAAATCCACCATGCGATCGAGAACACCCTGGTTGCGGCAGCGATTGAAAACGCTACTCCCACATGGACGTTGGAAAATCACGATGTCGAGCGGGGACCCAGCCGCTACGGCGGTGGCGCCGTCGGACTCGATCGGGCGCGGGCGATGGCGATGGTTACGCTCGCCCTGCCCGGCGCGGTATTCATCTACAACGGGCAGGAGTTGGGGCTGCCCAACGTCGAGTTGCCCGACGAAGCGCTGCGTGATCCGACGTGGGAACGCTCGGCGCACACCGTACGCGGCCGCGACGGGTGCCGGATTCCGATGCCGTGGCGGGGCGACACTCCCCCGTTCGGGTTCTCCACATCACCCGACACCTGGCTGCCGATACCGCCGGAATGGGCGGCCCTGAGTGTCGAAAAGCAGCTCAGCGCAACCGACTCGACACTGGCGTTCTTCCAGCATGCGCTCGAAATACGCCGTAGCCGTGCGGAGTTCACCGGAAATCGGGTCGAGTGGCTGGCCGCAACGCGCGGCGCGCTGGTGTTCGCCCGCGGCGACGACGGGCTGCGTTGCGCACTGAACACCGGCAAGCGGCCGCTGCCGCTGCCGCTGGGAGACCTGATTCTCACCAGCGCGCCCTTGGTTGACGGGAAGTTGCCGCCCAATGCCGCCGCGTGGCTCGTGTAAGTAGCGCATCGGCAGCCCGCGTCTTTATACATGACCCATGACCTATGCATGGACAGTCATCGGAGCAGGACCCGCGGGGATCGCCGCAGTGGGACAACTGCTCGATCACGGGATAGGACCCGAGGACATCGCCTGGGTCGATCCGGCCTTCGCGGCAGGCGACCTCGGCGGCAAGTGGCGGTCGGTTTCGAGTAACACTCAGGTGGGCTTCTTCCTGAGCTATTTGAATGGCTCTTCCGCATTTCGGTTTGCAACAGCACCTCCGATGCCGCTGCGGGAAGTGGATCCCGACGAGACATGCGCTCTGGCGTTGGTCGCTGATCCTCTGGTGTGGATCACCCAACACCTGCGTGAGCGGGTGAAAGCATTTGAGACGACGGCGACCGCGCTCTTCTTAGAACGAAGGCAGTGGAGGATTGAAACGCAGCACCGGGAGCTGACCTCCAAAAACGTGATCTTGGCCGTCGGAGCAGTTCCCAAGAAGCTCAACTACCCCCAGCTGACGGAGATTCCGGTAGAAGTCGCCCTCGATCCCGAAAAGCTCGCGGAAGAAACCTTGGACGACACCACGATTGCCGTGTTTGGCTCTTCTCACTCGTCGATGATCGCCTTGCCGCATCTGTTGCGTCACCCCGTCAAGAAAGTGATCAACTTCTACCGCAGCCCGCTCAGATACGCGGTTTACCTGGATGACTGGATCCTGTTCGACGATTCTGGCCTCAAAGGACGAGCGGCTGAGTGGGCTCGAGAAAATATCGACGGCGTGCATCCAGACCGCCTGGAACGGTGCTGGGTCTCTAGTCCGGATTTTGAGGAAAAGCTCGCCGCATGCGACCGCGTCGTCTATACCGTCGGGTTTGAGCGCAGAACGTTGCCCGAAACGAGACAGTGGGGCCCGCTCGATTACAACCCCAACAACGGCGTGCTGGCCCCCGGATTGTTCGGCATCGGCATCGCGTTTCCGGCGCGAGCGACGGACCGCTACGGCTACCTGGAGTACCGGGTGGGCTTGAAGAAATTCATGGATCACCTCGACGCCGTTCTGCCGTTGTGGTTCCGGTATCCCACATAGCGGAAATTCCTACCCGGCGTACAAGCGGACGGATCAGCGCAGCACCAGCGCAGGGTCGCCACGCCGTCGATACACCGAACCGAACCGCGCATCGATGCGCAACCAGGCCGGCAGCGCGCGAACCCGGACGATCTCCTCAGCATCAACTGCTTCTGATGACTGCGGTAGGAAACCCATTGCCGTCAAGGCGAATACACACCGCATGGGTACGCCCACGCTGACATCGGCTGAGCTGACCCGGATCACCTCCTGCTCGAGCAGCGACACCGGCGGGCCCTGTGCGCTGCCGTGTTCTTTGGCAAGCTGGGCGCCGCGCTCCGCCAAATCCAGCATCAGGCGCGCGGGTACGTCGTCGAGGTGGGTGAAACCTGAGTCCGGCGGCAACACGCCGCGCCACGCGGAATCCATCGGGAAACCGGGATTGACGTAGCCAGCGCTGTCTGTCGCGGCCAATCCATGCGCCAATTCGTCTGCGCCGACGGATAAATCGTCGGGTCGCAGGCTGCCGGCCACCACCCGGCTGGCCAGCACGTCGAAGCCGGTGGCCGCCCAAGCCGTTATCAAGCCGCCCGAACGACCGCGCAGCCGGATCACCGCGGCGGGGTCGAGCCGCGCCGCCCGCTCGACGAAAGCGGTCAAGTCCGCGCGGTGGGCCGCCATGGATTGTGGACCCAGCCAGAGTCCCCGCTCGGCTACCGAAGCCACCGCTGCAAGTATTCCCGGTGGTGGGGCGATAGGCGCACCAGCCGTTGCTCGTCGATGTGGAATGCGGCCAGTTGCGACTCCGCGATCACGGCGGGCTTCGACTCCGGGTCGGCGTTGACCGATCGAACTTCGTAGCCGAGAGTGAAATCGACTGCGCGCAAGCGCTTTACCCACATCGTGACCTGCAGCGGCGAATCGACCAGCCGCAGCTGCCCTTTGTAAGTCACACGTACATCGGCGATCAGCAGACCGACGCTGGTGATATCGGCACCGAATGCGTGCGAAAGAAACGGGACGCGGGCCTCTTCGAGAATCGTGACCATCGTCGCGTGGTTGACGTGCTGGTACATATCGATGTCCGACCATCGGACCGGAACGGGCGCGACGAACCCCGTACTCACCCCGCCGATCCCCGCCCGCTGGTACTCGTCATACGGCGAATCTGCCGTGCCGCCACCGACAGCGTGGCCAGATCGGTCTGGCCGCTCTGGTAGATCTCGGTCAACGTCCGCCGGGCGCGTTCCACCCGCGAGGCGCTGATGTGTTCCCATTCGGCGATCTTCTCTTCACCGCTTTCGTCCGGTTCGCCGACGGCGAGGACGTCGAAACACAACGATCGCAGGGAGGCGTAAATGTCGTCACGAATGGCCAAGCGCGCCAACGCATGCCAACGATCACCACGCGGCAGCGCGGACACCGCAGTCAGCAGACCGTCGGTGCCCAGGCGGTCCATCAGCGCGAAATAGGTGTCGGCGACCTCGGCCGGGTCGTGGTCTTCGATGTCGGCGATATCGATGATGTCGAGCAGGCTGAACCGGTACAAGCCGGCGGCCACCATGTAGGCCAGGTCTTCGGATGCGCCCTGCGCGACGAAATCCCCGGCTTCCTTCTCCACGATCGCCTTGTCGTCACCGCGTAGCCACTCCGACATGCGTGGCGTCAGCGTCGCGACCTTCTTGGCGAATCGGTTGATTTCGGCGCCGACCGCCAACGGCTGCGGACGGTAGTTCAGCAACCAGCGTGCGGCGCGGTCGATCAGCCGACGGGTGTCCAATGTCATCCGGTCGGACAACGCGATCGGGATATCGGCCGCGCGGATACTGTGCCACAGTTGCCCGATCCCGAAGATGGTGTCTGTAGCCGCATACGTGCGCACCGCATCCACCGGACTGACACCGACATCATCGGCGATCCGGTAGTCGTAGCTGATGCCGGCGGTGTCCACCAGATCGTTGACCAGCATCGTGGTCACGATCTCCCGCCGCAGCTGGTGGGAGCGGATCGCGGGACCGAAGCGGTCGCGCAGCGCCGACGGGAAGTACCGCGGCAATCGGCTGGCGAACACTTCTTGATCCGGCAGATCGCTATTCAACAACTCGTCTTTGAGCGTCAGCTTGACGTGCGCCATCAACGTCGCGAGCTCCGGCGACGTGAGCCCGAGACCGACCTCGAGTCGCCGCGCTATCTCCTTGTCCGAGGGCAGCGCCTCGAGTTCGCGGTTCAGCCCCCGCTCGCTCGCCAGGTATCTGATCTGGTCGGCATGCACGGGCAGCAGGCTGGGAGCATTGGCGCGGCTGGTGCCCATCAGGTCGTTCTGGTCGGCGTTGTCAGCGAGCACCAATTCGGCGACCTCGTCGGTCATCGACTCGAGCAGCTGGGTACGTTCACCCGGGTCGACCTTGCCCGCGGTGATCAGGGCATCGATCAGAATCTTGATGTTGACCTCGTGGTCGGAGCAGTCCACGCCTGCCGAATTGTCCATCGCATCGGTGTTGATCCGACCGCCGCACAGGTCGAACTCGACCCGGCCACGCGCCGTGACACCGAGATTGCCGCCCTCGCCAACAACCTTGGCGCGCACCTGGTTTGCATTGACCCGCACCGGGTCGTTGGCGCGGTCACCCACGTCGGCATCGGATTCCGCTTCGGCCTTGATGTAGGTTCCGATACCGCCGTTGAACAGCAGATCCACCGGCGCCCGCAGAATCGCGCGGATCAGATTGGGTGGCGCCATCTCGGTGACGTCGTCCTGGATTCCCAGCGCTGCGCGAACCTGGTCGCTGACCGGAATCACTTTGTGTTCGCGGCTGTACACCCCGCCACCCTCGCTGATCAGTGACTGGTCGTAGTCGTCCCAGCTGGAGCGGGGCAGGTCGAACATCCGCCGACGTTCCTCCCAGGAGGTAGCCGGGTCGGGATCTGGGTCGAGGAAGATGTGGCGGTGGTCGAAAGCGGCCAACAGTCGAATGTGTGTGGACAGCAACATGCCGTTGCCGAACACGTCACCACTCATGTCGCCGACGCCGATCACGGTGAAGTCTTCGGTTTGGGTGTCGACGCCCATCTCCCGGAAGTGCCGTTTGACCGCTTCCCACGTGCCCTTGGCGGTGATGCCCATCGCTTTGTGGTCATAGCCGACCGATCCGCCAGACGCGAAGGCGTCGCCGAGCCAGAAACCGTAGGCCTTGGCAACGTCGTTGGCGATGTCGGAAAAGGTGGCGGTGCCCTTGTCCGCGGCCACCACCAAGTAGGCGTCGTCGTCGTCGCGCCGCACCACCTCCGCGGGCGTGCTGACCTTGCCGGTGGTGTGATCGACGTTGTCGGTGATGTCGAGCAATCCAGATATGAACAGCTTGTAGCAGGCGATGCCTTCGTTTCGGGTGGCCTCGCGGTCGGCACCAGGGTCGCCGGTAGGCAGCGGCGGCCGTTTGACGACGAAGCCGCCTTTGGCGCCGACCGGCACGATGACGGCGTTCTTGACGGCCTGCGCTTTGACCAGACCGAGGATCTCGGTGCGGAAATCATCCCGACGGTCCGACCAACGCAGGCCGCCGCGCGCCACATAGCCGAATCTCAGATGTACGCCTTCGACGCGGGGCGAGTACACAAAGATCTCGAACTTGGGCCGCGGCAGCGGAAGCTCTTCAACCAGCTGCGCATCCAATTTCAGCGACAGTACATTTTGACTGCGGGCCGAACCATCGTGTGTCACAAAGTAATTGGTGCGCAGGGTGGCTTGGATGAGCGAGGCGAACGCCCGCAGGACGCGGTCGGTGTCCAAACTCACCAATGCGTCGATATCCGCGGCTACCGCCGCGGCGGCGGCTTGCGCATCACGGCTCTTCGACGAGCCAGACGGGGCCGGATCGAACAACGCCTCGAACAGCCTGACCAACGACTTTGCGGTAGCTGGGTTTTCGTTCACCACCGCTTCGATGTGGGACTGACTGTACGGAAAACCAATTTGTCGTAGATATTTCGCGTAGCTGCGTATTAGCACGACCTGCTGCCAGGTCAGGTCGGCCCGCATCACCAACTCGTTGAACCGGTCGGTCTCGACGCGGCCTTCCCAGATCGCGGTAACCGCATCGGCGAAACGCTTGGCCGTCGCCGCGCGCTCAGGACCGGTCGGCACCAGCGGGATCGTCGGTTGCGGCGTGATTTTGAATTGATACATCCATACCGGCAGTCCGTCGGGCCGGGTGACGGTGAATGGTCGCTCCTCCAGCACCACCACACCCATGGATTGCAGCATCGGCAACAATTGACTCAATGAGGCCGTTCTCCCGCCCAGATACCAGGTCAGCCGGGCGGTGTCGTCATAGTTGTGATCGGAAAGCACCAGCTTGACCGAATTGTCAGTCAGCTCTTCGAGGATGACGATGTCGTTGATCGCGTCGGTCGGGGTGACGGCCTGTTTGTACGCCTCGGAGAACGCCCCGGCGTAGTGCTCAGCCTCGATGGGCCCGACGGCGCCGCCCGCCGCCTCGGTGATCAACCGGTCGGACCAGGTGCGCGCCGCCTCGGTCAGCAAAGCTTGGATGCGGACTCGGTTGGCCTCAGAGGTGTCGATGTGCGTGGCGCCGTCGGGACGCAGCCGGACCATGAAATGCAGAAGTGCCCAGGGCGATTCAGTAACGCGGGCGGTGAATTCGAGGCTGGTGCCGCCAAACTCGCGGACCAGGATGTCCTCGATCTGCAAGCGTACGGCCGTGGTGTAGCGGTCGCGGGGCAGATAAACCAAGCACGAGACAAAGTACTCGAGTCGATCAGCACGTAGGAACAGCAGTGCTCGACGCCCCGATCCGAGATCCACCACTGCTTTGGCCATAGCCAACATCTGCTCGGCGCTGAGCGCGAAAAGCTCTGAGCGCGGCATGGTTTGGATGACGTCAAGCAACAGCTGCCCCGGATGGCCGGAATCGAGATCGGCTAGTCCGAGTACCTCGCGGACCCTACCCGAAATGATCGGGATCTCGAGAACGTCGGCGTTCATGGCGGCGACCGTGAAGAGCCCGATGAGGCGATGCTCGAAGACGCCGTCGTCGGTGTTTTCCCGGACCGCCAGGACGTATGGGTAAGCGCCGAAACGTAGGTAGCTGGCAACGTCTGTCTGCGCCAACGCCAACAGTTCGGTGTCGTCAGTCAGACGTGGGCGAGAACCCTTGCGTCGGCGCAACACGCCAAGACTGGCGGTGGCCGACTCACCCGACACACAACCGTCGTGCACCGGGCAGCGTTGATAGCCCAACAGCGTGAAATGCCCGTCGGCCAGCCAGCGCAACAGCGTGGCTACATCGCCGCTATCAGGCGCGGAGTAGCAACCGTCCGCGTTGGTCTGCACGTCGTTGGCCAGGTCGTTGAGGGTGGTGATCATCGCCGCCGAGTCCGCAGCCACCCGACGCACATCGGCGAGAACACCCGGCAACAGACGTTCGGCCTCCTGCAGGCTTTTGCTGTCGACCGAGGGCGAAAGCTCTATGTGGATCCAGGTCTCCTCGATGCCGCCGCCCGCCGAGCTCCCCGCGGTCGTCGGCTCGATGCTCAGCAGATCTCCATCTGCGTTGCGGCGGACCTCGAACACCGGGTTCATGATTGCCACGTACGGCACACCAACCCGATGCAGCAGCACCGTGACCGAATCCATCAGCATCGCGCCGTTATCGATGACCACCTGCAGCGCGGGGCCGAAACCGGCCGGATCGTCGGCGAGGTAAACCGCGACTCGGCTCTCCCGGTCCGCCCGGTGACTGCCAAGCCGGTAGTGCGCGGCGAGCATCGCGGGCGTCACCACTGCGGCGCTGGAGGGGTCGCCGGTGGGCAAGCCCCCGGCCAACGCTTGGTCGGCTGCGGACTCGCCGTCGTGCGGGCCCTGGTAGCTGTCGGCGTATGCCTTGGAGATCCACTCGGGAATGTCCTCAGGCTTGGCGAACTTTGTCCAGTCCGCAGCACCCTTGAAGCCGATGGATCCGCGATGATCCGTCATGCCGACTGCTCCTGCCTCAGCACGCATACCAGCGCTGGTACCGGAGACACTAGTCGCGAGTGAGCCTGCGGTGAGTCACCCTGTGCGGACGCGCCGCTTCGACGCCGAGCCGTTCGACCTTGTTCTCCTCGTATGCACCGAAGTTGCCCTCGAACCAGAACCACTTGGCCTCGTTGTCCTCGTCTCCCTCCCACGCCAGGATGTGAGTGCAGGTCCGGTCCAGGAACCAACGGTCGTGGGAGATCACCACCGCGCAGCCGGGGAATTTCTCCAGCGCGTTCTCCAATGAGCCCAACGTCTCGACGTCGAGGTCGTTGGTCGGCTCGTCCAGCAGGATCAGGTTCCCGCCCTCCTTGAGGGTGAGCGCCAGATTGAGCCTGTTGCGTTCACCACCGGACAACACGCCGGCCGGCTTCTGCTGGTCGGGACCCTTGAAACCAAACGCTGAGACATAGGCCCGCGACGGAATCTCGTTCTGCCCGACCTGGATGTAGTCCAGCCCGTCGGAGACGACTTCCCACACGTTCTTCTTCGGGTCGATACCGGCTCGAGACTGGTCGACGTAGCTCAACTTGACGGTCTCGCCGACCTTGACGATGCCGCTGTCCGGCTGTTCGAGGCCGACGATGGTCTTGAACAGCGTCGTCTTGCCGACACCGTTAGGGCCGATGACGCCGACAATGCCGTTGCGGGGCAACGTGAACGACAGGTCTTTGATCAGCGTGCGTCCTTCGAAGCCCTTGTCGAGGTGCTCGACCTCGACCACCAGGTTGCCCAGGCGCGGGCCAACTGGGATCTGGATCTCCTCGAAGTCGAGCTTGCGGGTCTTCTCCGCCTCGGCCGCCATCTCCTCGTAGCGCTGCAGGCGGGCCTTGCCCTTGGCCTGGCGGGCCTTGGCGCCGGACCGCACCCACGCCAGCTCGTCCTGCAACCGCTTCTGCAGCTTGACGTCCTTGCGGCCCTGCACCGAGATCCGCTCGGCCTTCTTCTCCAGGTAGGTGGAGTAGTTGCCCTCGTAGGGGTAGGCCCGGCCGCGGTCGAGTTCCAAGATCCATTGCGCCACGTTGTCCAGGAAATATCGGTCGTGGGTCACCGCCAGGACCGCTCCCTCGTAAGCGGCCAGGTGCTGTTCGAGCCACTGCACACTCTCGGCGTCCAGGTGGTTAGTCGGCTCGTCGAGAAGCAACAGGTCCGGCTTGGACAGCAGCAGCTTGCACAGCGCCACGCGGCGGCGCTCACCGCCGGAAAGATGTGTCACCGGCTCGTCGGGCGGCGGGCAGCGCAGCGCATCCATCGCCTGCTCGAGCTGCGAGTCGAGGTCCCACGCGTTGGCATGGTCGAGATCCTCTTGCAGCCGACCCATCTCTTCCATCAGCTCGTCGGAATAGTCGGTGGCCATCAGTTCGGCGACTTCGTTGAACCGGTCCAGCTTGACTTTGATGTCGCCAAGCCCTTCTTCGACGTTGCCGCGAACGGTCTTCTCCTCGTTCAGCGGCGGCTCCTGAAGCAGGATGCCGACGGTGGCACCGGTGGCCAGGAAGGCTTCACCGTTGTTCGGCTTGTCCAGCCCTGCCATGATCCGCAAGACGCTCGACTTACCTGCCCCGTTGGGGCCGACGACACCGATCTTGGCGCCTGGATAGAAGCTCAACGTGACGTCGTCAAGGATCACCTTGTCGCCGTGCGCCTTGCGGACCTTCTTCATCGTGTAGATGAACTCAGCCATGCAGCAGTGTTACCTCTCTGGTTTTCGTTGCTCGCCGACCATCCTAGGCAGACGGTCCGGTTCCTTCTCGCGCCGCTACACGGCGCGCATCGTCACCAGACGGGCAGACGGTCCGGTTCCTTCTCGCGCCGCTACACGGCGCGCATCGTCACCAGACGGGCAGACGGTCCGACGGTCCAGAGGCGTTCAGGCCGACAGCGGCAACCCCGTCTCGGTCACCGGCGCGGCGTCATCTCCGGCCTCGGTGTCGGCGGCGTCACCGTCGACCGGTGGTGCGCTCGCGGCATCCGTCCCCACAGAGACAGTCTTCTCGATTCGGGCGTGACAGCGGGACAGGTCGGGGCCGACCGAGGTGGCGCGCATCTCTAACGTCGAACGACGAATGCCGTCACGATCCTCGTATTCGCTGGTGTGGATGTGGCCGACGACGATCACCGGCGAGCCCTTGCCCAGCGATGCGCCCACACCGGAGACCAGCCGGCCCCAGCAGTTGACGGTGACGAACAGCGAATTTCCGGCCTCCCAAGTACCGTCGACGCCGCGTCGTCGTGAATTGCTGGCTACCCGGAACTTCAACACTTCCTGTGCACCCGCCTGTCGGCGTTTCGGGTCATTCACGATGTTCCCGACCACGGTTACCTGTGTTTCGAACATTGCTTTTCCTTTCTGAAGGTGGCGGCGCTTTGCCGAGCGACCCGGGCAATCCCGGTGACGCCACACCGCCGGTGCTGGCTCCAGTCAGCGCATCCGGACCGACAACCTCGGATGGACCGAGTCGACGTGTAACGGCCCCGGTGGATAGAACCGCGACTGTGGATAGACAACGAACGAGTAAGCGTCCTCGCCACCGGAGCGCTGCCGGTATCGCATGCGATATCGCTTTGCAGCAGCACGTCATGGTCTGACATTGGTGCTGGTGTGGCTGTTGCTAATCCAGTGGCCTGCGAGGCCGGTCGCGCAGCTAGTGCCGCGATGCGTCGCGGCGGGCCAACTCGGCCAGCATCGCGTTGTAAGCCGCCAGCTCGGCGTCGTCGTCGCGTTCTGCCGCGCGATCCAGTCGCCTGGCGGTCCGCTGGTCGCTGCGCGACCATTGCACAAGCAACGCGATCATCACGACGACCAGCGGTATTTCCCCTGCCGCCCAAGCGATTCCACCGCCGAGCCGCTGATCGCCCAGCAGGTCGGTATGCCAGCTCAGGTGCAGCGACCGGTAGAAGCTCTCGCCGAGCACGTTCCCCATGCCCATCAGCAATACCCCGAAGAATGCGTGCAGCGGCAACGACGCGAAGACCACGCCCACCTTGGCCAGCGGCGGGATCGGCCGCGGCGTCGGGTCGACACCGATCACCACCCAATAGAACAGGTAGCCGCTCAACAGAAAGTGCACATTCATCGCGACATGCCCGATGTGGCTGCCAACCGCGGCGTCGAAAAGACCGCCCAGATACAGCCCGTAGAACCCAGTAATGAACAACACCGTGGCGACCACTGGATTGGTGAGGAACCGCGACAGCCTACTGTGCAGGGCGGCCAGCAACCATTCTCGCATCCCTGGCGGATCGTTGCGGCCGGCTGTCGGCAGCGCCCGCAACGCCAGGCTGACCGGGCCACCCAACACCAGCAGGATGGGGACCAGCATCGACAGCATCATGTGATCGGCCATGTGCATGCTGAACATCGCCGGCATGTAGCGGCCCAAACCCGACGACGTGACGAAGAGCAACGTCAGGCAGCCCAGCAGCCAGGCCACGGTCCGGCCCGGTGGCCAGTCGTCGCCGCGGCGCCGTAGCCGCCGCACTCCGGACAGGTACAACCCGGCGAACACGATGGCGGCCGTGCCGAAGATCAGGTCAAAGCGCCAGTCCACGAACACCCGCAGCGGGGTGGGCGGTCCGGCGAAGTCGTAGCCGATTTTCACGTCGGGAATCGAGGGGATGCCGATCGGCAGGGTCGGTGGCGGTGTGCGGCCCAGGCCGACGGCGATACCGAACGTGACACCGAAGATCAGCGCCTCAATCAGCGTCAGCCTGATCAGCGCGGCACGCGAACTCCGATCTGTTTGCAGCGCAGCCACTCCGCTGCGCCGCTGACGCCATCCGGCGACACCGAGCAAGCACAGCGCGACGAATTTGGCGAGCACCAGCCGCCCGTAATCGGTAGTGAGCAGGTCCGATGGCAGAACCCGCACCAGCGCGTTGACGATTCCGCTGACCGCCATCGCCAAAAAGCACCACAAGGCGATGCTGGAGAATCGCCGCGCGGCCAGATCGGCGTGCTGCCCGCCGCGGATGACGTGGGTCAGCAGCGCCAGCAGGCCACCGGCCCACAGGCTGCCGGCCACCAGATGGATCAGCAGGCTGTTGGTGGCCAGATCGTGGGCGCCGCCCGCCGACGAGTGGCCCGTCAGCCCGAGCGGTATCAGGGTCGCCAACGAGGCGACCAGCAGCAGCGGCGTCCATGACCAGCGCAGCACGGGAAGACTCGCCAACGTCACCGCTGCAGCCAGCAACGCGGTCCACCGCCATGCCGCCGCGATGTTGATCAGGCTTGCCAACGACCAGAGCGACGCCGGGTTGAGGTGGGCGGTGAGCGGTTGACCGGAGACGTCGGAGATCGTCAGCGGAACCAGCAGCGCGGCGCATACCGCCCATGCCCCGGAAGCCACCGTGCCGATTCGGACCGCACGGTAGCCGTCGACGTCGAGGACGCCGCTATTCTGCGGCGGAACCAAGAATGCGGCCAGAAGAAACGCTCCCACGGCCACCACGGCCGCGACCTCACCAGCCGCACGGACGAACGGCAAGCCCAGCGTGGTCACCGGACCGGGGTCGGGTAACCCGGTCGCGGTCAGCGCCGCAGCCACCGACAGGGCGCCGATCCCTGCCGCGGTGCAGCCGGCCAGCACCGCCACGCCGGCGAGCAGCGGCCATACCGCCGCGCCGCGCCTAACGGCCGGAGCACTCGTCATGCGTCAAGAGTATTGGCACGGGTCTGCCAGCTATTGATCGTCCGCTGTCGGCCGCGCGCCTTCACCTCGCGGGCCACGAACTGGTTGCGCGCGATCCGCGCGACGTGGTCGAAATCGTGCAAAATGGCCTGCAGCTCGCGGCGAAACGCGATCCGCCGCTCCACCAGGTCCGGTGCCGGCTTCAACAGGCCCTGGTCGGCGACGACCTGGCGTGCGGTCGCGAACAGGAGCGTGGATACCGGCTCGCTGCTGCTCACCCGACCCTGCGCGACGTACTGGCGGCCGACGCCGAGCGACAACTTGGTAAGTTCCTTCTCGCCGATATCGGTCGGCGCGTCGCGCAGCACATCAGCCACGATCTCGTAGGCCTCGAAGAACACCCGCAGCATCGATTCCGACATCAACGGTCGCTTCGCGTACAGCATTGCGTCGATCTCGGCGCCGCCCCCGGCGATATGCGCTTCCCAATCCTCATGCCATGCCATCTCTTCGGCGATGTTTTGCCGGAAAGCCGCCGAATCGGCGAAGTAGAAGTCAAATTTGAGGAGATCTCGGAGCCGCATGGCTTGATTCCAGAAGGCTTCCAGCCGATTACCGTCGGCATGACCGGCATGGGCCAGCGCCAGTTCGACGATGGAGGTCTCCAGGAATGCGTGTATCACCGAGTTGCGGTAGAACGCCGCGGTGTGCTCGTTCTCGCGGGCGATGCGCCACACGGGTTCTCGACCGCTGTCGATGCGGGTGACCGGATGGCCGTTGGACAGCTCGTCCACGGCGGCGCGGACGCCTTCGAGCGTGCGCAGCCGCAGCGCGCTGGTGGACACCGGGGTGCGCTTGCGTTCGAGATAGTCCAGTGAGTCCTGCAGGGTGTGGTGCAGCTGCCCGAGCGTCAACGCCACCCCGTGGGTGGTCAGCAGCAGCGCCGAAACCAGACCAGTGGCATTCACCGGGGTCGCTTGCAGAATCCGCCATGCGACTTCGAACGACATTTTCTGCAGGGCAAGCCGTTTGGCGGCTTGGTCGTCAGCAATCGGCCCGTGCGCCGGGCCGAGGTGCTCCCGCATCGAGACGGCTTCGGGGAAACGAACGTAGATCTTGCCGTAGTTGCGTTCGCCCTGAGCCTTGATGAAGCTGTACAGCCAGCTGAAGCCCTCCGGGCGCTTTTCGCCGCCGCGAGCGTAGGCGGCATACTCGGCGGTCTCGTGCAACTGGTCGAAACTGATCGAAACTCCTTGCAGCAGAATGTCGTCGCTGCGGCCGTCGAGATAGGCGTCGGCCACATAACTCATCAGTCCGAGCTTGGGTGGCAACATCTTTCCGGTGCGGGAGCGGGTGCCCTCGATCGACCAGCTCAGATTGAAGCGCTTCTCCACCACGTAGCCCACGTACTCCTTGAGCACGTACTTATACACCGGGTCGTCGCCGATATTGCGCCGGATGAAGATGGTCCCTGCGCGACGCATCAGCGGTCCCATCACCCCGAATGCCAGGTTGATACCCGCGAAGACGTGCACCGGCGGCAGCCGGTTCTCCTGCATCGCCACCGGCATCACCGCGCCGTCGATGTAGGACCGATGCGAGAACAACAACACCGCGGGATGAGCCTCCAGCGCGGTGCGCAGCGCCGCCACCTGGTACTCGTCGTAGTCGATTTCCCGGTCGAATCCCCGGCTGAGCATCCTGCCTAAGACCGAGACGAGGTCGACCGAAACTCGGCTCCACCCGGTGGCGAGTTCGTCGAGCATCTCTCCGGCTTGCTCGACGGTGGCACCCGGAATCTTTTCCAAACCGGCGCGAAATCGTGCGGACGCCAAGATTTCCGGGCGCACCAGTCGCGGAGACTTGTACTGCGGTCCGAGGATTCGGTATTCGGCGCGTTCCATCGCCAGCAGCGCTCGGCGGGTGACGAAATGCGCAAAGTCACGGGGGTTATCGCCAACCGTGATGTCTCGCCATTGCTGACGGAGTTCGGATACCTTGGCCGACTCGCCGGCCACCACCCGGGCGCGTGAGGGATCCGCGCGCAGGATGTGACGCTGCTGACGCTCAGTGGGGTGGTAGGGATTTCGTCCCGGAAGCAGCGCAGCCACCCGGCTCAATGCCGACGCGTCGGCACGCGGCATCCAGAAGACCCGTACCGGAACGATCGACCGGTCTTCGTCCGACTCGAGCTGTTCGACCAGCTTTGCGAGCGCCGCGGGTGGCGAGTTGCGTGGCGGCAACGGCAGCACCTCGAGCCTGGTCTCCGGGTGCTGGGCACGTTGCTGGTCCAACCACGCCGCGAGCAGCTCCGATTCCACCGGCGAGGACGCCGACGCCAACACCAGGGTGTCGTCGGTCGTGGTGAAGGTGTCGGTATCGGCGGCCGATCTGGTCACGATCGTCCTCTCGGCCGAGGTGCAGGCGGTTGAGCCTTGGTGACCTTGCCCGCCGGGGTTTTAGGCTGGGCCTTTTTCACGGCTTTCACGGCTTTCACGGCTTTCGCCGGCGCGGCCTTGGCCGGCTTGCTTGCGGCCTTGCGCGGCGTCTTTGTCGGTGCCGCCTTTTTTGGTTGGCTGTACAGGCTGGCTTCGGGCAGCTCGTCGACCGGCCAGTCGGCCAACGTGTCCACATACAGCTGGCGGACCTCTGCGATCCGGTCCGCCAGCGTGTCAAGTGTCCAATCCTTGACCGAGATCGGCGGGAACACAGCGACATCCACCGTGCCCGGATTCATCGTCATCGAGTCGCGCGCGGCGACGCTCTCGGCGTTGCGGATGATGATCGGCACGATCGGGATGCCGACCGCCATCGCCATCCGGAAGGGCCCCTTCTTGAACGGCCCGACGCTGGTGGTGTCCAGCCGGGTGCCTTCCGGGGCAATCACGATCGACAACCCTCTTCTCGCGCGGTCTTCGACCTCGTGCAGCGACTCCACCGCCGCCGTCGCATCGTCGCGGTCAATGAAGACACCGTCTAGCAGCTTCCCAAGCGTGCCCATGATCGGGTCGTTGGCCAATTCCTTCTTGCCCACGCCAATCCAGTTGTCGCGGACCAGCGCACCGCTGATCACCGGATCGGCCTGGTTGCGGTGGTTGAAGATGAACACCGCCGGGCGTTCGGCGGTCAGATTCTCGCCACCGATGACATTGAGATGCACACCGCTGGCTGTCAGTAATAGCTGTGAGAAGGTCGAGGTGAAGAAGTTCACCCCACGGCGGCGACTGCGGGTCAGCAGTCCGATACCTACTGCGCCGGCGGCCACCGGGACGAGCGAGCCGAAGCCGGCCAGGGTCCGCAGCTGCGAGCCGATACCGCCGCCACTGCGGCTGGTGAACCGCAGGATTGGCCAGCCGCGCCGACGAGCAACCGCGGCCATCTTGCCTTCGGGATTGGTCGGCCGGGGATTGCCGACCAGATACATCAGAGCGACATCTTCGTCGCCGTCGGCGTAGAAGTAGCTGTCCTTGAGGTCGATGCCGTTCTCAGCGGCGAACTTCTGGACCGCCGAGGCCTTGCCCGGTCCCCAGAGGATCGGCTTCAGCACATCTCCGGTGAGCAGCCCCTCCGCATTGGTCTCGAACTTGTTGGTGAGCGTGTTGATGATGCCCAGGAAGCGGGCCACCGGTCCGACCTGAATGGTCAACGCCGACGAGCTCAGCACCACGGTGTGGCCGCGAGCCATGTGGGCGCGGACCAGTTCACGCATCTCCGGGTAGATCCGCGACTCGATCTTTTGGTTGAACAAGCGCTCGCCGATCTCTTCCAGATCGCTCAACGGACGCCCGCGTAGCGCACCCGAGGCCTTGGTGATCAGCTCTTCGAACTCGATGCGCCCAAGCTGGTGATTGAGACCCGCAGTGACCATGCTGATCAGCTCGCCGACGCCCATGTCCCGTCGGCGCAGCCGCTCCTGCGTGAGGATGACCGCGGTGAAGCCGGCCACCAAGGTGCCGTCTAGGTCGAAGAACGCGCCGATCTTGGGGCCGGGCGGGCTGGCCATGATTTCGGCGACCGACCCCGGCAACCGGAGATCACGCGGCGATTTACGCGACTTCTGCTCGTCGGCGGTCATCGGCGCCGCTCCTCCTCATCGCTTCGTCCCCCTCGCCGCTGCCCGCCTGGCGGTGCCGCCACTGCATCGTCGCCGGTGCGGGCGCTCATGATCCAGACACCGATCGATCAGGCCCGTCCGACGGCTCGACGGCGAAGGACGCGGGCACCGCATGGATGGCGGGATCACCGGCCAGCGCGAGGATCTCGTCGAAACCCTCGAGCAGGCAACGGGCCCAGAGCGCCTCGTCACGCACCGCGGCGCGGTCGTAGCGCGTGGTGATGGTGCAATAGCCGCCCCTGGAGATCAGCACGACCATCATCGCCACACCAGGCAACGGGCCAATACCGTACTGGCGCAGAATCTTTGCGCCGACGAGGTAAGTGTCGCCGGGGTAGACCGGAATGTTGCTGGCCTGCACGTCCGAGCCGACCACCGAACCGGTCACCGACTCCAACAACGGCGTGGGCAAGACGCTCAACACCGGCGCGATGGAACCGATGATGTCCATCGCGGGTTCGTCGCGGCGCTGGGTCATCTGCGCGCGGATCTTCCGCATGCGGGCCATCGGATCGGCAGTACCTACCGGGGCCGCCAGATTGATGCCGGTGAACCGGTTGCCGCCGGCCGGATCGGATTCGGCACGCAGGTTGACCGGCACCGCCATCGGCAAGGTGGCGACCGGCACGCCGAGTGCCTCGTGGTAGCGCCCCAGCGCCCCGCATAAACCGGCCAGGTACGCGTCGTTGATTGAGCCTCCGCCCGCTTTTGCCGCCTTGTGCAAGTCGGCCAGCGGGATGTCGAGCGCTTCGCTGCGGGTGGCCAGGCTGCGGCGACGAAGCAGCGGCGACGGTTCGGCGGCCCGGCTCACCACCCGCACCCCCGAGCGCGCGTAGCCGACCGCACCCGCCACCGCGGCTCCCGGGTTGAGCACCGCCCGCCCGACCATCGACACAGCCCCCGATAGCGCACCCAACACCCCACCGACGACATTGGCGGGTAGCTGGTTGAACCCTTCGCGCATCAAGTCGTTGGCCGAGAGATCTTGCGGAATGGGTTGCGCGGGCGTCGGCTGGGGCGGTGGATCCCGCTCGATGTCGTAGATCTGGGCGAACATCTCCACACTGCCGACACCGTCGGTGACAGCGTGGGACAGGTGCAGCAGCGTCGCCGCCTTCCCGTCGGCAAGACCCTCGATCAGGGTGGCCGTCCACAACGGTCGGGCAATGTCCAACGGCGACTGCAGCATCACCTCGGCCAGATCGAACACCTGGCGCAGCGAGCCCGGTTCTGCGACGCGCATCCTTCGCACGTGGAAGTCCAGGTTGAAATCCGGATCGACCACCCAGCGAGGCGCCGCCGTCGGCAAGGTCGGCACGACCACCTTCTGCCGCAGCCGCAACACTCGTCGGGACGCATTCTCGAACCTGGTCCGGAACCGATCCCAATCTGGCGTGGTGTCGAGGATTTCCAGAGCCATGATGCCCGAGCGGGTACGCGGGTTGGCCTCCCCGCGATGCAAGAGGTAATCGACCGGCCCCAGCGCCGCGGGCATTCCGGCCGCGTCGACCGTCTCAGCCACCGGCACTCCTCCGTCCTGTCAGCGCTGCTCGACGCGCCAATACGCTTTGCCAAGGCCCAGCGTTGCGCCGCGGGCCACTCCAACGCTAGCCCGGTTGGCGCGGCGGCGGTAGCCGATTGTGCGGATCAGGGCACGAGTTTAAATGCGTTTCAGATAGCCCGCGAAATGGCCTGGCCGACTGTCAAATTGAGGAATACGTATACGTTGCCCGCCGAGCAATTCAACTGGCAGGCGTGGCGCGTCTGCGCGAAACCGTCGACCGCGACCGCAGATATCGTCCGTAAACGACACCGAGAAAGTCGGCGACGGCGTCCGCGGCCAGTTGGGACCGAACCGTGGCGAATATGTCAAACGCGTGGTGGGCGTTGGGAAGCTCGGCGTAGCACACGGTCGGGGCGCCCGCATCGCGGAGTGCGGCGCAAAAGGCCTGCGCCTGCATACTGGGAATCACCGAATCGTTCTCGCCGTGCAGCACAAAGAACGGTGGCGCCGCGCGATGCACGTGCGAAATCGGCGATGCCGATTCAAAAAGCTCAGGCTGGTCAGCGTGGCGCGCTTGCATAACGAAACGCTCCAGAAACGGCAGCATCATTTCGTGCATCTTTTTGACGTCAGTCAGGTCGTAGACGCCGTAATAGGGCGCCGCCGCTTGAACGGTTGTGTCAGCCTCCTCGAAACCGGGCTGCAGTCGCTCGTCGTTAGCGGTGAGCGCGGCCAGGGCGGCCAGGTGCCCGCCCGCCGAGCCACCCGTGACGGCGATGAAGTCGGGGTCACCGCCGTAGTCGGCGATGTTCTCGCGGACCCACGCCAGCGCGCGTTTGACGTCGATGATGTGCGCCGGCCACGCCTTGCCCGGGCTCTTGCTGTAATCGATGGACACGCAGATCCAGCCGTGTTCGACCAGTCGGCCCATCAGCGGATATGCCTGAGGCCGTTTACCGTTGACGACCCACGCGCCGCCCGGTATCTGCACCACCACCGGCGCCCGGTCGCCGGCCTTGGTGGCCGGATGGCGCCAGATGTCCAGCAGGTTGTCGCGACCGTCTGGCCCGTAGGCGATATCCGACGTCTGTGCCGCGTACCGACGGCGGTGGCCGGCTGCCTGCAACAATCCCCCGCGGGGGGTGCACGCGGGGAAATCGCTGATCGGATGGCGGGCCTTTTCCCCGTATCGCGGCCCCAACGACTCCTGCAGCGCGGCGGTGAGGATGTGGTCTGCCCGCTGTGCTGCCCAGTTCGTCGCAATACGGCCGACCGACAGCGGCGTCACCCCGGACAAGGCATGCCCGGTGAGCACGTGCGGGGGAAATTCAGCCGATAGCCACTCCGCCACAAAGCGCACTACCCACGGCGAGCCGCGGAGAAGCAGCGCACCAGTGCGGTATGCATCGACCGGGCCGGCCGCCAGCTGCAGTCCGTGTCGCAGCATCTCGGCGCTGGCCCGCGAGTATCGGCCCCCTATGGCTACCGTCATGCCCTGCCACTCCTCATCGTTGAGCACACGCCGCCGGCCTGCACGCGGCCCAGCCGTCGGTAGCGTACGTGTGTGGCGGGCCTCACACTAGCGAATCACTGTTCCTGCCAAGGACATTTCTGTCGGCGTTGCGTACCTCGGCTCCGCCTGCGGCACGTTGGATACACTGACCTGGGCTTAGTAGTCTCCGGCCCCCGTAGCTCAGCTGGACAGAGCACATGACTTCTAATCTTGTGGTCGCAGGTTCGAGTCCTGCCGGGGGCACGTCAACGCGCGTATTTTTGACGGCGATCAAGATCAGTCGGCGTTTAATCGGCGCGGGCGGCACGAGCAGTCGGTGAAGAAGTGCACCGACGTCACCGGCGGGCACTTCTTCCGAGTGTCGCAGGAGTCCTACGAGCTGGGGTGATGATCCCCATCTAGCGGCGACTGAAATAGTTTGCCGCCGAAGTCCTCGAGCTCACCCGCGTCCGGCCTGCAAACCTTTACACAAACCTGACGGCGAAGCGCTCCCGCATAACGAACAACACGCGGCAGGCTGGTCAATGTGTTCGACTCGGTGACTGCCGTGGTCGTAATGAGCGGCCTGCCTGATCTGCGGCTGGCCATGGACCCAGCACACCTGCCCCATTACAGTCACACAGCGGCCGTCGTGGGCACCGTGATCATCCTGTCCCTCATCGTGCTGATGGCCTGCGTCACGTTCGTCGGGTCGAAGCGGAGATAGCCGAAGAGCATTGCCACAGTTCGCAAATGCTATCCGCGGCTGAGTTCGACGGCTTTGACCACCAGCAGCAGCGCGCCGATAACCAGGTAGCTGCGCAGGGCGATCATGCCGAGCCGGGTCCCCGGCGACCAGGTGACCGGCTCCAGCAATGCCAGGGGTGGCATCCGCCAGGTGTTGCGGTCGACGGGGCGCGCCGGGAATTGGGGCGCCGGCGGTGCGGGTTGGCGGCGGCCCAACCACCGCAGCACCGGCACCGCAGCGACGCCGAGTATGACCATCGCCAGAGCCAAGTAGCCGGCGACCGCGACGACGTTGAGGTCGGGGAACAACGTGGTGGCCATCAGAATCCCCGAGAGCAGCAGCAGGGTGCCGACGATCAGCCCGGCGACCCAGTTGAGCCAGGGTCGATTGATCCAGGGCCCCAACACTTCCCGGTCGTTGCACAACAGCAGCAAAAATACGCTGGCGCTGGGCAACAGCAGGCCGGCAAGGGCCTGCACCGCG
>Ga0210396_10001996_pt1 | contig 21110 bp, 17 predicted proteins | sample IncBWH17OmetaG_FD_155466 | JGI IMG/M metagenome (GOLD analysis project Ga0210396, IMG submission 155466) | Forest soil microbial communities from Barre Woods Harvard Forest LTER site, Petersham, Massachusetts, United States - Inc-BW-H-17-O ... | reverse complement strand
CCGTGGCGTTTCCTCCCCATCGTCTTTCGGTACTCTATCCAGCGAACTGTATCCGGATACGCGATATGCGTCCCCGGGAGTATACGCAACGAAATCATTCGCCGCCACCCCACCCTTGTATTGACGTAACAAGGTCAGGTCGTCCAGGACCCAAAATCCGCGACCCATGGTGGCCGCCAGCAAATTCCCCCGATGGACCATCAGGTCGGTGACCGGCGTCACCGGGAGGTTCAGCTGTAAGGCCTGCCATTGGTCCCCGCCGTCATATGAAATATAAAACCCGGTCTCCGTCCCGCAATACAACAGGTCTTTCCGGGTATCGTCCTCCCTGATCGTCCGGGTATAGGCGCCATTGGGGATACCCGTGTTGATCCGCTTCCAGGTCCTTCCATAGTCCGTGGTTTTATACATGGCGGGCGTAAGATCGTTGAACTTATACCGGGTAGTGGCAATATAGGCCGTTGCTTTGTCAAAGGGCGAGATCTCGATGCAATTGACCAGGCACTCCTGCAGTCCGGCCGGCGTAACGTTACTCCAGGTCTTGCCGCCATCCCTGGTGAGGCTGACGACGCCATCGTCACTCCCTGTCCAGATCACTCCTTTTTCGAGTGGGGATTCCTCTATATAGGCCAGCGTGCAATAGTTCTCTCCGCCCGCGCCTTCATTGGTGTAAGGAACGCCGCTTTGGCCCATATGCGCCGTATCATGCCGGGTCAGATCCGGCGAAACCACTTCCCAGGTCCTCCCCATATCCGTTGTCTTGAACAATCGGTTCCCGCCATGATAAAAAGTATGCGGTTCATGCCGGGAGCAGATAATGGGAGCATTCCAGTTGAACCGGTATTTCATATCCTTGGGTTGGACGGACTGGTACTGTATCGGGGAGATCATAATCGGCTTTCCTTCGTCGCTTTCCCGATCGACTACTTCGATAGTACCCTGATAGCTTCCCCCCATGATATAACGCGGGCTGTCGGGATCGAAGGCGAGAAACGCGCTTTCACCGCCCGCTGAATACGACCAGTTCTTTTCGCCGATACTTCCTCCCGCCGTATTTCGGCTGGTGATCATCAGCGAAGTATTGTCCTGTTGACCCCCATACAGATGATAGGGGAAGAGATTGTCTGCATTTACGCGGTATATCTGAGCGGTAGGCTGATTGTTCTGTGTACTCCACGTAGTCCCGTTGTCAAAAGTGATCGCCGCTCCGCCGTCATTCGAGATGATCATGTTCCTGTCGTTCCGCGGATTGACCCACAGTTGATGATAATCGCCATGCGTACCCGATAGATTGGACCAGGTTCTGCCGCCATCGATGGATTTCAGCCCCGGCGAGTTGAGAACATAGACGATGTTTTCGTTCTGAGGATCCGAAAACACTTCGAGATAGTACCAGGCCCGTTGAACGAGACGGTGATCGCTGCTCACCCGGTGCCAACTCTTGCCCCCATCGTCGGAGGCGAAGAGGCCGCCTTCTTCCTTTTCAGTATCGCTTTCAATCAGGGCATATACTTTATCGGAGTTGGCTCCGGAGACGGAGATACCCATCTTTCCCATTTCCTTGGGCAGGCCCTTCTCCATTTTGATCCAGGTCTGGCCGCCGTCGACACTTTTGTACAGGCCGCTGCCCTTACCACCGCTCCGCATCTGCCAGGGCAGGCGACGATAATCCCACATGGCTGCGTACAAGATCCGGGGGTTATTCATGTCCATACTGAGGTCGGCGCATCCCGTATTTTCATCTATATAGAGGATCTTCTTCCAGGTCAGGCCACCATCCATCGACTCATATACCCCCCTGTCTTCCGTAGCTCCATACATAGCTCCCTGCGCGGCTACGTACACGATATCCGGGTTCTGAGGATGAATGCGGATGGCCGAAATATGCCTGGTCAGGTCAAGTCCCATCCTTTTCCAGGTCTTACCCGCGTCCGTGGATTTGTATACCCCGTCGCCATAAGAGCTCATCACGCCACGCGGCGCATGCTCACCCATGCCCACATATACGACATTGGGGTCGCTATCGGCCACGGCCACCGCGCCAACCGATCCTGTTTTAAAAAACCCATCCGAAACGTTGATCCAGGTCCATCCGGCGTTCTCTGTCTTCCACACGCCTCCACCGGTGGTACCCATATAGTAGCGCGGCGGGTTACCCGCCACACCACAGGACGTCACCGACCTGCCGCCGCGGAAAGGTCCGACATTCCGCCATTTTAAGGGCTTGAGAAAGGACTCCAGCGAATTCTTTTGCCCCAAGCCCATCACTGGTAAAGTTAGAATAGATGCAAATAGCAGTAAATTTCTCATGTTAGCGCGTTTAGTGGTAGATATTGAAGATACTGTAATATTTTTATCGCACCATCGACTAATGGCTAAATTGGCCGTCCATGAACCTCTATCGCAAACTCCTGCTCTTCTTCTTTCCTATATCAGTTTCCATCGGCAGTTTTTCACAACAAACAATGCGGATGGACCCTATCGATAAACTGACGGATTCCATCGCCAAAATCGTGCGTCAGGAACATATCGTTGGATTGATGCTGGGGTCACCACGAAAGATTCGGTACTCTTCTCCGGCGGGTTCGGCTGCGCCGATCTGGTCAACGGGCGGAGAGTCGATGCCGGGACCTTGTTCCGGATGGGATCGGTCACCAAGTTATTTGTCTCCCTTGGCATCCAGAAATTGGTGAGTGAGGGTAAGCTTAACCTGGCTGATAAATTACAACAAATAGCCCCGGAGATCCCCTTCCACAACCCCTGGGAAAGCCGGCACCCGCTTTTGATCATCCACCTGTTGGAACATACGACGGGTTTTGATGACGTAAAGCTCAACCGGATGTATTCCCTGGACACAACGGAGAACAACGGATGGCAAATGGTGCTGGCGCAACAGCCGTCCCTCACCTGCCGCTGGCCGCCGGGGGAGCGGTTTGCCTACTCCAATCCTAATTATGATCTTTTGGGCTATGTCATCCAAAAAATATCCGGCCAGCCTTATGAAAAATATCTCACCGAAAATATCCTGATCCCGCTCGGAATGGTTCACTCCAACTTCAATCTAAGGAGCAAATTCCCGGCTATGGACACCCGGGAATACATCGTCAGGCATGACCACGCCGTCCAGGTCCCTTCCGTTACCTTACTCAGCGGGCCGCAGGGCGCGTTATGGTCAAATGCGACGGAGATGCTGGCCTTCGTCCGGCTTTTCCTGCGCAACGGAGCGCCATTATTCCCGGCGGCAACTATTCAGGATATGGAGACTCCGCATAGTTCGTTGGCCGCCCGTTCGGGGCTCAAAACCGGGTATGGCCTGGGGAACGAAAACGACTTTTTCCTCAACTTCCCCTACCCCTTCCACGGCCATGACGGGCTCACCGGCACCTGCTTTTCCGCCTGCAAATACAACCGGGAGCTGGGCTTGGGGTACGTCCTCGCCTGCAATAGCAACCAGGACCTGCACCGGATCGAGGCCTTGATCGTGAATTACTTCGAAAAGGGCCATAGCCCTCAACCACTGGTCACGGAACCGCTCGATGTACAGGCCCTTCAGCCTTTCCTGGGCCGCTATCAGTTCGAAAGCCCCCGCAACGAAATTGCGGCCTTCAAAGATAAGCTGGTGGAAGCGCCCGCCCTTGCCCTGCGGGGAAGCAAACTCTACTACCAACCGTTGCTCGGCCGGGCGGCGGAATTGGTCCAGACCGCGCCCCTGACCTTCGCCTGGGCCGGAGACAATCTACCCCTGGTCCGCCTCACCCGCAACGAATCCGGGAAAAGGGTCTTACTGGTAGCCGGGGCCTACAATGAACAGACCTCGAATACCTGGGCACTCCTCAAACGAACGCTCCTCGCCCTTGCACTCGGCTTCGCAGCCTCGGCTGTGCTATCCGGCCTGCTGGCGATCGTGCAACTGGCTATGGGGAAAGCGCTTCTTGCAAACGATCAATTCGTCCACCCTGACCATTTTTATCGGCACCTTGCTTTTTGCCGGCGCGACCCTCACCTGCCTTCTTTTTTCGCTGCTCCTGTACCGAAAGTGGGCGAACCGCTGGGCCGCAATATATTTCCTGCTATCCAGTCTCTCCTGTTGCGCCCTCCTGATCCTGCTCTGGTCCAACGATTGGATTGGGCTCCGAACCTGGGCGTTGTAAATAGGGCAGTCCTAACTCGCTTTGACAACCGTGCTGACCAACTCCCATTCAGCTGATTTATCAGCCCGCAGGTGGACGATCTGGTCCGCATTTTCCAGCGTCACGAAATATTTCACGCGCTTTCCTTCGCCTTCCTCCGTCAATTCCGTGATCCAGTAGCCGGCGTAGGTAGATTTGATGTCCGACTGCAAAGGGACAGGTAATTCAGTCGAAAGGATATTGCGTTCATCGTTATGTTTCGTCAATGGCCGGGCGTAGGTTGTGCTGATGGCCATCAGGAGGGCAGCTCCTACAACTAACTTTTTCATACTTCTGATTTTTGTAAGAGCAAAGCTACCAGGCGTTTTGCGCACCCCAGTGTTAATAGGGAGCAACGGATGAAGTTGTTAAATCTCTTAACGGTTTTTGTCGGCAAATGCGACGAATCCCGGTTATTAGTCGGTGAAACGCCCGTCCGGCGGTCGGGGTCCGGCAATGCAGAAGGATGATCGGTAACTCATTTAGTAGGTAAAATCGGCTGTATAGTATATTAAACATGCCCTGCAATACATTTTAACAAGCGCGCGCTGTCCGCGGCCTATACTTTATCGTCCGCACTAAAGGCAACTAAGTGACCGCCCTCCTCCGACCGCGACCCACCCGGCTCCCACGGTCAACCAACCCCGGTGTTGTTTATTTTAGTGCCTTATAAGTAAATTTTTGTCCTCCCAGCGAAGCCTCCACCATCAATCCGGCCTTTTCCTGCGACAAGACAACCACGCCATTTCTGTAGTCCGCATTCGCAGCCGCACCTGCCTTGACGGCGATGGCTGAAGCTTGTTCGCTGAATTCAAACTTATTATTCATAAAGCGATCCAAAGCGTCCTGGTCTTTAAAAAAGATAATTTCCCGGTATGCTTCTCCCCCCGCCTGGGCACCCACGGTTGCCTGAACCATCTGGGCAGTACCAACCGGCATCCCTTTTTGATATACCGCTCCTTTACCCGCAGCTCCGCCTATACCTGCCCCACCTTTGCCTACATTGGGAAATATCACATAGCCGGCAGAATTTCTAAATAGATTTTCCATAGATGGATCTGCCTTTTTAAAGGAAGCTTTTGCCTCTTTACTGTCATCGATTATTCTGGTTTGGGATTGATCCTGTGCAATCGATATTGTCGGAATGGATAGGGCTGCCAATATCATTGAAAATACAATTGGCAGAAAGGTGTTTGTCTTTTTCATAAATCTTAAATTTTAAGTTAGTGAGAGGTGGAATGCGAATACAACAAAGCAAAACATTTGCCACGCAAAGTGGAAAAAGAGCTACAAAAGACATAAGTAAATGAACATCAGTAGATTAACCTCTATTTTCCAAATTTCCATAAGTCTGCTGAAATCGATATCTTTCCATACGACCCCATCCTGCCAAACTTCTAAACTCCTTAACGACCGGTGAAACAAATCCTAACCTTTATTGCAGTCCTGCTCCGCCTGATCTCCTTTGCTCAGACCGGCCAAAACGGAAACCCTGTCTTTAATTCCATCCCCATGGGCGAAGACAGCGTCAATGGATGCAAACTGCTCGCCAACTACTATCCGCTCCGCAACAATATCGACAACAAGACGACATCCGTCTATATCTCGGATTCGCCAGACATCGACCAAACGGCAAAAGCCGCAACCGAATTACCTGCCGATTTCTTCATCCTGACCAGGAACAACCAGGTCATCAAGCTCATCCTGATCAACAATTATCCCGAGAAATGGATCCTCGTCAGCACGCCCGGCGAATCGGAGCCAAAAAGGTTTAGGAACCCACTAAAAGGTGATATCGCCGAAAACCGGGCTAATGAGCTTCTCAGGGGCCACTACGACTCGTCCGCAGCTGCCAGCAAAGGCAATCTGAGTTTTAATGGGAAGCGTTACAAGATCACCACCAACGAAGAGATCAGGTCTGCGGTTATCACCCTCATTCAAAAGGAACATTTCGACACCGATTCCTCCTCTTCGGTGGTATTACCGACCAAAGACGACCTGCATAAAATGATCCTCGGGCAAACAAGAGAAGGCGGCAAACTCGACTTCTTTACACCAATAAAGGGCCATGAAATGGAAGGCATCCAAATCAAGCCGGGTCTCATTGACACCCGGATCGGCATCGCGCTATACCGATGGGGAAGGGCTTGCTTCGACCTCGGAGTAGTGGATGTCGACGAAGCCGATGCCATCTTCGCGGATTTCAAAGGGCGTCCGCTAAATATTCGGGAGAAGTCCTACATCAAGCTGGGGTTTGAAAAGGGTCTGGAAAAATAAGACACCCCTTCATATTACCGACATCTTACATATGAGAGATGGAAAAGGACAAAATCGTCCCTGCAAATATTTTTCAATAGATTTAAGGCGTCAAATCATCACGCTCCATGAGAAAATTAATTCTGCTTTGCATAGGCATTGCCTTGATCTCTTTATTTGCAACCGCACAAAAAATCAGCCTCGAACAATTTAAGAACCTGAAACCACGCAATATCGGCCCTGCCGGTATGAGTGGCCGGATCACCACCATCGATGTTGTCCTGGACAATCCCAACATCATCTACCTCGGCTCAGCATCAGGCGGTGTGTGGAAAACGGAGAACAGCGGCAACACGTGGACGCCGGTTTTTGATGAACAGCCGACCCAGAACATAGGTACGGTTGCCGTTCAGCAATCCAATCCAAATGTTGTTTGGGTTGGAACTGGGGAAGGTAATCCCCGGAACTCCGTGAACATTGGCGAAGGGATCTTTAAAAGCCTGGATGCGGGCAAAACATGGAAGCGAATGGGTTTGGAGAATACAAGGAACATTCACCGTATCATCATTGACCCGGTCAACCCCAATACCATTTATGTCGCCGCCATTGGAAACCCTTATGGCATACACCCGGATAGAGGAGTTTTTAAAACAACAGACGGCGGTGATACCTGGACAAAGATCTTATACACCAACGACACATCCGGCTGCTCCGATCTGGTAATGGACCCGTCCAATCCCAATCGTTTGCTGGCGAGCATGTGGCAACATCACCGCACCCCATGGGATTTTAAAAGCGGGGGCCCCGGAAGCGGACTATATCTGACGATCGATGGCGGTAAAACCTGGAAAAAGCTTGGTAAAGAAGATGGTTTGCCCGATTCCGAGTATGGAAAGATCGGGCTGGCCTTCGCGACCAACCAGCCAAGCCGCGTGTATGCTTTGGTGGAAGCGAAAAAAAACGGCTTATATAAAAGCGATGATGGCGGCGCCAAGTGGGAACTCGTTACAAATGATCCGAAATGGGTAACAAATCGCCCTTTCTATTTTCAGGATATCCGCGTCGATCCGCAAAATGAAAATCGCATTTACCTTATCCATGATTTTGTGGAAGTAAGTGAAGACGGCGGTAAGACATTCTCCACATTGATCCCTTATTCCGGTATTCATCCGGATCATCATGCCTGGTGGATCCATCCAAAGAATGGGAGCTTCATGATAGAAGGCAATGACGGCGGCATCGGCATCACCCATGACCGGGGTAAGAACTGGACCTTTGATGACAAAATTCCTGTTGGTCAATTTTATCATTTGAATACAGACAATGAAATGCCCTATCATGTAATGGGCGGCTTGCAGGATAACGGATGCTGGCACGGCCCGGCCTATACCTGGATCAGTGGCGGCATCAGAAACGACTATTGGGATAATATCGGTGGCGGCGATGGCTTCGAGGTAATGCCGGATGCGGAAGACGCAAGCTGGGTATATAGCGAAAGCCAGGGCGGAAGCGCCGAACGCAGGAACTGGGTAACAGGAGAGAGCTGGTATATAAAACCGCCGCCGCTGGATCCCAAACTAATGCTGCGATTTAATTGGAATACGGCTATGGCACAGGATCCATTTGACAAAAAGACAATTTATCTCGGCAGCCAGTTTATCCATAAGAGCGTCAACAAAGGGGCAAGCTGGGAAATCATTTCCCCCGATCTTACGACTAACGATTCAACCGAGATCAAGGCATTTCAGAACACAGGCGGTCTGACACTGGACATTACCGGAGCGGAAACACATTGCACGATCATTACGCTTTCTCCGTCGGCAAAGGAACAAGGAGTTATTTGGGCCGGAACGGATGATGGCAATGTGCAATTGACAAAAGACGGCGGCAAGACGTGGGAGAATTTCCGCGGCAAAATTCCGGGCTTGCCGGTAGGTTGCTGGGTACCCCAAATAACGGCATCCCGCTACAATGCAGGCGAGGCATTTGTCGTGGCTAACGATTATCGCCGCGGCGATTTCAAACCGTACATTTTCCGCACGACCGATTATGGCAAAACATGGAAAAGAATGGTGGATGAAAATAAAGTAAGAGGTTACGCTCTTTGTATGATTGAAGATCCTGTTGAACCAAATCTGATCTTTGTCGGAACTGAAAACGGCTTATGGATAAGCTTTGACAACGGATCGACTTTCCAGCAATGGAAAAATAGTTATCCTTCAGTTTCTACTTACGATTTGGCCATCCAGGAAAGAGAGGCCGATCTGGTGGTCGCCACATTCGGAAGATCGCTGTGGGTGTTCGACGATATTCGCCCATTCAGAAAAATAGCGGCGGGTAAAGGCATGGCCATCACGGACACCATTACTGTTTTTCCGGCGCCTGAGGCATACCAGGCGCAGATCAGACCCGCTACCGGTTATGAATGGAGTGTAGATGGCCTATATGAAGCCGAAAACAGGAAACGGGGAGCCGAAGTTTCATTTTTTATAAATAAACCAAAGAGAAAAGCATCAAAAGAGGATAGCCTGCAATCGCAATCGCAACCAACCGCGGTTGCCGAAGAGCAACAAGGTGGCGTCCGTCGCAGAGGCGGTGGCGGAGCAGGAATGGAGCAAGAAGCCCCGGGCGGAGGCAAAAGAGGCGACAGCGCCAGGGTAAGGATCTATAATGATAAGAATGAGTTGATAAGATCACTGCGGTGGAATGTCGATAGCGGGTTCAATCGTCAGTATTGGGGAATGGAAGAAAAAGGCTTTCGTCAACCGGGATCACCAAAACCGCAACGCGACGCACAGGAGCCGGGAGGTTTACAAGTATTGCCTGGTAGGTATAAATTAGTGATCGCTTATGCCGGAGCTTCTGACTCGGCATTTGTAATGGTAAAAGACGATCCGAGGTTGGGCAACCGAAATGAAATTAAGGTGGCACAAAGAGCTATGTATGATCGCTTAAGAAAATCTTCTGACAAATTAACGGAAGGAATGGACAGGCTGACCGAGTCCGACGAAATTTGCGCAAAAATTCTAAACGAATTAAAAGGGGTGGAAGGAAAAGACGCTGATTCCTTGAGGAAAACAACCACCAAAATCCAAGATGAACTAAAATCGATCCGTGAATCCATCAGTGGTAAAACCTCCGATCGGCAGGGGCTGGCAAGGAGTCCATTTGATGTAACCGTGATGTCGCAACTCCGGGAGGCTCAGCAGTCCATCGGAAGTAAAATGGTAGCGCCGGGCGGCCAGGAAGAGACATTGGTAGCGAATGCGGAGAAAGCAGTTGCCGACGCCCTTTTGAAGATCAATGCGTTTACCGACGGCAAATGGGCAGCTTATCGCAGCCTTGTTGAAGGAACAAAGGTGAATTTATTCAAGGATTATAAGCCGATCCAGTAAACATAGCGGTCTTAACCATTCGTTAATGGTTGCCCATCCGCTCCCCTGTACCCGGAGCAAGGCCCTGCTGATTTCCTAACGGGCACGTTGCCCGAATTGATGCCAATTCGTTTCCTTCATTTGAATACCGAAATGATTGGCGGCCTTTTGAATATTTGCAAACGCAAGATCCCGTTCTGCGTCAGTTACACCCTCGACCTGATCGAACCTCGACATGGCGTCGCGTACATGGGCAGCATTTGTCATCGGCTCTTTTCGTGCGCGGGGAAATGCAAAGGCAGAGGGTGGCAGCGAGTCTTTCTCAGCGGCGGAAAGCCGGCCATGCGTTGCGGAGCCATGGGGCTCCCAGGTTGTTTCTGGCATATAATAGTGATTTACTGTAAAGTTAGGGTTCATTCTTTTTCCACGATCCCGATCGCCCGTTCCAATTGGCCATCTTTGTTGTCGATAATGTCCGAGATGGTCGGATACGACGGAAAATCGGGCTCGATGCCCCAGACGTACTTGCCGAGGGGTTGAACGGCCATGGTATATTTGACGAGGGGTAACCGGATATCCAATTGCGTGTTGGGGAGGATGAAATGGACTTCGTCGCCGGACGTATTGCCATAATAGCCGCCGCCACACATATCTCCGATAAACTTCCCCCTCTTGTTGGTCTTCACGATCGACGAGAATTCTGCGCTGGCCGAGAAAGACCGGCCATCCGCCAGAATGAAGAGCTTGCCCGAATAATTATTTTCCCTGGGCGCCTGGAGCGCGAGGTCGGGGTGGTCTTTTTCAGAAAATTTAACCGTCGTAGTTTCCTGGGATAGATAGTATTGGAACGGCTTTGCGGTCAGGTAGGCATAAAGTAACTCCCCGTTGTGGTCATTACCACCTTGATTCCGACGGATATCAATCAACAGCTTTTTCACCCCTCTTTTCTTTATTTCGGCAAAGGCCGAATCCAGAAAACCCGCAAAACTCTCGTGCGTCTGCTGCAGATATTCGTCAAAAAACGTCTTGATAGACAGCACGGCAATATTCCCCTTTTCAAAACGCAGCCCCAAATATTTATCGGGTCGGTCGAAAAGGGCGGGTGGCGCGCACCGCATGTCTTCGAACGCGTCCGCGTGCAGGGTGGCCGCTTGGACGGCGCCGCCGGGCAATACATAGCTGATCTCAAATTTGTCCGAAGCGCCAAATATCATATAATACAGCAAATTGAATCCGTCCGGCAGTTCGGTATCCTTGTGAGACCGGATAAAGCCGTCCGATTGGACATAGCCGTATATCCGCTCCAGCACCTCGCGCATGGGCAGCCCGTTAATCGATAACAATTCCGCCCCCCGGATCTCCGGATGTTGATTGCAGCAATAGATATAAGAGCGGCTATGAATAAAGATCAATATCGCGGGAAAGAACTTCTCCTGCTTGATAAATTCGCGCAATGCCTGGCGCGGCAGCTTGCAATTCGTGTGCCCGTCCCCGATCGCCGCGATCACATACGCCACCCGGGTATAGAATTGAAAGACCGTTTCACTGTCGGGAATACTCGCATAGCAGCTGTCCAGGAGATGATCCATCTCCGCCTTGGTTCGGTAGCGATACAAACCCGGATGGCTTTTTTGGAGCGTATCCCGCAACCGCTGAAAATCCTGTTGAAGGAGCGTCCGCGCGATCTTCGGGTAATAATGCGGGTCGCTCTGCGCCTGACTGACAAGGGACACCAAAGAGAAAATGATCAGGAAAGATCCGGACAGTAGTTTTTTCATGCATGGCTGTTTCCCTATTAGACCGGAAGCCCGGGAAACGGTTGCAAAATCTTTTTTTCTGCGCAAACAGGTTACCATCTCATCAAACAAATCCAAGGACTCGCAATCAATCGCCCCCTAAACTGACAACAGCCGATACCGTGACACAATAGCCAATCCTTTAACCCCTCCCAGTATCCCGAACAGCTCGAACAACATGCCCTTTCGAACAGAAGTCAATCCAGTGTTTGCCCGCCCAACGGTATTCTGACCGCCAAAGTACATCCTTTCCCGGGCTGCGAAAATATTTCGGCTATTCCATTGTACGATTCTGCCCGATTGAAGATATTGGTGATCCCGATCCCTTTTTTACGTTGATTGACGTCAAAACCAACTCCATTATCTTTTATTTCCAGGCTTACTTCCCGGGAATCGCTCATTAACCTGATTTCAATCCTGGTCGCCCGGGAATGCTTGTGTATATTGCTCAACTGTTCCTGGGCAATCCTGAAGAGGGTCTCTTTGATATGCTCTGGAACCTCCTTTTCACTAAGCTCATCGGAATGCACCCAGGCAACCTGCAGATAATGGAAATCTTCGATCAGCAGCTCGATCTCGTCCCGCAATGTTCTTTCAGAAAAGCGCGGCATCACCATATGATGAGACAATTTACGCCCTTCCTCAATGGCCTTCTGCAGATTCGCGCGGCACATCTCGATAATTTCCTCATTTCCTTCCGGTTCCTGCAAATAATATCCAAGCTTCAGGCTGATAGAGGCAAGGATCTGGTTAATATTGTCGTGCAGCTCTCTTCCAATTTCATTGCGTTCCTTTTCCTGCGCCTCCAGGATGGCGCGCATGATCGCATTTTGATGCTCAATCTTATGGGTCATATCTACGAAAACCCCGATCACCCGAACAGGATTTCCGACATCATCTCTTAATACGTAAGCCCTGTCCAGTGTCGTGGCAAAACTACCATTGGAGGACCGAAACCGAAGTTCGTCTTCCCAAAACGAAATGCTGTTTGTTCGGATACCTTGCAGCCTGGTCAGTAATTTATCCCGGTCCCCGGGATGTATATGATTTCGCCATTCATCCGGGAGAGGAACCGGGAGGTGGTGCTCGAATCCGAGCAATTCAAAAAAACCGTCGTTGCACCACACCTTCCCCGTCATCAGGTTCCAGTCCCATACCGCATCCTTTGTGGCTTTGGATAGCAGGTGGAACCGCTCATTCGAGATCCTGATCTCTTCCAGCGCATCCTGCTTCTCTTTCTCGGCATTCCGTTGCCTGATCGATGCCATTATCGCCGCAGGCAATCTGTTCATCCTGTCTTTCAACAAATAGTCGTCCGCCCCCGATTTGATGATGCCGGCAGCAAATTCTTCCGAGACCGTACCGGTCACCAGGATGAAAGGAATGGGCCTAGGACGCGCACGGACCACCTGCAAGGCATCCCGGGCATCAAATTGCGGCAACGAATTATCGACCAGGATAACATCCGGTTGGAAGTCATCCAATGCGGTGAGAAAGGACTCCCTGGTCATGGAAAGATGGAATGCGCATAACGGATCCTCTTTCAGCAGCAACCGCTGAATCATTTCCGCATCGGCATAGTTGTCCTCCAGCATCAGTATTTTCAATCCTTCTGCCATAGACGAGCCACTGTGTGCTGCCTTCGGAATCTTAACCAGGAGAGTGCTGTTTTTGGGGGTCAGAGCTTGCCGGTATGCCAAGACACCCTACCGGAATAGGAAGCTCTCCCCTAAATTTAATGCTTTAAATACTGATTTTCAAAGAAAGTTAAAGAAGGACTATACAAATACCCTTACTGTATTTATAGACAAAAAAGAGCCGTTCATGGTACCTGGAAATTATGTTTCGTATCACTTCCATCAGGTTAAACATAACTGAGGAGCTATGAAAGGTAATTATCTTTGGGTTCTTTCAATCTGTTTAGCCAACAGTCAACCAAACGATCTGCCCGATCAACTCATTGTAATAAAAAACCCTACAAATCATTGATTTTCAGGGCTTAATCATTAGGTGGAGGTGAGGGGGCTCCAATCGAACACTTGCACACACTTTTCCATTTCCTTCAAACATTAAAGAATTAAAAATCAAATCTTTAATTTTTCAACTTAGGCTACTTACGTGCCACATTGGTTGAGAAACATTGTGGTATGAATCGCTTCCGGCGTGCCCGGATCCAATAGACCGCCTGGAAAGAATGCTGTCAGGAGCGCAGCTTCCTTGCGGCAGCGGCTTTCATGATCGTGTCTGCTGACAACTTGTAAGGTTTTTTATTAATTTCCTTACAAATGTAAATTTTACAGGGCCTTTTTAATTGATAATCAACATATTAAATAATTGCATGATTTTTGGATAAAAATTCATGCATATCTTTTTAAAAATCTTACCTTTGTAAGAAGGATATGACTATGACAAAGGCAGGTGAACTTAAAGCTCAACTGCAGCCTGGCCAGGTATATCGACGGAATGATCTGGAAAAATGGTCAACGGCCGTCGACCGGCATTTACAGGAATTGCAGGAAGATGGCACTTTGCAGAAAGTGGCAGCAGGGATGTACTATTACCCGAAGCAGACGTCCTTCGGTTCCGCTCCACCTTCCGATGAAGTCTTGATCCGCAGTTATCTGAAGGACGATCGCTTTCTGGTGACTTCTCCAAATGACTACAACAAACTGGGCGTTGGCACAACTCAACTCTATAACAAAGTGGTCGTCTGTAATCATAAGCGACATGGGGATGTGAAACTTGGAAAACGCGTATTTACCTTTCACCGTAAACCCTATTTCCCAGACAAGGTAACGCCCGAATTCTTACTGGTAGACTTGGTCAATAACTTGAACCAGGTAGCGGAAGATGAATCGGCCGTACTCAGCCGGGTGGAAAAGAAAGTGTCCGACATGGATCCCGTTCAACTGGATCGGATGGTAAAGGATTATGGAACGGTGAAAACGAAAAAATTCTTTGCCTCCCTCTTAACCCCCGCCTAAATGCCCACTGAAGCCATTCTATTGCACGACCATCCGGAATTTGCCGACCTGCTTCGCATTGTAGCTGAACAGGAAGGCATCGATCCGGTCCTGATCGAAAAGGATTACTGGATCACGCACGTCCTTTGGGGGCTTAAACATCAGGGATTTACCTTTGCCTTGAAAGGAGGGACTTCTCTTTCCAAAGGACATCAGATCATCGAGCGCTTTTCCGAAGACCTTGACCTGCTGATCGAACCACCGGGCAACCTCGGGTTTGAAGTCAACCCCGACAGCCAGAAAGCCAACGCAGTTAAATCCAGAAAAGATTTCTATGACTGGCTGGCGCTGCACATTAATATACCTGGCATCGTCAAAGTGGAGCGAGATGCCGAGTTCGATGACACTCGATACTACCGCAGCGGTGGCATTCGGCTGTATTATCAATCTGCTACGGGTTCCCTTCCCGGCGTCAAGGATGGCATTTTGCTTGAAGCCGGCTTCAGCAAGGTGGCGCCCAACGAACCAAAGCTCATTAGCTCCTGGGCCTTTGATTTCGCTGCCACCCGTCTGAGAGAAGGGATCATCGACAATCGTGCGATTGATGTCCCCTGCTATCATCCCGGCTATACGCTGGTAGAAAAGGTGCAAACCATTATTCGTCATTACCGGCAAGAGGCTCAGGACGGGACGAAAAAGAGAAATTACATGCGGCAGTATTATGATGTCTATTGCCTCCTTAACATCGCCATCGTTCAGCAGTTTATTGACCATCCCGACTACGCTACGCATAAAGCCGCGTGGATCCGTAATCAGGATGCCGCTATTCCCATCCCAGAACACCCTGCTTTCACATTGACCGACCCTGATTTGCTCGCTGATTTTACCATCCGGTATACCAACACACGTGCGCTGTACTACCGGGGACAAGTGCCCTTTACCGAGCTCATCGTTCGCATCCAGGCGAATCTCCACCGGCTTTAGGTATGAAATGGTTCATGACGGATAATGTCCTCTATATTTTGGATCGGAGAAATAATAATTTACCGCTTACAAGATAGCGCATTTTTCATTGGAGCTTCTGCAAACCCCTCCTCCATTCCTCTAATTTCTGGCTATAAGTAAGCCAGCCATTGCTGAGCTGGTCGAAGGGAGAACCACCTGCGACAAAACGGTTTTGTGGGTGACATGCCGCTGAAAGAACGCCGCAGCATTCTTTCCGTTAAACGCAATTAGTCGAATCCGCGGATGGGCGGCAAGAAATTGCTCAAGATCGTTTGCTTCCTCGGTCTCAATGGCGCTATCCGCGCTTCCTTCCCGATGGCAGGCCTTCAGTACGTCCCATAGCGCGATTCGGTTCTCCAGGAGCAAAGCCTTACGCCGTTCATAATCCTTTGTTGGAGGTTCGTTGTGCAAATCAAATAGGATCTTCCAAAAATGGTTGCCGCCGTGTCCATAATACTGATTTAGCAGCAGTGACTTTTCGCCCGGCATCGTTCCCAGGATTAGAATTTCCACCGTTGGGTGGGATATGGGGGGAAACGAAAATATTTTCATCTGAAGTGTCTATTTTAAAAGTTTTACACCAAAAGGGCGCTCGATGAGCAGTTATTTTTGGCTTTTAAGGCCAATGGCTACATCACATTTTTCTTTCGGCTTCGTGAGCAATTGTAGCAAATATATTCAGGTTTTGCAACAGAGGCAAAGACCCTTTTTGAGACACCCCCGAAATACCTTGCCTACAGCCTGCCCGAACCAGATCTGGCAGAAGACCAGGGCGGCTTAAAGGTCACCTTTAGAAAAAACATCTCTACAGAAGCAGATCTGACCAATATTGGCCTAAATGAGCGTCAGGTCAAAGCGGTATTGATCGCCAAAGAGAATAGCTACATCACTAACCGTCAATACCAAAAAGAATTCGGAGTTACCGATAGAACAGCCCTACGCGATCTGAAGTTTTCCTTTACAAAAAGGACTGCCTCAAAAATTTGCTCGATGTATTGAAGTGGTAAATCTTTTGCCATTTTTGATATTTATTTGGACAAACTGTCTATACTTTTAAAGGCATCGTTCATGCCCTTCATTAAGTCTTTTTGGGTACCGGCATTCGCCACCGTGTCGTCCTCGACAACGATGATATACTTTTCTGGCTTATCATATATCTACCATTCGACCATCATCATGGGTTGCTTGGTGTTGGGTTGACCCACAAGCGCAATGACCTCGGCTGACTTCATCCCTTTATGTATCTTGGAAAAGTTATTGTCCGATGAGCAACTGACGAAGGTGGCCAGGGTGAGCACGAAAAGGAGGATTTTCATTTTGTATGGGTTGATATCCGCAAACATCGGACAATCCTGCTGGTATTGGCACCGTTAAAATACGGTATTTACTGCCAGTGCAAAAAAAGAGAGGCCGCCCCACGGCAACCTCCCCTCATTTTTTCGCCTTTTTACGTAGGCGGCTACGTCATTATCTTAACGAAATATGTAAAAGCTCCGGCTTGTTCCGTCCGGGGCCCTGGTTTAATGGGCCTACTACTTATCAGCCTGCTACTAATTAAGATCGATATTCCAGTCAACCAAAACCGGCGAAATTCTAGGGATCGTGTGCCCGGCTGTACCGGACCGCTCCGCCCCCAGTTGGAGAACGGGACTGCGGAGGCCGGCTTATGCATGATAGTGACGCTGGCCGAGACACGGGGGGTCGGGCCTGCGGATCTGCTGAAGTAATGGAGAATAGTCAAAGATTAATCGCCGGTGCATCCAGGCAAAAATCATCCCAGCTAATTCCTCCTTTATTGAATTCTTCCAGGAGGGCGAAGTATAACTTTTTTGCATCAAGGGGATCTAAGAAAAACCTCCTTATGTCACTTGTGATAATATCGGCGATTTTTCCGGAATCGTATTTCAAGGCCTCATAATATTTAAGGCCCAAATCCATCATTGTATCAATATCTGACCCGGCTAAAGCTTCGAGATAATCATTTTTTAGGGACATAAGATTGGTTTTGGTTGCGAGACCATAAATGTGCGAATGGCTACAAAGTTATAAAAGAGAGTTTTCTTCTGCGAATTTTCTAAGCCCCAACGCCAAGCCAGTCATAAATGTCTGTCCAGAACCAAAGGGCGCACCTTCAAAACCGAATATCCATTTATTTTTTTTGTCATGAAGCACAGTCACAATGTGCGACTCTCTAAACTCTTTGATAAGTTGCTCATCGCTGATAGTTATATGGAATTCTATGGACGTCGATTGCTTCATTGTTATAAAAGAAGCAGTGTACTTTTTGTCTGCATAAGTGAAAGGAAAAGTTTGTGACACATGGTTAATTTTTTGCTACCTAATTTGCTACCTATTTAATAAAAAAGGTCTCAAAATATTGATTATCAACATAATGAGACCTGAACTTGTGGAGCTGAGGGGACTCGAACCCCTGTCCAAACACAACCCCCAAAAGCTTTCTACATGCTTATTCCGGCATTGATTGTCGGGAAAGGACTGGAACCGGACACACCGATCATTTCCTTAGCTGAATGGTCTTAAGCAACGGTCACAGCCTTCCGTTGCAGCATCCCGTATTTGTTTTGAGTCGGCAGCGCAGCTTGGTAACAGGCGAACCTGCCAGCGCAGCCCTAATGACTATCTAATCACTGATTAGGCAGCCATGGCATACTGAGTATTGCCATTTGAAGTTTGAATATTCAGATTAACGTGCTGATTATCCAACGCACGGCATGCTTACACCTTCAAAGATCTATGCTGTCAAAACCAAGGCAGCCCCATATCCCCGGGCAAACCCTATAACGCGTCGGATCGACCCCGGCCTGCAAAAGTACAAAATTTTTCCTTCCCGGTCATTTCCCGGACCCGAAATGTACGAACCTGAAAAAATCCAACCCCATCGCATACGCCATCAGGCTGAACAGCAGCACCATCCCCACCAGCTGCGAATACTCCATAAATTTATCGCTCGGCTTCCGCCCGCTGATCATCTCATACAACGTGAACAACGCATGCCCCCCGTCCAATGCGGGGATAGGCAGCACATTCATAAACGCCAGCAGGATGCTGAAGATTGCCGTCAGCGTCCAGAAGCTTTCCCAGTCCCATTCCGACGGGAACACACTTGCAAAACTCGCCACACTCCCCAAATTGTCCTGCACCTTCATCTCTTTGGACGTAAATAGAAGCTTCAGATTCCGGATATAGTCCCGCAGCGTCGTTGCGCTTTTGGAAATACCCGCCGGTATCGCCTGCAGCAGCGTGTAATTGATCTGTACCACCCCAAGCACCTCGTCCGGCGTCTTGAAGATGATCCCGCTCCCATGTTTTTCCGTCCTGGCCAACAGTACGGTTATGGTGTCATTCCCGCGCTTGAACGTCTCCGTCTCCTTACTCTCCCGCACCACGTAAGCGAAGGTTGTATCCCGGAACAGGTCCGTGGCATACCGGATCGGACGACCGTCTACTCCGATCAGCGTATCGCCTTTCTGAATAGCAGGCCCCTTCAGCACCTTCACCTCCGGGGTCACCGAATCGATGATCTGGGGATACCGGGCGCCAAAGAAATGATCAAACCGGTTCTTGCTCAGCTGCGAAATGAACCCCGTCGGGATCGGCAATTCCATCTGCTTCCCATCCCGGGTGATCGTCACCGACTTGGCCTCATTCATGATGATCTCCGAACCGATCTTGTTCGTCCGGATCACCGGTTTGCCGCCAACCGCAATGATATTGTCTCCGTCCCTGAGACCTATCTCTCGACCCAGTGTATCCGCATAAATTCCATACTTGAGAGCACTTACGGGGATATACCGGTCGCCCCAGGTCCACATGATCATAATGAAAATGGTAAACGCCAGCAGAACATTCATCGTCACCCCACCCAGCATAATGATCAGCCGCTGCCAGGCCGGCTTGCTCCGGAATTCCCAGGGCTGCGGCGGCTGCGCCATCTGCTCCTTGTCCATACTCTCGTCGATCATCCCCGCTATCTTCACATACCCTCCAAAAGGTACCCAGCCTATCCCATATTCCGTGTCTCCGATCTTCTTTTTAAAAAGCGAAAACCAGGGGTTGAAGAACAAATAGAATTTCTCCACCCGGCACTTGAACCACCGGGCAGTCAGAAAGTGCCCGAGCTCATGTAGAATGACCAATATGCCGAAGGATAAAATGAATTGAACTAACTTGATTCCAACCGAAGACCAATCAATTGCTAATAATGTCATAAAAAAAATTTCTCAAATTCGCGAAATCCATTGCTACAGCTTAATCAGAGACGCGGCAAAATTACGGGCCTCCCCATCGCTGTCAAAATATTCTTCCAGAGTCGGCCGCTCGATAAAAGGCATCTGCTGCATCGTGCGTTCAACAACGTCTGTCATATCCAGAAAGCCTATCCGATTCCGGAGAAAGGCAAAAACAGCGATCTCATTCGCTGCATTCAGCACACAGGGCAGGTTACCTCCCTTATGCAACGCATCCGTCGCCAGCGTCAGGTTACGAAACGTTTTGGTATCCGGCTCTTCGAAGGTCAAAGTAGCCGGCTTCCGAAAATCATACCGGGGGAAACTGCTGGCCAGCCGCTGTGGAAAGCTCATCGCATATTGGATCGGCAGCTTCATGTCCGGCAGCCCCATCTGCGACTTGATGCTCCCGTCCTCGAACTGGATCAACGAATGGATGATGCTTTGCGGATGGATCACCACCTTCACCTGCTCCGGCCTCAGGCTGAACAGCCACCTGGCCTCGATCATCTCCAAACCCTTGTTCATCAACGTGGCCGAATCGATGGTCACTTTCGCGCCCATATTCCAGTTGGGATGCTGCAGCGCGTGGTCCCGCTTGACGTTGACCAAAAAATTAGGTTTCTTCCCCAGGAAGGGACCGCCCGACGCCGTCAGGATGACCCTCTCGATCCGGTTGCGTGTCTCACCCACCAAACACTGGAAAATCGCCGAATGTTCTGAATCCACCGGAATGATCGGAACCCGCCGGTCCAACGCCTTCTTCATGACAATATCGCCCGCCACCACCAGCGTTTCCTTGTTCGCCAGGGCCACAGCCTTACCCTGCCCGATGGCGCATAAGGTTGGTCGAAGCCCGGCAAAGCCGACAATGGCCGCCAGCATCATATCGTAGACGTCCATACACGCCACCTCATCCAGCGCCTTTTCCCCCGCAAATACCTTGATCGGCTTCCCCGCCAGCGCGTCCTTCACCCGTCCGAGCTTCTTCTCATCCCCGATAACAACGATATTGGGTTGGAACTGCAACGCCTGCCGGATCAGCAGCTCGTCATTCGTCTGGGCCGTCAGCACCTCTACACTAAACACCGCGGGATTGGCATGGATGACCTCCAGGGCCTGACGCCCGATGGACCCTGTGGAGCCAAATACCGCGATCCTCTTTTTCGGTCCTTTTGACATATTATTCAACGTATTTTTCCAGCTCCGCCACCAGCTTCCGGTCATTACTCAATCGCGGTACCTTGTTCTGGCCGCCCAGCTTGCCGACCGACTTCATATAATCGATAAACCCATGTTT
>Ga0210396_10001995_pt1 | contig 21115 bp, 18 predicted proteins | sample IncBWH17OmetaG_FD_155466 | JGI IMG/M metagenome (GOLD analysis project Ga0210396, IMG submission 155466) | Forest soil microbial communities from Barre Woods Harvard Forest LTER site, Petersham, Massachusetts, United States - Inc-BW-H-17-O ... | reverse complement strand
GGCGCAGCTCCGGCTTGTCCTGGCCGAGGACGCCGATGGCGCCCTCGTGGACGATGTTCACCTTGCCGAGCCCCTCCGGCAGACCCTGGCGCTGCACCGAGACGTAGGGCGCAAGCGTCACCGGCGCTCCAGTGGGGTTGGTCACCGTGTCGACGATCGTGAACATGAACTTGTCGTCCACCGACAGGGTGCGGGTGAAGTCGAGGCCGCTGGGAGCGCGGTAGGTCAGAACCACCGGGTGTCCGGGCGAGAGGTTCCCTCCCCCGGAGGCGCGCGTCCACACCGTGTCAGGGGTGGGCGCACCCGCGCCCGCAGGACCGACCCAGCCGGATTCGGCGAAGTAGGCGTAGGCCATGCCCTCGGGCCTCAGCAACTCGACCAGGGGCGAGGTCTTCGAAGCTTCCTGGTGGTAGCCCTTGAGGAAGAGGTCGTCGACGCGCGCGCCGCGCAGGTTGATCGAGCCAGTGAGCGAGGGCGTGTCGACGATCACGCGCGGGCTCAGCGCCAGGGCCTGGGCCCGGTTGAGCGTCGGCCGCTCGGCGCTCGGCGCAGCCGGGACCCCAGTCTGGGCGCCGGGCGTCGCTGGCGCGGTCGCCGCCGCCGCGTGCGCGCGCTGGGCCGCGGCGATCTTGGCGTTCGGGCCGAGGATGAACACCTGGTATGCCAGGATCAGCAGCCCTGCGATGGCCGCGAAGCCGATCATGTTCTTGGTGTCTTCGTTCATGATCGGGGGCTTGCCTGGTCCTTCGGCGCGTGAGCGGGGAGCTCGCCGGGGGCGGCGAGCAGTTCGGCGGCGAGCCTGGTCAGCGCGCTGCGCATGTCCTCGAGCAGAGATCCCCAGGGTCGTGTCGGGGTCCCGCCCCGGGCGATGAACACATAATCGCAGCCGGCGAGGACATGAAGAGGCGCGACGATGCGCGCGGCCTCACGGAGGCGGCGCTTAGCACGATTGCGCACAACCGATCCGCCGATGCGGCGCGTGGCGGTGAAGCCGATGCGGACGAGGTCGGATCCGTCGCTCCGCTGGCGCGCCTGGGCGCTCACGGCGCCGCGCGCGCAGGTCCGCCCGCGGGCTGCGGCGAGGAAGTCCGCGCGCTTCTTGAGTCTTTCGATGGTCGGGGCGCCCACGTGAGGCGAGGGGTCTGGCCGGCCGGCCGGACCGGGCGTGGCCGGTGAAAGACGGCGCCGCCGGGTCAGGCGGTCAGGCGCTTGCGGCCCTGCGCGCGACGGCGGGCCACGATCTTCTGGCCATTCTTGGTCGCCATGCGCGTGCGGAATCCGTGACGGCGCTTGCGCACCAGTCGCGAGGGTTGAAAAGTCCGCTTCACGGCGAGGCTCCACGACGTCAGGCGGGCGACCGCCAAGGCCGCCCGATGTCTGAAAACGAAGCGCGCCTGTTAGGGAAAAGCCGCGCCCAAGTCAATCCGTCGGCCAGCGACGATCGGATGGCGGCCATCCCGCGGCTCAGTACGAATTCGAGCGCAACCTGGGCCGGTGCGGCGGCTTATTCTCTCTTCCACGCCTGGAAGGTTCGCGGAGGGCCAATGGGTGTCGCCGCCGTCATCGTCGGTTGTCTGCTTGTCCTGTTGGCCCTGCGGGACGCCTTCGAGGTCGTGCTTTTGCCGCGGCGCGCCTCACGGGGCTTTCGATTCACCGCAGTCTTTTTCCGCGCCGGTTGGGGGGTGTGGCGGACTCTGGCCCGCGCTGTCCCTGGGGGCGAGGCGCGCGAGCGGCTGCTGAGCGTCTTTGGGCCGCTGATCATGCTGGGGCTGTTTGCCCTCTGGGCGGCAGGCCTGATCCTCGGTTTCGGCCTGATCCAGTGGGGCGCGGACGGAATCTGGGGGCCCGGCGCGCGCAGGCTCTTCTCGCACCTCTATTTTAGCGGCGTGACCTTCTTCACTCTCGGATACGGGGACCTCGCGCCCCGGACCGACTTCGCAAAGGCTGCAGCGGTGATGGAGGCGGGGGTGGGCTTTGGCCTCATCGCCCTCGTCATTGGCTACCTGCCAGTCCTCTACCAGCTGTTCTCCCGGCGGGAGGCCCACGTGCTGCAGCTCGACGCCCGCGCCGGCTCCCCGCCCACCGCCGCCGTGCTCCTGCGCCGCCACACGGTGGACGGCGAACTGACGCAGCTGGATCCAGTCTTCCTCACATGGGAGATTTGGGGCGCCGAACTGCTGGAGAGCCACCTCTCCTATCCCATGCTGGCCTACTATCGCTCCCAGCACGACGACCAGTCGTGGCTGGCGGCGCTGGCGGCGGTGCTCGACGCCTGCGCCCTCGTGCTCGTCAGCCGTGGCGGGGCGGCGACCCTCCAGGCGCGGATGACCTTCGCCATACTGCGCCAGGTGGTGGTCGAGATGGCCCGGTCGCTGCGCATCGCCGGCGGTGACGCCCGGGCGGGCATGACGTTGGCGGCTGACGGCTATGCCGAGTTGATCGCGATCTTCGAGGACGGCGAGGTGCCCTGGCCCAAAGGTCCGGAGGTGGAGGAGACCCTGGCGGCAATGCGCGCCACCTATGCGCCTCTCGTCCACGGACTGGCTGGCTACCTGATGATCCCCCTACCGGGCCTGGCCCCGGCCACAGACGCGCCGGACCACTGGGACCGTGGTCCCCGCGGCCTCATTGCCCGCCGCCTGATGGAGGAACTGGCGGAGACGACGCCGCTCGAAGCCCCCTTCACCCGTCCGCACGGCCGCACCTTCGCTGCGCGCCTGCGCAATCGGCTTAGGTGAGGCGCGCCCCGGCCCAGATCACATCTGGCGGATGGCGGGCTTCTTTCCCGGCAGGGCGCCGATCTCGGGGGCGGTCTTGCGCGGGACGCGGCCTTTCTCGAACACCACCATGGAGTCGTAGAACGAGATCGCCAGGGTCTCGCGGGTGAAGGCGTCGGGCGCGAGGGCGCCGCGGGCATGGTCGGCGTTGAGCTGATCCACCAGGGATTTGGCTCGCTCGATGAAGCTGCCGGGCTCCTTCAGCCCGCCGCCGAAATCGGGCCAGTAGGCGGTGTGCAGGTCTTCGACCATGTAAACCCCGTTCTTGCCCATCCGCGGGTAGAGGGCGTCGAAGGTGGCGTGGATGTGCGCCATCTGGTGGCTGCCGTCGTCAAGCACCACGTCGGGAACGCCGAACTCGTCGACGAGGCTCTGCAGGAACTTCGGATCGGACTGGTCGCCGATGCGCACGAGGACGCCATTCTCCTCGTGCGCGCGGCACTTGGGGTCGATGTCGACGCCCACCACCGTCGCCAGCGGCCCGAAGAAGCGCCGCCACATGGCCAGCGAGCCGCCGTGCGCCACACCGACCTCCAGAAAGGTCAGGGTGCGCCCGCGCCAGGGGCCGAAGTGCCGTTCATAGACTGGGAAGTAGTGCTCCCACTTGCGGATCACCTTGCCCTGGTTGGTCTGGAAGTCCTGCCAAAGTTCCATGAGGGCCTTAGAGCGTCGCGACGGGCCGCCTGCAAGACGGGATCAGGCGCGGAGATCCCAATCGCCGTCCCCCGCCTCCACGAAGCCCGCGGCGGCCAGCGCCCGGCGCGCGCGGGGGAGATCCCCCTCGTCCACCATCAGCCGCCGCGGGATCGTCGAGCCCCACATCGATCCCGTGGCGGCGTCGAAGACGTCGAAGGTCACGCCCGCCTCGGCCAGCACCGCCTGGACGGCGCTGATCTTGACCATGTCCGGAGTGACAAGGAGGGCGATCACTTGAGGCCGGCTCCCAAAAACGCGAACGGCGCCGCCCCTTATGGAGCGGCGCCGCCCGGCGCGCCAGCCTGCTCTCAGATCGTCAGAACGCGGCGGAGATCGTCACCGTGTAGTTGCGGGGTACGGTGTTCCACCACAGCGGCACCGCGGCGGCGTCGTTGGTGAAGCCGGCCAGGGCCGTGAGGGAGTGCTTGTCGAACAGGTTGTCGATCAGCAGGCCGACCTTCACTTTCTTCACCAACTCCTGATTCACGTTGAAGGTGTAGTTCATTGAGAGATCATAAATCGTGTAACCCTGGATGTGGCAGGGCCCACAGCTACCGGGAGTAATCGGAGTATTGGCGGTATTGCCATACTGAGGACCCACATACTTGCCGTAGAACGAGCTGTAGATCCCGTCGTGATCGTAGGCGACGCCGGCGGCGAACGTGTCCTTCGGCGACATCGGGATCTGGAGATTAATGGTATTGTCGTGTGCGTAGTTGAGGCTGCCGTTGGCATAGACCGTGACCGGACCCCAGACGCGGTAATCGCCCTCGGCCTCGATCCCCTTATAGGTCGTGCCGCCGGCGTTGATGAAGATTGTACCCGTCTGCACAGTGCCTGGCGTGGAGATGATCTCGTTGCCGAAGTCGATCAGGTAGAGATCGCCCGACAGCGTCAGACGGCTAGTGCGATAGGCGCCGCCGATCTGGTAATTCCACGTGGTCTGCGGAGCCAGGGTCGTGCTCGCCGCCGGATTGGTGGTGTAGAGGACGTTCAGGTTCGGCGCGAGGAAGCCTTCCGCCGCCTGGAAATAGGCGGACCAGTTGTCGTCCCACTGGTAGTGGATCGCGACCGACGGCAACGCCTTATCCCAGGTGTGCCCGTAATTGAGCGGTTGCAGCGTCCCCTGGTTGACGATCGCGTTGATGTCGCGACGGAAGTAGTCCCACTTGACGCCGGGCGTGATGTCGAGGCCGGGGAACGGCTTGAAGTCCGCCTCGAAGTAGGGCTGGAAGGTATAGAGCTGGTTGCGCTGCTCGCGGTCGATCCCGCCCGGCACGTTCGGCGAGTTGGGGTCGAACACTTGGTCGCCCAGCGAATCGTCCGTCTCGATCAGGGTGCGGTGATTGAGCTGATAGTCGTACCAGAAACCAGACCGCAGCACCACGAAGCCGAAATCCTTCTGCACCCGCGTCATGTCGCCGACCGAGCGGTACAGATTGCGCAGGTACTCACCAGGCACGTCGTTCGGACTGAAGCCCGTACCGTTTGACAGATCACCGTTCGGATCTTCGCCGTTATAGCCGTGGTGGTAGTAGGCGTAGGTGTAGAGCTTGCTGTCGACCGTCCAGCCGTTACCGAGGTTGCTGTTGACGTCGATGTACTCAAAATCCGTGGTGATGTGGTCGAAGTTGTAGCCGTAGTAGGCTTGGCTCGACGGGTCGGAGTTGAGAGCGTAGTTCCAGCCGTTTTGCGCCATCTGCTGCTGGGTGCTCCCCAGGCTGATGCCCTGGTGGATGACGTTGTAGTTCGACGCGAAGGTGATGGTGGTGTTCGAGGTCACCGGGGCGATGACCTTGGTGAATATGTTCGTGCGCTCCTGGCTCATGCCGCTGAGCCGGCCGTCGCTGCCGAGGTGCTCGACATCGATGAGGGCGCGGGCGTCGTTGAGCGCCTTGATCTCCCCGGTATCGATCTCAGCGCCACCCAGATAGGTGTTGTAGCTTCCGAAGCTGCCGTACATCTCCGCGCTCTGGGTCGTCGCCGGGTCCTTCGTCACCAGGCTGACCGTGCCGCCGAAGGTGGCGTCGCCGAGGGTCGAAGCGGTGCCCGGACCGCGGTCCACGATGGCCTGGCCGATGTCGTGCGCCATCAGGTAGCTGGTGGTGTGGTGGGTGAAGTCGTTCGAGTCGCCCCAGGCGATTCCGTCGAGCGTCAGGTTGAACTGGCCGTCCTGGAAGCCGCGGATCTGTGCGAACTGAGCTTCGGCGAGACCCGGACCATTGGGCGACACGAAGCTCACGCTGGGCGTGATCTGAAGGATGGTGTCGTAGTTCGCGCTCAGGGGGACGTTGTTCTCGATGTAGTGCCGGTTGACTTCGGAGGTCGGCTGGATCGCCTCGAGCGGCGTCACGCTGGGCGCTTCATACGGCGCAGTCGCCGGGGGCGCCGTGACCACCACCGATCCGACCGTGGTTTGAGCTACCGATGCGCCCGTAAGCACGAAGAGTCCGCTTAGTGCGGTAGTGACGAAGAAAAGCGTACGCTGGAGCGTGCGCGCAGACGCATAATTTCGAGACAAATCGTCCCCCATCTACGGGATGTTGAGATACGATCCCGCTCACGCCGCCTTTATACTCGCGGTCGTTTTGAGCTGATCGTGGGGGCCTTATAGCTGCGCTTCCGTGTATCTTTTGTGACGCTTCGTATAATTTCTCGTAAGGATGCAGATAGTTACAAAAACGACGCCGATGAGCAAAATTGGGCTTTTCCGCGTTCGAGTAGATCGCAAGCGCTGCTAAAGAGCTCTCATGGTCGCCGATCGCTCAACCGCTATCACGCGCAACGCCCTGGTGATCGTGGCTGTCATTCTGGGCGGCGCAGCCCTGCGATGGCTGGGCGACATCCTCACGCCCCTGCTGCTGGCGGTCTTTCTCGCAATCATGATCGACGGGCTCGCGCGCCAGATCCTGCGCCGCCTGCCGGGCTTGCCGAGGGGTACGGCGACCGGGACGGCGATACTGATCTCGACGCTCGTCTTCGTCGCCTGCGTCCTGGTGATCGCCAATCAGGCGGGTGGATTTGTCCAGACCCTCACAAGCTCCACCCCGAAGCTGGACCGGTTGATCCGTGAGAGCGCCCAGGCCCTACACATCAGGTCGCCAGGCTCGATCAATGAATTGCTCATGAAGTTCAATCCCGCACAGTATCTGGGATCGGTCGCCGCCTCCCTTCAGGGATTCGTCTCAGGCGCGATCCTTGTCCTGGTCTATGTCGGATTCATCATCGCCTCGCGCCATACAGGGGAACGGAAGGTCGTGCGCCTCTTCCGCTCGCGGGACGCTCGCCACGAGGCCCTGCGCATTTTCGTTCGCATACGGGACTCGATCGAAGCCTACCTGTGGATCCAGACGCTCACCGGCGCGATGATCGGGTTGGCGAGTTGGGTCGTCATGGTCGCCGTCGGCCTATCGAACCCGGTCTTCTGGGCCTTCCTGATCTTCATCGTGAATTATGTGCCGATATTCGGCGCCGCCGCCGCGATCGTCCTGCCCGCCCTATTCGCGGTGGTGCAGTTCGACAGCTGGTTGCAAGGCGGTGTCATACTTGGGAGCCTCTTCGTAATCACCTTCGTCGTCGGCAACATCGTCTTGCCGCGCATGCAGGGCGACAGCCTCAACATGGATCCATTGGTTGTGCTCCTCTCGCTCGCCTTCTGGGGGGCCCTGTGGGGACTGTCGGGCATGTTCCTCTCGACGCCCCTCACTGTCCTGGCGATGATCATCCTGGCCCAGTTCGAAGGCTCGCGCTGGATCGCGATCCTCCTCTCCCGCGACGGGGCGCCTGAAACGATGCTCGAGGCGGCCCATAGACTGGACCAATCGACTTGAGCGGTCCGTTGCGCCGCCGACACAAAAAAGCGAAGCGGCCCGGCGCGGGAGCCCGGTTGTGACGCCAGGCCCAGGCTCCCTGGTCGTTGGCGAGGACCTCACCGCGTTCGACTGGAGCGAGGCGGACCTCACGGATGCGCACTTTGTCGACTGCGTCGTCGTCGGCGCCCAGCTCACCGGCGCGATCCTCCAGGGCGCCCATTTCGAGCGCTGCCGCCTTGTGAGCGCTCGAGCGGCTCACGTGGACGCGCGCGAGGCGCATTTCGAGCACTGCGTGCTCACCGATTCGGCGACTCACCGCGGCCTCCAGCTGGCCTTCAGCCGATTCGAGGGCGCGCGGTTTTCAGCGTGCGACCTCGGCTTTGCCCGCATCGAACGCTGCGACATGTACGACACGACCTTCGAGGATTGTGATCTGCGTGGGGCCGTCTTTGTCGGCGCCACGTTCAGGCGACAACTCGGTCGCAAGGGCTCCGAACCCAGGGGAGCCTTCCTCGGCTGCAACTTCCATCTCGCAGAGCTCCGCGGCGCCGACCTGGTCGGATGCGCATTCACGCGTTCCCGGTTCCGGGAGACCGATCTCACGGATGCGGACCTGGAGCGGGCGGACCTCGTGGACTGCGATCTCTTCGGCGCCTGTCTCGACGGCGCCCGCCTTGCCGACGCCGACTTGCGGGGCGCCGAGATCAGCGGCCTCGATCTCACTCGGCTGGCGACGCGGGAGGGCCTGAAGATCCGGCCCGACCAGCAACATCTCCTGCTCACCGCCCTTGGTGTTGACATCAGGCCGGACTGAGCGCCGATTTTGACGGTTTGCATCGTTACGAGATGCTCGAGTCACAGCGCCCGGCGTAAACGGGCCGAGAGTCGGGCGGGGGTATGTAGCTTGGGTGTTCGGTCCGGCCCGCGAGGCGCCTTCACGCGCGGCCTTCCGTATCTGGCCTCAGCGGGCATGGCGCTGGGCCTTGCGGGTGCGTGCTTGGCCGCGCCGCAGCCGCCCAAGCCCATCTACGACTGCGCGCGGGGCGATCCCGCGGACAAGGCCATCTGTCGATCTCCCAACCTGAAGCGGTCGCTTCACATGATCGACGCCCACTATGCGGTCGCCACGACCTTCGGCGATCCCGACGTCCGATTCCTTGCCGGCTGGGACCGCTACTATTTCGCAGTGGGCCTGTGGTCTTGCGACGCTCTGTCACCCATCGGGGACTCGACTGTGGCCAATTGCGTTCGGGACCACGTGTCGCGGAAAGAGGAGGCGATGGCCGGCGGCGTGACGCGAGAGGGGCTGCTGCAGGGCCTGATCCGCGCCGGCTCCCTCAACGTCACCATCGTCGAGCGGTATCCGAACTCCCTCGTCGACCGGGTCGTGAGCGTCTGCGCGCGAACGCGCCTTCATCGGACGATCACCGGCGCGCTGGTGGGCCGCGCCACGGATTGTCGCAGCGGCGGCGTCTACAATGTCCGCGTCGATCGTCCCTCGCACAACGATCGCGCGCTTCTGGCGGGCCCAAGCGAGGCGCTCGCCTGGATGACAGGGCGCTTCGAACTCCACCACGACGGCCTCGAGTTCAAATGTCGTCCGGGGTCAGCAACTCCGGCAGGGCCGGGCGACGTCCCTGCGCCCGGCCACTGAGCCGACTGGATCTCGGAGGGCTGCGGCTGAGGCGGCGCAATGTCGCGGGGAAGGACTGCCCCAAGATGGCAGGATGAGTCGCACGACTCATCCGGAGCTGAGCTTGGAGCCATGGTCGGACCGGCCGTGAAGCTTGCTGTGGCGGCGATTTTGGCCGCGGCCCAGACAGGGCCGTCCGGTCTCGACCATTCAGCGCCGCGGATCTCCCCGGCCGCCCTTGCGACGCTTCCGCCAAACGGCCGCTTACAGGCAGGCCTGGAGCCTGCGAGGGAGCCGCCCGAGGGTTCGGGGGTCGAATTCACGCGCTACGTCGCGCCTCCGCAACTTCACAATGGCTTCCTGCCCGGCGGGCTGATCGCCTGGACCGGCGTGCTCTTCGGAAGCCTGCTTCTGCTGGAGAAGCGGCGACTGGCCGCCCTCGCGGTGGCGGGCGGCGGAGTCGTCGTCGGTGTGGCGCTCATGCTTACTGGCGTGACCTGACGTTGGGCTCCTGCGCCGCGTGGCGGCCGCGCCATTGACTTCCGCTGCGCCAGGGGCGGCTGCTGGATGCTGAACCAGCCAGGGACCTTCAGTGAACCTCGACCTCAGTCTGGAGGATTGCGCCTTCCGCGAAGAGGTGCGGGACTTCCTCGCCGCCAATCTCACAAGCGACCTGCGCGTCGCCGCCGCGCGCGCCACGAGCGTCTTCCAGGACAAGTCGGTCTCCCTGGCCTGGCAGAAGATCCTGCACGCGAGGGGTTGGGCAGCGCCGTCGTGGCCAGCGGAGTACGGTGGGCCCGGCTGGAGCGAGATGCAGCGTCACATCTTCTCGGCCGAATCCGCGCGGGCGGGCGCGCCGGGCCTTGCCCCGATGGGCCTTCGAATGGTCGGTCCTGTGATCATCGGCATGGGATCGGAGGCGCAGAAGGCCCACTATCTGCCGCGCATCCTCTCGGGCGAGGACTACTGGTGCCAAGGCTATTCCGAGCCCCAGGCGGGCTCTGACCTCGCCGCACTTCAGCTTTCCGCCGAGGCGGATGGCGACCACTACGTCCTCAACGGATCCAAGATCTGGACCACCCACGCTCATATGGCCGATCGGATGTTTTGTCTCGTCCGCACACGGCGCGAGGGCAAGCCGCAGGCGGGTATCACCTTCCTGCTGCTGGACATGTCGACGCCTGGACTCAGCGTACGCCCGATCATCACCCTGGCCGGCGACCACGAGGTGAACCAGGTGTTCTTCGACAATGTCCGTACGCCCCAAAGCGGGCGCGTCGGCGAAGAGAACGATGGCTGGCGCGTCGCCAAATACCTGCTGCAGTTCGAACGCGGCGGCGGTTCGGCCCCGGGTCTCAGGGTGGCGCTGGACCGCCTGGCGCGCATGGCCGCGGAGGAACCGGGAGACGACGGGCGGCCCCTCCTGCGCGATCCCACCTTCCGGGCGGCCCTGGCCTCGGCGTCGGCCGCCCTCGACGCCGTCGAGGCCGCCGAACAGCGGGTCCTCGCCGCCCTGCGCGCCGGAGACTCTCCCGGCCCCGCGTCCTCCATGCTCAAGACGGTCGGGACAGAAATGATGCAGCGTCTCGACGAACTGGCCCTTGACGCGATCGGCCCGTGGGCGGCCGCCGACCAGGGCGAGTTCCGCGCCCCAGGCTCGAATACGCCAGGCGTCGGACCCGCGCACGCCCTGACGGTGACCGCCCGCTACCTGAACGATCGCGCCGCCTCCATCTACGGCGGCTCCAACGAGATCCAGCGCGACATCCTCGCCCGCCAGCTCCTCGGTCTCTGAGGTTCGGAGACCAGTTCCGCCCGCAGAGCTCCGGGGATAAGAGGTCACGCCGATCCTTGGCTGACGTCGCCGGAGTTCTGCGTGCCCGATCTCGCCGTCTTCTACGAACATCCGCAGTGGTTCGAGCCGCTGTTCCGCACCCTCGACGCCAGGGGGGTGTCCTGGAGCGCGATCCAGATCCAGGATCACGTGTTCGATCCTGCCGATCCGCGGCCGCCGGCGCCGGTGATCTTCAATCGCCTCGCCATGTCCTCGTTCCTGCGCCAGAGCGAGCACGCCCTGTTCTACAGCCTGGCGGCGCTGGGTCACTGGGAGGGGCTGGGCGCACGGGTGATCAACGGGACCGCGCCGCTCGCCTACGACCTCTCCAAGGCGCGCCAGCTCAGCCTGTTCCGCCGGCTCGGGCTTGAGACGCCCCGCACCCGCGTGGCGCATCGCATGGCCGACCTGCCGCGCCTGGCGGCGGAGATCGGCTATCCGGTGATGGTCAAGGTCAATGTCGGCGGCTCGGGCGCGGGCATGATCCGCTATGACGATCCCGAGATGCTGGAGGACGCCGCCGCCAACGGCTTCGCGCCCATGGGCGTCGACGGCGTCGTCCTGGTGCAGGACTACGTGCCAGCGCGAGACGGCCGGGTGATCCGCTGCGAGGTGCTCGACGGCCGCTTCCTCTACGCCATCGCCCTCAACGGCGCAGGCTCGACCTTCGATCTCTGCCCCGCGGACGTGTGCATGGCCGACAAGCCGACCATCACCATCGAGGCCTACACGCCGCCGCCGGCCATCGTCTCGGCGGTCGAACGCCTTGCCCGCGCAGCCGGCCTCGATTTGGGCGGCATCGAGTACATCGTCGACGACCGCGACGGGGTCCCACGGTTCTACGACCTCAACGCCCTTTCCAACTTCGTGGCCAAGCCGCTCGAGGTCCTGGGATGGGACCCCCATGACCGCCTGGTTGACTGGCTGATCGACCTGATCGGCGCCCGCGCGGAGGCGGCCGCGTGAGGTACGGCTTCTGGACTCCCGTCTTCGGCGGCTGGCTGCGCAACGTCCGCGACGAGGGCATGTCGCCGACCTGGGACTACACGCGGCGCCTGTGCCAGCGGGCCGAGGAGATCGGCTACGACCTCACCCTGATCGCAGAGCTCAATCTCAACGACATCAAGGGGACGGACCAGCCGGCGCTCGACGCCTGGTCCACCGCCGCGGCCCTCGCAGCTGTGACCCGCCGGCTCGAGCTGATGGTCGCCGTGCGGCCGAACTTTCACCAGCCCGCCCTGCTCGCCAAGCAGGCCGCCAACATCGACCAGATCAGTGGCGGGCGCCTGGCGCTGAACGTCGTGTCGTCCTGGTGGGCGGAGGAAGCGAAGAGCTACGGCCTCCAGTTCGACGAGCATGACGACCGCTACGGCCGCACGCGAGAGTGGCTCGACGTCGTGCAGGGCCTCTGGCGCGAGCCGCGGTTCAGCTACTCGGGCGAGCGCTACCGCCTCACCGACGCCATCTGCGAGCCCAAGCCCGCCGGGCGGCCGGTCTTCTATGCCGGCGGCGAGTCCGAGGCCGCCAAGACCATGATCGCGAACCAGTGCGACGCCTATGTCATGCACGGCGACAGCGTCGAGGTGATCGCGGACAAGATCGCCGACATGCGCCGCCGCCGCGAAGCCGCCGGTAAACCGCCGATGATCTATGGCATGGCCGCCTACGCGATCGTGCGCGACACCGAAGCCGAGGCGAAGGCCGAGGTGGCCCGGATCACCACCCTCGATCCCGACGCCCCCGGCTTCGCCAACTTCGACCAGTGGGTCTCGGGAACTCAGCTCGAGCGCGAGCTGAAGATCCAGGAGTATTCAGTGTCGAACCGCGGCCTGCGGCCGAACCTGATCGGCGCAGCCGACCAGATCCGCGACCGCATCGCCGCCTACGAAGCCACCGGCCTCGACCTCCTCCTCCTGCAGATGAGCCCGCAATACGAGGAGATGGAGAGGTTCGCCGACGCGGTGATCAACTGAAACCTGTCCCTCCCCTTCTGGGGAGGGTGGCTCGACGCGAAGCGGCGAGACGGGTGGGGAACCCTGGGGAAGGACACCGGAGGTGCAGGATGATCCACGCTTCCCCACCCGGTCTCGCTTCGCTCGACCACCCTCCCCAGAAGGGGAGGGATGGGAGGTTCACCCCTTCAGTGCCGCGATGTAGGCCCGCCAGCCGCCGAAGTGGGTGATATCGGTTGCGCCTTCGATCGCTCGCGGTTCGGCCACGAAACCCTTCACCTGCGAGCCGTCGTCGAGTGTCACCGTGCCGATCGCAAGCGGCGCGGGGACCTCGGCCACGAAACTGCCGAAGGCCTCCGCGTCGAGGGAATAGACCTCGACCTCCAGCGCCGCGCCGCTCTCGCCGACATGGACCAGCGCCGGCTTGGGCGGCGTCGACCCGGCCATGGCGTAGAGCTGGTACGCCGGGGCGGTGCGGCAGCGCTTGACGAGCCGCGCGTTGCGGGAGGTGAGCTGCCAGTGCAGGGGCATGGCCGCCAGGTGCGCGCCCACCACAGCGAGCTGGACCTCATTGCGAACCCCGTCGACGTCGAGAGGCGGGATCGCGGGCATTGGGGCCACGTCCTCGTAGCGGCGGGCGAGGTCCAGCAACGCCCGGTCGGCCCAGGCGGGCGCGATGAAGCTGACGCCAAAGCCGGTGGCGTTTTCGCGGAACCCGGCCGGCACGGCGATCGCGCTCATGTCCAGCAGGTTCACGAAGTTGGTGTAGGCGCCGAGGTTGGCGTTGAGCGTCAACGGTTCGGCCAGCACCTCCCGTAGACGATAGGTCGTAGGCGAGGTGGGCAGGAAGAGCACGTCGATGCTTTCCCACATGCTGTCCGCGGCGCGCTGGAAGCCGGCCAGCTCGTACTGGCCGCGGAAGGCCTCGACCGCGGTGAACGGCCGTCCGCCGAGCAGAATCTCCCGCACGACCGGATGGATCGAGCCGGGCGAGGATAGCAGCAGGGATTCGACCGCAGCGGTGCGCTCGGCCACCCACGGACCGCCGTACAGCAGGCGCGCAGCGGCCAGCAGGGGCGCGACATCAACCTCAACCGGTTCGCCGCCCATGGCGCAGACACGGGCGAGGGCTTCCTCGTAGAGCCGCGGCGAAACGGCGTCGCCGAACCAGACGAGCTGGTCCGCGCGCGCGACACCCAAGCGGAAGCGCGCGCCGATCCCCGGCGCCTCCTGCGCCGGCGCCCGACGCGAGAACGGCTCCTCCGCATCGAACCCTTCGGCCACGGAATCGATCAGCGCCGCGTCCCACGCGTCCCGCGTGAACACGGTCACACAATCGAGGCTGCGGCAGGCGGGGACCACGCCGCGAGGGCTCCAGCGGCCTTTGGTCGGCTTGAGGCCCACCAGACCATTGAGCGCGGCCGGCACGCGCCCCGACCCGGCAGTGTCCGTGCCCAGGGCGAAGGGAACGAGCCCGGCCGCCACAGCGACGGCTGAGCCGGAACTGGAGCCGCCGCTGACGAACTCGCCATTGTCGAGCGCCGCGCCCGCGCCATACGGGCTTCGCGCACCGACCAGGCCCGTGGCGAACTGGTCGAGGTTGGTCTTGCCCATCAGCACCGCACCCGCGGCGATCAGCCGATCGACGACTGGCGCGGTCGCAGCGGGGCTGTAGGCGAAGGCGGGGCAGGCCGCCGTCGTCGGCACTCCCGCCACGTCGATATTGTCCTTCACCGCGAAGGGGACGCCGGCCAGGGGCAGGCGCTCGCCGGCGGCGATGCGGTCGTCGACCGCCTGGGCCGCCGCTATCACGTCCGCCTCGGTAATGCGGGTGATCCAGACGGCGGGCTGGACTGCGTCATAGGCCGCGATTCGGGCCAGGGCCCGCTCGGCCACATCGACGGCGCGTATCCGTCGCTCCGCCACGGCGTCGGCGATCGCCGACGCAGAAGACAATTCGCTCGAGACCATAGGGAGAGTTTACGCTTCAGCCTTGCTGGGGGAACACGAGGCGCTCGTAGCCCAGTTGACGCATCCGGGCCATCGCCGCGCTCATCTGCGCAGGCGGAAGAAGAGGCTTACGCGCCAAGAGCCACGCGTAGTGGCCGCCCGGCGTGGCCATGATCGCCCAGGCGCCGTCGTCGGAGCGGTCGAGGATCCAGTACTCCTGGTGGATCAGGCCTCCGAAGAAGGCCATGCGAAAGCGCGTGTTTTCCGAACCCGCGATCATCTTCGCGTGCGCCCTGAGCACCTTGACCGGACCGGTCGGGGAGCCCTCGTGGCAGGTGTCGACGACGGAGAACGTCCCGCCCGAGAACCCCTCGAAATCGCTCGTCGAACCCATGCAGGCTCTCTGCATCGAATTGGGGGTGCGAGCGATCTCGTACCAGCGCCCAGAATAGAGGCTCTCGGCGACCGCCTTGGCCGGGGTGGGGGCCGCGGCGCCGGCGACGGCGGGGCAGGCCAGGATCAGGACCAGAAGACAGAAGGCTCGTGCGGCCATTGCGGGAATCTAGTGGCTAAGGCTCCGCACCTGAAGCGCGGCGGCCTCGCCTCGTTCTGCGATCTTTCTGGTCCGCCGGCGTCCCGCCGGCATTCGGCCTCGCAGTTGAAGCGAAGCGCAGGAAGAAGAGCCGGCGGGACGCCGGGCGCCGAATGCAAGCGTCCCGCCGAGATGTCCTACTCCGCCGCCAGGCTCATCACCGGGCCGCGGTCCTTGAAGTTGATCGCCTTGAGATAGGCGATCCCTTCGTCCGCGATGTCGTCGCCGACCATGCGATCGCCTTCGCCCTTCAGTTCATCCATATCCACATAGACCGCGTAGAAGGCGCGCGTCCGGTCGGTGATGATACCGGCGTTGAGCAGGGTCTTGATAAGGACACGGAAGATATTGGTCGCTTGCTTCATGTCTTCGCGACGCTGCTCGTCCGAAGCCAGCTTCTGGATCTCTTCGAGCACCTTGTCCGGGTCGAGGCCGAACTCGGCGTAGAGATCGCGCTGTTCGCTCGGCGAGACGAGGTTGAAGAGGAGGATCTGGAAGCAGTGGGCCGCCCAATCCTCGATGATGGCGTGCTCTTCGGGCGTAAGCTTCGGCACCGTCCTGTCGGCCCAGATCTTCCCGAACTTGTGGTGGAAGGCCTCGTCGGTCATCACCAGCTGCATCAGCTTCCTGCCGAGCGGATCGTTCAGCTGCTGGAAGAAGGTGGCGAAGGCGCCCATGGCGAGCCCCTCGACCAGCATCTGCATGCCGATGATCTTCTTGTAGACCTCGGGAGAGCCGATGATGTCGACCAGCAGGTCCTTGAGGACAATGCTGCACTCGACCGGACGGCCCCAGCGGGCCTTGATGTACTTGGCGAAGGCGGTGACGTGCCTGGCCTCTTCGCGGGTCTGATTGGCCGCGTACTCCTGAGCGCCCTGGTCATAGAGCACATGGCAGAGCGAGGCGGACAGGTTCAGCGCGCCCTGCTCGCCGTGCAGGATGGAGGAGAAACTGCGCAGCAGCGACTTGTTGATGAACTGCGCCCGCAGCGCCGGGTCCTTCAGATGGTTGGACACGTACTCGGTCTGCAGCGCGATATTCATCGTTTCGGGAACCAGGGGCTGGGTGTCCATGTCCCACGGTTCGTCGAAGTCGATGTACTTCTTGTCGAGCGGATCCCAGAAGTGGTCGTGGGTCGCGCTGATGATCTTGTCGAACGCCGTCGAGCGCTGTTCGTAGCGGTCCAGGGTCAGCATGGACTCGAAATCGTCCGGCGCCACCGCGTCGTAGATCAGGTCCTTGGTGATGTTTCCATCCGCCACGCGCAATTCTCCCGAAGGTTGTCCTTCCGATCAAACTGAACGCGCCGTCTGGCCGAGTCAACGAAAAATGACGCCTGCGTCACGAACGATTCCCCTGCCCATGAAGGGGAGGGTGGCTGAGCGGAGCGAAGCCGGGTGGGGAACGCTGGGGAAGGACCGCCACCCCCGGGTTGATCCACACTTCCCCACCCGTCTTCTCGCTTCGCGCGAAGACACCCTCCCCAGAAGGGGAGGGACAGAACGCGGATCGGAAAGGACTTTAGCCTAGATCGTCGCCGTGCGAGGCAAGCCGAGGGACAGGCGCACGACGCGCTCCACGGTCCCTGCGTCGTAGGGTTTGGCGATCAGCGGCCATTCCGGCTTGGGCATGTCCTGATAGGCGCTGGCCAGGACGATGCGCAGGGAGGGCCACCGGCGCGCCGCGGTCCTCGCCAGTTCGGGACCGCTCATGCGGGGCATGCGGCAGTCGCTGAAAATCAGGTCGATGTCCGAACGCGCTTCAAGCAGGTCGAGCGCCTCCTTGCCATCGGCGGCGTCCACCACTTCGAATCCCATGTCCTCGAACATGTCGCGGGCGTTCATCCGCACGAGGGCTTCGTCTTCAACCACGAGGACAACCTGTCGGTGTTCCTCGCGATCCGAATCATGCGGAACTGTCATTCGCGTACCCCCGGCGCGACAAAAGATCACGCACCGTGAGTCCCGTAAAGCACAAACAGTACTTCAGGGAGAAGTCCCTAAATCTAAAACTTTTAGAGAACTCGCTCAAGCGCGCGCGTTATGATCGAAAACGTACGAACAATCGCCTTCCAAGGCTAGGCTGGCGTCTCCGAACGGCGGTCGCGCCGCGCCGAAACGCGCAGCCGTAGGGCACTGAGCTTGATGAATCCCGCGGCGTCACGGTGATCGTAAGCTACCTTGCCCTCTTCGAACGTCACCAGATCCTGATCGTACAAGGATTGCGGACTGGAACGGCCGATGATCGCAACGTTACCCTTATAGAGCTTCACGCGCACACGCCCGCTCACCTTGGCTTGCGAATGATCTATCGCCGCCTGAAGCATTTCACGTTCAGGCGTGAACCACATACCATTGTAAATCAGCTCCGCGTATTGCGGCATCAACGCATCCTTGAGATGCATCGCACCCCGGTCGAGGGTGATCGATTCGATTCCACGATGCGCCGCCAGCAGGATCGTCCCTCCCGGCGTCTCGTAGACGCCGCGAGACTTCATCCCAACGAATCGATTCTCCACCAGATCCAGTCGACCCACGCCGTTGTCATGGCCGAACTTGTTGAGACGGGTGAGGATGGTGGCGGGCGAGAGCGCCTCCCCGTCGATCGCCACCGGATCGCCCTTCTCGAAGTCCAAGGTGAAGACGAAGGGCCGGTCCGGCGCCGCCTCGGGAGCGATCGTCCTCATATGGACGAATTCCGGCGGCTCGATCGCCGGATCCTCGAGGATCTTCCCCTCCGAGGAGGAGTGCAGCAGGTTGGCGTCGACGCTGAACGGCGCCTCGCCGCGCTTGTCCTTGGCGATCGGGATCTGGTGCGCCTCGGCAAAGGCGAGCAGGGCTTCGCGGCTCTTGAAGTCCCACTCGCGCCACGGGGCGATGACCCGGATGTCCGGCTCGAGGGCGTAGTAGCTGAGCTCGAAGCGAACCTGGTCGTTGCCCTTGCCGGTGGACCCGTGACAGACCGCGTCGGCGCCGACCTTGCGGGCGATCTCGATCTGAGTCTTGGCGATCAGAGGCCGCGCGATGGAGGTGCCGAGCAGGTACTGGCCCTCATAGACCGTGTTCGCTCTGAACATCGGGAAGACGTAGTCGCGGACGAAGGTCTCGCGCAGGTCCTCGATAAAGATGTCCTCCGGCTTCACACCCATCAGCAGCGCCTTCTCGCGCGCCGGCCCGAGCTCCTCACCCTGCCCGAGATCGGCGGTGAAGGTGACCACCTCGCAGCCATAGGTCTCCTGCAGCCACTTCAGGATGATCGAGGTGTCGAGGCCTCCCGAATAGGCAAGGACGACCTTCTTCACGGTGTCAGGCAAGCGGATCTCTCCTGGAAACTGGGACTGCGCGGGGCGAGCGCGCCTTAAGAGCGTCGCATTGCCTCCGGCGCAAGGGGCGCCTGCGCCTATACGGTGACCTGAGCGCCGAGTTCGACCACCCGGCCGGGGGGGATCTTGAAGAAATCGATCGGGCTTGCCGCATTCCTCATCAGGAAGATGAAGAGGTGATCCTGCCAGAGCGGCATCCCCGATCGTTCTTCGTCCGGGACCAGCGAACGTCGTCCCAGAAAGAAGCTGGTGGACATGATGTCGAACTTCAGCCCCAGCCGGCGGCACTGCGCCAGGGTCTTGGGCACGTTGGGGCTCTCCATGAAGCCGTAACGAAGGGTCACGCGCTTGAAGTCCGGCGCGATGGTCTCGATGACCACCCGCGCATCCTCCGCAACCCGCGGCGCCTCGGCGGTCACGATCGTCAGCAGGACGTTGCGCTCGTGCAGGACCTTGTTGTGCTTGAGGTTGTGCATCATGGCCACCGGTGCGAGGTCCGGGTTGGCGGTGAGGAACATCGCCGTCCCGGGCGCGCGATGCGGCGGATGGCGCTGGAGCATCTCGATCAGCTCGCCGATCGGCGGGCTGTCCGACCGCGTCTTCTCCGTGAGGATGCGCACGCCCCGCGACCAGGTCCACATCACCACCACCAGGCCGCCGCCGAAGACCAGCGGCAGCCAGGCGCCCTCGGCGATCTTGAGCAGGTTGGACGCGAGGAAAACGGCGTCGATGAAAGCGATCGGCACGAACAGGGCCGCCACCTGCAGCCAGTTCCACCGCCACAGCCGACGCGCCACCACCACCGTTACGAGGGTGCTGATGAACATGGTCCCGGTAACGGCCACGCCATAGGCTGAGGCCAGGCGGTGCGAGTTCTGGAAGATCCCCAGCAGGAGCAGAACACCTGCGATCATCATCCCGTTGACCGCCGGGACGAAGATCTGCCCCGACTGGGTCTCGGAGGTCCGACGAATCTCGATCCTGGGAAGGAGGCCCAGCTGCACCGCCTGGCGGGTCATCGAGAAGGCCCCGGTGATCACGGCCTGGCTGGCGATCACCGCCGCGGTGGTGGCGAGGATCAGGATAGGCCAGTAGAGCGCGTGCGGCGCCATGCCGAAGAACGGGCTGAAGCGCGCGCCAGGATGCTCGAGCACCAGCGCGCCCTGCCCTAGATAATTGAGGGCCAGGCACGGGAAGACCAGGCACCCCCAGGCGGCGCGGATCGGGCGCCGGCCGAACTGGCCCATGTCGGCGTAGAGCGCCTCGGCGCCCGTCACCGCCAGGAAAACCGCCCCCAGAATGATGAAGCCTACGAAGCCATTGCGGACCAGAAAGAGGATCGCCCAGAACGGATTGACCGCCCGCAGGACCGAGAGGTCGTCCTTCAGGTGCCAGACGCCCAGGGCCCCTAGCGTGAGGAACCACAGGGTCATGATAGGCCCGAAGAGGGCGCCCATGCGGCCCGCGCCGCGGCCCTGCGCCAGGAACAGGCCCAGCAGGATCGCACCGGCCACCATCACAACGCGGGGTCCGAGGATTGCGCCAAGGTGCGGAACGCCGTTCAGGCCCTCGACCGCCGAGAGCACCGAGAAGGCCGGGGTGATCACGCCGTCGGCGTAGAACAGCGACACGCCAAGGATGCCCAGCAGGAAGACCGAGAAGGTCGGCCCGCCCAGCGCCCGTTGGGCGAGACTCATCAGCGCCACCGCGCCGCCCTCGCCATTGTTGTCGGCGCGCATCAGCACCAGCACGTACTTGACCGTGACGATCAAGGTCAGGGCCCAGAGGATCAGGGACACCACGCCCAGCACCGCCATGTGCGGCGGACCGATCGGCCGAGAGTGGGCGAGCGCCTCGCGGAGCGCGTAGAGCGGACTGGTGCCGATGTCGCCGAACACCACGCCCACGGCGCCAATCGAGAGGGCCGCGAAACCGCGCCGGCGCGCCGGCTGCCGCCGCGTATCGACCAGGAGCTCGTCGGGACAGGGTTCGAGGCCGCCGGGGGAGGCCGCTTCGGCGTCCTGGCGTGGCGCAGCCGCTAAAGGCGCATCCAAATGTGCTTCTCCAGCCGGTTCAAGCGGGCCCGCCCTCTCGACTCCGCTTCCGGCGATCGGCGCGCGCCCTACACCCGATCCCCGAGCCATTCAATGCGCCACCGTCTCACAAAGGAGCCTTCCGGCAGAATAGCTGTTGCAATGCGCGGGAAACCATCCTGGGTTCCCCCAATATCCTCAATGTATCGGCGGCGCCCCGCGGGGCGCCGGAGCGAGGAGTCCCGCGGCAGTGTGTCGCCGATCGCTCTGGTAGGGCGCGGCGGTGTCTCGCCGGACCAGGTTCACGGTCGCGTCCCGAAGGCCGATGAGCATGAATTGCACGGCCATGGCGCAAAGAATGAGCCCCAACACGCGGATCACAACGGCGGCGCCCACGCGCCCTAGGGCGCGCGAGATCAGGTCGGTGAACCAGAAGGCGGCGACGATCATCACGGAGATGGCTCCGATCACCGCCATGCCCAGCGCCCAGCCCGTTGGCCCGAAGGCCCGCGCC
>Ga0210396_10001994_pt1 | contig 21122 bp, 16 predicted proteins | sample IncBWH17OmetaG_FD_155466 | JGI IMG/M metagenome (GOLD analysis project Ga0210396, IMG submission 155466) | Forest soil microbial communities from Barre Woods Harvard Forest LTER site, Petersham, Massachusetts, United States - Inc-BW-H-17-O ... | reverse complement strand
GAGATGCTGGCGGCGCAGGCGTGAAGGATTCCGCAATCCGTCTGACATACAGGTCACCGGATCCGTCTTGGCAGTTCGATGGGATGAGATGATATTCATTGCGGCCCGCTCGAATCGGCTGGTGCGATTCCGAACCTAGCCGATCGACATCCATCTTAACAACCGCAAGAAAGTACCAGCTCCTGAGGCATAAACCATGCCAAGGGTGTTATACGCGCCCGTCCGCGCAGATTCAAGGGTTGGCAAGGCCGTGCGCCGACAAAGAACCTTTGTCTTAGGCCTAGTTCTTCAGGAAAGGATTGTTCTCGCGCTCTTCGCCGATGGTGGTCTGGGGACCGTGGCCGGGCGTGACGACGGTCTCATCGGGAAGGGCGAGCAGCTTGTCGTGCAGGGACTTGATAATTTTCTCGAATGAACCGCCAGGCAAGTCGGTCCGGCCAATGCTTCCCGCAAATAGCGTATCGCCGGCGATAAGTTTCTTCTCGGCTGGAAAGTAAAGGCAGATGCTTCCCTGGGTATGGCCTGGAGTAAAAAGTACATTCGCCGCAAGCGAGCCAGCCTTGACCGTATCGGCCTGTCCGATGCTCTGATCAATCTCCACTTTTCCCGGAGATGGCACGCCAATCCAGGTAGCCTGGATATCGAGCATCTTGAGCAGATCGTAATCGTTCTGATTGAGCAGGATCGGAGCGCCGGTGGCGGCTCGCAGTTTCATGGCACCGCCCACGTGGTCGATGTGCGCGTGCGTAACGACGATCTGCTTTACCTGCAGGTTGTGCTTGCGCACCAGCGCGAGAATGCTTTGGATTTCATCACCGGGATCGATGACCATGGCTTCACGCGTGGTCTCGTCTCCGATAATGGAGCAGTTGCACTGCAACGCGCCGACGGGAAGGATTTCGTGGATCATGACGGTCTGTCGTTGGTCGTCGGTCGTCGGTCGTTCGTCGTTAGCTAAGCGCGCGGCCATGCGTGGACCAACGACCAAGGACGAACGACCAAACGACTTAGTTCTGCGGTACGGGAGCTGGCGGCGTCGCCGGTGGCGCAGCCGGTTTCACCGGCTGGGATTTGGCCGGCGCGGCTTTGACTCCCTGCAGAACCGAGTTGGTACCGCTATGGCGCGAAGCGAAGACTGAGAGCGTAATCGAAGTCACCATAAAGATGATGGCCGACCATGTGGTTGCCCGCGACAGAGCCGTGGCAGCGCCGCGCGGACCGAAGGCGGTCTGGCTGCCCATACCTCCGAAAGCCGCGGCGATGTCGCCGCTCTTGCCGCTCTGCAGCAGCACCACGATGATGAGAAACAAACAAACTGCAATGTGAACGATCGTAATCAATATGACCATGAGCGTAACAATTCCTCGACCGGCATACTTCGCCGTCCGTCCTTAGTTTAGGGCCTGTGCTTCCGGGACTGTCATCCACGGGTAAGTCACTGCGATGATGAAGGACAGGACTCGAGCAAGCCTTTACGTTGCAATCGGTAACCTGATTCTTTCCGTTGGGACGGAATGTCTTCCTGCTTGAATCCCACTTCACCGCGGGTTTATTGTACGATGTGCGTGCGGCGGAACACAAACGGATGGGCTAACCCTGGCAGCATCTGAATCTGGCAGCATCTGAATAAGAAGCCAAATCCGGTGGGGTCTCGGTATGAAATCGGCGGCTTGGGGACGGTCGCAGGGCGTGGCAGGATGGCGAGCGGGGCAAAATCTTCGCGGAATTGGCAAAATCGGTAACCAGAAACCGAAAAGGAAAAACCACGCCCTGAATGGGCAGCAAGTCAATCCTGTTAGCCGCAAAGTCCTGATCATTCTGTCTCTTACGGCCTTGCTTGCGGTACTTAGCGGGTACGCTCAGCCGGTTCAAACGGACGAACGCACGGCGGCACATATCTTTCAGCTCTCAATCGTGGCCCTGGTACCCACGATCTTACTTTTCCTCGCCACGGCGGATTGGAGGCAGCCTACGCGGAGCTGGCGACCATTAGCGTTTGCGGCCGCTGCTTTGATGCTCGCGTTTGGAGCCCTTTACTACCTTGAGCACTACCGATGAGCAAGGACAAAGCAAGGACAAAGCCGTTGACAGTTTTCCGGAAAGATGCGATGGTATTGGAAATCCCGAGAGCTAAACCGGCAATACTATTAATATGATGAGTTCCCCCCAAGTCTCGTTGTCATCGTTGAAATCGGTTCTCCAGTTCCGGGCGGAACTATTTGGGGTACTCATTCTGCTGGTACTTTTTATTATTACGGGTGTAGCTGTAACACCCGGAGCCAGCGGATGATGTAGCCCAGAGAAGATTCAAACCAGAGGCCATCATCCAGAAAAGATGATGGCCTTAAGTTTTTTGCGGGCTTTTTGATCGGCCGAAACGGAGCGGGAATGAACGAAGCGAAACTCAACAGTGCAGCGCTTACTCAAGGGCCTAGCCGCGCGGGGGCCCGCGCCATGTTGAAAGCGGTGGGTTTCACGGACCAAGACCTGAAACGACCTCTGATCGGAGTAGCCAACACCTGGATTGAGATCGGCCCTTGCAACTATCACCTGCGCGAGCTCGCGGCCTCGGTGAAGCAAGGCATTCGAGCTGCGGGAGGAACGCCGATGGAGTTCAACACCGTCTCCATCTCCGACGGCATCACGATGGGGACCGAAGGTATGCGGATGTCGCTGGTCAGCCGCGAAGTGATTGCCGACTCGATCGAGTTGGTCGCGCGGGGCAATCAGTTTGACGGCATCGTCGCGCTGGTGGGATGCGATAAAACCATCCCCGGAGCAATTATGGCGCTGGCGCGATTGAATATCCCAGGCCTTGTGTTGTACGGCGGATCGATTGCCCCGGGCAATTTGCACGGACACGACGTCACGATCCAGGATGTGTACGAGGCCGTGGGAGCGCACGCGCAGAAGCGGATGAGCGACGCGGATCTACTGGCGCTGGAAAACAGTGCGTGTCCTGGAGCGGGTGCCTGCGGCGGACAGTTCACCGCCAACACCATGGCAATGGTTGGTGAGTTTCTCGGCCTTTCGCCGATGGGCAGCGCCAGCGTTCCGGCGCTGGATGTAAGGAAGCCAGAAGTCGCGCAGGCTGCGGGCGCGAAGCTGATGGAGCTGCTGCGGGACGATCTTCGGCCACGACAGATTCTGACCCGCGATGCCTTCGAGAACGCGATTGCCAGTGTTGCCGCAACCGGCGGCTCAACTAACGCCGTGTTGCATCTGCTGGCCATTGCGTACGAGGTGGGGGTGGGCCTCTCTTTGGATGACTTTGATCGCATCTCGGAGCGTGTGCCTCTGCTGGCCGATCTCAAACCTGGCGGAAGATTCGTCGCTACCGACCTTTATCACGCGGGCGGCACCGGGTTAGTGGCGAAGCGGCTGGATGAAGCCGGGCTACTGCACGGAAGCGCTCTCACGGTCAGCGGTAAGAGTATCGGCGACGAGGCAAAAGCCGCGACCGAGGCGGCGACGCAGGAAGTAGTACGTCCGCTCGCGCGGCCTATCAAGCCGACTGGCGGCCTGGTTATCTTGAAAGGGAATCTTGCTCCCGAAGGATGCGTGGTCAAAGTAGCAGGACACGAGCATCTTCATCATCGCGGCCCGGCGCGCGTTTTCGACAGTGAAGAAGCAGCGTTCGCTGCCGTGCAGCAGGGCCAAATTCGGGTCGGTGACGTGCTCGTCATTCGTTATGAAGGCCCACGCGGCGGTCCCGGTATGCGGGAGATGTTAGGCGTGACAGCGGCGCTGGTGGGTGCAGGTCTCGGCGATTCGGTGGCATTGCTCACTGACGGTCGCTTCTCTGGAGCCACACGCGGATTGATGGCAGGTCATGTCGCGCCGGAAGCCGCCTCTGGCGGTCCTGTTGCGGCGGTTCGCGATGGTGATGTCGTCGTCTTCGACGTGGGGCGGCGTGAATTGCGCGTGGAGCTTTCCGACGATGAAATCCGGAAACGGCTGGCGTCCTGGAAGCAGCCAGAAGCACGCTACCGGACCGGAGTAATGGCGAAATACGCGCGACAAGTGTCGTCGGCGGCGCTGGGTGCGGTTACGAATTAGAGAATGAATGCTTTGTGTGACTTCGTGTCCTTTGTGGTTGATGAAGTTCAGATGCTCGAACCACAAAGGACACAAAGGTATACAAAGGAACGATGTAACGGAATCCTTAAGCTGCGCGAGGACTCATGAAAAAAAGCGGTGGAGAAATTATCTGGGAATGCCTCAAGCGGGAAGGCGTGAAGCACATCTTCGGTTATCCCGGCGGAGCAATCCTTCCCGCCTATGACGCGCTGTGCAAATACCCTGAGATCCACCACGTGCTGGTGCGCCACGAACAGGGTGCGGCCCACATGGCAGACGGTTACGCGCGTGCCGGCGGCGGAGTGGGGGTGGCCATTGCGACGTCTGGACCGGGTGCGACCAATCTGGTCACGGGCATTGCCACAGCGATGATGGATTCGTCTCCGATCGTGTGCATCACTGGCCAAGTGGGCAGCAAGCTGATCGGTTACGACGCTTTTCAGGAGACCGACATCACCGGCATCACGCTGCCGATCACGAAGCATAACTATCTCGTCACGCGAGCTGAAGATCTTGCCCCTGCGATGCGCGAAGCTTTCTGGTTGGCGAAGTCGGGGCGGCCAGGCCCGGTGTTGATCGATGTCACCAAAGATGCCCAACAGGCGAGTTGCGAATTCGATTGGGATGCGGCCGAGCCAGGACACCGTAATCGTTGTCTCGCAGCCAGTTCGACCACGCCGCAATATGGCGACGCGCTCGAGTTGATCAATCATGCCAAGCGGCCCGTGATCCTGGCGGGACACGGCATTTTGCTCTCCGGCGCGATGGGCGAAGTGTGCGCCTTCGCCGAACGGGCCCAGGCTCCTGTGGCGATGACGCTGCTCGGAATTGGTTCATTCCCCGCGTCTCATCCGCTGAATCTCGGCATGATGGGCATGCACGGCGAAGCTTGGGTCAATACGGCAATCCAGGAGGCGGACCTGCTCCTCGCGTTCGGGATGCGCTTCGATGACCGCGTCACTGGAAACCTCAGAACTTATGCACCGATGGCCAAGAAGATCCATATCGAAATCGATCCGGCCGAGATTAACAAGAACGTCAAGATTGACGTAGCACTCATCGGAGACTTGCGTGAGGTATTGCGCGAACTGCTGCCTCGAGTGGACGCGGGCAATCGTGAAGCGTGGTTGTCGCGAATTCAGGAACTCAAGGGCGACTCGGCGGTGCGCGACATTCAAAACTTGCCGGACGACGGACATCTCTACGCGGCCCATGTCGTGAATGACCTTTGGCGGGAGACGTCCGGGGACGCCGTCGTAGTTACTGATGTCGGCCAACATCAGATGTGGGAGGCGCAGTATTACAAGCACGACAAGCCGCGCACTCTGATTACCTCCGGAGGTTTGGGCACGATGGGTTTCGCGCTGCCCGCCGCCATCGGCGCGAAGTTCGCACAGCCCGACGCAGAAGTGTGGGTCGTGGCCGGGGATGGCGGCTTTCAGATGACGATGGCCGAACTGGCCACGATCTCGCAGGAGAAGTTGGAGATCAAAGTTGCCATCATCAACAATGGCTTCCTTGGCATGGTGCGGCAGTGGCAAGAATTCTTTTACGAGCGCCGCTACAAAGCTACGCCACTGTATAGCCCGGACTTCGTGAAGCTTGCCGAGGCGTTTGACCTGCGTGGCGTCGCGGTTCGGAGGCGCGCCGAGGTGGTGCCGGCGATCCGCGAGGCTCGTGAGCATCGCGGTACTTATGTTATTAACTTTTGCGTGGAGCAAGAGGACTCTGTCTTCCCGATGGTGCCGGCGGGTGCCGACCTTCACGCGATGATCCGTCGTCCCAGTCCGTTGGTCGAAACTGCCCAAGACTTGTGAGGAAACATGCTGATGACACTGGTGGTGCAGGTCGAGAACAAGCCCGGAGTTCTGAACCGGGTGGCATCGCTTTTTCGCCGGCGCGGTTTCAACATCGAGTCGCTGACGGTCGGGCATACGGAAAAGCCTGGCGTTTCGCGTATGACCATCGTGCTCGATACCGACGAACCTGGCGCTCTGCGGATCGAAGCCAACCTTTACAAGTTGGTGCACGTGCAGCGCGTCGAGAACGTCACCGCGACTCCTTCCGTGTTTCGTGACCTGGCCATGATCAAAGTGGCCGCAACCCCGGAAACCCGGGCTGAAATCATGCAACTGGCGCACGTTTTTCGCGCCCGCATTGTCGATGTAAACAGCGAGTCATTGGTGATTGAAACCACCGGCGCCGAGGACAAGATCGATGGCCTGGTTGAGATATTGCGTGGCTACGGGATTCTTGAGATGGCGCGAACTGGCCGCGTCGCCATGACCCGCGGTCCCAGAGCTGAGGCTTCGACCAACGCGTCGGGTCAAGACGATTCGTTGGAGGACGAATCGGTTTCCTATTCAGTTTAGCGGTGGTTTGGGGTATTAACGTAGCGCCGCCGTCTCGGCGGCTGTCGCGGGGGGCGTTCTCGACCCACCCGCGAGAGCAAGAGGCCTTCGCGACAGCCGGCAGGATGCCGGCGCTACAAGAAGAACGGAGGGAAGTATGGAGAACCTGAAGCAGAAGTTGGAGAAAACCCTGGAGGAACATCAACGAGAGAGCGGCTTGCACATGATCGGAGGCCGTGAGCGACTGGTGGCGCGGCTTCTGAAAGTGCTCGATCCGCCGGTTCATTCGGCGGGAAACGCTGATCACGTCGAGTCGGACGAGGATGGCCGATGCTGTCAATAACGGACTGAGTGTGCAGCACCGCTGCGCGCGTATCGAAAGCAACGGAGTTCATAAGGAGAAACGAAATGGCGACAATGTACTACGACAACGATGCCGACCTGGCACTCATACGTGGCAAGAAAGTCGCGGTGATCGGCTACGGTTCACAGGGTCATGCACACGCTCTGAATCTTCGCGACAGCGGAGTCGAAGTTGTGGTCGCGCTTTCCGGGACAAGCAAATCGCGCGCCCGTGCTGAGGCCGAGGGCCTGCGCCTGGTTTCACCCGCTGAAGCCGCTGTCTGGGGAGATGTCATCGTTTTTCTGGCGCCCGACACAACTCAGCCGGCCATTTACCGGGAAGCGGTTGCTCCTAACCTGGCGGCGGGGAAAACTCTGCTCTTCGCCCACGGTTTTAATATTCATTTCAAGACCATCCAGCCGCCCGCTGATGTGGATGTAATCATGATTGCCCCGAAATCGCCCGGCCATCGCGTGCGCGAGGTTTTCGTCGAGGGCGGCGGAACGCCCGCGTTGCTCGCCGTGTACCAGGATGCTAGCGGATCCGCGAAAAAGTTAGCTCTTTCTTACGCAAAAGCCCTTGGATGTATGCGAGCCGGCGTCATCGAGACCACCTTTGGCGAAGAAACCGAAACCGATCTCTTCGGCGAGCAGGCGGTGCTCTGCGGGGGCGTTAGCGCGCTGGTAAAGGCCGGCTTCGAAACCCTGGTTGCCGCTGGATACCAACCCGAGATCGCATACTTCGAGTGCATGCATGAGTTGAAGCTGATTGTGGATCTGATGTACCGCGGCGGCTTGAACTACATGCGGTACTCCATCAGCGACACGGCCGAGCACGGTGATTACACCGGTGGTCCGCAGTTGATCACTGACGAAACCCGAAAGACCATGCGCCGCATGCTGGGTGAGATTCAGCGCGGCGAATACGCCCGCAAGTGGATCGCGGAAAACGAAGCGGGACGGCCGTGGTTCAATGCCACACGCAAGAGTGAGCAAACCCATCCTATCGAGCAAGTCGGGGGACGATTGCGCGAGCTTATGTCTTTCCTGGATCCCGTGCGGATCGGGCCGGATGGGAGTCCGGAGAAGGCGTCGCAGGCGGCGGCCGAGTTTGTCTCCAGCGGCGCCGACTGACGAAACGAAGAGGTAGGACCTATGCATGTGTATGACTGGAATTCGATGCAACCGGAGGCGGTGACCGAACTGTACCGGCGCACTGTGGCGCAAGGAGAGAAGATGAGCGTGGCTCGGCTCGAGGTCGCGAAGGGGTCGTCGACGCGAGCTCACCGCCACGAGAATGAAGAAGTCATCATTCTGTTGAAAGGGTGTTGGCGATTTCATTTCGTTACCGGTGACGTCATGTTGCGGCCGAATCAAATGCTGACCATTACGCCGGGTGCGGAGCATTCGTCCGAGGTGCTGGAAGACGTGCTGGCAATCGATGTGTGCAGCCCCAGGCGGGAAGACTGGCTCACGGGCGCTGACCACAAGCTGCACAACGACCCCGACCAGTGTTTGTGGGGCGTCTAGCCCGTTCGTCTGGGAGTCCGAAACCATGTTCGAGCAAACACAATATGTGTGGATGGACGGAGAGATCGTGGCATGGGACGATGCGACGGTCCATGTCTCATCCCATGCCCTTCACTACGGTACGGGAGTGTTCGAAGGAATCCGCTGCTACGAAACGGACGATGGCCCTGCGATTTTCCGAGCCGACGCGCATCTTGAGCGATTTTGCGCTTCGGCAGCAGTGTACGGTCTCCAGATCCCATTTTCGCCAGAAGACTTGATGGAGGCGATGTGCGCTCTCATTCGGCTGAACGGCTTTCGGAGTTGCTACATCCGGCCAATTTGTTACTACGGCAGCAGCGGCCTCGGCCTGATGCCCGATCGATGCCCGGTGCATGTCGGCATCCTCGTCTGGCCGTGGAACACGATGCATGGAGACGATGCCTTAACCCATGGCGTGCGTATCGGCGTGTCGCGCTGGACCAAGTTTCACTCCACCATGATGCCCACGACCGCGAAGGCTTGCGGCCAATATATCAACTCGATTCTGGCCTTGCGCGAGGCGGTGAGGGACGGATTCGATGAGGCTCTGTTGCTGGATCTGAACGGAAATCTCAGCGAGGGCGCGGGCGAGAATCTGTTCCTCGTCAAGGATGGCACTTTGTTGACGAACGACGCGCGCCATTCGATCTTGATGGGAGTCACGCGGGAGGCCGTCATCGCCATTACTCGCGACCTTGGTATTCCGGTTGAGGTCCGCGACCTTCGCCTGGAAGAGTTGTCCTCGGCCGACGAGGCGTTCTTCACCGGAACCGCCGCCGAAGTAACTCCCATTCGAGCCGTGGACGGCAAGCCGATCGGCAGCGGTAAACGTGGGCCCATCACGGAAAAGATCCAGCAAAAGTTCTTTTCTGTGGTCTATGGACGCGACCCGGCGTACAGCGCTTGGCTGCACCGGGTTCCGACCGAGATCGCTTACGCAGAGTTGGGATGAGCAGGCTAGACCCGTGAGATTTGCTTAGAAATGGTTACGCTCAACGACATCCAGAACGCGCTTCGCCGCATCCGTCCAAGCATCGGCGTTTCGCCCGCGGCGCAGTCGCACGAGCTCTCTCGAATAGCGGGTGGACCCGTTTTTCTTAAGCTGGAGAACCTGCAGAGAACTGGCTCGTTCAAAGAACGCGGAGCGCTGAACAAACTCCTCATGTTGACTGCCGAAGAGCGGGAGCGAGGTCTGGTAACCGCATCCGCCGGCAATCACGCTCAGGCCGTGGCCTACCATGCCGGGCGAATTGGTGTGAAGTCCCAGATCTGGATGCCCCTCACCACGCCTCTGGCAAAGGTGTCGGCTACGCGAAGGCACGGCGCCGAAGTTGTTCTGCATGGCACCAGTTTCGATGAGGCATATACAGCGGCCCGGGCAAGCTGTTGCCGAGAACGGCGAACGTTTGTCCATCCATTCGATGACGAGCACGTGATTGCAGGTCAAGGCACGCTAGGGCCGGAGCTACTCGAACAACTGCCACAGCTTGACGCTGCCATTGTGCCGGTTGGGGGCGGCGGTCTCATCTCGGGCGTGGCGGTTGCTCTAAAGGAACTCCGCCCGCGAATACGCGTGATCGGCGTTCAAACCTTATCACTTCCTTCGATGTCTGCCGCGCTCCAAGAAAAGGTTCCGGTACTTCTGCCTGCCGCATCGACCATTGCGGATGGCATCGCCGTACGTTCGGCCGGCGAGAAGACGCTGCCTCTCGTGCAAAAGTATGTGGACGATCTGGTGCTGGTGGATGAAGAGGAAATCGCGAACTCGATTCTGTTTCTGCTGGAGCGGGAAAAGACCATAGCAGAAGGCGCGGCAGCGGTCGGAGTTGCCGCGCTTCTTCACGCCAAGATTGATCTCCACGGTCAAATGGCGGCTGTCCTGGTGTCGGGCGGCAATGTGGATGTCACGCTCTTAGCGCGAATCATCGAGCGGGGATTAGTGAAGGACGGCAGGCTGGTTCGTTTGCGGATTCATCTTCCCGATCATCCCGGCGCCCTCAATCGCCTTACCGGAGTGATCGCAACGAATCTCGTGAACATCGTCGAGACCAGTTACGAGCGTGCTCATTACGGCGTCGGGCTTGGTGATACCGCGATTGACCTTACGATGGAAACGAGAGATCCGGATCACTACGCAGAGTTGGCGTGCGCGCTGACGAAGTCTGGTTACGATTTCGAACGGGTTATTTAGTCGGTTTGTTGCGCTGGGACAAAGGTTCCGGAAGTCGGGGAGAATGAAGCCATGATTATCAACATGCGGGAGCGGGCAAGCGAAGCAGAGCTCCAACACGTGATTGACCGCGTGAAGGAGGCAGGCTATCAGGCGCACGTCACGCGTGGAGAAGAGCGCGCCATCGTCGCCGCGGTCGGCAGTGGCGGACGCCGGCACGAGTTGGAGGCGTTGGCGGCTGCGCCGGGTGTGGACGGCATAGTTGCGATCGCGCAGCCCTTCAAGCTGGTAAGCCGTCAGGTGAAGCCACATCGGACAGTCGTCAATATCGGTGGAGTACGGATTGGAGACGGAAGCTTCGTAGTGATTGCGGGCCCGTGTTCTGTCGAATCCCGGGAGCAAATCTTTTCCACGGCTCGAGCGGTGAAGGCTAGTGGAGCTCGGTTACTCCGTGGTGGTGCTTACAAACCGCGCACGTCTCCTTACGAATTTCAAGGGCTGGGAGTGGAAGCGCTGCGGCTGCTGAGCGAAGCCCGGAAAGAGACTGGTCTGCCAGTGGTCACCGAGGTGATGAGCACGGAAGACGTGGATGTAATTTGCGAACATGCTGATCTTTTGCAAGTGGGCGCACGCAACATGCAAAATTTCGCGCTGCTGCGTTGCCTGGCGAAGGTGGGCAAGCCGGTGCTTTTGAAGCGCGGTCCATCGGCCACTGTAAAGGAGTGGTTGCTGGCAGCTGAGTACCTGGTGGCAGGTGGGAACCCCAATGTCGTGCTGTGCGAGCGCGGGATCAAGACATTCGAGACGGAGACTCGAAACACACTGGATCTGGCGTCGATCGCACTGGCCCGGGAGCTGACTCATCTTCCGGTGATTGCTGACCCATCGCACGGAACCGGCCGCCCCCGCCTGATTGCGCCTATGTCTCGCGCGACAGCCGCCCTGGGCGCCGACGGGCTGATGGTTGAGGTGCATCCCTGCCCGGAGCGCGCCCTCTCGGATGGGGCTCAATCCTTGGATTTCCCAGGATTTTCTCGACTCATGAGCAGCCTGGCCGAGCCCTTGCGGGCGGTCGAAGTGTAAGCCAAGAGAGCTGCCGAGCTTTGCTCGGCTGCCCGGACGAGGCGTCCCGGCCTACGTGTGCATTGCGAATGAGTCACAGAACCGTCCCCCTGGTTCGACGTCCCTAAAGCGTCGAAAACCCAGGGAGATCCTGGATTCCTGCAGAACACAGATTCATTTTTCTGCCAAAAGCATTAACATAGGCCTGCCCTAAAGGGGGCCCATGGAAGGTTCTGTCACACCCCGAAAATTGGCTGGCCGGTACGAAGTGCGCCAGATCCTCGGCCAGGGCGGAATGGGCTTGGTCTACCGGGCCTATGACACTGTCATTCGCCGCGAAGTGGCGGTCAAGACGATTCTCGATATCCCCGACCCGGCTTCGCTCCAGTTGTTCTATAAGGAGTGCGATGTGCTCGCTTCCATGAGCCATCCCAATATTGTTGAGATCTTCGACATTGGCGAATTCGAGGAAGACGGCAAGAAAAAACCCTACTTCGTAATGCCGCTTCTGCCCGGCTCAACCCTGGACGCATTCGTCCGCAAGGCGAGCCATCGCCTGACCGTAGAACGCACGGTCGGGATTATTTCCCAGACCTGCCGAGGCCTGCAGGCGGCGCATGACCGGGGTCTGGTACATCGGGACCTGAAGCCGAGCAACATTTTTGTCATGGAAGACGATTCCGTCAAGATTATCGATTTCGGCGTGGCCCACATGACCGACACGCATTCCACCCGGGCTCAGAAGGGCACGCTGCTCTACATGTCTCCCGAGCAGATCGAAATGAAGCCGCTGTCGGCGCTCTCCGATATGTTTTCACTGAGCGTTGTCGCCTACGAGGCCCTTACTGGACGGCATCCGTTCCAGCGCGCCCGAGCCGACGAGATCGTTGAGGCCATTCGCCGGCAGATTCCGCCTCCGGCTTCCGACATCAACCCGGCGGTGAGTCAATCGATCGGACGCGTGGTGCATAAAGGAATGGCGAAGCAGCCCTGGCATCGCTTTTCCAGCGCGCGCGAATTTAGCGATACGCTCAACAAAGCCTTGCGCAACGAACCCATCGAGTTCTTCGATTCGTCGCGTACGCGTCCCCGCTTGGAGCGCGCAACCAAGGCGATGGAGACTGGGGATTACCAGTTTGCCGGAGAGATCCTGGGAGAGTTGGAGGCGGAAGGTCATCTCGATACCTCGATCAGGTCTCTGCGTCAACAGCTGGATACAACCGTTCGACGGAGAACGATCGACCAATTGTTGGACGCGGCCAAGGCGCGCTTTGAGGAAGAAGAAGACCCGTTGGCTCTGCAGAAGCTGCAGGAAATTCTGGAGATGGAAGCGGACAATGTTTCGGCTCTGTCGCTGAAGAGCAAGATCGAAAGCCGGCGCAGCGAAAAGCAAATTGACAACTGGTATCGGCTGGCACGGCAGCATACGGACAATCACGCGTATCCTCACGCCCGCGAAGCTTTGCAAAATGTTCTACAGCTCAGGCCAAAAGAGGCCCGCGCACTCCAGTTGATTGCCGAAGTCGATCGCCAGGAGCAGGAATACAACAAGCTGCGCCAAGAGAAAGCACAGATTCATCGAGCTGCGATGGAGGCTTGGCAGAAAGGGGACGTCAGCAACGCTCTTACCAAGCTGGCGGTCGTTTTGGAGTTGGACCGGCGCGCTCCTGATATTTCCACTCCCGAAGGCAGCGCCACGTACCAGGGCTTTTACAACGAGGTTCGCTCCGAACACGACGCGATGAATACGGCTTACGCGGACGCGCGTAAGCAACTGGCGGAACGTAACGTCAGCAAGGCTCTCTCGGTTTGCGAGACATACCTGGCCAAGTACCCGACCAATGCGATTTTTCAGGCGCTCAAATATGACATCGAGGAGCAGCAGAGACAGGAACTCTCCGCGTATGTTGCGTCGGTGGACCGGCAAGTGGACGCCGAGCCCGACCTGGACAAGCGAGTGAACATCCTCAAAGAGGCGCTCGATCTGCATCCCGACGAGACGCACTTCGAGCGCGCCTTGCGCCTGGTCAAAGACAAGCGCGATCTGGTGAACTCCATCGTTGCGCGGGCGCACCATCACGAACAGGAAGGTGCGTTTAGCGATGCGCTCAACGACTGGGAAATTCTGCGCACAATTTACAGCCAATATCCGGGATTGAAGTTTGAAGTCGAGCGGCTGCAGAAACGCCGAGAGCAGCAATCCCGCAGTGCAGCGAAGACCAAGCTGGTCGAGCAGATCGATGCATGTCTGCATTCCAGTGACTACTCTCGCGCTCTCGGACTTCTGGAACAGGCCACCGCTGAGTTCCCTAACGATGCAGAGTTGGCACCGCTCGAAAAGCTCGCGAACGACGGGCTGCAACGCGCCACCGAAGCGCACCGGCTCATGACGGAAGGTCAGGAGTTGTGCGCGCAAGACCGTTTCGCCGACGGGATCAAGTTGCTGAAAGAAGCCTACGAGTTGGACGAACACAATGCGCTGACGCGGGCGGTTTTTTCGAATGCCTTGGTCGAGCAGGCGCGTCTGGTAGCGGAGACGAACTGGCAAGAAGCAGATCAGTTGGCTCGACAGGCGTTCGAACTGAATCCGAGCCATCCTCTTTCCAAGACGGTTCGCACCTTGATTCTGGACCAGAAGCGGGAACAAACCGTCACCGAATACGTCTCGCAGGCCCGCAAGCTGCAGGCAGGCGGCGATTTGGCCGGAGCGTTGTCTCGGATTGAAGAGGCGCTGGCGGCGTATCCGCGCGAGGTTCGGCTCATTCAAATTCAGGAAACGCTGCAGCGGGAACTTCAATCCCAACGACGGCAGGCGAGGCGCCGCGACTTGGAAGAATTGCGACGGATGGACCGCGAAGCTGAGACCATCACGGATCCCGCCGTGAAGCAGGTTTTCGGTGAGCGCGTCCAGGTTCTGGCTGGTAAATATCTCGAGGACGAAGAAGTTCTTGCGGTGGCGAACCGTATTCTGGGGCGGCTGGACATTGCCGCGGTTCAAGGCAAAGGCTCCGGTCGCGCAGGCGGAGAGGATAAGGGGCAGACTCCGCGAACGGCTGCGCTTCCGACTTCTGCGGGAAGTGGTGCAACAGCGTCGATTGTTTCTGCACCGACTATGAAAGTCGCACTTTCGTCAGCTTCCGCGCCCGTCGACCCTCCTGTTCCTCCTGTGAATGCTGAATCGGCTGCTGCGCCACCTGAAACTCCGCTTGTAATGATTCCGCCGCCGGCGGGAGGCAAACCTGAACCCAGTCGCGATCAGCAATTATCTTCATCCGCGATTCTGATCCGGCCCAAGAGTTCGTCGCAATTCCCGCGCGCGGCAATTGCTGCTGTTGTCGCTGGCCTGTTGTTGTTGGCGATCTTTCTAATAAGACATCGACACTCGTCGATTCCAGCGCCGACAGTTGCGAAGGTCACGGTGCACGCCTCGCCTCCTGGTGCAACCATTCGGATTAACCATGAGGTCCGTGGAACCTCCAATCTGCAAGTTGATTTGCCCCAGGGAAGTTACCAGATTGAGGCCGAGTTAAACGGTTACCAATCCAAAGCCACCACAATCGAGGCCAAGGCTGGGTCGCCCGTTTCTATTGACTTGAGTCTCGATCCGGCTTTACCGGTTGTGAAGTTGTCTTCCGATACGGGCGCAGGGAAAGTCTCATTTGACGATCGACCTCCTGTTGAACTCGAAGGTGCGCAGTGGACACTCGATAAGCTGGCGTCCGGCGAGCACAAGTTGAAGTTCGACGGCAAGCAAGGAAATGCCTCCTTCGCTTTTTCAAGCGAAGCGGGAGTGATGCCGGCGGTCAGGGGGCGGATCGCTGCCAACCGTCTCCTGGCCGTTGTGGTCAGCAATCTCGGCGGCCAAGTCCACGTGTACGCCAGTGATCCCGCGGCCAAGCTTAGCCTTGACAGGCAATCTCCGGCCGCCATGCCAGAGAATGGATGGGAACTCCCACAAGTTTCTGCTGGTACCCATGAACTGGCCCTGATTCACGGCGACGATCAGTACAAGTTGGACATCGATATAGGCGCTGCTCCCACGCTTGCAACTTTCTTGATGTCGGGCCAGAACATCGGCACTCTCGTTATTGTCACGGGCGAGGACAAAGCGCGAGTCTTTCTCGATGGACAGATGCAGAAGGGAACCACGCAAGGTGGTCAACTGCGGATTCCAAATCTTGAGCCAAAAGATTACGTAGTCACGGTCAGCAAGGCCGGCTTTCAGGACGTTCCGCCCCAGAAGGTCCGGGTTCGCAAGGGGGAACAAACCCAGCTGACCTTCAGCGTGCAGCCGATCCCGCATCTATCCTCCCTCTCCATCCAGGGTGGAACGCCGGGGGCACAAGTCTGGATCGACCAGGCAGCGGTGGGACTGGTGCAGCCGGATGGAACGTTCGATCTCGCGACGATCGCTCCCGGCGACCACGTCATTGAATTGCGCAAGGAGCGCTTCCAGCCGAAGCGGCTTCAGAAACACTTCGTCGCCGGTGTCAACGTTGCACTCGCGGGCGCAGCGGCAGGGTTAGAAGCAGGCACAGGCGAGTTGCGTATTACCTTCTCACCTCCGGAAGCCGTAGTCGGTCTCACCAAGAACGGCGAAGCGCCACTTAAAGTGACCAGTGGTAGCCCGCTAAGCTTGACGCCGGGTACGTACACTCTGAGTGCACGAATCGCCGACAGTGTAACTCGGTCATCTGTGCTGGAAGTTGTGGCTGGTCAATCGAAGAGCCTGGATTTAACGCTTTCCCCTAGTGGAATGCCCAAGTGGGATGACCCTGCCAGTTGGAAGTCTGATAAGAACGGCTTCGTCCACAAAGGTGGAGACTTCGTGCTGTACGGCGTTTCCCCCACGTCGGGAACATTTGCTTTTTCGGTGATGCTGCAGAAAGGTCATCGGCTGCAGTGGGTGGTGAATTATATCGACCCTAACAATTACTTATTATTCCAGATGGACGAAAACAATTTCTATCGCACCGTAATGCACAACGGGCAAAAGTCGGACGAGTTCAAGATCCCGCACAAGAGCGAAAAGAAGAGTTTCCGATTTATGCAGATTCGTGTGACGCCCAACGAAATCGTTAATCAGACGAAGGAGGGCGACGCCTGGGTGATTCTCGACAAGTGGACCGCCCCCAATGTGGCAGCGGGGAAGTTTGGGTTTTATATTCCCGGGAGTGACCAGGTCATACTCGCGAGTTTCAGCTTCTACGCAGATTTGAACATCCAGCACTAGCCGGCGCATGTGGAGGCGGGGGGGATACAATATAATGTACATAAACATACTGGACATTATACTCTTCATTAGATACAATCCCTCTGCATCACCTGAGAATGGTCGGGCGCCCGCGAATCTCCTCCTGGACCGGGCCTTTTCTCACCATCACTCTTTGCCCTATTACCAATGACGTGACTTGGGAGAACAGACCCTCGTCGGCTCCGCCACGCCGCCAAATTCAACCTTCCGCCGCGCCTAGGGTCCCCCACATTGCCTCGTCCTGCGTCCCGCGCGTCCCTTCCGCTATACTAGTGCTGTATGCCAGTGTTGAAGAATATTGCCGCGATCGCTAAGGGCATGAGCATTACGTTCATGGAGATGTTCCAGCCTACGCAAGTGGAGAACTATCCCGATGGACCAGGGCCACTGAGGGGCGCCAAGTTCCAAGAGCGTTTTCGCGGCGTCCACGTGTTGCAGCGCGATGAGAACGGATTGGAAAAGTGCGTTGCCTGTTTTCTGTGCGCCGCCGCCTGTCCCTCGAACTGCATTTACATAGAAGCGGCCGAGAATACGGACGAGCATCGGGTGAGCGGAGCGGAGCGGTACGCCAAAGTTTATAACATCGACTACAATCGATGTATCTTCTGCGGATACTGCGTCGAGGCTTGTCCCACGGATGCGATCACCCACGGGCACGGCTTCGAAATCGCAAGCTTTAACGCCAGCAACTTGGTCTACCGCAAGGAACAGATGCTGGCCCCCCGGCCAGCGCACATGGGGGCAAACGCGGTGTTCAATCAAGCTGAGGTGGCGGCGGGCGCGCCGGCAGTGCCGGTACCAGGGAGCTAGGTTTTCCAGTTTCAGTCAAGAGATGGATAACGCCGGTCCCCAACCGAGGACCGGCGTTCGTGCATGAAACGGTCGTTGGCCGGAGGTCGCTAGCCAAACGCAGGTGGCCGGCAGCACGGGCCGCGTGGATTCAACGGGGCTTGATCAAAGACTAAGGATCAACGACCAACGACAGAAACATGCCTGATTTCCTCCAAACCGTTCGCGAGCGCGTCGTCATCTACGACGGCGCGGAAAAGAAACGATTGAAAAGCATACTCCTCCGTATTGCTGCTGCCGTCGTGATATTGGCGCTGCTCACGTACGTGGGTGACTATCTTTCCGTTCGATATCGAATTCGGAAGGGCCACGATGCATTTTCCAATGTAACCATCCAGCCCTACTATGCGATCCATGAGAAGAATGGGCGAACCGAATACGATTACGCCCAACCGCAAATCCAGGTTTGCGTTCACTCCATATTTCCTCACTTCGGCTACACTCCGTGCTGGTATGTGAACCGGCACACGGACAAGCGGATTGACATATAGGTTCTGGTAAGCTCCCTGTTTTCCTCTTTCGGTTTTCCGGTGATACCATCTACCTATTTTGTACAGCTACTGGAATCGCCGATGACGACAACATCCCCTACGGTCGCGCGCGTCGTTACTATCGATGACTTTCGGCCCATCGCGCGTCGACGATTGCCGAAGGCGGTTTTCGACTACCTCGACGGCGGGGCGGAAGGCGAGGTGACGCTCCGCGAGAACTGCCGGGTATTCGAGGACGTTACGTTCCGGCCCCGTCACGCCGTAGCCCATCCAAATTGTGAGTTGCGCACGCGCGTGCTGGGTTTCAACCTTTCCCTTCCATTCTTGCTGGCTCCCGTCGGATATAGCCGTCTGATGCATCCCGGCGGCGAAGTCGTAGCTGCGCGGGCGGCTGGTGCGGCGGGCACGGCTTATATTCTGTCTACAATTTCGGGACACAAGCTGGAAGATGTAAAAGCGGGCTCCAGTGGACCGGTCTTCTACCAGCTTTACCTGATGGGCGGTCGCGGGGCTGCCGAGGCTGTGATCGAGAGAGCGCGGGTTGCGGGATTTTCCGCGCTAGTGGTCACGATTGATACTCCAGTTTCCGGCATGCGCGAGCGAGATTTTCGCAACGGTACGAAGGAGCTGATCAGCGGCGGTCTGCTGGCGAAGATCCCGTTTATTCCCCACTTATTGCGTCATCCGGGATGGCTGATTAGCTTCCTGCGCGACGGCGGGCTACCCGGACTTCCGAATGTTGTCATCCCCGGGCAGGGGCCAATGACGCTCGTCGATATTGGCGCAGCCTTAGCCAGCGCAGCGGTCACCTGGGCAGACTTGGGTTGGATTCGCCAGCACTGGGGCGGACCGATCGTGGTTAAGGGCGTCCTCACCGGCGACGACGCTCGTCGCGCCATTGATGAGGGCGCCGCCGCTGTGGTCGTATCGAATCACGGCGGCCGTCAACTTGATTGCGTTCCCGCCTCTTTGCGAGCCTTACCCGAAGTTGTCAAGGCGGCGAACGGTCAAGTCGAAGTGCTGATGGATGGAGGCATTCGTCGAGGAACCGACGTGATCAAAGCCATTTGCCTGGGCGCGCGCGCGGTTTTGTGTGGGCGTGCTTACGCGTACGGTCTGGCAGCGGCGGGTGAAGCAGGCGTGACGCGTGCGATTGAGATTTTGCGAACTGATGTGGAACGCACTCTCAGGCTGCTCGGTTGCCCGTCCATCACGGCGTTGGACCGTTCGTACGTGAATGTTCCAAAGAGCTGGGAGTGGAGTTGATTCTTGCCGCAAGTTTTCAGTTGAGCACCGGACTCTCTTTTGAAGGGAGCGGGGTATGCCCTGGACTCAGATCTACGATCCATTTGGTCATTGGTGGCTCTCGACGCTGGTCGCGGGACTTCCGATAATCGCGCTTTTTAGCCTGTTGGCCGGCTTCAAGGTGAAGCCACACTGGTGCGCGATTGCCGGGGCACTGACGGCGATGGCAGTCGCGATTCTATTTTTCAAGATGCCTCTGACCCTGGCCGTGATAAGTTTCGGGTACGGTGTCGCCTTCGGCTTGCTTAAAATCGCCTGGATTGTTCTCGCAGCTGTATATCTGTACGACATTTCGGTCGAGACCGGGCAGTTCGAAATCATGAAAGAATCGATCGCGGGAATCACCGCCGACCGACGGTTGCAGGCGCTGTTAGTCGCGTTTTGTTTTGGAGCTTTCATCGAGGGCGCGGCCGGCTTTGGGGCACCAGTTGCCATCGCCGGAGCTTTCATGATCGGCCTCGGGTTCAGGCCGTTTCATGCCGCCGCACTGAATCTGATTGCTAACACCGCGCCGGTAGCCTGGGGTGCCATCGGGACGCCCGTCCACACCCTTGCGGCCGTCACTTCTCTTCCCGAGTCCGATCTCAATGCCATGATTGGCCGCATACTTCCTTTCACCGCCGTCATCGTTCCTTTCTGGCTGGTGCGAACGATGGTGGGCTGGCAGGAAACGTTTGAGGTGTTTCCGGCCATTTTGGTGGTCGGATTCTCGTTCGCGCTCACTCAGTTCTTTTGGTCGAATTACGTGGACAGCAACCTTGTCGACATTATGGGCGGTGTAATTTCGATTATCGCCGTCGTAGTCTTTCTCCGTTTCTGGAAGCCGAAGAAGATCTGGCGCTTCGATTACGACAAGAATGCATCGTCTTTGCCACCGCCCACGGCGGAGATCGCGGACCAGTTTGGCGGGGAGTGGTCGGCGGAGAAGTTTGACGGATATCTCAAGGTGCATCCTTACACCGCTGGCCAGGTCTTGCGAGCTTGGATGCCTTTCGCCATCCTGTCAGTCTTTGTGCTTCTGTGGGGGCTTCCGTCGATTAAACTCGCCATGAATCGAGCAACCACGCCCGCTTTTCGAGTCGTGCTTGTTGACGGCAAACCGCGTCCGGGTCCGCCCGGGTGGGATGTGCCCTACCTGCACGGCGCCATTTATCGCGCTGCGCCGGTCGTGTCCAAGCCGACTGCCGAGCCCGCGCGATACGATTTCAACTGGCTGTCGGCAACTGGGACAGGATGTTTCTTCGCTGCCATCGTTTCAGGGTTGTTGCTGGGGCTGGGCCCAGTTCGGCTCATGAGAGTTTTCTGGCGCACGCTGGTGCGCATGCGGCTGGCTATGATCGCGATCTCATTCATGTTGGGTCTAGGTTACGTGACGCGGTACTCAGGCCTGGATGCTGTGTTGGGTCTCGCATTCACGCGCACCGGGTGGCTCTATCCGTTCTTTGGCACATTCCTGGGCTGGCTCGGGGTTGCCCTCACCGGCAGCGATACGTCCTCGAATGCGCTCTTTGGTAGCCTGCAGCGAATTACATCCCAGCAACTCGGCATCGACCCAGTTCTGATGTGCGCGGCGAATAGCGCCGGCGGAGTCATGGGCAAAATGGTCGATGCCCAATCCATCACGATTGCCACCGCAGCCACCGAGCAAGTGGGGAACGAGGGAATCA
>Ga0210396_10001993_pt1 | contig 21123 bp, 18 predicted proteins | sample IncBWH17OmetaG_FD_155466 | JGI IMG/M metagenome (GOLD analysis project Ga0210396, IMG submission 155466) | Forest soil microbial communities from Barre Woods Harvard Forest LTER site, Petersham, Massachusetts, United States - Inc-BW-H-17-O ... | reverse complement strand
GCATAGGGAACGTTCGGCTTGCTGAAATCAGCCGCGAAGGCAGCGCCGGTGTGCTGTAGATCGGCTCCGGCGCAGAACGCCTTGTCGCCGGTGCCGGTGAGGACGATCACCCGCACATCATGATCGTCATGCGCGTCGCGGTAGCCCTGGGCGATGCCGGCGATGACATCCCCATTGAGGGCGTTGCGCTTCTCCGGCCGATTGATGGTGATCCAGAACGCCTGCCCGCGCTTTTCAAGGATTACGCTGTTGTTGTCGGTCATGGCCCTGCTCGCTTGTTTGTCCGACGAACATTAGAGCATGATCCGGAAAAGTGGGAACCGGTTTTCCGAAGAAAGCGCGCCCAAGCGAAGAGATCAGATTGGGAACGATTATAGCAACTGGTGCGGGGACCATCGGTTTCCGGCAGATCGCACACCATGTGCGCCGAGAAGTCCGAAGCTGCGAGGTGCCTGCGCTGGGCTTACTGAAACAGGTGTGTGCTTCCGGCACGAAACTGACCAGTCGGCCCGGTCTGACGATGTCCGTTCATCGGGGTGAAGCGGACTCTCAGCGAATGGCTCACCACTTCCGAGGTTAACTCGAAGCGGACTCAGCGGCGTTGGTTAAGGCGAGCTCGTTTGTCGGGCCAGCGGATGCCACAACAGAGCACGAACGATGAGCGGTATCCCGACAGCCAGAGGCAACAGCCAATAGGTGAAGTGGGGAAGGTCTTTCCAAACGGGCAATTGCTTTCCGTTGTCCACGTAAAAGGCGATCAGAAGCAAAACGTAAGATGTCCCCTTGCCGCGATGTGCAGCCTAGCCCAATTGCGCCAGCGTCGCCGTCTGGCTTGGCGGCCGAAATATGCTGCCGCAAACGACAGCGCGCCAAGAACGAACAAGTGATAGTCCTCTGCCCAACGCACCGCAGCTAGGCCGGTTGCAGTTAGAAAAATCCCGGCCAAACACCAAAAGTAGATCGTACCGTAGCGGGGATGGAGACCCGCCCGTTTCTGGCTCAGCATCGCGATAGCGCCAGTGAGCGAGCAGACGAGCCCTAGCGGGACATGAACGATCACCGCTGCGAGAAAGATTCGATCAGTGGAGGGTATCTCAATTCCCGCTATGTTCGTCACGCCATTGGTCATTCCCGCAGCTCGGCAAATCTCCATAGCACACCGGAAGGATCGATCACCCCGGCGACGAGGGCCCAGTCTTGAGACTCCGGCGGCTCGATCTTGACGCCATAGCGCGCGGGAAGGTCGAGGCTCACGATATGATCCCACCACGCACCTACATCGGACACCGTCACGTGCACCACGAAATTGTCGGCCCATTCGCGAACGTAGTAGTCCTGCAGGATGAAGGAGAACACGCCAAGCCGCATCTCGACCAGCCGATCGGTCAATGGGCGGGGCTGGAAACCCAGCTCGATGTAGAACCGCTTACTGGTTCCAAAATCCTTCGCCGGCACCATCGGACGCATTGCGCTGACAGTGCGCGAGAAAGTTCCTGTGTCAACCGACATGATGCTTCGCTCCTTCGACACCGCAGTTCAAGAACGCCTGACGTCGAGAATGTCCAAGACGGGGCAATCTGGCGCCCGGCTTCCAGAACATTGTGCGATTGTCTTTGCGAGCAGCCTTTCGAGCTTCCTGAGGTCGGCGATCTTGGTGCGGATATCATCAAGATGGTGCACCGCGATCTTGCGCACGTCTGCACATGACGCCTTTCCCGGCCCTCCCAAACCGAGTAGGGCGCGGATGTCTTCCAGACCGAAACCAAGCTCCCGACCGCGTCGAATAAAGGCGAGCACACGGGTCTCGGTCGGTCCATAGACACGACGGCCACCTTCGGTACGAGGGGGCGGTTGCAGCATCTTTATCTTTTCATAATAGCGAATGGTCTCGATGTTGACGCCGGTCAGTCGCGACAATTCGCCAATCGGTATTCCGTCCGATCGGACTGCTCGCGAAGCTGTGATGTGGGGCATGTTCGAAGCTCCTTGCTCCTGTAGTCACTACAGGATGCATCGTGGGTACATGGCGATCAAGGAACAAGATCATCTCAAAATTCACTTGCGGCGGGGCCAAGAGCTTATGGCTGCTGGCGGTATGCTTGGCGCGCTGGCAGCCTCGTCATGCTGCATCCTGCCTCTTCTGTTCTTCTCGCTTGGCGTCAGTGGGGCATGGATTGGCAACTTCACCCAGCTCGCGCCGTATCAGCCCTATTTCGTTGCAGCGACGCTCCTGTGCTTGGCGTGCGGCTATTGGTTGGTTTATCGATCCGGGAGGCGCGCGTGCGCAGAGAGTGAGGTCTGCGCGCGGCATCTGCCAAATCGCATCGTCAAGGCAAGCCTAATCTTTGCAACGATCCTCGTCGCTGCCGCGCTTGGCCTCGACTTCATCGCTCCCTTCTTTCTCACCTCGTGATCGGAGAGCCCTCGTGAACAGGCTTGTTATCCTCGCCGCATTTGCCGCAGTTGTCGTGGCTTCCCCGGCAGCGATGGCGGCGGACAAAACCATCACTCTATCGGTGAAAAACATGGACTGCGCTGCTTGCCCTTCCATCGTCAAGGCCAGCTTGCAAGCGGTTCCCGGCGTTGCCAAGGTTGCGGTGTCCTACATGGAAAGAACGGCAACCATCACCTATGACGATACCAAAGCCGATGTGAGCCAACTAACCTCGGCCACCATCAAGGCAGGTTATCCCTCCGCGCCTAAGAGTTGATCCCATGCTTCGTCAATCGACTATCACCTGTCCCCATTGCGCGGTTGCAAAAACGGAGACCATGCCGACCGATGCCTGTCAGTTCTTCTATGAGTGCGTCGGCTGCGGGACAAAGCTAAAGCCGAAGTCGGGTGATTGTTGCGTGTTCTGCTCCTATGGCTCGGTGCCGTGCCCGCCCATTCAGGCCGAGCGCTCCGGTGTGAGCGGCGGGACATCCTGCTGCGGGTGCGGATAACCGTGAGCACCGGCACTGACGCAGGCATGCGCGACTGGCTGCGTCGTCCGCGTACCAGCCTGCTGGGCTGGTAGGCTCCCTACGCAGCTATGGTTGGCGGTCTGTTTGCTCCCGTTCCTGTCCGAGCTACCATTTGGGTTGTCGCGCTCGTCTGGATGGGAGTTGCCTGTATCCTTAATGCGAGGCGTGTGGTCGCACGCACTGCCGCTACACCGGACCCTACTATCTCGCCATGACTGCGCCGGTGTTTCTGCTTGCGGTCGGCGTTGGCGCTGTCGGATTTTCTGGTTGGCTGATCCTGGGCGTGCTGATTGTTGCCGGGGGCAAGATCATCTGGTTCGCCACAGAACGCGCATGGGGCAAATTCTCGTCGTAGATGGACCCTCAAGTCCGGTTTTGGCACGTTTGAGACATGCCGCCCAACACCCAAAATGTCTGCTGTAGGGGAAGACCGGAAGTCATCGGTACGCGGTCCGAACGACGCAAATGACCCATCTGAGACGTCGGCTCAATGACGGGCATACCGACAGCGGACATAATTCTCTCAGACCACGAGGTCGTTCGGTTAAACCCGTGGAAGAAAAGCGGACCTGCGCAGTGGCATCGGTGTGTTGGTGGGTTGCGCCGCCGCATCAATGCGTTACCACGATGAAATCCGTATCGTTTCCCGTCTCATGGCTGAACCCGTGGTCGGAAATAATCAATGAAGAGGCCGGCGTCAGTAGTTCAGAGATTCTCTCAACCATATCCTGCGGTATTTCGATGCGGTCGAGGGCAGCGTTGGCTTTATCGGGCAACGGGGCGGCTTGTTTCGCTTCGCGATGTTTCGTGACACCCTCGAACATGCGAGGAAATTCCTCCGGAATCGACACGACGGACCAGCGCATAGCGTCGTTCTGGAATTCCATCGCGGTAAACACGTGCGTTCCCAGCGGCTCCTCCGGATTTTGGATCTTGACCGGGACATCGAACAATGGCGTGAAGCCCTGACGCACGAAGAGCTTGCTCAGTTTACGACTCACGAAGACGGAGATCGGCACCATCTTTTTAGCTGCGCCTCCGGCGGGGGAGCCTGGAACCTGGAGACTAGTGGCTTCTGGAGTCTCCGCGTTGGACACTGGTGATCCACTAATGCTCTTATCCGCGACTGCGGCAGCCTGAAATTCCGGCGAACCGGACAGGGCTTTCGGCTTAAAAAGGTGCGGATTGGTTATATCGACCGGCTGGACATCGTCGTGCACTATGATCACGCGCGTGCCGCGCTTCGTGAGATGCCAGAGCCGAATGGCAAAGTCATTCTTCAAACGGATGCAGCCGTGTGACGCCGGATGCCCAGGCACGACACCGGCATGCAATGCTATCCCTGACCAGGTGATGCGCTGCATGTAGGGCATGGGGGCAGCGCTATAAATATTCGAACGGTGCCATCGCTGTTTGCTGATCACGCTGAACACGCCGAGGGGCGTAGGATGCCCCTGGGTTCCCGTGGATACCGAAGAGCGTGCGATCAGGGCCCCGTTGTCAAAAAGCGAGAGCCGTTGGTCTGCGATCGAGATGATGATCTCAAGCGGGCCCTTCGGAGCTTCCTCGGGCCGAGCGTTCTTCGCCGATTCAGAGTTTGTCTGCCGGTGGTGGTGCTGGTGTTTGGACGGAGCGTGCTGGCCTGGCCAGTAATGGGGCCAAAACAGAAACTGCGCGTGTGCGACCCCTGTGGAGAGCATGAAAATGGCGAATGCCGCCATCGTTGCCGCGCGGATGGATCCGATGTTGATGCGTCTGGACAGAGGTGCAGACGTGGTGCCCTCACGGCACTGTTTAGGCGTTTCCCCCGCGCGCCGCATCGCTGGTAATTCCTGTGCGGACATCGCTCCATTCCATAGGCGCGATTCCGTGGTTTCGAGACAATGCCGGCGAAGCCGGCGCCTAATGCGTCATTCCGATAGCACGCCACCGCATTTCGAAAGTGTCCGAGTCATTCGATGCCCACGCTTGTGAATCTGATGGATTGCCGGGCTTCTCCGGCAGAACGCTCGTAAATTCTCCGTCGGAATTTATTTGTGCTGAGGCCTGCGCAGGCCACTCCAGCAATGATCTCGAAAGCATGGGCTTGCCTTCGTACCAGCACTTTCGTTGGTCAATCAGACGCCAGGACCAATGCCCGTGCGGATCTGATGGCATCGCGGCGCTGCATTTTTGCTTCGCCTGCGCAGTTGGTATCCCGATTGATGAGAGCGCAGCAATGCACGCGGCGAAAGCGATTAATGGAATCTGCCTCCTCATTCAGTACCTCATGCGGTGAAGTTGCATGCGAGGTCCAACCAAACGCGGCGTTGCTGAGCGTAGCCTCTCCTTCAAATCTGGTCGTAATGGGTCGAAAATTGGACCGTATTTGCTTGCCGGCAGCGCGTTGCATACCGGCAACACTTTTTTAAAAAATTGATGACGTGCTGTTTGCGTCATTGCGTGTCCACATTGATCCGGAAACTCAGCCCCGTCGCGTACTTGGCTGTGCAACTGGCTCAGATGGAGCCTTTGGAGGCGACATGAACCCGCGGCGATCTGTGAAAGTGGCGGCAGGGTTGTGCGGAACGATCGTTCTGGCAGGTTGGGCCGTCGCCTGGCTTGCGGGTTTCGGTGCGGCCGGCATCGAGAACGCCGGCGCAGTGCCAAAAGAGGAAAGCCGCGCACCATCTCTCACCGCCAACGTCGAGTTCGCAGACGCATCGCAGACAACCGCAATGGGCAACGCCCCTGCCGCCAACGCCGCCATCGCCAACGCCGATGTAGCGACGGCCGCCGAATCGGTGACGGAAACGGCCACCGACACGACGCCGGCCTCCGATGAGCCGAAATCGATCGTTGAGGCAACGTTGCCCGATTCGTCGCAAATGCCGCCACCCGAATCTCCGCCGGTGGAGGTGGCGACAGCGAATCCGGCTGATCTGGTGCCAAACGACGCCAAGGAGGCTGTGAGCCCCATTGAAATGCCCGACGAGTGCCTGGTAGCGGACATCTGCATCGACCAATACCTGTGGGCGCTCTACCAACGGACGCCCAAAGCGGACACCATCAGGGTGCATGAGCGGAGGAAAGTGACAGTCAAGAGGAAGGGCAAAACGCGGACTGTCACCAAAAGCTTTACCAAGCTGGTCGATGAGGACTTCACGTGGAAGGATCCGAAGGCGGCGGAAAAAGCCGGCATGCCGATGATGGACTACGTGATCGGAGGCATGGATCGGAGCTTCAGACTGAAGCTCTTTCATACGCTTCGCGCGGCGGAGGAAGCCGGGCTGTCGCCTGGCATAACCAGCGCGTTCCGCGATGACTACCGTCAATCGATCGCAAGCGGCCTGAAGGCGGCGTCCGACAGGTCATACCATGGCGGGAGCTTCCGCGGCGGCTATGGCCACGGGCTTGCGGCCGATGTCGTGAGCGTCAAAGGCGAGACAGAGGCGCAGCGATCGATTTCCACCGACGCCTTATGGAAATGGATCGATGCACACGGGAAGGAGTTTGGAATCGGGCGACCGTATCTCGATAGAGATCCGCCGCATCTGGCACCGATCGACGGCAAGGAATATGCCGCTCACCACCGCGAGCCAAAAGCTCACTACGCCAAATCGGAAACGAAGAAGCACAAGCGGCTGGCTGTGCGAGACGATCACAGTGGTCCGAAGACGTCCAAGAAACACAAGATAGCTGCGCTCCAACGCGGTTAAGCGATTCCGGACAACTGAGGTCTGCCCTGCTGCTGCGAGCGGCTCCTCCACCGGCACGTAAGTGCCACGGACGCGGGCGCGGTTAAGGCTCCCGCGATTCAGAGGAGCTACCCATACCGAGGGTCACGACAATCGGTTTGGCCAAGTCGGTATTCCCGGTCCACGGAGTTGATGCCGTTGGCCACGTCATTGGCCGCCAATTGAAGCGGCGCTACGTCCTGGCGTTCTTTGAGAAGCTATTTCTGTAAGTAGAATGCGCAACAATCCCATCATCGTGCAAAAATACGGCGGCGCCTGTCTTGAAACACCGGCAAAGATCCGCGCGGTCGCGAGCGGTCTCGCCGGTTTGCATAGCCGTGGTCATCGCGTCGTGGCGATCGTTTCAGCGATGGGTAAGACCACCGACCAACTGGTGGAGATGGCCTATCAAGTGAGCCCGCATCCCAATCGCCGTGAACTCGATATGTTGTTAACCACCGGTGAGCGCATCAGCATGTCGTTAATGAGCATGGCGCTGTCTGATCTCGGCGTGCCGGCGATTAGTTTTACCGGCAGTCAAGCCGGAGTGATGACCGACGAATCCCATTCCTCCGCGCGCATTTTAGATGTCCGACCCATTCGCGTGCACGAAGAACTCGATCGCGGACGCATCGTGGTTTTAGCGGGCTTTCAGGGCGTGAATCCGGTGACAAAAGAAATCACCACGCTGGGCCGGGGCGGCAGCGACACCACTGCGGTCGCGATGGCTGCTGCGCTGAAAGCAGAGTGCTGTGAAATTATCAAAGAGGTCGACGGAGTTTGCTCGGCCGATCCGCGCATCGTGGCGAATTCAAAAACCTTGCCTCAGCTGGATTTTGCATCGTTATCCGAAATGTGTTTTTGGGGCGCCAAGGTTTTGCATTTTCGCAGCGTGGAGCTGGCACAAAACCAAAATGTGCCTTTGGTGTTAAAAAAATGGGGCGGCGCTGAACACAGCACGCAAGTGATGAAGGAGATTATCGGAATGGAAAGCGGAAAAGTTTTGGCCGTCAACTCGATGGCTCGCATTGAGCATGTGGAGATCGATTCGGCGGATCTCAATCAAGGTTTTGAGAAATTCGCGCAGCATCTCAAACAAAACGGCTTGTCTTGGCCGCAACTCCTCGCCTCGGCTTTCACCGCCGGAAAAACGCGCATGATGATGACTTGCGATTCGGAGTCGCTCGACACTTTGCTGCGCACGCTGGAAGGGAGCAAAGACTTGCGCAAACAGGGTGAGACTTTAAGTTCGGTGAGCCTCACCTGCTTCGGCGGCGTTTCGTCAGACTTGCCATTTAAGGCGGTTCAAATTCTGCAACATCACCGGATTATCGCCGACAAATATGTTTTATCCCCGCATTCGGTAAATTTATTTGTTCCTGTGGAGAGCCGCGAGACTGCAGTCAAGGCTTTGCATTCGCTGATCTGAAGACTGCCCGATCGTATCACCGGCGCGCCCTCGCGGGAGCAGCGAGAGGCAGAAAAATTTCAATCCAACGCACTACCCGCTCAAGGCGTCGGAATCACGGCCGATGCTTTTTTCACCCAGACCTTGTTGTCATGGAAGGCCGCGCCACCGACCGGCGCCACGGCCTCGGCGCCGGTGAGCATGTTGATGCCGCGGCCGCCGATATGCGCCTTGTTGGGATGTATGGATTCGGCGATCAGCACGCCGCGGCGCACGCCGTCGAACAGTTTTGCGGTCAGCGTGGTCTCGCCGCGCATGTTGCCGAGGGTGACGGCGTCGCCGTCGGCGATTGCAAGCGGCGCGGCATCGTCCGGATGGATCATCACGCTCGGCGCGCCCTCGCGGGCCTGCGACGAGGGTGTCTCGTTAAAGCTGGTGTTGAGGAAACTGCGTGACGGGCTGGTGGCCAGACGGAACGGATGGGCTTCGTCCGCCTCCTCGATCGCGGTCCAGTGATCGGGCAGCGAGGGCATCTGGTCCCACGCCCCCATCATGCCGGCATTGCCGACCGGCACATGCGCCCAGTCGGCCTTGAAGTGAAACTTGCCGTCGGCATGCGCGAAGCCGTCGAGATAATGTGAGGTGCGGAAATCCGGCTGGAGATCGCGCCAGATATCCGCCTCCAGCGCCTCGATGCCGCCATGACCGCTCTTTTTGAGCGTGGCGTCGATCAATGCGCGCGGCGACATCTCGAAGCCGGGATGCACGGCTTTGACGCGCCGGCTGATGCCCCGCAGCACCTCATGGTTGGAGCGGCATTCGCCGGGCGGTTCGATCAGCTTGGCGCCGACCGAGATGTGCTGGTGGCCGCCGCCGTAATAAAGATCATCATGCTCCATGAACATCGTCGCCGGGAGCACGAGATCGGCCATCTGGGCGGTCTCGGTCATGAACTGCTCATGCACCGCCACGAACAGGTCCTGGCGTGCAAAGCCCTGGCGCACGAGCGCCTGCTCCGGCGCCACCGTCATCGGATTGGTGTTCTGAATCAGCATCGCCTTGACGGGCGGTCCGTTCTTGAGCGCGACAGGGTCGCCGGTCAGGATGCGGCCGATCTTGGACTGGTCGAGCTGCCGCGTGCTGCGATCGACGGCGTCATGTGCCTCGATCAGGGATTCGTCGAACTTCCAGATCGCGTAATTGTTGAAAAACGCGCCGCCGCCTTCGTACTGCCAGGCGCCGGTAACGGCGGGAATGCACAGCGCGGCGTGCATCTGCGCCGCACCGTTGCGGCTGCGCGTAAAACCATAGCCGAGGCGGAAGAACGAACGCTTGGTTTGCCCGACCGCGCGGGCAAAGGCCTCGATCTCCTCTACCGGCACGCCCGATATCGAAGAGGCCCATTCCGGCGTGCGGGTCGAAAGATGGGCCTCGAGCTCCGCCGGGCAATCGGTGTAGCGCTCAAGATAATCGCGATCGGCATAGCCTTCGCGGAACAGCACATGCATGACGCCGCAGGCGAACGCGCCGTCGGTCCCCGGCCGTAGGATGATCTTGATGTCGGCCTGCTTCATGGTGTCGTTGTTGTAGACATCGATTGCCGCGATCCTGGCGCCGCGTTCCTTGCGGGCTCGCATCGCATGCGTCATCACATTGACCTGGGTATTCACCGGATTGGTGCCCCAGATCACGACCAGGTCGGAGACGCCCATTTCGCGCGGATCGACGCCGGCGATCCTGCCGGTGCCGGCGGCAAATCCCACCCGCGCGATGGTCGAGCAGATCGTGGAATAGAAGCGCGAATATTTCTTCACATGGGCGAGCCGGTTGATGCCATCGCGCATCACAAGGCCCATGGTGCCGGCATAGTAATACGGCCAGATCGATTCGGCGCCGAACTCGCGCTCGGCCTGGTTGAATCGCCCGGCGATTTCATCCAGCGCATCGTCCCACGAGATCCGCGCAAACTTGCCCGATCCCTTCGGGCCGACACGAAACTGCGGATAGGTCAGCCGGTCCGGATGATGAATGCGCTCGGCATAGCGCGCGACCTTGGCGCAGACCACGCCGGCGGTATAGGTCTGCTTCTTGGAACCGCGCACCCGGCCGATGCTGGCATTATCGATCACCTCGATATCGAGCCCGCACGCCGACGGACAATCGTGCGGACAGGTGGAATGCCGGATATCAACCTTGGCGTGCTGGTTCATGTACTTATGGTTATCACCAAAACCCGGCAGGACCAGCGCAATTATCCGGCATGGCTGTGCACAAATGGCGAGCGAGGCATGCATTATAGCGTTTTCGAGCGAAGTGGGGCCGGTTCGCGTCAAGAAAGCGCGTCAAAACAAAGATTAGATATCAGTTCTGATTCAATCGGAACCGATATCTAACCGCCGAGATAGGCCCCGCCATTGCTGTGGATCGTCTGTCCGTTGATGTAGCGCGCACCCGGGCTGCACAGGAACCGGACCGCCGCGGCGACGTCTTCCGGCCTGCCGCGTTCGCCGGTGATGGTATGATGGACGAGGTGATGCGCGGGCTCCGGGGTGTTCTTCGGGCGCGGCGTGCCGATCAGTCCGGGAACGACGCAGTTGACGTTGATCCCGTCCGTCGCAAGGTCATGGGCCAGCGCGCGGGTGAAGCCGATGATTCCGGCCTTCGCGGTCACCACATGGGCGCGGTCCCTCGCCCCGGTGTGGGCGCTCAAGCCGCCGATGTTGACGATGGTTCCGGCACCGCTTTGGCGCAGGCCGGGAAGGCAGGCCTTCACGCAATGAAACGTGCCGTCGAGGATGACATCCATCACCTCGCGCCATTCGGCGAAGCTGATCTCGTCGAACGGCTTTTCCCGCCGCAGCGCCGCGTTATTGACGAGGATATCGATGCGGCCAAACCCGTTCATCGCGGCGTCCGCCAGCGCCTGCACCGCGGTCGCGTCGGCAATGTCGCCGATATGGACCAGCGCCTTGCCGCCGGCCGCCTCGATCTCGCGTGCGACCGCCTCGGCCTCGGCGCGATTGCTGCGCGCATTGACCACGACGGAGGCGCCGCCATCCGCCAACGCCAGCGCAATCGCCCGTCCGATATTGCGCCCCGCGCCGGTAACGATCGCGACCTTACTGGTGAGTTCCTTGGTGGTCATTGCCCCTCCCTCTCCACGTCATGCCCGGCTTTATGCCGGGCATCCACGTCTTCTCTCTCGCAAAAGCAAGACGTGGATGGCCGGGACATCTAGCACGAAGACGCGCTTCGCGCTTCCGCCGGCCATGACGATGATTAATTCCTCAACGCGCCAAGATCGATGCGGCCACGATATAGCCCCGCCAGCAACCGCAACGCCGCATCGCTTTGCGTCGCACTCCAGCCACCATGCTTCGCATTGAGCGCGAACTTGTCGGTCACGTCCTGCCGCGTCAAAGGCTCCTGCGCGCCGCCGCGCAGATAAGGTTGCCGCTCCTCGACAACGCTGCCGTCTTTCAGCGTTGCCCTGACATGACCGGTATAATTGTTCGGGTAGGGATTATCCGGATCAATCACGAATTTCACCTTGGCGGCAAGCGCAAGCACCTGGGGATGACGGACCGCGCTTTCGGTGAAGGCGCCGAGCCCGACGCCGCCATGGACGAAGCCGGTCGCCAGCAGATACGGCACCGCGAATTTGGCTGAATAGCCGTTGCGCGGGCGCTGCTTGTCGGCGAGCGGCTCCCACAACCGGTGCACGGTTCCTTCTGCGACCTCGCACAGGATCTCGCTGATGTCTTCGGCCGCGATGCCGCGCGCCGCCAGACGTTTAGCGCAATCGATGTAAGGCTGCGCCATCGTTCCGCACGGATAAGGCTTGAACGCCAGCGTATCCGTCACCCACCGCGTGCCGAAATCGCCAATCAGCGCGTCATAATCCCCCTTGGTGGTGTGCGCGAAACCATGAAACAGGCCGTGCACGCCTTCGAACACCGTACGCGGCCCGGCAAAGCCTGCCTTTGCCAGCAGCGCCGCGCGAATACCCGATTGCGCGGCCCAGCCGGCATGCATCCGCTTGGTCCAGGCGCCTTCGGCGAGATATTCGATGATGCCGCCGGCCATGCTGCCGGCAATGCCGAGCGCATCGACGATCTGTTTGGCATTAAGCCCGAGGGCTGCGCCGACGCCGGCCGCCGCCCCCATCGCGCCGAAAATCGCGGTCGGATGAAAGCCGGCCTTGTGGACCGCCTTCGGCACCACGAGGCTCAAGCGGCAGAGCACCTCGGTGCCGACCGCAATGCCCGTCAGCGCCATGCGGCCTTCCGGATTGTGCCGCTCGCAGGCCGCCAGAACCGCCGGCACGATCACCGCGCCCGCATGAACGGGGCCGCCCTCGAAGGTATCGTCGAAATCCTCGCCATGGGCCGCGGTGCCGTTGACGAACGCCGCGCCTGCGGCGGTCAGCATGCGCTGGTGACCGATGACCGTGCAGGGACCGTCATCGTCGCAGCCCGCCATGGCACCGCGCACATAATCCTCGTTGCGCGCGGTGACGCACAGGCCGACGATATCGATCAGCAGGTCCTCGCACTTTCGCGTCGTCGACTCAGGCAGCGCGCCCGGCTTCAGCGCCGCGATTTTGGCAGCCAGCGTTTCAGCGACGGCGGTTTTCGGCAGCTCGGATGTCATGATCGCCCCGATGTCGGAATGGCTCTGATGTCGAAAATTATCTGCACGCGCGGAAGGATCAGACGCGGATGGATCAGACGCGGAAGATCCTTGTATAGCGCGACTTGATGGTGTCGCCCTGTTTTTCCACCGCGACGGCGTCGTCCTTCATGGTCTTGATGTCCTTGAACGGCATGCGCCCGGGCTTCTCCCGGGTTTGCGGATGCACCGAGCGCAAGCCGCCGACATCGATGATGAGCTGCTGGGCCTCCGGGCTGAAACAGAACGACTGAAACAATTTGGCCGCGTTCGGATTCGGCGAGTCCTTGAAGATGCCGTTGGGACCGATGATCAATGGCGAGCCTTCGCTGGCATAGACCGGCTCGACCGGACGTCCGGTCTCCTTCATCTCGATAATATTGTACTCGTTGCCGTCGGCCATGACGGCACGTTCCCCGAGTTCGAGCTTCTTCGGCGGATCGGCCGACGATTGCACCTGCATGACGTTCTGCTTGGCGAGCTGTTCGAACCAGCTCCAGCCGAGATCGCGCTGCATCTGATAGGTCGCGGTCATGATGGTGCCGCTATAGCCGGGATGCCCCTTGACGATCTTGCCCTTCCATTTGGGGTCGAGCAGATCGGCAAAACTCTTCGGCGCTTCTTCCGCTTTCACCAGATTGGTGTTGTAGGCGATGATGCTGAGCCAGACGCGCCAGCTTGCGAACTGGCCGTCGATGTCCTTGTGCTCGGGCGGATAGAACTTCGCGACATCCTCGGGCACATAGGGCGCCAGAATGCCGTCACGCTTCCAGACGATGAAATGCGCCGCGTCGGATGAATTCACCACATCGACGGCATGGATGTGGCTGGAATATTCCTGGCCGATGCGCTGGAACACGCGCTCCGCCCCGGTGCGTTCGACACGCACCGCGATGCCGGAATATTTGGCCTCGAACGCCTTGGCCAGCTTCTCGGCCACCGGCAGGTCGGTCGAGGTATAGTGGATGACCTGACCTTCCTTCTTTGCCGCCGCAATCAGGGCCGGGGTGACCGGTTCCGGCGGTGGCGCGTCCGCCATCACGCGGGTCGAGAATGTCGTGCCCGCGAGCACGCCACCGGCTACCTTGAATACGTCGCGACGCGATAATCCCTGTTTTTTCATTGGCCCGTTCTGCCGGCGTTTCCTGGATCGTTCGGTACACCCGAAATCGTGTTTTATTCCTGCTGCGAGAACCAGAGTCTATTGTCGACAGTCCACTCTTGCTGCGGCACGGCTTGACAGTTAGACGTGAAAGCTGGATTTGGCCAGCCACCGGCCCAACACAAACAAGTCAGGGGCCGGGGAGATCAAGATGACCGGCTTAAAGCTCACCTCTGGATTAACGCCAAAGTGCATTGCGGCGCTGGCGGCAACCCTTCTGACAACGACCCTTCTTGTGGGCCCATTAACCGGTCCTTGCCAGGCGCAGGACTATCCGACGCGGCCGATCCGGATGATCGTTCCCTTCGGTGCCGGAGGCCCGGCCGATGTGGCGGCGCGCCTGATCGGCAACTACCTGCAGGAAAGTTTCGGCCAGCCGATCGTGATCGAAAACCGGGCCGGCGCCGGCGGCGTGATCGGCACGCTGGAGGCCGCCAAAGCGGCCCCCGATGGCTATACGCTGTTGATGATGTCGAACGCCCAGACCGTCAACGAATCGCTGGTGCCGCAGCGCAAATACCAGTTGATGCGCGATCTTGTCGCGGTCGCGCCGATTAATTTTTCCGATCTTGTGATCGTCGTGCCCCCGTCGGTACCGGCCAAGACGCTGCAGGAATTCATCGCACTCGCCAAATCGCAACCGGGCAAGCTGAACTACGCATCATCAGGCCAGGGCACGCCCTATCACATGGCCGGCGAGTTGTTTAAGACCGTGGCCGGCGTCGATCTCGTGCATGTGCCCTACCGCAACAGCGGCGAGGCGCGCAGCGGCATCATTGGCGGACAGGTTCAGATGATGATCGATGCGGTGACGACGATGGCGCCCAATATCGCGCAAGGCCAGGTGCGGGCGCTCGCCATCACCGGCAAGGCGCGCTCCGATGTGCTGCCCGACGTGCCGACGGTCGCCGAGGCCGGCATGCCGGGTTACGACGCCACCATCTGGCTCGGATTGATGGTGCCGGCCGGAACGCCGAAACCGATCATCGACAAGCTTAACATTGCCGTGAACGCCGCGGTCAAGCGGCCGGAAACCGTCAAGCTCTGGGCCGAACAGGGCGCGTTCCCGATGTCGATGACCCCGGAGGAGTTCGACAAATTCCTCCGCAACGATATTGTAAAATGGGCCGCTGTCGTCAAGCAAATCGGCGACAGGGCGCAATGATGACGAGTCTTCACTGATGCCAAATCCAACCTGATGACAAGCATTCACTTCCGCCTCAATGGCGTCGAGACAGACGTCGACGCTGATCCCGATGCATCGCTGCTCTCCATCCTGCGCGGGCAACTCGGCATAACCGGTCCGCATTTCGGCTGCGGCGCCAATGAATGCGGCGCGTGCAACGTCATCATTGATGATCACGCGGTGGCTTCCTGCGACACGCCGCTATGGTCGGTCGCGAACAAGGAAGTCACCACCATCGAAGGGCTCGGAACCGCGCAGGCGCCGCATCCGCTGCAGCGCGCCTTCATCGCCGAGCAGGCATTGCAGTGCGGCTACTGCGTGTCCGGCATCCTGATGAGCGCGGCCGCGCTGCTGAAGCGAAATCCCAATCCGACAAACATGGACGTGCGGACAGCACTCGATCGCAATTTATGTCGTTGCGGTTCCCATAACCGCATGGTGCGGGCGATCTTGCGCGCCGCTGCCGAGATGCAGGCTCCATGATTTCCCCCAAGACTGAGCCTTCCCTCAAGACTGAGCCCTCCACTGTGACCGCGCCCGGCCCCTCGCCTGCCCCGCCGAAACTGCCGCCGAGCCTGGCGGCGAACCCCATGCTGTCGTCATGGATCAAGTTCGCGCCTGAAGGACACGTGATCGTCTCGCCGGGCAAAGTCGAGATCGGGCAAGGCATCGTGACGGCGCTGGCCCAGATCGCGGCCGACGAACTCGATGTCGATCTCGCCCGCGTGCAGATGGTGCGCGCCACGACCGCGGGCAGCCCCAATGAAGGCGTCACCTCAGGCAGTCTTTCGGTGCAGCACTCCGGACGCGCCATCAGATATGCCTGCGCGGAAATCCGGCAGATGTTTCTCGCTGCCGCTTCTGAGCGGCTCGGCGTGGCCCCCGACGTGCTCGCGATCAGCGATGGCACCATCTCCGGACCCGGCAATCTCAGCACCAGCTATTGGGAACTTGCCGGGGACGTCGAACTCGACCGTCACGCGGCGCCGGGCGCGGTGCCGAAATCATCGACACAGCGAACGCTGGCCGGCAATTCCGTGCAGCGGATCGATCTGCCCGACAAGGTGTTCGGACGTCCGCGCTTCATTCACGATACCAAGCTGCCGGACATGCTCCATGGCCGCGTGCTGCGATCGGAGCTTGCGGCCGCCACGCTGACAGCGTTGAAGGAAGATGGCGCGCGCGCCGCGCCGGGTCTCATTGCGATCGTGCGTGACGGGAATTTCGCCGGCGTGGTCAGCGAAACCGAGGCCGGCGCAGAAGCTGCCCTGCTCGCTCTGCGCAAGGGCGCGGCGTGGTCGCCGGGCGAAGCGCTGCCCGATGAAAACCAACTGGCGGATTGGCTGAAAGTCCAGCCGGCCGAATCTACGGTGATCTCCAGCAAGAGCGCGCCGCGGCCCAGCGAAACGAAACAAACGATACGGCGGCAATATTCCCGGCCCTATATCGCCCATGGTTCGATTGCGCCGTCCTGCGCGATGGCGCAATGGACCGGCGACCGGGTGCGGGTCTGGACCCATAGCCAGGGCGTCTATCTGCTGCGCTCAGACCTTTCGATGATCCTCAAACTGCCGCCCGACCACATCACCGTCGAGCATATGGAAGGCGCCGGCTGCTATGGGCACAATGCCGCCGACGATGTCGCGCTCGATGCCATTCTTCTGGCGAAGGCCGCCGGCGGCCGGCCGGTTCGCGTCTTGTGGTCACGGGCCGACGAAATGTCGCACGCGCCGTTCGGGGCCGCAATGCGGATCGAGATCGAGGCCGATCTCGACGCGCAAAACGAGATCGTGGCATGGCGACACAGCGTCTGGAGCAACGGCCATTCCGCGCGGCCGGGACGCGCCGATATGCCTGGCTTGCTCGCAGGAACAGAACTCGCAAAACCGTTTCCGCGCTCCATCTCCACCAATCCGCCGCAGGCCAATGGCGGCGGCGGCGACCGCAATTCGATTCCGCTTTATGATTTTCCGTCGTGGCAGATCGAATCCCATCGCCTGCTGACCATGCCGGTGCGGACCTCCGCGCTGCGCACGCTCGGTGCGCAAGGCAATGTGTTCGCGATCGAATCCTTTCTCGACGAGTTGGCGGCTGAACGCGGCGAGGATCCGGTCGCGTTCCGGCTGCGTCTTCTGACGGATACGCGGGCGCAGGATGTCATTCGCGCCGCCGCGAGACGCGCCAACTGGAAACCGGCGCCACGCGACGGCGTCGGTTATGGCCTCGGCTTTGCGCGTTATAAAAACACCGGCGCCTATTGTGCCGTTATCGCCGAGATCGAGGGCGCCGAGGATATCACCGTCAAGCGCCTGACACTCGCGGTCGATGTCGGGGAAGCCATCAATCCCGACGGCGTCATCAACCAGATCGAAGGCGGCGCGATCCAGGCCACCAGTTGGGTGTTGAAGGAGCGCGTCCGCTTTGACAACACCCGCATCACCAGCAATTCATGGTCTGAGTATCCGATCCTTCGCTTCAGCGAAGTGCCTGATGTCGAGGTCGAGATCATGTCGCGGCCCGAGATCGAGCCGGTCGGCGCCGGCGAAGCCGCGCATGGCCCGGTCGCAGCCGCGATCGCCAACGCCGTCTTCGATGCACTGGGCGTGCGGGTTCGCACCCTGCCGATTACCCGCGACAATTTGATCGCAGCAATGGAATTGACATCATGAGTGCGCTCAACATTCTCAGCGGCGGCGCTGCCCAGGGCCTGGTCAAAAGCCTCGCGCCGGCCTTCAAGGTAAAGACCGGCCTCGATATCGAAGGCGAGTTCGGCGCGGTTGGCGCCATGGCCGGCAAATTGCGCGAGGGCACGCCGACCGACATCGTCATACTGACGGCGGCGCTGATCGCGGATCTGGCCCGCGAGAATCTGGTCAGCAGCGACACGATATCCGACGTCGGCCTGGTTGAGACCGCCATGGCCGTGCGCGCCGGCGATCCCTTGGTGTCGGCGAAGGACGCGGCCAGCCTGCGCGCCGCGTTCCTTGGCGCCGACGCGATCTTTGTGCCCGACACCAAAAAATCCACCGCCGGAATTCATGTCGCAAAGGTGCTGGAGCTGTTGGGCATTGCCGACGAGGTCGCCGCCCGGTTGCAGATCCATCCCAACGGCGCGACCGCGATGCGCCATCTGGCGGCATCAAAAGCCGTGCGGCCGGTCGGCTGCACCCAATCGACCGAAATCATCAGCACCGAAGGCGTGGTGCTGTCGGGATCGCTGCCGCCGGGATGCGAACTTGCGACCGTCTATACGGCGGCCGTCACCAGCAGCGCCGCCCACGCGGCGCAGGCGGAGATATTGATCGATTTGTTGAGCGGTCCGGACCAGCGCGAGCTACGCGAACGCGCAGGCTTTCTGGACGCGAGATAAGTTCGGAAATGTAATTGAGGACTTGGGTGTTTGGTTCTATCCGTTTTACACTGATGTTGCTGACTGCAAACAGGAGCCGTAATGCCGGACTTTCACAAAATGGCGCTGGTTTTGTCGGTGCTTTGGATTGCGGCGGCGACAAACGTGACGCTCGCGACGGCTCAGGAAGCGACGTTTTCAGAGGGGGAGCGATTTGGGCTTGCGGCGTGTTTGCTAAGATGCCCCGACGGCGACGGCGCCTGCAACAATCGATGTATCTCACAATCTCAAACCAAGGGGCGCGTGTGGAGCGATGATGTGCGCGCTTGCATTAGGGGTTGTCGGAAAGAATATCAGCTTTCTAAGGTATCCGCCCAAATGGCGACCGAGGGGATACTTGGTTGTGTAGCGGGCTGCCGTCTTGATCGAATAGTCCGATAGCGGCGACATCGCTGTTCGCTGCTACAAAACCCAGACCTTGGAAGAACGAGCCTACCAGTCGCTGGTCAGCTTCGTCGCTATTGCTGTTTCCCTGCGGGCTTTCGCCACCCGATGTCATAAGCTTGCAGCCAACCACCATGGCTTGATCAAGCTCGCAGCCATTCGGATTCGGCTACATGCTTGTGAGTCTACGCTCTAAGCCATCGATTCTTTCGAGGCGAGTTCGCGGTATCGCTCGCGGCTGTTCAGGAGATGCCCGCGCATCGCGTCCCTGGCCTTTTTCGGCAAATGCGCAGCAATCGCTTGAAATATCGCCTCGTGCTCTTTCTCGATCTGGCCCAGATATTTGCGAAGACTGTCCGGTTTGCCTTCAAAAGAGCGAATGCTTTGCCGGGGAATAATCAGGCGTCCGAGGAATTCGAGAAATTCCACGAAGCGATTGTTCCCTGTCGCCAACGCGATCGATTGATGGAAGGCGAAGTCCTCCTTGATCGCGCGCTCGCCGCTCGAAATAGCGCGGACGAAGACGCGTTGCGCCTCCCTGATGGCTTTTATCTGAACATTGCTGGCGCGCTCGCTGGCAATCGCGGCCGCCTCGGATTCAACGGCCATCCGCAACTCCAGAATATCGAGAACGCTATCCAGCGATCCAAGGCCGTCGGGATCGATCACATAGGGCTGCCGCCCGGTATCGCGATCGACGAACGCGCCGGCGCCTTGCCGCGTGATGACGAGCCCGCGGGCGCGCAGGGCCGAAACCGCCTCGCGCACAACGGTCCGGCTCACGCCCATGCCCCGCATCATTTCCTGTTCCGAGGGAAGTTTCGCGCCGGCGGGCAATTTGCCTGACATGATCTGTTCGGCCAGCCGATCGACAACCTCTGCGCTGAGGCTTCTGGGCGACTCAAGCGGCCGGAGCAATTGGCTGCGCTGATGCCGTGCGGCGTCCGCGGGATATCTTGACGCGTCTTGTCGGGTCATCGTACAAGTTTATCACCTCGTTGGCAGGCCGGCAACGCATGTATCCGACCTTCGCGACCTGGCGGATCGCACCTGCCGCCAGCAATGCTTGACTATGCGCGTTACGGAGAATCTTCTCCCAAAAAAGAGAGTCAGAAAATGACCTCTCATCAATCCCGGGAGGAACGCGATGCAACGTCGCGATTTTATGAAGTTGAGCGTCGGCTTTGGCGCGGCAGGGCTGACCACGAACCTGGCGTCGCTTTCTCCCGCGCAGGCGCAGACAAAAGCGGTTTTCAAAGCATCCGATGTTCAGCCGGCCGGCTATCCGACCGTGGTGGCGACCGAGAATCTGGGCAAGAAACTTGAGGCCGCCACCAATGGGCGGCTCTCGGTCAGGATGTATCCGTCGATGCAGCTCGGCGGCGAGAAGGAGACCATCGAACAGACCCAGATCGGTGCGATCCAGTTGTTGCGCGTCAGCGCGGGAACGCTGGGTCCGATCGTTGACGAGATCAACGTGGTCAACATGCCCTTCCTGTTCAGCAACATGGCGCACGCCGAAAAATTCATGGACGGCCCGCTGGGGCAGGAATTGCTCGACAAGATCACGGCGAACACCAATGCCGGACTGGTCGCTTTGTGCTGGATGAATTCCGGCGCACGCAGCCTTTACAACACCAAGCACCCCATCAAAACCATTGCCGACATCAAGGGCCTCAAGTTCCGCGTCATCGGCAATCCGATCTTCATCGACATGATGAATTCGCTCGGCGGCAACGGCGTCGCGATGGGCTACGACCAGGTATTCAGCGCCTTGCAGACCGGCGTCATCGACGGCGCCGAGAACAATCCGCCAAGCTATGTCTTCAGCAATCACTACACGGCGGCGAAATATTTTTCGCTCACCGAGCATCTCGTCATTCCCGAAGTGCTGGTGTTCTCGAAGCGCGCCTGGAGCGGACTTTCAAGCGACGATCAGGGCCTGATCCGGAAATTTGCCCGCGAGGCGCAAATGGAAGAACGCGTGCTCTGGAACAAATATGAGCAGCAGGCGATGGAGAAGGCCCAGGCCGCCGGCTGCCAGATTGTCGAGATTGCCGACAAGACGCCGTTCCAGAACGCCGTCAAGCCGGTGTGGGACAAATACGGCCCGAAATATCAGGAAATGATCAACCGCATTCGGGCCGTCTAGTCTCACAAACCATTCGCGTGCAACCTGCGTTGCACGCATCCATCATTCGGCTTGGCGGGCGGGGGAAT
>Ga0210396_10001990_pt1 | contig 21154 bp, 20 predicted proteins | sample IncBWH17OmetaG_FD_155466 | JGI IMG/M metagenome (GOLD analysis project Ga0210396, IMG submission 155466) | Forest soil microbial communities from Barre Woods Harvard Forest LTER site, Petersham, Massachusetts, United States - Inc-BW-H-17-O ... | reverse complement strand
TTTGTATTTTGCTTCGCGGATTGGATGAGAATGAAAAATGGAAATTAGAAAATGGAATATCGTGGCGAGAAAAGAGAAGAGGAACATTTAACACAGAGGACACAGAGGTTGGAGCACAGAGGGCACGGAGAAGGAAAACTCGCGAGTGCGGGCTGAGGCGTGGGGTACTGGGACTGGTCCACCTGAAGGTGGACGCTACGGGGAGTTGGGTTTGGAAACATTGCGGAAGATGGGCTTGTGCGGGGGGCGGAGTTTGTTATGATTTGGACGTTCCTCGTGAGCAGACGCCGCAGCGCCTACGCCTGCTTGTGACACTCAGCCTTCCCCAAAAGCTGAGGAGAATTTCGTGCGCTTCCTTACACCTACTGAAAATAAGCGGCTCAATGAGCTGATTGGATTTTTGTGCGTCGTGGCGGCTGTGCTGATTGGCCTGGCGCTGATTTCGTATTCTCCTCGGGATGCGGCGTTCAATGTGAGCGCGAGCGGGGGAGAGGATCACGTCACGCGTAACTGGATGGGGCCGGTGGGGGCGTATTCGTCGGACCTGCTGTTCCAGATATTCGGATTTGCGGCGTTTCTGATACCGGTGGCGGCGGGGATTCTGGGTTACAGGTGGTGCCGTAGCCGGGCGATTGATTCGCAGGCGGCGACGCTGACGGGATATGTGCTGCTGATGTTGTCGCTCCCTTCCCTGCTGTCGCTCGTGAAATTTCCAGAGGTGCGCGGGGCGGTGCCGGCGGGAGGCGTGCTGGGGTCGCTGGTATCGCATGGATTGCAGAGCGGATTTAATTTTTGGGGCGCGTTCCTGGTGGCGGGAGCGTTGCTGGTCGTGTCTTTGTTTATGACGACGAGATTTTCGTTCAGCGGGGCGCACGCGTGGGCGAGCAGTTCCAAGGGACCGATTCGGAAGATTGAAAAGATGGGGATTTTGCAGCGCGTGCAGGCGCGGTGGCAGGATTGGCAGGAAGTGCGGGAGCAGGAGCGGATGCGGCGGGCGGTGGAAGAGCGGCGAATCGTAGGGCGGAAACCGGTGGCTCCGCAGATTGCGGGCAAGGGGCAGTCAGAGAAGGAGCAACCGAAAGGGATCAAGCTGGAAGATTTGAGCGACATCTTTAAGCGTAAGAAGTCCGCGGGGGTGGCTGAGAAAGAGGCCGAGGAAGAAGATGACGTGAACCACAAGGCGCCGATCATGGTGCTGAAGAAGGAAAAGCCCGTCGCTGACGCCCCGGGCAAAAGCGATCCGAAGATTGCCAAGGGGAATACGAATTACAAACTGCCGCCGATTAATTTGCTGCGCGAAGGCGAGGGCAGCCACAAGCTGGACGAGAACGAATTGAAGTTCAGGGCGCGGGCGATTGAAGAGAAGTGCCACGAGTTCGACGTGGAAGGGCGCGTGACGCAGATCAACCCGGGGCCGGTGGTGACTACGTTTGAGTTCAAGCCTGAAGCGGGGATCAAGTACAGCCGGATTATCGGATTGACGGAAGATTTGTGCCTGGCGCTGCAGGCGGAGTCGATTTTGATCGAGCGCATACCGGGAAAATCGACGATTGGCATTGAGGTGCCGAACGATAAGAGGGAGACGATTGCGCTGCGGGAGATTATCGAGGCGCAGGAGTTTTCGAATTCGCCGAGCAAGCTGACGCTGGCGATGGGGCGCGATTTGCACGGGCGGATCCGGGTGACGGACCTGGCGGCGATGCCGCACTTGCTGATTGCGGGTTCGACGGGCACGGGCAAGAGCGTGTTCATCAATTCGCTGATGATGTCGATTCTGTACAAGGCGACGCCGGACGAAGTGAAGATGGTGCTGGTGGACCCGAAGCGGCTGGAATTGAATTTGTACGAGGGGATTCCGCACCTGATCGCGCCGGTGGTGACGGACCCGAAGGTGGCGTCGAACGTATTGCGGAACGCGACGCGGGAGATGGAGAACCGGCTGAAACTGCTGGCACAGCGCGGCGTTAGGAATATCGACCAGTACAACCGGACGTTCCAGAAGCAGCAGCCGCTTTCGCTGTTTGATAACACGGTGGAGAGCGAGCACAAGCCGCTTCCCTATTTGATTATCATCATTGACGAGTTGGCGGATTTGATGATGGTGGATACGAATAACGTGGAGGAATCGATCACGCGGCTGGCGCAGATGGCGCGCGCGGTGGGGATTCACTTGATTTTGGCGACGCAGAGACCTTCGGTGGACGTGATTACCGGGTTGATCAAAGCGAACTTCCCAGCCCGGATTTCTTTCCGTGTGGCTAGCAAAGTGGACTCGCGGACGATTCTGGATTCGAACGGGTCGGAGTCGCTGCTGGGCAAGGGGGACATGCTGTATCTGCCTGCGGGATCAGCGAGGTTGCACCGGATTCACGGGCCGCTGGTGAGCGAAGATGAGATTGTGAGCGTGTGCGATTTCTGGCGGCAACAAGCGCAGGCGAAATATAACGAGGCGCTGCTGGAGGCTCCGAAGGACGAGGATGGGAAGCCCATCACAAATTCGAAGGGCGGCAGTTCCCATAGCGCGGGTGAGGCAGATGCGGGCGGCGAGGATGTGGACGACGATTTGTACCAGGATGCGGTGCGGATTTGCTGCGAGATGGGAAGGGCGTCTACTTCGACATTGCAGCGGAGATTGCGCATCGGGTATGGGCGAGCGGCGCATTTGATTGATTTAATGGAGAAGGACGGGATTGTGGGGCCGCCGGATGGGACGCGCCCGAGAGAGATGCTGAAGGATCGGAGTTGGATGAAGGAGTTTGATGAGGCGCAGGAGTAAGAGACTGAGCGGCCGGTGTGTTTGATTTAAGAGAGGAAAAAGAGAGTCTAACGCAGAGACGCAGAGGGCGCAGAGAAAAAGCAGAAAAGAAAGACCAAGAGGGCGGCGTAAAGCCGCCCCTACTATTTTGACTCGAGGAATTTGCCAAGGAGGGTGGCGGCGTGTTCGCAGAGTTTGCGGTCGTCGGGGCCGAAGGCGGCGAGGAAGTGGGAGTCGATGTCGAGTTCGCCGGCGACTTTGCCGCGGACGAAGACGGGGACGACGATTTCGGATTTTGTTTCGAGGGAACAGGCGAGGTAGCGGGAGTCGGAGTTGACGTCGTCGACGACGATGGTTTTGCCGGTAGCGGCCGCGGCGCCGCAGATGCCCTGGTTGAGGGGGATTCGGGTGTGGGGCGTCATGGTGCCTTTAAAGGGGCCGAGAACGAGGGTGTCGCCGCCTTCCCTTTCGAGCATGTAGAAGCCAACCCAGTTGTACCGGGTGAGGTGTTCGTGGAGAAGCGCGACGATGGATTTCATTAATGCGTCGGCGGATGAAGCGGAGCGGGCGAGCGCGTCGAGTTGGGGAATCAGATCGGGGGATTTCGGATGTGTGATTGTCACGGGAATATTTTAGCTTGCGCGCTGGTTGGGAGCAAAAGTCAAAGGCGCCCGCCCCGCAGCAGCATCCGCGGTCCGCAAAACGGACCTCGGAAGGCGGCCGCTACATGAGTGGTAGCGAATGAGCTGGCTTGGCCACCCTTGCTTTGTCAGGGCAGGCTCTGAACGTGGCCGCTACAAGGCCGGAAAATTTGAGTGAGTTTGACACGACTGAGGGCGGACACTAAACTATTTGAGTTGAGCTGCCGGGGTAGCTCATTGGTAGAGCGCCGCCCTGAAAAGGCGGGCGTAGCCAGTTCGATTCTGGCCCCCGGCACCATTTGTTCGCGCTACATCGTATTCTTCTCCAGATAAATCCAGATTGATTTGAGCACAGCGGCAGCTGTGCATCCTCCATCGCCAAAAAGAACGGGAGCATCGGGTTTCATCGAGCTATGCCTGACGAAGCTGACGGCGGTCGTGGGCGTGCTCGGAATGGCCGTTTTCGTCGAGCCATGCCAGGAGGCAACGGATGCTGCCGCGCGCCAGGGCGATGCTGGAATCGGCGGCGCCGTAGTACATATTGATAGTGTCGCCGTCTGCATCCACCGTATAGCCACAGGGGAACACGACGTCCTGCACGTCGCCGCGGCGCTCGTAGTCCGCTTCAGGGGCGAACATCCAGGAATCTCCACGGACCAAACACTTCTCGGGTTGTTGCAGATCGAAAAGGGCCAAGCCAAGACGATAGATGGAGCTTGAGGGCGTTCGGCGGACGCCGTGGTAGATCATCAGCCAGCCCCTGGGCGTTTCGATCGGCGGCGGAGACATGCCGATTTTGTTAGCGTCCCACCATGCGCCCCGGCGGGCTTCCAACATGAGCTTGTGGCTGCCCCAGTGGCGGAGGTCCGGAGAGTAGGAAATCCAGATGTGGGCTCCGAGGGGCGTCATGGGCCGGTGAATCAGCGCCCAGAATCCGTTGATTCTTCTGGGAAGGAGAGCGGCATCCTTGTCGTCCGGCGACATGATGACGCCGAATCTCTCGAAGGAACGAAAATCTGTTGTGAGGGCGAGGGAAACACCCGGCCCGCCGCGGGAATAGGAGGTGTAGGCGATCGCGTATTGCTTGAGTTCCGGGACGTAGGTGATGCGCGGATCCTCGATGCCCCACAATTCTTCGGGGTGGTGTTCGGGGTCAGGGGCAAGTGTCGGTTCGGGGTCGATCTGCCAACGATCGACACCGTTCGCTGAGCGAGCCGCGCAAAGATGAGAGAGGCCGCGGAGGTCTTCCACGCGGCACAGGAGAAGAGTGGAGCCGTCGGGAAGCCTGGTGGCGCCGGCGTTGAAAACACTATTCATGGGATAAGGCCAATCCTTTGCGGACAGGATTGGATTCGCGGCGTGGCGGACAAACAATGGGTCGTATGGAAGCATCTTTCCTCTCTCAAGAAAAATTCAAACGCAAGAAAACCGGGGGGCGTCCGCAACCGGGGGAGTTGCAAGGGGGCAACTGCGGATGGTCACGCCTTTAGGTCCGTTGTGTCGGCTTCTTCTAACTTGCGCATTTCGAGAAGGGCCATGAGGAACGACAATGTCGATTCGGCGCCCTGGTTTTCGTTGGCGCGGTCAGGATGCAAGCCATCACGGCAGCCGCCGGTGGTGGGGTCGTAGAGGGCAATCTGCAGGTCATTGTCGCCGAGGAACCAGTTGAAGGCTGTCCAGGCTTCTTTCCGCCAGCGTCCTTTTCCGGTTGCGCGATAGGCTTGCAGGTAAGCGGAAACAGTGGCGCAGGCCTCGATGGGTTGCTGGTCGAAGCGGGCTTTTTCCGTTTTCTTCGAGTAGAAGCCGTGCGAGCCGATTGGGACGAAGTGGCCTTTGGTTTCGCACCGCTGCGCGGTGGCGAGCCAATCGAGAGCTTCGAGCCCGGCGGAAACCATGGCATCGTTGCCGTTCCGGGTTCCAGCGCGGATCAACGACTGCGGCAGGCGGGCATTAGAGTAGGAAAGCACGTTTTCAAACCACCTCCAGTCCGCTGTACGGTTGGCGAGATAGGATTCGAGCATACGATTTGCGAGCGCATCGGCTGCGTTCAGGGCGGCGCGATCGCCGGGGAACGATTCGAGGTATTCCAGCAGCCCGAGCAACGTGAATGCGCAGGCGCGGGGACTCTTGAACTCCACGGCAGCAGGAACGGCCATTTCAAACAAACGGCCTGCGGCTCCACGGAGTCCGGTGTCATGGGTTCTTCCGAGGACGGTGCCCAGGCCCCACAATGCGCGACCGTGGCTGTCTTCGGAGCCATGCAGCTCTTGCCATTGGCGTTCGTAGCTAAGGCAGTTTCGAAAGCGTTTCGTGGCCGGATCGAACGCGAGCCACAAAAAAGCCAGGTAGCGCGTGGCGAGGTCGAGAGCGGCTTTCGCGGAGGCGCTTCCAAGTTCTTCGAGGAGGATTGCGACGATGAGGGCGCGGGCGTTGTCGTCGGTTGAGTAGCCCTCGGGGTAGTTGGGTACGTTGAAAACCGCGTGCTCGACGATTCCGGTGTGATCGGTCATGCGGCGCAGGTGATCGAGCTTTATGGCTGGGAGGCGGTCGAGAGACTTTTCGGTGTTCTGCGCGGAAAATGTGGCCCGTGGCTTACGCAATCGCTCGTTGTACACGCGTTCAAAACTCCCCATGTATTGCTGAGCGACGCGGTCCCAAACCATGTCGCGAGCGTAGAGGTAGGCGCGCTTCCGCATGGCGTGGCGCGCGGTGCCGTTGTCCAAGAGCTCGATGGTTTTCGCGGCAATCGCCTTGGGATCGTTGAAGGGGACGAGAACGCCGCGCTCTTCGTCAAGAAGTTCCATCGCATGCAAATAGGGCGTGGAGATAATTGCTTTCCCGGCGCTGAGGGCATACGCGAGAGTGCCGGAAACAACCTGCCCCTTGTGTTTGTAGGGCGTGATGTAGATGTCGGCCGCGCCGATAATTTCCATTAGCTGTTCAGGGCTCTCGAAGCGGTTGCGAAAAATGACGTTGGCCTCGACGTCGAGGTCTTTGGCGAGCTTTTGCAAAGAGGCCCTGTACTTGTCACCTTCCCGGCGCAGGATATGGGGGTGGGTTACACCAGAGATCATGTAGACGACGTTTTTGTGGCGCGCCAGGATTGCCGGCAGGGCCTGGATGACGTTTTCGATGCCTTTGTTGGGCGAGAGCAATCCAAAGGTGAGCAAAACTTCCTTGCCCTCGGTGCCAAAGGCATCTTTGTAGAAATTGGGGTCGGTGAACGCCAGGTCAGGGATGCCATGGGGAATCAGATCGATCTTGGAGGCCGGAACGTGGAACACTTCCTGCAAAATCTCCGAGGATTGACGGCTCATGACGATAAAGCGGTCCGACAACGCGGCGATTTCCAACAGCACCGCGCGCTGATCCGGATTCGGTTCGCGCAGCACGGTGTGGAGAGTGGTGACCACGGGCATTTGCAAACGGCGCAAAAGCTCCAGAATGTGGCCGCCCGCTGGTCCACCAAAAATACCGTACTCGTGCTGCAGGCACACCAGATCAATGCTGCTGAAATTCAGGAAATCCGCAGCCTGACGGTAGGAAGCAAGCTCATCCTGGGCAAGCTCGAATCGGATGCGTGCGGGGTAGGTGTAACCTTCCGGGGTATCGTTGACGGGAAGGGCCAGGAGTTCGGTGGCCTCGTATTGGGCGTGGATCGCGTCACACAAATCAGTGGTGAAAGTGGCGATGCCACACTGGCGTGGCAGGTAGTTGCCGATGATGGCGACCCTGCTGGGCAAAGTTGGCCGCGGGTGCCCCGGCCCGAGGGGAACGGGCGTTTCGTCAAAAACGGGGGCATCAAGGCGGATCACTTGTTCGAGAGTAATTTGATCAGCCAACTTGAAATTGTCAGGGGCGTCGATAGCAGGCGACCTTTCTGATGCAGGAATTATCTTCGGAGTCGGCATTTGATTCCCGTCCTGGAGTTTGATTTGCGCGCTTACCTGACAGCAGGAAGCGCGGGCAACCTGAGCGGATGGGGATTAGTACGCGCCACCCATGCCGCCGCCGTAGCCTGGGCCGGCCGCCGCTGCCTTTTCTTCTCCCTTATAGTCGGCGATCAGGACCTCTGTTGTTAGCATCAAGGAAACGATGGACGCGGCGTTCTGCAGAGCCAGCCGCGTGACTTTAGCTGGATCAATGACGCCGGCCTTGACCAGGTCGGCAAACTCACCGGTATCCGCATTGAAGCCAAAGTTTTCGTCTTTCGATTCGCGCACGCGGCCCACAACCAGGGCACCTTCGTGCCCGGCATTTTGGGCGATTTGGCGCAGGGGTTCTTCCAGAGCGCGTTTTACGATATTTACACCAATGGCTTCATCGTCGTGGAGTTTGAGCTTCTCCAGGGCGGGCACGCAGCGCAGGAGGACAGTACCGCCGCCGGGGACAATGCCCTCCTCAACCGCAGCTCGAGTGGCGTGCATGGCGTCCTCGACGCGCGCTTTTTTTTCTTTCAACTCGGTTTCCGTCGCCGCACCCACCTTGATGATGGCAACACCGCCGACGAGTTTGGCCAGGCGTTCCTGAAGCTTTTCCCTGTCATAGTCCGATGTGGTCTCTTCGATCTGCGCCCGCAGTTGCTTAATGCGCCCTTCGATCTCGCCGGGCTTTCCTGCGCCGGCGATGATCGTGGTGTTGTCCTTGTCGATGGTGACCTTCTTGGCGCTGCCAAGTTCCTCGATTTTCACGTTTTCAAGTTTCAGGCCGAGATCCTCGGTAATAGAGTTTCCGCCGGTGAGAATGGCGATGTCTTCGAGCATGGCCTTACGGCGATCCCCGAAGCCGGGGGCTTTTACGGCCGCGACCTGAATTGTGCCTCGCAGTTTGTTTACCACCAGGGTAGCCAAGGCTTCGCCCTCAAGCTCCTCGGCGATGATCAGGAGAGGTTTACTGATTTTGGCCGCCTGTTCGAGCAGCGGCAGCAGGTCCTTCATCGAACTGAGCTTCTTTTCGTGAATCAGAATGCGGACATCTTCCAGGACGCACTCCATGCGCTCGGGATCGGTGACGAAATACGGCGAAAGGTAGCCGCGGTCGAATTGCATGCCCTCGACAATTTCGAGAGTGGTGTCCATCGTTTTGGATTCCTCGACGGTGATGACGCCGTCCTTGCCGACCTTTTTCATAGCCTCGGCGATGATGTCGCCGACGTGCTTGTCGGTGTTGGCGCTGATTGTGCCAACCTGCGCGATCATGTCACCCTTTACTTCGCGAGACATCCGCTTGATTTCGTCCACGGCGGCTTCCACGGCTTTAGAGATGCCACGCTTCAGCGCCATCGGATTGGCACCCGCCGCAACCGTTCGCACCCCTTCACGGAAGATGGCCTGGGCCAGAACGGTAGCGGTGGTGGTGCCGTCGCCTGCCACGTCGGAAGTTTTGGAGGCAACTTCCTTTACCATCTGTGCACCCATATTTTCGAGGGGATCCTGCAACTCAATCTCCTTGGCTACGGTCACGCCATCCTTAGTGATGATGGGCGCGCCAAACTTCTTCTCGATGACAGCGTTGCGGCCCTTGGGACCGAGCGTAATCTTCACCGCATCGGCAAGAATGTTGACACCCCGCAGGATAGCCTGACGGGAATTTTCACCAGTTACAATTTGTTTTGCCATGAGACTTCACCCTCCTGGGTGGTTCAAATTCCTTTTGCGCTCCGGACTTTCGTCCAGGGGTCGTTACTTTTTGCCGGATGCCGCTTTAGCAATTGCGCCGAACGTGACCAGAATTTCCTCCTCACGGAGAATCAGGTACTCCTGGCCGTCGATCTTGATCTCGCTGCCGGTGTACTTGCCGAACAAAATCCGGTCACCCGCCTTCACGTCGAGCGGGACGCGATGGCCCTTTTCCAATTTACCGGCGCCAACGGCGATCACTTCGCCTTCCTGGGGTTTTTCTTTCGCCGTATCGGGGATGATGATCCCGCCTTTCGCGGTTTCTACTTTTTCCAGGCGGCGCACGAGTACGCGGTCATGCAGTGGCGTGATATTGACTGTCATTTTCCTGATCTCCATTCCGTCGCTTCAAATTCGCGGCACCTGATTTTCTTCAGTTACCGGCCCACACTACGGGCGAAACGTTTTCTGGTTCTTCAGCCGCTCGGCTTCGAGGTCGTCCGCTTCCTTTTTCTTGAGGTCGGCGTCCCGCTGGGGTTTTTCCTGCTTCTCCAAGGTCACGGCGTCGGCAATGGCGATTTCCGCCTCAGCGTTGACCTTCTTGGAGAAAATGATCAGGCCGAAATGATTCGTGAACGCAGAACGGACCAACTTGAAAAAATATTGCGAATCTTCCCATGAGGCGACGGCCCTTTCGCTGTTGCTATATCGGTCGGTCAAAGCGGAGTCGGGCGCCGTCTCAAGAACCGTTGCCGGGCCATATTTTTCGGAGATGGATTTCACCATGTCATTCGTGGTGAGACCTTGCGTGGAAGCGGTATCGTAATTCACGGAGATTTTATAGAGTTCGCCGTTGCAGAAGGAGAAAAGCATCTGTTCGACGCTATCGGCGTGGTAAGAAGCTCCGGGAACGGCCGGCGGCCACCATGTCAGCTCCTGGATCAGCGTTGGGCGAGCATGAATCACTTTCACATCGGCCGGCTTTCGGTCTGTCTGCTTGAGCATGGCAGCCATGCTGGATCCCAGTGAAAATCCGCGGTACTTCGAAAAATCCTGCGCGCGGAGGATGGGGGAAGCAAGTAGAAAGAGGCCGAGACAAAGGATGGAATTGCGTAAAGTTTTCATTTTCAGCTCTCCCACGATTACCTAAGAACTTGAAACCAATGCTCCGACTCTGTCTCCAAGTACCGCCGGGTCCGGAGAAACAGGTTTATTGCGGGTGAGATCGTCCGTGCGAACCAGGGCCAGCCCCTGCTGAATGTGGCGGAAATTGGAGGTGACGATCACGAAAGGGACGCCGAGAAACCATCTGGAGCGTGTTCCGGTGAGCTCCAGCGAATTGAAATTCCGCGCGTCTGGTTTCGCCAGGATGCTCCGAACTGCCCTGCGCAGTGCCGAAGGTCCCTCGCGCCCAAGAACGATGGCCCTCACCTCGCCGGCCAGGTAGAAGAAGTTCCACTTCGCTTCTTCGAGTTTTCGGCCGAGCCGGTAGCCATCGCAATTTTTGACCGCTCTCCAGCCGGGGAGAAATGTTTCCGTTTCGATGATCAAACCACCCGGCAAGAGTGTGTTCTCGCGGATAAAAAGAGTTCCCGCAGGTTCATTTGCTGGCATTTTGTCCTTTCCGAACGGCAAATCAGGTGGACCCCAACACAAGGAGGCAGGACCCGCTGACCCCAGTTAAGCCTGCTCGACTTGTAAGGGAAGCACGTTCTCCGGAGTTGCAGCTCGTCAAGAGGCTGGAACGACACACACTGAAGCAAGCGGCTTCACTGCTAATGCCGATTTCCTGCAGTTCCCGACGCTCCATCGTACAAGCTGTCCAGGCGAAGCGCTGTCCACAATTGCACAGTTTAGGTCCGATCCTCGATGGCCTGGTTCAGGCCATCGATGATCGTCGCTTACCAACTGCGGGCCGCAGAGCGGGGGTTGCGGTTATGGCTTGCGCTTCTTGGGTGGTTGTTTGGTTTCGCCGCTCTTGGGGCTGATGAGGGCCAGGAAATCCTTGGCGTTGAACGGGTAACGGCGAATGGACTGTTGTCCGGTGGTGCTGAGAGTGATGTCGACGCGGCGGTTGTTGGCGAGGACGAGGACTTTGAAATTTTTCATCAGCTGCTGGCGTTCTTCGGGAGTCAGGTCGGGATTGTCGGCCATCTGTTCCTTGACCTGGTCGGGAGTGAGCTGTTGTTCTTCGCCAAAAGACTTGGTGTCAATGTGGTCTGCCGGGACGCCGTGTTCGACGAGGTAGTCCTTGGCACGTGCGACACGGCGGTCGGTAAGACCCTTGTTGTATTCAGCGCCACCACGGGGGTCGGCATGGCCACTGAGGATCAAGTGAGCGTCGGGTCTATATTTCAGATAGCTGGTGAAGTCCGCAGCCAGCGCTTCCAGGATCGCCGCCTGACTGTCGAGCAGACCACGTTCCGGATGCTCGATGGTGGGCCGTGCGGTGGCAAAATAAATCGTATGGAGCGCCAGCCGGGATTCCAACTGCTTGATCTCCGGCGCGGGAGCAGGAGGAGGCGGAGCTTGCACGAGCACACCGGTGGTATTGGAGGATGTCAGCGCCGGAACGCGATCATCGGCAACGTTGCAGGTGACGGTGATGGTGCCGGGCTGCGCACTGCCGGTATTCAGCGTGGCGCTGCTGCCGGTGCCGGAGATATCGCCAGCGCTTGCCGAGTAGCTGTAAATGAGCCTGCGCCCATCGGGGCTGCTGGCGTTGGAGGTGATGGTGGAAGTGCCGCCAGTGAGGACCGTTGCGGGATCGGCGGAGCAGGAAATGACCGGTGGATGCGGCTGCTTGACGACGAAACTGGCGCTGCAGGAGGCGACGCCATGCTTGCTGCCGTCACTCAAGTTGGAGGTGACGACGTAGGAGCCGGGCTGCAAGCCGGTGGTGTCAATCTGCGCGGAGGCATCCGTGCCCGGAATCTTGAGATTGGTGGAGTTCCAGGTATAGGTGACGGTGCGCTTGGAATTGAAATTGGAGCCGCGGGAAGTTGCGGTCACGGACTCGCCGGCAAAGACTTCGGTCGGCTGGACGGAGCAAGCGGCGGTGGGGGGAAGTGGCGGCTCGCCACCGCCCAAATTGAGGACAAGACCAGTCTCCACGCGCACACCACGGAGGTCCGTGCTCGACACAGTGCGAGGACCAAAGTTGTAATTCGAAGCTACATAATCGGCCCGGATAAGGCGCAGAGCGATGTGGCGGGACACGTTGACATCCAGGCCGCCGCCAACCATAAGCCCGAGCTTGTCGATATCGTGGAAGGCATCAGGTGTAAGGCGATGGTCGCCCACGAGCACTTCAAAAAATGGGGTCAAATGTTTGGTGCGATAGGTAAACTTGGGGCCGAAGGAGATGTTGGCGAATGCGGCGTCGTCAATCCTTCTGCCTAAAGTCTTTTCCCCGCTGCCCCAATTGGTGCTGGCATCCAGGGTCAATCCAAACCAACGATTGAAAATATAAGTGGCGCTGGCGCCGGCACCGCGGGGGTTCGATTCGAGCCGGCTGCTCACGGGGAGCAACGCGCCGGGAAACTGGCCATGCACATCTGCGCCGGGATTCCAGTAGGAGTATCCACCGAAAAGCTCCAACTTGGGGACAGGCTGGTCCTGAGCCACGGCGAGAGTGACAGACAGGAACAGGACGGCAAGCACTGCCGTGAGCATGGTTACGAGCCGAACAGGATGGCGCTTTGATTGAGATGACATACAGATGTTCCTCCGAACTTTAGCAACGTGAAAAGCTTTTCCGGCCAGAGCCGGTGGGCCGGTCGCAAGACGGGCCCACCGCCAAAGACATTACGGGCATGCAGGGACAACAACGGTGTTGGTGTCCAAAGTGACGGCGCCTGTCGACGCCAGCGCTCTGCCATTCAGTGTTGCACCGGTGGTAAGCGTGACGGAGGCTAGCGCCACGACGGTTCCGTTCAAGGTAGAGGTGGTTCCCAGAGTCGCAGAACTGCCCACCTGCCAGAAGATGTTATGGGCCTGTGCGCCGCCAGCAAGAACAACGTTGCTATTGCCTGCGGTGATGAAGGTCGAAGCGATTTGGAAGATCCAGACAGCATTAGGATCGCCGCCGCCATCGAGGGTTACAGTCCCGGTTATCGCCAACGAGGTATTGGACTTGTAAATCCCCGGAGCGAGAGTTTGTCCGCCTATATCTGGAGCAGCGCCGGTCAAAATGGTGGGAGCAGGCGTTGTGCGTCCCGCCAGGTCGTTGTAGGTGACAGTGACGGCGGCTTCGGCGGCCATCGCGGAGGTGGCCGACGGCGGCGGAGGATCGTTCAAGTGTATCGTCCCGCTTACAAGCCCCGGCCCCGCTGTGTTGGTGCCAGTTCCGACGAAGGTGTTCGCTGGCGCGATCGCAAAGCCAACCGTCGCACTCCCTGGACTCACCCCCGCATCTGCCGTCGCCGGCGGAACGCCTGCAACGTGGGTGAGGCCCGTATTTGTGACGGTGGTGTGGCCCAGAATTCCGTAGGTGCAGGCCGCGCCCAAGGCTACGGCTGCGACGGGCGGCGGACATGGATTGAAGGGAGAGGTCGTAAACGTCCACGTGAAATTAGTCGCCAGCGAATTGCCGAATGCGTCGTGAACCCCGGTGGTAATTGTGGCGGTAAAAGTGGTCTTCACCGCGAGACTGTTCAGAGGTGTAAAGGTGGCAACCATGGATGTTGAATCAAGGGAAACTGTGCCAGCCACGCTCGCCCCGGTTGAGTCGGCCACGGTAAACGTAGCGGTGGTGATGGTCAGAGGGTTCATAGGCTTGCTGAAAGTTGCGGTGATGATCGTCGCGTTGGGGCAAGCTACCGTGGTACCGGTGGGTGGAGTGACCGCACTCACCACGGGCGGGGTTAGGGGATCATTGGGGTTCCCTGTCCCGGAGTGTTTGTCCGGGTCGCTGCAGCCAGCCATGACGACGGCCAATAGGAACGCCGAAATCCAAATCTTGCAGACCTTTAATTTGCGCATGTGCTTCTCCTCATCACCCACTCACAATCCGTGCGATCTGGCTCGAAATTGAGCCGAACAATTCGAGACTCCAACTTTGCTGGGTAGTTGGATGGCGAACCTAGTCCATTCCTAGGCACTTTATATACCAGCTAGGCCATCCGGGAATCTGTCTAATATTGGACATCCTGGACCAACAGCTCACAGGCCAGGGCGCTGTTCAGATTTGCACAGTTTCGCCACGGCGTTCCTGATAGGCTGAGTATGGGCGGAGGGTGCCTAGATCGAGACGCTAATCCAGCCTAAATATGAAACCAAAGAAAGCCATGCGTAACGGAAAAGCCGGGTTGTTTAATGCTCAAGACTTTCTCGACACTGCCGGGGTGGCGAGAAAAGTAATGGACTACCACAGAGGCGAATCCATTTACTCGCAAGGGCAAGCCGCTACCACCGTTATGTACATTCAGAAGGGCGGAGTGAAATTGTCGGTGGTGAATGGCTCCGGCAAGGAAGCGGTGGTCGCGATGTTTGGACCCACGGACTTTTTCGGCGAGGGATGCATGGCAGGGCAGACGATCCGGATGGGGACAACAACCGCCGTAACGCCAACGACGCTGCTTGTGATTCAAAAGGAAGAGTTGTTGCGCGTGCTTCACGCGGAGCACGATTTTTCCGACCGATTCATCACCTACATGCTGGGGCACAACATCCGCGTCGAAGAAGATCTGATCGATCAACTGTTTAACTCGAGTGAAAAGCGGCTGGCGCGCGCGTTGCTGCTGTTGGCCCGCTACGGGGAGCAAGATCAGCCGGAACGTGTGTTGGCGAAAGTGTCGCAGGAGACCTTGGCAAGCATGGTGGGCACGACGCGTTCCCGGATCAATTTCTTCATGAACAAGTTCCGGAAGCTCGGGTTTATCGAATACAACGGCACGATCAAGGTCAACAAGTCGTTGCTCACCGTCGTCCTGCACGAGTAATGCCGTTCCCCAAAAAATAAAAAACCTGCCGGGATCTGAACTTCCCGGCAGGCTGATGTTGTTTGACCGCTTTAATTCGAAGCGGCGTGTTCGGATTCGTTGTGCGGCGCGCTCTTTTGCAGAACGGACACGAGGTGACGCCCGGTCTCGGGAACACCAACGTGCTCGCCTCTGACGATTTCCTTTGCCCTCATGGCGTGGCCATAGACCTGTTCGTTTGCGTCATCGTCCGGACGAAGAGTAGTGCCTTCGAGGGAGACTCCGGCAAACAGGCCACGGGAACGCGAGTAGCTGAGAATTTCGGCGCGCATCCAGGCATCGGTATCCGCGGAAGCGTCGCGACCCTTGGGGCCGGCGGCGATGGACGCGTCTGCGCCCAGTTTCACCTTGCTGCTCAGGATGGACTCCATGCCTCTGTCATTCATGACGAGGAGGATTAAGTCGGTGGCTTCTCCGCCGATCTGGAAGCCGATACTGCCGCCTTCCAGGGCGTACATAGCGGGGGCTCCCCAAGGTCCGCGGAATTTATCGCCGGTGCGGCAAACCATGGCGCCGCGACCGTATTGGGCGCCGACGACAAACGCCGCCTTCATCAGGTTGGGAAACACGATGACGCACTCGGCCTTCTCCAACAGTTCATGAGGGATGTTGTCGGGGACGTTCAGCACTTCCTGCATGACAACGCCGCTCTCTTCGAGGCGTTTTTGTTCCTTGTTCAAATCGGATGCGAAGACGGAAACTGCCGCGATGGTGATACACGCTGCTCCAATTAATATTCGTTTCATCTCTGACCTCCAGGGTCAAAACTTCCTTGTTCGATCGATTTAATTCCTTGGGACTTGCGCTGGATGGGCGTTCAACGCGGATTGTTTCACGAGAGGGAGATGGGTAACCCGACTCTCAGGCGGGATATTTTCATAACTTCAGGCTAGGAGTTCTTTCTGGAGCCGGCAACCACGAGCAGGATTCCCCCAACCAGGGCGAGTCCACCGAGGAGTGGCGGGACGGAGACGTGCTCCTGCCTTTCTGCAGTGGCGTGAATCGGGCCAACGTCAATCACTTTTTCTTGACGGGTGTAATTGAAGCCCTGATAAGCCAACGCCAGACCGCCAAGAACAACCAAAAGGATTCCAATCATCATTGCCGGTTTCATAGTCTCCGCTTTCCGATTAAATGGCGCCTCTTCGGCCCGAGACGAGATTGATCACCAGGATCACCAGGGCCGCGAGCAAAAGGAGATGGATGAGTCCTCCCGCAGTATAGGAAGTGACCACTCCCAACAGCCAGAGAATGCACAGCACGACGAGAATTGTCCAGAGCATGATTTATTCCAGTCTCACAAGCGGCCCGTGATTCGAGCACTTGTGCCACACCAGATATTGGTGTTCGATATCCCAAGATTGCATCATTATATTAGCCATCCAAGCGCGGGACGTCTGTTCACTTGGGAACACGAGCAACTGTTCCTTGGAGGTCCTGATCGGCGCCTGAAGTCTGTCCGGGAATCGCTCTTGCTACTTCCGTGGCGCGCACAACAAATCTGCCGGGGGCGCGGCCAACAAAGGTAAATGGAAAACACGTAATCAAAGTCAGGTCGCGGCCCGAGGAGGGTTGCAATACTTTGGTGTCCCTGGGCCCGATGATTTCAATCGACGCCACTCGATACTTAAAGGCCCCCCGCCGTTTTGAAGCGAATCTCGTCGCCTGCCCGAATATTGCGCAGCGGACGGAAAAAAGTGTCGCGATGGCCTGCCAAGGCGACGTTGCCCCATTCGCCAGGCATAGCCGAATTTGAAAGATGACCTACGGCCCGCTGCAAGTTTCTGGCGGACTCCCCCTGGATGACCATGGCGTCGAGCCCCAAACGGGGCACCTGAATTTCGCCGATCACGTCGCCATCCCGCGGCACGCGGAGAATTTGAGGAACGATCGCTTGGGCGAATTTTCCCTTCTCTACTGCGTGAAATGCTTTCGAATCCGCGGAGACATAGCCAACGTATCCCAGAGCGGTAACGCCGAGGGCGAGAAAAAAGTAGCAGGCAGTCCGCAGGACCTTGAAGTAGGCCGTGGAGAGATCTCGCTTATTGCGGGGAAGCAGGCTCATTTCGCCGCCGCTTCCGGAGGCGCCGGGATGGAATTTACCGCGTGGGGCGAATAGCCCTGGGGCGTGCGCACATGCAAATTGCCCTGGCCCGGGGCGGGGACTTTCACTTCAATTTTCCGGTAAGTGTGCGTCACACTTCCGGGGATCAGCACAAGATTCACGGACACAAGAATTGATGGCGGGGCTTGCCGTTTCTCTGGCGAGACCTGAGTTGCAAGCGAGCGGGTGAAAACCAGAATAAGGAGTAACAAAAACAAAATGGCGAGAAAGTAGCGCAGCTTGCGCCGATCGGACCTTGAGGAACTAAGAGTGGACATTACGAGACTGCTTTCTCGCGGCTCGGGATGTGACTTGCCGGTCACATCCGCGGCGCAGGAATTGCTGAGTTTGATTAGGCAGCGAACCTCAGGATCAGTTTCAGGCCGAGGGCGAGGCCGATGGACAGGGCACCAAGTAGCGCGATCAACGGCATATTGCTTGCTGTTTGCGGGAGATCGTCGGCGTCCTTGTCTGCAGCGACCGGTGCGGGAGCTACTGTGGCCGCGGGAGTTGGGGTCTGGGCAACCTGCTCAGTCGTTGTTTCTGCAATCGGGGTAGAGGACTGGATAGCCGGCTCTGTACTTGTTGTTGCAGCTCGGGTAGACGTCTGGGCAACCGGCTCGGTAGTTGTTACTGCGACAGGCGTCGCGGTCTGGACAACCGGCTCTGTAGTTGGTTCGGCGGCGGGGGGCGCGGGCTGGATTGCCGTGGCGATGTCTACAACTTTCTGGTCTGGTGTGACAGCAACAATCGCAACCGTCTTAAGCGAGCCGTCATCGAGTGTGTCAGCCGCGACCGACGGGACGATTGTATTCATGGTCTGCGCCAACTGAAGAGCGCGAGCCTTCGGGTAGACGAATTCCTGTCCGAAGCCATCGCCGGGATTAAACCAGGCGCGAAGAGCATCCGGAGAGTCGCCCGTAGGTCCGGTGAACTTTAGGACCGTCTGGCCGGCAGGTTGCAACCGGTAGTCATTGATTGCCAGGACGGTGGTGATGACTTGTGAGCCGTCCGCGTTGAAGATCTGGACGATATGACGGTCGGCGGGAGAATCCAAGAGTTGAAAGGTATACGTGCCGGCAGGCAGAATTTTTCCGGGAACCTCCATTGCCTGGCTGAAGGTTACGATTGTTTTTTTATTTGATTCATCCGCGCGGGCACTGGGCAGAACGGCTGCACCCAGCACGGTGGCTGCGAGTAAACAGAATGCTGCTTTTACAATTTTTATTCGAATTTTCTCCTTAAACTTGCGACGCTTTCTCGGGGAACGGGGTGTGTAGGGCAATGCCGAGACGATCCGGTGAGGGTTGCTGGGGCCTGCGTGAAAGTCTGTTTGTTTTTTCCTACCGCGCCATTCTAGTTACGGCCGGTGCCGAAGTCTGTCCACAAGCGCACAGAATTGCATTTATGTTCGCGCTTGTGATTTTGCGAAAATCGTTTCGCCTAGCCGTTTACGGATCTGGGGGACGGCGTGGTTGAGGGCCGGGTCACTTTGCCGGACTAGCGGCGAGATTCTGCGTTGGGTCAACCAGCTTTAATTGATCGAGAGAAGTCAGGACGCTCTGCCAGCGGGCGGCGTCTTTTTTCATTTCGATCGGAGCGGAGAGGTCGGAATAAAATTCGAGAATATTCTGGCGGAGGCCAGGCGAGGTCAGAGCGAATTTGCGGCCGGAGAGTTGACCCAGCAGCTTCGCGTAGGTCTCATCGGTCAGAGGATACTCTGCTGCGATGGTTTCCTTGCCGGTGTCGAAATCGGTGTTGGCCAGGATCAGAGTACCGCCGCGAACTTGATGGAGATAGATGCGGTATTGATCCACGGTGTTATTGATGCTCTTGAAGTACAAATCCTCGGTCTTCGGCGTCGGATTGTTGAAGGCCATGGCCTTGAAGGGACCGATCTTCGGCATGTATCGCAATACGATTGCCCAGAATCGCGTGCTAAATTTGGGTTTCGTGTAGTCCTTGCCCCACGACTTTTCATAGTCGGAGCGTGACAACCGGTACAGGAATTTCTCTTTGGCAAAGTCCGGGGTCTCTTTCATCATGTCTTTTTCGTGCGTCCGCAGAGCGATCTGGGTCATTTCCGGGATCATGCGGCTGACCGCATAGCGATAGGAACCGACGGCCAGATCCTCATGCGCCAGGACGTCTTTCAATTCCACTCCATAAGTGATGGGGAAGGTCCGCTCCAGCAGCGGCTTGGAGACCTGGAAACCGATGAAATCGTGATACTGCTGCGAAGCGTAGCGATTCTTGGCCACCTGCACCATGTCGAATCCAAATTCTGTCTTCAGATGCGCGGTGTGGTCGTCCGCGTAGCGCACGGAGTTTCCGAACTTTGCCCGCAGCTTGGGATATTGGATGGAGACGGCCTGGTTGACCGCCGGATGGCCGGCGATATCGGAAGCATAGTGTGCCAGCGCGCCCAAGGCGAATGCGTATTCGTCAGCATCCTGGCTCTGCCGCAGCAACTCCTCGACGAAGTCCCCACTTCGGACGTAGTGAACCAGATTGCTGAACTCCACGCTGCCGAACGGATAGTAGCCAAGGTCCTGGATCACCGCGCCGCCATAGGCGTAACTATGCGCTTCGGTTAGCTGTGCTTCCGTCAAGTCTGGAAATCGCTGCAGAAGAAGAGGCCTGAGTTCGCTGGTCCAGACGAGATCGACGATTTCTTCGTGCGTGAGCACGGAGTAGGCGAATGTGCCGCTGGTGCACAGAAGCGCAGCCATCAACATTGCCCCGATGCGCAGGCACCACCGGCCGCAGGCACGGAACAGCGAGCCCGGGGCCGGCTGATATTTAGTTTGATTTCTTGAGTTCGGTGACAAGTTTTTTCGCTTCTTTCATTCTTTCTTTGTAGAACGCAGGATGCATCAATGCCTGCTTGTCTCTGGCATTCAAACTTTCCAGAGTGCTCTTCTTCGATAAGAAGAGAGACAATGCCGCGTACGTCTTGATCTCCTTTTCAAGAAACTCGACCACACGTTGCTTGGTGTCATTCACAGCCACCTCCAGATCGATCCCGCCCGCGGCCGCACGATGCGCAAATGCTTGGGGACGCGCCGGCTAAAGTTGGCCGAGAAGGACCAGCACGACGACGATCAACAGAAGGACGCCTACGCCACCCGAGGGTGCGTAGCCCCAATTGCGGCTGTGCGACCACCGCGGAAACACTCCCAGGAGCGCCATTATCAGGAGAACGATCAATACGGTTCCGATCATCACTTGTTCCCTTCTCGATCCAAGAGGTTCGCAAACTTTCGTGTTACCCATCCCGGCGGCACCAGCGTCCTTTGACCTTCGTGCACGCCGGGTGGAGGAGCATCTATTTTGCTGCGCACTGATTGCACTGCTTGTTAGTTCAAGTAAACGTTGATGGCGATGCGATCGCGAGGATACCTGCGGTTGTACAGGTAATAGCCGTCACCCGAATAGTCGATGTAGACGTCATCGTTGTCGTACCAGTTGCTGGACCAGTATTCCGGCCAGGAATCGGCCAGGCTGAACCAATAGCCGCCGTATTGAAAGCGAGGATATCCGCCGACTATCACTACGGGGTAGCTGTAAATGCGGAACGAGTGACCGGAGCCGAAGTAACCGTTATAGCTGTCTTGGGGAATACGGTAACCGTTGTAACCGCCGCGTTGTTGCCAGTCGCGATGCTCGGACTGATAGTTGGTGGCGCGGTGCTGTTGCCAGACGCCCTGCTGTTCGCCTTCCTGGCGCTGCTGCTCCTGCTGGGATTGCATGTGAACTTGCTGGACATGGGCTTGCTGCTGTTGCTGGCCCCTGGCTTGCTGTTGCGATTGAGTAGCCACGTGGTCCTGCTGCTGTTGCTGACCCTGGCGCTGCTGGTCTTGCTGGTGCTTGGCAATTTGCTGTTCCTGTTTCTGGGAATTGTCGTGCTGTTGTTGTTGCTTCGCGGAGTTGGCCTGCTGTTGTTTCTGTTGCTGGTCTTGCTGGGTCTTCGATTGCTGTTGCGCGTGTTGCTGTTGCTGCTGCTTGTTTGAGTTGGCCTGTTGTTGTTGTTGCTGTTGTTTTTGTTGCTGATC
>Ga0210396_10001988_pt1 | contig 21161 bp, 16 predicted proteins | sample IncBWH17OmetaG_FD_155466 | JGI IMG/M metagenome (GOLD analysis project Ga0210396, IMG submission 155466) | Forest soil microbial communities from Barre Woods Harvard Forest LTER site, Petersham, Massachusetts, United States - Inc-BW-H-17-O ... | reverse complement strand
GGACATCCAACAGCTCCGGTTTGCGCCGGATGCCGGTCAGAGTGCGGCCTTCGACAGCCATTGGGTCGCCAACGGGTCTTTTATCCGGGGGCGCAACCTGGTGCTGGGTTACAACATGACGCCGCCGCAGCTTAGTGCGCTGCATATCAAAAGGCTTCGTTTTTACGTCAGCGCGCAGAACCTTTTCCTTCTCCTGTCGAGCCAGTACAAGGGATACGATCCACAGAGTGTGTCATGGAATACGCCGGGTGCGCCGCCTTTTGGGCAAAATATCGAATTCTACCAATATCCCAAGGCGAAGACGTTTACTGCCGGTGTGAATATGAGCTTCTAACCTGTACTTCTAACTTTCAACAAGCTATTATATGAAAAAGATTTTCTTATTTGCGTTGGCGATAACCCTCACCGGGTTGTTCTCCTGCAAAAAATTCCTGGCGGAAAATCCCAAGAGTTCCCAGCCGGTGGCTGCTTATTACCAGACCATCGACCAGGTGCAAAGCGCGGTGAATTATTTATACAATGTCGCCACGGGGCCCAGCAATTTCTTCAACGTGGGCGGGCTGTACGACGCCACCAATAGTTTTATGCTCGATAACCTCAGCGGGATGTCCAATAATGTAGTAGCGCAGAATCCCAGTGTGCGGTATTTTGCGTCGCTCACCCAGACGGCGGACAATGAGGACAACTATGTAGGAGGTATCTGGGCGTCTTTCTACAGCAACATCGCGAGTGCGAACACCATTATCAGCCAGGTGGCTGCCAGCACTACCATCGACCAGACTGCGGCGGCGCCGTTGGTGGCTACGGCCCGGTTTTTTCGGGCCATGGACTACTATTACCTGGTTCGGTTGTTCGGCGCCGTGCCGCTGATCCTGAAGCCTTATGCAAACCTGAACAACCTGTATGCGCCGCGTTCTTCCCTGGACTCGGTCTATACGGCGATCGTTGCCGATCTGCAATGGGCTTATACCAACGGCGCGTTGGCCGACAAGCCCATGGGCGCCAATGGCAACCAGGTCTCCAAGGGGACGGTAGGAGCGGTCTTGGCCGAGGTCTATCTGACGATGGGCGGTTATCCGCTACAGCAGGGGCAGGCGGCTTATACCCAGGCATTGCAGCAGGCGCAGGCTGTGCTGGGCAGCAGCGGCGGGTATGCCTTATTCGACAATTCGGGGGGGACTACACCCTTCGACAAGCTGCGACTGACGACTTACGACCAGGGCAACGAACACCTGTATTTCATCGAATACAATAGCGCGATCCAGCAGAGCGCCTACCCGGAATATTCTTTTCCCAATACCTTCCCGCTGTCCGTCCCCAATTCCAATCTGCAGGTGGCGTATACGCTGGTGACGCAGGCCTGGACGCCTTCGACGGCCTTACTCAACCTGTACGACAGCGCCAACGATATCCGGCGGCATGAAAAACAATTTTACAGCACCTCCTTCAACTATATCACGACCAGCAACACGCCGGCGTCCATCCCCTATTCCTTTATGCCTTACCGGTGGTTCGACAGTACGGCGTTGTTCAGTACGGCGGCATCGGGTAAATATGTCAGCGTTTACCGGCTGGCGGATGTCTATCTGATCGCCGCGGAGGCGGCCAATGAGCTGGGGCAAGATCCGACGCCGTATCTGACGCCGATCCTGGCCCGGGCTTATGTTACGCCGTCGGCGATCCCGGCCGGCCAGAGTGACCGGCGCAACCTCATACAGGCGGAGCGGTACCGGGAGCTGGCGATGGAGGGGCATTTCTGGTTCGACATGGTGCGGACGCAACTGTATCCGGATGCGGATGCTTCGCATAACGTGACGTTCTCCGCGCTGGTGGGGCACTCCAATGGCCGGGGACAGCAATTTACGTCCACGGATCTGCTTTTGCCTTTGCCGCCCACCGAGATGCAGCGTAACCCGAATCTGCGACCGCAGAACCCCGGATTTTAGAATGTCTTAACTTAGATTCAACATATGAAAAAGCTATTTTCCTTCCTGATGAGTTTTTTATTATTTGTCGCGACGTTTGGCCAGGGGCCGGGGCTTTCCGTGAAGGGCGTCCGGGCGCTGCCTTTTCTTTCGCTTCGCGATGGCCGAAGCTATCAGAGCATTCAGCTGTCGCTGGAGAATGGCGGTGACTCTGTGGCCGTCACCGTAAGGGTCAAGGGGGCGCCGGTGATCGAGACCGGCGTCGGCCGCGGAAGCCGGGACATCGAGGTGTTCGCGCCGGAGGTGAAGAAGGAGACGGCGGTTGAATATACCGTAGAGAGTGGGGGCCAGCGGGTGGGGGCCGGCAAGGTCGATCTGCGGCCTGTCCGGAAGATGACCATCTATGTCCTGCCGCATAGCCACAATGATATCGGCTACACGGAGATCCAGACGAATGTCGAACGTAAGCAGATGAACAATCTGCTCACGGGTATGGACTATGCGCAACGGACCAGGGATTATCCTGCCGGCGCCCGTTTCGTCTGGAACCTGGAAGGCGTCTATGTGGCCGACCTGTTCCTGCACCGGATGAATGACGAGCAGCGTCAACGGTTCATCGCAGCGGTAAAAGCTGGTGAGGTGGCGTTGAACGGGATGTATGTCAATACGCTCACGGGTCTTTGCCGGCCCGAGGAGCTGCTGCAGCTATTCCGGCGGGGCAAGGAGGTGGCGGCCCTATGCGGGTCGGGCGTCGATGCGGCGATGATCAGCGACGTGCCCGGTTATACCTGGGGAACGGTCACGGCCATGGCGCAGGCGGGCATCAAATATTTCAGTGTGGCGCCGAACTATTTCGACCGGATCGGGGATATCCTGCAGCAGTGGGAGGACAAGCCTTTTTACTGGGTGAGCCCGAGCGGCAAGGAGAAGGTGCTGGTTTGGATCCCTTACAAGGGGTATGCGTATTCGAACGACATGGAGCAGGGGTTGACGAAAAAGATCGTCGGCGACTATCTCGCCGAGCTGGAGCGCAAGCAATTTCCGTACGATATCTCGTACATCCGGTGGATCGGACGAGGGGACAATTCGTTGCCCGATATGAGCATCTGCAATTTTATAAAACACTGGGGTACGACCTATACCTGGCCGAAATTCATCATCTCTTCGACGAGCACGGCTTTTCATGCTTTTGAAGAACGGTATGGCAGCCAGCTGCCGCAGGAAAAAGGCGACTGGACGGGTTATTGGGAAGACGGGGCTGCTTCGTCGGCATTCGAGACGGCGGAGAACCGCGCTTCCAGCTCGAGGACCAGCCAGGCGGAGGCGTTGTGGGTCATGAAGGGTGGCGCGGGGTTCCCCGTGGAGCGGGACCGGGAGGCATGGAAGAATACGATCCTTTATTCCGAGCACACCTGGGGCGCGGATGTCAGCGTCACGCGGCCGTTGAGTCAAAAGACCATGGAGCAGTGGATCATCAAGAAATCGTATGCGACCATGGCCGACAGCCTGTCGCTGGAGCTGCTGCATGGGGCGTTGGGCTCGGGCGGGACAGCGCCGGTTTCGGGCGATGGGGCCCATCTTGAAGGTGCGGTCGATGTTTACAATACGAACTCGTGGAAAAGGACTTCGCTGGTGCTCGTGCCGCGGGAGCTGTCGCTGGCGGGGGATGTCGTGAAAGATGGCGACGGGCGGGTGGTTGCTTCGCAACGGTTGTCGGGTGGAGAGCTGGCGTTTGTCGCTGCTGACGTGCCGGCGTTTGCGTCGCGGCGATATTTTGTGTCGGCGGGTGGGGCGCCTTCCGGTGCGGGCGTGGCGGCCGACGGTGGCGGGTCCGTGCAGGCGGATGGGCATTCGCTGGATAACGGCATTTTGCATGTGACTGTCGATGAGCACACGGGAGTCATCAGCAGTCTGAAGCGTCAGGGCATCGACAATGAATTCGTGGACACCGATTCGAGTGGGGGATTGAATGACTATTTATTCTTATTGGGCAATAAGCTGAGCGATCTGCAGCGCAATGGTCCGGTGAAGATCACGGTGAAGGAGCAGGGGCCGGTGCTGTCCGAGCTGCGCATCGAATCTTCGGCGCCCGGCGTGGCCAGCCTGGTGCGGGAGGTGCGGTTGGTCAAAGGGGCCGACTATGTGGAAATGACCAATATCCTGGATAAGTTACCGGCGGAGCTCGATCCGCATCCCGGCGACTATCCCTGGGCGAACCTGCATGGCAAGGAGAGTCTGAATTTTGGGTTCCCTTTTCATGTACAGGGGGGCGAGATGCGGTTAGACATCCCGATGGCGGTCATGCGGCCCGAAGCAGACCAGATACCCGGCAGCTGTAAAAACTGGCTGGAAGTCGGCGGCTGGGCAGATGTTTCCAATACGGCTTATGGTGTTACCTGGGTGACGCTGGATGCGCCATTGGTGGAAGTCGGCGGAATTACGGCGACATTGCTTGGCGGTCAGAGCAACCCGGCCATTTGGCGCAAGCATATCGGGCCGACGCAAAAACTTTATTCGTGGGCATTGAACAACCACTGGGAGACCAATTACCGCGCCTACCAGGATGGGATCATCACCTTTCGGTATGCGTTGCAACCGCATGGGGCATATGACGCGGTGAGGTCCGCGCAGCTGGCTACCGGTATGGCTCAGCCGTTGATCATAGCGCCGGCGGCCGGCGCGGGCATGGATGTCCCCCGGCTGGAGGTGTCGCCCCGGCTGGTCGTGGTGGCGCTACGGCCGAGCCTGGATGGGAAGGCCTGGATGGTGACGCTATACAATCCCGGAAGCCAGGAGGAGACGACTGGCCTGCGCTGGAACGGACCCACGGGCGCCGCGCATTACAGCAACACCGGTGAAGAAGTGCTGGGTGCAGTGGAAGGGACCATCACGATCGCCCCACAGGATGTCGTCACGATAAGAGTGGAACGCCCATGAAAAAGCAGGCACCGGTATTCCTGGGGTTCTTTGTCATGGGGTTTGTCGACTTTGTCGGTATTTCCACGAGTTATGCTAAAAAGGACTGGCAGCTGCAGGACACCGTAGCCAATCTGCTGCCGTTGTCGGTCTTTATCTGGTTCGCGCTATTTTCCGTGCCTACGGGAGCATTGATGAACCGGATCGGCCGGCGGAAGACGGTGTTGCTGGGTCTGGTGATCACTTTTGGGGCGATGCTGGTGCCGCTGGTGGCGGATCATTTCGAGGTGATGCTGGCGGCCTTTGCGTTGGTCGGCATCGGCAATACGGTCTTGCAGGTATCGCTGAATCCGCTTCTCGCTAATGTGGTGCGGCCGGAAAGGTGGACGAGCGCGCTGACGGGCGGGCAGCTGGTAAAGGCGGTGGCATCGTTCCTCGGTCCGCTAATCGCCGGTGCGGCTTCGGCGTGGTTGGGGAGCTGGAAGATGAGCTTTTGGCTGTTGGCCGGCGTGACATTGGTGAATCTGGCCTGGCTTTGGGCTACGCCGATCACAGAGGAAGGGGCGCTGGCTAAAGAGGTTTCCTGGACCGGCAGTCTTCGGCTGCTGCGGGATCCGGTGATCCTGCAGTTGGTATTAGGGGTCGTGGCTATCGTTGGACTGGATGTAGGGCTGAATACGACCTTACCCAAATTTATCATGTATCGGTGCGGGTTACCGCTGGAGAAAGCGGGTTTCGGTACCAGTGTCTATTTCATGGCGCGGACGCTCGGAAGCTTCATAGGGGTCTTCGCGCTCGCCAGGATACCAGGCAGGCGTTTCTTTGGGTGGACGGTGGGGTTGGGGATCGCGGCATTGGCGGGTGCACTGTTCGTCACGCAGCTGTGGGTCTTGCTGGCGCTGATCTTTTTATCCGGGTTGGCGGTCGCCAATGTCTTTCCGATCCTTTTTTCCGCGGCCTTGCGGCGAGCGCCGGCTTTGCAGAACGAGGTCTCGGGACTGATGATCATGGGCGTCGCCGGCGGCGCGGTCTTGCTGCCGGTGATGGGGATGATCTCCGATGCGCAGGGGCCTGTGTGGGCGCTGGGGTCATTGCTGGTGGCCTGGGGATATTTGGCATTAATTTTTTACTTTGAGGTGCGACCCAGGTCAGAATTGTAACCAAACTTTAGACCCATGAACCGCCTCTTCTGGCTGATGCTCCTATTGCCCGCTACGATCCCCGCCCGGGCGCAAACGATCAAACCATCGGCCGCCGCCACCCCGGTCTACCATATCAGGTATGACCACAAGGCGCTGCGTATACCCGGCAAGAAATTCGCCATCACCCTGGTGGGCGCCGATAAAAAACCGGTGAGCTGGGGCCATTATCATGTCGAAGCGGACAGCGGCCGGTACTCCGGCGGCAATATTCAACTCAATAAAAGCGGAGTATACAAAAAAAACGACTCTATTACCGTATCCGTCTATAACCGGAAATGGTTCCTTGGCGGCAAAGGTAAATTTGTAACCAGCAGGAAGATACCGTATAACTTCGAAGACAGTATTGCGGTACTCACAAAAGGCAATGCCGGTTTGTCACCGGGCGATCATCTCAAATTCGGTATCCGGACGATCTATGACGACAAGCAATTCTCCGATCTTTGGTTTCCTGCAAAAAAGAATGCCGGTAAGGCCTTTGCGTTACAATTCGACGGCGGACATCTCAGCAAATCGAAGGGCGATTGGAAGATCGATAACGATCCCACCCGCATCAGGAACGACCGGATAACGATCACCGCACGGTTATCGAAACAGCCGGCAATTACGGACAGTCTGCAACTTTTGCTGAACTACAATGCGAAGTATCAGTGTGCCCTCCGCGGGAAGGGGAACGGCCCTACATTAAACGTCTTTGCCGATGTCTTCGAAGATTCGACGATCCATGCCCAACTCTTGAAGATCGAGATACACGATAGTACGACCCACCAGGTTTATCATTATCTCGTGAATACAGCCGGCGGTTCGCTCTCCTTAGCCAGTGTCGGGGCCCGGGGGGCCGATGGCGAGAACGGGTCAGACGGACAAAGCGGCGCTAACGGTGCGGACGGCGCCCTTTACCAGACACCGATAACGACGACCAATGCCGATGGATCCACTACGACGACCTATGCGACGAGCCAGGGCCCCGGGGGTAACGGCGGTGACGGAGGGAGTGGCGATGATGGGCAGGATGGAGATAACGGCTTCGATGGCGGAGCTATCTTTATCCACTATACCCCGGCGGCGGCGCCGGTTATCCACCTCATCGTGGCGACGAGTATACCGGGTGCGGGCGGCTTTGGGGGACAGGGTGGTACGGGCGGCAGTGGCGGGAGCGGGGGCGTGGGCAATCCTGCGGGCTCACCGGGGAGGAAGGGCCCTGACGGCAACAATGGGAATAGCGGGAATCCGGGCAGGCGGGGCGTGGTGCAATTTCTACCCGGATAAGATGGCGTAGCCTAAATCTTCAACCTGGATGAGCTCTTTGATCCGGTGAGTTTGGCCATCTCTCAACAAGTAAAGGTTATCGGAAAGATCGACGATCGGCCGGTACAGGTGATCGGTGATGAGGAGTCCTTTGTTTTCCTTTTCCTCCTTGATGACCTCGATGATCTTTTCGATCTGTAGGGGCATCAGGTGGGTAAAGGGTTCGTCTAAAATAGCAAACTGGCTTTTGGCTTTTAGGATGATATAGGTTTGGATAAAGCGGAACTGGCCGCCCGACAGTTCTTTTAGTTTGAATCTATGTCTGGAGGCGAATTCGGGGAAGCGTTTTTCCAGGGTTGCAAAATCCACGCGAAAGTCATCAAACACCCTGGCGACGGTCAGCGATTTGGGGAAAAAATCGAACTGGGGTAAGAACAGGAGCAGGTCGGGTCTGGTATAGGCATCGGGGATGGATCTTTTGTCGAAGCGGATCGATTTTTCTTCGGCGGTCAGCTCACCATAGACGATGTTGAACAAACACGATTTTCCCTGGCCGTTCCTGCCCAGCAGCCCCGTGATTTTTCCCGTCTCGCATTGCATGTAGATGTCGGATAAGATGACCCTGCCGTTAAACGAAAGCCGGATGCTGTCGAATTCGAGGATGTGGTTCATCGGAATCGGTTTACTTGTACGAGGAGCAGGAGGTACACGATGAGATCAGCGCCTAGTGTGGCGATCCATAGAATCTGTTTTGATATCCCCAGATTTTGGTAGTAGTAGAATTCTTTTGCTTTATAAGAGCCGATGTACCGATAGATAATGAACAGGGTGGCTATTTTAAACCAGAATAGCGTCGAAAAAATGCTATAGCCATACTCCCAGAACAGCGCCAGGCAGGCCAGGGAGATCAGGGAGCTGGCGAACCAGAAGTTCCGGTAAAAAAGGAGTATCAGTCTTATTTTTTTCAATAGCCTAAGCTAAAGAAAAGTTCGTTACATCTCGCCCAGCTGGTGGAGATATTTCTCCGAATTTGCCTTTGTCGCGGCGGGCGGGTTCAGGCTTAGCGATTTTTTAAAATTGATAATGGCATTTTTCTTGTCGCCCTTGAGCGCATAGGCTTCGCCAAGGCTGTCGAATACGTTGGCGCTTTTGGGGTGACGTTGTGTATTGATGATAAATAGCTCGATGGCTTTGTCCTGCTGGTTGTTGCCGAGCAGCTGGTAGCCGTACTGGTTGAGCTCATTTTCGGTAGAGACAGCGACGGCGTCTTTTAGCATGCTCTCTGCCTCGGTGGGCTTGCCCGTAGCGTTCAGCAGATCCGATTTGATCCGCAAGGTGGTGAAATTGGAGTTGATGGCGATGGCCCGATCGATCCATACCAGGGCTTTATCGTAGTTGAGCTTGTTTTGAACGGCATAGTCGGCCGCGCCGGCATAGCCTTGCCAGTTAAAGCCGGTAGGGCCTTTGAGCTCTTCGGCTGCATTGGCCATCACGATGTCGTCGACCGCAAATTCGATCTTTACCGGAAACTGCACCTTTTCCCAGTCCAGCACCAGCTCACCGGAAGTCTTCGTGATATCCTGGAAGTCATAAGTCAGCAGCTCCGTTTGCGGAATGCTGCGCAGGTTTATTTTTGCCCGCAGCTCATCGTGTTGCGGGTCATACCAGAAGCTACCCCAGGATCTGCTGTCTTTGGACAGGATGACCTCGCCGGTATTGTCGGGGTTGATGACAAAAAAGAGACCGTAGTCGCCCGCGGGCACCGCATGACCTTCGATGGTGGCGGGATGCGATAGCCGGAGGACGGTATTCTCATTGGCGCCTGCCCGCCAGGGGGCGTCGTTGCCTGCACCAAAACCCTGTTTGTTCCAGCCGTAGGGCACGAGGTCGCCCCAGATCTTTCTGCCTTTAACAGACGGTCTTGAATAGTTGACGGTGACCGTGGAGATGCCGATGGTCTGTGACACCGTTGCCGCGGGGCTGGGTATTCTCGGCGTCGTGATATTCTGGCTATGGGTGGTAACAGTGGTGAGGAGGAGCAGCGGCATGGCGATAGCGGCATGCCGGGCAATAGTTAGAATTGGCATTTTACCTGGTTTGACAGTGAAGGAAGAAGTTAGCGGGAATAAGATAAGATAGGTTAGGGACGGTGCCAACGGTTTTTACGCCAGCGGCGCTCCCGCTCCTTGAAAGGCGGTGGACCGTATTTCATATTAACTGGAGGTTTTCTTCTTTTTGATGCCCAATTTTTTCATCCTGGAGTATAGAGTCGACCCTTTCATATCCAATATTGCAGCCGCGCCCCCATTGCCATATACCTGCCAGTCACACTTTTCCAGCACGGAAACGATGTGGTCACGTTCGGATTCGGTCATGGTCTTCAGCACCGTTCCGCTCGGGTCGACATTTTTCTTTCTGACCGGGATGGAAACCGAATGAATAATGCGATCGGTGGCTAGCAGGGCGCTGCGTTCCGTAACATTTTGCAGCTCCCTGATATTGCCCGGCCAGTTGTAATCCTGCATTGCCCTAAGGGCCTCATCCGAAAGACCGCTTACCAATTTATTTCCCCGCTGGATGAACTGGTTAAGAAAATAATTGGCCAGATCGGGGATATCCTCTTTACGCTCGCGAAGGGGCGGCAACAGAATGGGGAATACGTTTAGCCGGTAATAAAGGTCCATCCTGAATCGTCCTGCGGCCATTTCCTCTTCCAGGTCCCGGTGGGTTGCCGCGATCACCCTGATATCGATGCTCTTTTTTTGACCCCCCAGCGGTTCGATCTCCCGTTGCTGTATGGCCCTCAGGAACCTCACTTGCAGATCTAAGGAAAGCTCGCCGATCTCATCGATAAAGAGTGTCCCCCCATCCGCTTCTTCAAACTTCCCGATCCTCTTTTGTGACGCGCCGGTAAAACTACCTTTTTCATGGCCAAATAATTCCGACTCGATGAGGGATTCCGGAAGCGCTCCGCAGTTGACCACAACGAACTTCTTGCTATTGCGGCCGGAAAGCCGGTGTATTGCCTGGGCGATCAATTCCTTGCCTGTTCCGCTCTCCCCCAAAAGGAGAACAGAGATGTCCGTAGGGCTGGCGATCTTTGTCTGCTCCAGTACCTCCTTTAGTTTTTTGCTGTGACCGATGATCTCCGGAAATAAATTGTTGTCTGCCGGGAAAGAAGCGGTTTTGACAGTCAAAAATTTTGTTTCCTTTTTTTGCTGATGGGCAGATAATGCCACCTCGAGCATGATGATCACGTCCTTTCGGCGAAAAGGCTTTGCCAGGAACCCGTAAGGATTTGTCGCTTTGACCGCATTTAATGTTAGCCGGTTCGTGTTTGCCGAAAGATAAATATAGGCTACGTTTCTGTCGCGCAGCATATATGCCAGGTCAATCCCCGTTTGCTCCCCGTCGAGATAGATATCCAACATGACTATGGCAGGCCGCTCCTCCTCCAATATGGTTAAGGCCTCGGGCACTGACCGTGCAATGGTACATACCGTATACCCGGCTCTTACCAGGATACGCCTGAGATTACTAGCTTCAATAAATTGATCTTCCACGATCAGTACCTTACCTGTCATATATTTTGGGTCTGTGTTTAGCATTTATTCCCTTTTTCCTCGCTTCGCCCAGGGAATTTACGGTGAATTGCACCCTTATCGTCGTCCCGCCGACCGTATCAAAATTAATATTTCCTTTCAGGTCCCGGGTCAAACCTCTCATTAAATCTATTCCCATTGAATCCAACTCGTTCTCGTCAGCCCGGCGCTGTATTCCTATTCCATTATCCGCTATCACCAGTTCCACGTTTTTACCTGATTGGGTTAAACCGATAAAAATCTCCCCGTGTTTGTCTCCGGGGAAGGCATATTTAAAAGCGTTGGTGACCGCTTCATTTATGATCAACCCCAGGGGGATAGCCTGCGAGATATCCAATTTGGCCGGTCCTACCGCATGGCAGATCCTGATACCCACCGGCGGCCCGAAGCTTTCCGCCAGATAGTGCGTGAACTCTTTGATATACAAGTCCATATCAACCATTTCGATATCTTCCGCCTGGTACAGTTTCTGATGGATCAGGGACATGGCATAAATACGGCGCTGGCATATTTCGATCGCGTCCAGCGCATCATTTTCAAGGAAGCTTTCCTGCGATTCCAGCAGGCATAGAACGGTATGCAGATTGTTCTTCACCCGATGGTGCACTTCCTTGAGCAGCCAGTCTTTTTCCATCAGCAGGGCATCCTTTTCCGTCAACAGGCTTTCCTTCTCGGCGATGGTGAGCTCCAGATTTTGATTCATCATGCCAATCTCCCGTTGTTGTGCTCGTAGTAGCCGGTTGCTGTGCTGTTTTTGCCGGTAACGCCAGTAGCTCATGCAAAGCAGCAATAAGAGCAGGCCCGCGCCGGCGATGGTAAAATCCCGCACGGTTCCGGCGTGCTGCAGTTCAGCCTGTTGCAGCTTTCCTTTGTCTTCCAGCTCATGGACCATTTGATCTTTCTCATATTGCAATTGCAGCTGAGTTATTTGCTTGGTTTTGGCAACGGTGAAAATAGAATCGGTCAATAATTTATACTGCTGATAGTCTCTGATGGCTGAGGGGTAATTGCCCATGGCAGAATCCGTTTTGAATAGCTCGAAGTAGGTACTTCTTACCAATTCAACATCACCAATTCCGCTTGGGATGGCAAGCGCCTTGTGCAAAAAAATACCGGCCGGTCCGTACCTTTTACGGGAGAAATAGAAGTCGCCCATCTGCTTGTCCGCTGTAAATAGATCTTGTTTTGGTAATTTTCCTTCTGCAATGGCAACCGCCTGCTGGTCGTATCTTTCCGCCAGGTCATCTTTCCCCAGCAACCCGTAGCATTCGCCAAGTCTTGCTGCAACCGTGTACCTGTCCCAATCAATGGCAGGGGGCTGTTTTTTGATAAGCCCCAGCAAATATTCCAGGGCCTCTTTTATTTTGCCTTCCCTGATCATCAGGAAAACAAGTTGATTATTGATGTCGTAAAATAACGCTTCATCTTTTGTGCCGTAGGTCAAAGCCCTTCTATACCAATATTTGCTTTTCTCATCCTCATTCAACCGGGCGTAAACAGCGGCTATCCTGCAATACAGGAAATAGGCCCGGGCGGTATCGCCGGTGGCCTGCAGGCTTCTGATCATTTCGAGCGAATAGAATAAGGCTTTATTCAAATTGCCTTTGGCGATACTGACACCCGCAAGCAGGTCATACGTGTAATGCAATTGTTTATAGCCTATCGATTGGTAAATGCTTAGAGCCTTCAATAATTCATTTTCAGACTCGTCCAATTTACCTTGCACAAACAGCCGGTCCCCGAAAAGCTTGAGCACCCCGGCTTGTTTTTCTTTGTTATGGAGTGCTATATATATGTTCAATGCTTGTCCATAGCCGCACAATCCCCGCATTCCCGTGCTATCATCCGAATACATGACCCTATCCGCAATTGCTATCCAGGCAAGCGCTGCCTGTTCCATCTCGCCGGATCGTGTATAATGATCAATTGCCTGCAGATAGGCCATCCGGGCTTTCGCCTGGTTTCCCCTTTCAAAGAGCACCTCGGCATGCAGGAACAATACCTTATTTTCAATGCCGGCAATGTTCCTTTTCGCACACAGTTCCCTTGCCTGGTCAAGAAAAAGATCCGCGCTATCCAGATCCCCCCGATCTTCCCCTGGTTTATAGAGATAGTAGCTGCCGAGCTTTGTCAATTGGCCCGCGGAATCATCCAGGGGCGCGGGTTGGGCCTTTGTAGTTGAATAGAAGGCAATTAACATCAACAGTAGCGCTATGGATGGCTTTCTCATAAATTTTATCCTTCGAATATAGCTATTTCAAAAACGTTTCTGAAAATCATAGGTTTTAGGCGATATTCCGGTTTCCCGTACCGAAATATCCGTACGTGTTGAAATATCGTCAGTTCCCCCTGGACCCGGGTAAGCGTATTTGATTCTACATCATTTGTTTAAGTGCTGGCATGAAGGTTGCCCATGCCCCTGTTCTTATGCACGATATTTTGTTTAAATATTTCGAATGTAAATCCGGCGAGAAATTAACGGAAGGAGAAAGAGACCTTATACTCGCTGGTTTCTCCCAAAGGAAGATGCGGAAAAGACAGTACTTTTTGCATGAAGGAGAAGTCTGCCGACGCCTGGGATTTGTTGTAAGCGGTTCAGCAAGAATGTTTTCGGTGGACGAAAAAGGGAATGAACATATCCTGCATCTGGCATTGGAATCCTGGTGGTTAAACGATGAGGAAAGCTCCACTAATCTAACTCCTTCCCGTTACTTTATCGAAATGTTGGAGGAGTCCGACGTGCTCGTCATTTCTGTTCCAGACGCCTATGAGCTCAGAAACAAAAGCAAATGTTTTGATTTGACGGTCAGGGAGCTCGACAAATTTTCGGTGGTCACCATGCAAAACAGGCTTCATGCCGCCATCGCTATGACGTCTGAAGAACGGTTTGCTGATTTTTCACACCAGTACCCTGAATTCCTGAAACGTTTTCCGATGAACATGATAGCGTCTTATTTAGGCCTTTCCCCGGAAACACTAAGCAGAATTCGCAAGAACGCGCGACTTAAGATATGATATCGCCGCGTAGGGATGCTTCGATCTCGTCAAGCAAGGCCATAGCAAAGTCCTCGTACGAGACAGCCGTTTTTCCATTTTCATCAACGGTCAGGTCTTGCTTTGGAGGGATTTCCACGGGCATGGTGGCGCCGCCAAACACAAGATATCTCTTAACGCCGGCAAGGTGCACGGCTTTCATCAGTACGTCACGATCGTGATCGGAATAGGGTACACGACTGACAATAAGGTCCTGCTCTCTGAGCATCCGGCCGAGCAGGTGGGGATGATCGATATCGCCGACTTCCACACCATAGCCACGGCTCACCGCTTCTTCTATGATCGTGTTTCCCTGGTTTCCCGGAGCGCCGATTATGGCAATTTTTACTGAAGCTCTCATGTGTTTTTGAATTGAGCTGTAGCCGAGTTTAGCGATGTCAAAGTCGATATTTTATACAACTTTGCACTTGATCGTTGTCAACAAATATTCTTGACATTCGTCAAGAGCCAGGTCGCAAGGAGTCACTACCTTCAATCTTAAATTATTCATTATTAAATATAAAATGAAATGGAAACCGCAGTTATGACACCCATTGACACGGTGGTTAAACTCCTGCAGAATCTCGGAGATGCCAGCATAATTCGTTCATTGGTACATGAAGATGTAATATATGTATCGCTTAACTATGACAACCCCGATCTTCACAAGATCATGCCCTGGTGTGGGACCAACAAAGGCGCTGCTTCCGTTTACGATAACATGAAAATGATAAATACCTGTTGGGAGACGCTTGAATTCAACCCTGCAGAGATATTTGGATCGGATGACCGGGTTGCTATATTTGGCACCTTTAAATATCGTTCGAGGGTAATGAATAAGATTGTCAATTCCCCTTTTTCAATATTTGCAAAGTTAAAGGGCGGGAAGATCTCCTATTTTCAATTTATGGAGGACACCTTTGCCACAGCAGCTTCTTTTTTCGACGACAAAACTGGTACATATAAGAATTTCCCTTAAAATTTTCTATACTTTCCCTTTCAAATCGGCCACGCCTACGGGTTTGCCTAAACCGCCATACTCGTGCAGATCGCCGAAAAGTTCGATGCGGATCGACTGATCAATACCGCCCACGCGAACCGGCTCAAATCCGCTATCCCGTATGAGCTCCTCGATAGCTGCATTACTTCGATGGTCGTCTGAGGCATAGAAGAGCACGGCGCGCGTTGGATCGCGAAACGCTGCCTTTGCCAGTGAACCAGCCGAGAGTGTTCCCAGCGCCTTAGCTAAACTGGCGCCGTCGGGAAGGAGTGCGGAGATCTGCTCGCCCCCGGACTCCCGCTCACCGATGATCTTCTTGAAACTACCTTTTTCATCCGGAACAAAAGGGTTCGACGGGTCGACGATGATCTTACCCCGGAGGTCAGATTTATAGGTTTGTAACAACTCCTTTATCGCATCAAACCAGATCGCCAGCACGACAATATCTGCTTCCTTTATAGCAGCCGGTATTTTCCGCGGCTGCGCCAGCGCGCCCAATTCTTTCGCCAGGCCCTCCGCCTTTTCCAACGTACGATCGGCGACAATTACCGCGCGACCCCCTTTCACCAAATTTGTTGCGGCCACTCTGCCGATATTTCCAAGCCCGATAATGGCTACTTTTAATTTTTCCTGAGACATAAATGAATTTTTAAATGGTACTCAAAAATGCGTCGGACTTGTTCTTTCGCCAATGACGTTGGTCAATAAAATGCGTTGACAAAAGTCAAGAGACCTTTTCACCCTTGATTTTAATCAATCGGTTTTTATGACTTACGTCAAGGGGTGGTAGCGATACTTGAATGAACTTCGAAGCTATGAGTATCCAATCGACGTTGCATAAACTTGCCTCCGCCACGCATTGCAAAAACCCGTTGGTGATTTTGGTTATATCGCTATTGGGATCGCTGGAAGTCCGGGCGCAAGACCCCAGTCTTCCGCCTACCGACATCGGCCTGGCCAATGTCTATGATGGGATAATTGGCAAGGCCAAATTTATTTATCAAGGGTTTTCACAAGCCTATGAACCGAAAAAGCTTTATGACGATCGTGGCAATGATACCCATAGCGGCTTGAAGATAGGCTCGGTATTGGTGATGAACCAGTTTATCTACATGACGCCTGTAAAGGTATTAGGTGGCGAACTTGGGTTTACCACGCTGGTTCCCGTAGTGAAGATCAGCTCGTCCAACCTGGATGGCCAGGCGCCCTCCGTAAACCCAGGTGTATTGGGCGACATCATTGCGGGCGCTGCCATTCAGTGGTCGGACCGGAAGCTATTCCAAAAGTCATTTTTTCATCGGGCGGAAATTGATATCACCATGCCCTCGGGAACCTATGACACGAGGTATGCCGTCAATGCATCGGCTCGCTTATGGACATTTAGCACGTACCACGCATTTACCCTCCTATTGACTGATAAGATCAGCATCAGCGCCAGGAATCATTTTAACTACAATACGCATATTATCGGAACACAGGTGAAGCCCGGAGCCTTTTATAATGGTAATTACTCGATCGACTACAGTTTGTGTAAAACGCTGAAAATAGAGGCAGCGGCTTATTATGTCACCCAGTTCAACCAGGACAGCTTTGATGGGAACAGTCACTATTACCAGGACAATTACGGGTTGACGACTACCAAAGAGCATGTCCTGGGGTACGGGCCCGGTCTTGCCTATTTTGCGCCTGGCGGAGTTTTGGTGGAGGTTAAGACATTTTTCGAGGCGGATGCTCAAAACCGCTTCTCCGGTAGCAGGCCGACGTTGCGGCTGGCTATTCCGTTGGATAAATAGCTCATGCCAATTCCGTTTTTTTCTACCGTTCTCAGGCCGCGCGGCATTCGTTTTCGACCCAGTGAAAGAGGACGGGGATCAGGATCATTCCATTCTCAGGGTCGTACCTGGGTTGGCCCGCGCCGTCCGCCAACACTGTGCGGCGATCAGCACGAAGGCAATCATAAAAATCAACGCGCCTGCCACTACATAAGGCACAAGATCCTGAGTGATCCTATAGGCATAATTCCCCAACCATTTATCCGTCACGGCATACGCCAGCGGCCAGGCAATGAGATTGGCCAGCGCGATTGGCGAGGTATAGTCCTGCAGGAATAGCCGGATAATATCCTTCAGATCGGCTCCAAGCACCTTGCGCACTGCCATCTCCTTGTTGCGTTTGGTCAAAGTAAATGCTACAATACCGAAAATACCCAGGAAGACGATCAGCAAATTGAGGCCCGTGGCGATCCCGGCCGCCTCCTTCAACTGCAGGTCAGATCGGTATAAGGCTTCGAACCGGTCATCCATAAAAGAAAATTCGAAGGGCGCGTGCGGCAACAGCATCTTCCATTGCGTTCTCACCTGGCTCACCGCCTGGGAAAGATCCGGCGAGTTCAATTTCACCGTCAAATACCGGTAACCCTTGGTGTCTTTTACATGCAAGAAGACCAGGGGTTCGATCGCCTGCTGGAGGCCCGCGTAGTGGAAGTCTTTGACGACACCGGTCACCGTTACCTGTCCGCGGCCATCCGGCAGTTGGATGATCTCCCCTGCCGCCTTTCCCACCGTCAGGCCTAATGCCTTGGCCGCGGTCTCATTCAGAACAATGCGCCCCGGCACATAGGAGGAGGAGGCTGAAAAGAAACTGCCATCGATGACCTTCAGGCCAAAGGTGGCAGCGAAGGCTTCATCCGCCTGGATCATTTCAATGGGCAGCCGTTTGTTGCCCGCCTTTGGCTTGGATATAAGGTCAAAGGTCCCGGGAGGCGTCCTGTCGGGTACTTCCCAGGAAAGGCTGGCCGACTTGACCGCCGGCAACCGCAGCAATCCGTCTCTGATGCCTTCCATCCTCACCACTCCCACCGAATCCCATTGTTTCGGATAGGCATCGATTATCAGCAATTGCTCTTTGTCATATCCCAGGTCTTTACTGAACACATAAGCCACCTGCTTATTTATATTCAGGGTACTGATAAACACACCGATTGCCAGGGTTAGTTGAATCACCAGCAAGGTTTTTCTCAGACCCTGTCCCCCTTTCGCCCCGCCAAGCTTCCCTTTCACGGATTGGACCAACGCATACCTGCTCAAAATGAAAGCAGGATAAATACCCGCGAGGAATCCTACCATCAAAACCCCCGCCAACAATAGCCCGATCTCGGTAAAGGAAAGATCGACGACGGAAACCAGCCGGGTATTCAACACCTGGTCGAAGACAGGTATCAGCAACTGGTACAAGCCAAGGGAGATCAACGCAGCTAGCAAGGTCAGCAGCCAGGCTTCGACAATGAACTGAACGACGAGCTGCTTTTGTGCGCTGCCAAAGACTTTTCGCAACCCAATCTCTTTGAGGCGATGGCCGGAAGTGCCGATCGTAATATTGACGAAATTGATGATGGCCATCAGTAAGATGAAGGCCCCGACAAGAGAAAGGGTCGTGACCATACGTTGTACGACCCCGTTATTTTCCTTCAGGTGGTAGTCGTGCAAGGGCGCCAACTCCACTTCGAGGTTCTTGGTAATTGGGTCCTTGGTATATTTGGCCAACACGTGTTGGAAGGGAACCACAAGGTCTTGCGGCCTCACTCCCGGCTTGAGCTCGATCAGACCAACCTCAAAAGCGTCGCTCCAATTTGCCAGCGGATCGCCGATCGTATAATTCCGGTTGCCGATGGCCGGGACAAACACATCGTAGCGGTTGCCCATCAGGGAAGTGACGGAGTTGTCCGGGAGGTCTTTTAATACGGCAGAAATAGTGAACTGCTGGAAGTCTCCTGCAGTCGTTTGCATCCCAAAACGCTTGCCGATCACATTTTTCTGGCCGAACCACTTCATCGCGGTCTTTTCGGTGATCACCGCGGAACTGATGGTCGGGAAAGCGTTCTGTTTGTCGCCATACAGCAAGGGAAAGCCGTACATGGAGACCAGGGTGGTATCGCCGATGGCAATTTGCTCCTTGAAAAAATTGTCCCCGGCAGATACGACTTGTCCCACCGGATTGTAGCGGTAATAATTGGCAACAAGGGCCGGATATTCCTCCTTCATGGTCTTGGCCAGGGGGCCGATGGTTGTAATGTCCAGGCCTACACCCTTCACCTTCCATTTGCTCCGGATCATATACTGGTTGCCGACATCCCGGATGCCGCCATTTACACTTTCCTGGTTACTGACGTATAGTCCAATGATCATGGCAAAGGTGATCCCGAGTGCGAGACAGCAGATTATGATGGCGGAAAAGAAGCGGTGCCGGGCCAGGTGCCGGACGGCGATGAGGAGATAACTCTTTAGCATAGTTCAAATCTTCAACCAATTGCATGCCAATGAAGTAAGCATTTGAAATACAATTGGCTAGCTTCTGCTGCTTGGGAAGGGTGTCCGGATTTGGACGGTTGGTGTTCGGCTTTTAGGACGGGTGACTCGGCATTTAGTTAAGAGGACCAGTTCCACTGGATCGCCGGTGATTATTAAAAAGAAACCGCACACAATTGAGGGTACTCTGCCAAGACTGTAAATACGTCCCGAGCAGGTAAAGAATTTGTTGCCTTTTAAAGAAGCTGCAGGTGTCGGATGGTTTTTGCTCATCCTAATTTGCGTCGATGTTTTTGTGAGAGTTATATAACTTTGCGCCTGTCTATAATTATTGCAAGCCATGGGGGAAGATCAAAATATCGAATATAAACAAGCCTGGAGGGACGAATATCTTAAATGGATATGCGGTTTTGCGAACGCGCAAGGCGGAAAGATATTTATTGGAATAACTGATGATGGCAAGGTGACCGGCGTTGAGGATTATAAGAAGCTAATGGACGAGATACCGAACAAAACCGTCAATCATCTGGGTTTGGTGGTTGATGTGAACTTGCGTAGAAAATCAGGGAGACATTATTTGGAAATCGATGTGCCTGTAAGCAGCGTGCCGATTTCTTATCACGGAGCTTATCATTACAGGACTGGGAGTACTAAGCAGGAATTAAAAGGTGTGGCACTGAATAACTGGCTTCTTAAGAAGAGCGGGCAAAGCTGGGAAGACACCGCCATTTCTTCTGTTAAATTAACGGATCTGGATGAAACAGTCATACAAGCATTTATTAAAGATGCCGTAAATGCAGGAAGGATTTCGCGTGACGCGGCAAAAGCTGATATAAGTACCTTGTTAAGGAACCTACGATTGATGAATGATCAGGGTGAACTCACGCATGCAGCTATACTACTGTTTGGGAAGGAACCTACTCATTATTTTGTAACGGCTAAATTTAAAATAGGCAAATTTGGGAAATCTCCGGCTGACCTAATCACACAGGATATTGTGGAAGGAAACATCCTTTACATGGCGGATAAAGTATTGGAAATACTGAAAAACAAATACCTTGTAAGGCCCATTTCTTATGTATGCCTACGGCTAAGTACACCTTGGCATTCTCAAAAATAGATAAATGTCGCTGGAAGTTATACCTGGTATCTATGTGGAAGCAGGTCGTGTATTTTGTTGATAGGATGGTCGGCGATTTGTTGAAGAATGCCTTTCAGCCATCCATACGGTTCAATGCCGTTCATTTTGCAGGTGCCGAGTAAGCTGTACAACATGCCGCTTCTTTTGGCCGCTTCGTGTGATCCGGCGAACAGGTAATTTTTTCTGCCCAGAGCAACCGGGCGGATAGAGTTTTCCACCGCGTTGTTGTCGATCTTCAGCCGACCGTCGGTAATGTACAGCGACAACTTGTGCCATCGCTCCATACTGTAAGCGAGCGCTTTCCCGATAGCGCTTTTGGGCAGAACCTGCAGATATTGTTGTTGCATCCATAACCACATCCCCTTCAGGATAGGGGCAGCCTTAGCGCAACGAACAACTTTGAGCTCTTCAAAATTCAGGCCGGCTTCCTTACTGATCCGTTCGATCTCGTAGAGCTTCTGTATCTCGCAAAGGGCATGGAAAGCTCTTTCGTAGTCGTTATCCAGGGCCTCATTGAACATGCGTCGAGCATGTGCCATACAATGTATCAGCGTGATGCCGGGACGCTTATCAAAAATATCGTAGGCGGCATACCCATCCGTCTGCAGGTAGCCCTTGAAGTTTTCCAGTATTTCCATGGGGCCTTCCCGGCCGCGACCTTCCTGGTAGTCGAAGAAAACAAGCTTATCGATGCTGTTTTGATACACCCAGTAAAACCCTCTGTGGGTTTCTCCTTTCTTATCCTTATCGATCACTTTGATCGGGGTTTCATCTGCATGCAGGTAACTGCTTT
>Ga0210396_10001987_pt1 | contig 21163 bp, 17 predicted proteins | sample IncBWH17OmetaG_FD_155466 | JGI IMG/M metagenome (GOLD analysis project Ga0210396, IMG submission 155466) | Forest soil microbial communities from Barre Woods Harvard Forest LTER site, Petersham, Massachusetts, United States - Inc-BW-H-17-O ... | reverse complement strand
CGCATTGTTTCGCGACGTCGTTGCGACCTACGATCTCGAGGTCAATCACAAGCCGGTCGTGCTGGTGGATCTGTTTTCGGAAACAGGTGGGCAACCGCTTCTCAAGCGTCACCCGGTCAGACAACGCTACCGGATGGTTGAACTACAACGCTGGCGCGACAAGCGCGGTCTGCAATTCAAGCTTCAGCCGGCCAATTGGCCGTTCAATGCGCGGTTGGCCGACGGTCTCGTGGTGGCGGCGATCGAGGCGGGTCACGATCCCGGTCCGTTCCTGCGCAGGGCCTTTGCAGGCGTATGGGAAGACGAACTCAATCTGGCGGATGCCGCGACGCTGGTTCGATTGGCCGACGATAGCGGCCTTCCGGGTAAAGCGCTGGTGGAGCGGTCGGGGACGGACGAGATCGGTCAGAAATACGAACAGAATCGCCAGGATGCGTTGTCGGCCGACGTGTTCGGGTCGCCGGCCTATGTGCTGGACGGCGAAGTATTCTGGGGTCAGGATCGGATCGAATTGCTGGCGGACGCATTGAAATCGGGTCGTGCGCCCTATCGTTCGCAGGTTTGAGGGGCGGGCGCGGATCGCAGCCGGCAAAACTCAAACAGCCTTTGAGGCGGAGCAGCCCATGACCAGAGCGACATACCTGACATCAGCCTTTGTCCTCATGTCGGCGCTCGCTGGAACCGGCGTTGCTGTCGGTCAATCGATGCCCGACAACGAGAACGGCCGTTATGCGCTGTCGCCAATCCCCGATGGCGTGATCAGGTTGGATACGCGCACCGGCGCGGTTTCGACCTGCAGCAATGGCGGCGCCGGCTGGGCCTGTTATGCCGTCCCGGATGAGCGCGCGGCGCTCGATGAGGAAATCGGCCGGCTACAGGCCGAAAATGAAAAATCCAGGACGGAAGTGGAAAGACTGAAGGCCGAACTGGCCTCGCGACCGCCGGTTGCCGAAGGCAAGACCGACGAAGCGCTGCCCAAATCGGACTCGCTGAAAAAGGCCGAGCCGAAGGTTGCCGAGGGGGAACGCAAGATCGAAATCCCGTTGCCGAGTGACCGCGACATGGATCGGGTGATGTCATTTCTCGAACAAGCCTGGCGGCGGCTGGTCGAGATGGCTAACCGGATGCAGAAAGACGTCAGCGGCAAGATCTGAGGCTGTCCATGGCGGCGTCTCCTTTCATCTCCCGCAACGTCCCGTCGGTGGTTTCCACCGGTTCGATCGTGTCGTCTGTGCTTAACGTCCAGACCTCGGGGCGTGGCTTCCTCGATCTTACGGCCGAGGTCGCGCAATTCGTCAGGGAGGCCAGAGCGGTCGAAGGCCAGGTGACGGTCTTTATTCGTCACACCTCGGCCTCGCTCACGATTCAGGAGAACGCCGATCCCACGGTGCTCGCCGATTTGACCACCGCGCTCGATCGTCTGGCGCCCGAGAATGCCGACTGGAGCCACGACACCGAAGGCCCCGACGACATGCCGGCCCATATCAAGACCATGCTCACGGCAACCTCGCTGCAAATCCCGGTCATCAAGGCCAAGTTGATGCTGGGGACGTGGCAGGCGATTTATCTGATTGAGCATCGACGGCGTTCACACGCCCGCGAAATCGTCGTGCAATTTGTAGGCGCGACGTCGCATCCATAATCAGCCGCAAAACAAACCGGCCGCGGGAGGCGCCCCGCGGCCGGTTCTCTTAGTCTGCTCGTTGAGACGAGATCAGTTGTTCCTGATATCGACGTCCTTGGTTTCGGGCAGGAAAAAGAAACCGACCACCGCGGTGATGGATGCGAAGATAATCGGGTACCAAAGGCCCGCATAGATATCGCCGGTCGAGGCGACAATCGCGAAGGCTGTCGCAGGTAATAGTCCGCCAAACCAGCCGTTGCCGATGTGATAGGGCAGCGACATCGAGGTGTAGCGGATCTTGGTCGGGAATAGTTCGACCAGCATCGCTGCGATCGGCCCGTACACCATGGTGACAAAGATCACCAGGATGAACAGCAGCCCGACGATCGCCAATACCTGTGGGCGGAAAATATCAAACGGATTCGACATCTTCACGATGCCCGCATCGCCTGCCTTGGGATAGCCCGCAGCCCCGATCGCGGTGGTGAGCGCCGGATTGCCGGCTTTCGCGTCGGGATAGGCCACGTCCTTGCCGTTGAAGGTTACCTTCACCCCTGAACCGGCGGGTCCGGCCACGGTCGAATACTTGACCGATGACTTGGCGAGGAAGTCGCGGGCGGTATCGCACGGCGCGGTGAACACGCGGGTGCCGACCGGGTTGAACAGATCGCCGCAACCTGCGGGATCAGCCACCACTTCGACCTTCACGGATTCGATTGCCTTCTCCAGCGCCGGATTGGCATTGGTGGTGATCATTCGGAATATCGGGAAGAAGGTCAGCGCCGCGATCAGACAGCCGGCCATGATGATCGGTTTGCGGCCAACCCTGTCCGACAGTGCGCCGAACACGATGAAGAAGCCGGTGCCGAGCAACAGCGACCAGGCGATCAGAAGGTTCGCGGTGTAGCCATCGACCTTCAAAATCGACTGCAGGAAGAACAGCGCGTAGAACTGGCCCGTGTACCAGACCACGCCTTGGCCCATGGTGCCGCCGATCAGCGCGAGGATGACGATCTTGGCGTTGCTCCAGTTGGCGAAGGCTTCGGTCAACGGGGCCTTCGATGATTTGCCCTCATCCTTCATCTGCTGGAAGATCGGCGATTCATTCAAGCGCAGCCGGATCCAGACCGATACGCCCAACAGGATCACCGAGACCAGGAAAGGAATGCGCCAGCCCCAGGTGGCGAAGTCGGCCTCGCCAATCGCGGTGCGGGTGAACAGGATCACCAACAACGACAGAAACAGGCCGAGCGTCGCGGTGGTCTGAATAAACGAGGTGTAATAGCCGCGTTTACCGGGAGGAGCGTGTTCGGCCACATAGGTCGCGGCTCCGCCATACTCACCGCCAAGCGCCAGACCCTGGGCCAGACGCAAGCCGATCAGAATGACCGGCGCGGCAAAGCCGATGGTTGCCGCGTTCGGCAACAGGCCTACGATGAAGGTCGACAAACCCATGATCAGGATGGTGACGAGGAAGGTGTATTTGCGTCCCACGATGTCGCCGATGCGCCCGAAAACGATGGCGCCGAACGGACGGACCAGGAAGCCGGCCGCAAAGGCGAGTAGCGCGAAAATATCGCGAGTCGCCGGCGGATAGGCCGAGAAGAATTGCGCCCCGATGATGCTGGCCAGCGATCCGTAAAGATAGAAGTCGTACCACTCGAATACAGTACCGAGCGACGAAGCGAGAATGACGAAGCGTTCGTCTTTCGTCATTCCGCCGCTGCGGACGTCACCCGCTGTTGCTGCCATTGCCATTGTTCGCACTCCCCGAAATCATGTTGCTGGCTCGTCCTCATGCGCCGGCCGAACCAGGCCACGAGGTTGTGCGGACGGTAACATCGTCGTGAAATCTCGCCCAGTACGACTTTCGGCCCGCTGGGAAAGGCGCATGTATGCGAAGATGGACGTCGCGCTGTGCGGGTCGGCCTGAGGGGATTTGCTGCTGCGGTGCACAAGTGGCGGAATTAACCGCTATTTCGTGTGGCGGGCCTGGTGCCCTTGCGTGCGGTCACAGGCCGCAGGACAATCTAAAAGCAAAACGGCTACACCGGCATTGCTCCACCGTAACCCATTGCAAGCCAAAGATGACTGCCACCCATCTCGTCATTGCCGACGACCATCCACTGTTCCGCGACGCCTTGCGTCAGGCGGTGGCGAGCGTTGTGACATCGGCAAAGATCGACGAGGCCGGCAGTTTTGAGGAACTGACCGCGCTGCTCGATCAGGATTCCGATGTCGATCTGGTATTGCTCGATCTGACAATGCCGGGAATCTCGGGCTTCTCCGGATTAATTTACCTGCGGGCGCAATTTCCGGCCATTCCGGTCGTGATCGTCTCCGCCAGCGACGACGGCGGCACCATTCGCCAGTCACTGGATTTCGGTGCGTCCGGTTTCATTCCGAAGCGATTCGGCGTCGAGACGCTGCGCGACGCGATCATGAAAGTGCTCGACGGCGACGTCTGGGTGCCGGCGGATACCGATCTGTCGTCGGCCACCGATCCGGAACTGGCGCGCCTGCGCGATCGCCTGGTGACGCTGACGCCGCAGCAGGTGCGGGTGCTGATGATGCTGTCGGAAGGGTTGCTCAACAAGCAGATCGCCTATGAGCTCGGCGTGTCGGAAGCGACCATCAAGGCGCATGTGTCAGCGATCCTGCAAAAACTCGGCGTCGAAAGCCGGACGCAAGCCGTGATTGCCGCTGCCAAGATCGCCGGCGGGCAGTGGCGCCAGGGCGCGCCGCAGCAACCGTAGGACTATTCCGCAGCGACCATCTGCTGGATGCGCCACTGGCCAAGCAGCGCGCGCAGTGAGGCCGGCTTTACCGGCTTGTTCAGTACCGCAATATTCTCCTCCCGCGCCGCGGCGCGGACATGCGGGCTGCGGTCGGCGGTGATGAGGATGGCCGGGATCGTCTCGCCGAATTTCTTTCTGATGTCGCGGATCGCGGCAATGCCGTTGCCGCGGTCGAGATGATAATCGACCAGGAGGCCCGTGACGGGCTTGCCCGCAGCCTCGATCGCCTCGATGGCGGATTCGGGATCGGCGACCGCGATCACTTCGGCGTCCCAGCCTTTCAGAAGTGTCTTCATGCCGTCCAGGATCGCGGCGTCGTTTTCGATGCAGGCGATCAAGGCTCCCGACATCGGCGTTCTCGACAGCGGTGTGGCACTGGTGACCGCGGCGGTGTGGTTGACCGCTTTCGCGGTCGGCACCGTCACTGAGAAAAACGAGCCGCCGCTGACAATGGAATCGATCGCAATGCCGTGGCCGAGCACGCGGGCGAGCCGCTCGACGATCGACAGGCCAAGTCCCAGGCCGCGCGCGATCCGCGCGCCCTGTTCCAGCCGGTGAAACTCCTTGAAGATTTCGCCGCGCTTCAAAACGGGAATGCCGACGCCGGTGTCGTAGATGCCGATCTGCAGGGATTGTCCGCGGCGGCGGCAGCCGACCAGCACCCGCCCGCGCGGGGTATATTTGATCGCGTTGGAAATCAGATTCTGCAGCAGCCGCCGCAGCAACAGGCGGTCCGATCGCACCGGCAACGAGCAGGGCATGAAGTTCAGCTTCAATCCCTTGGCGCGCGCGATCGGGGCAAATTCGATTTCCAGCGAGCGCATCAGGTCGCCGATCTTGAAATTCGTGGTCGATGTCGTCATGGCGCCGGCATCCAGCCGCGAGATATCCAGGAGCGCGCCGAGAATTTCTTCGATGGCCTCCAGTGAATCGTCGATGTTTTCCACCAGTCTGGAATCCTCGCCGCCGCTCTGGCGTTCGACGAGGCTTGTTACATAAAGACGCGCCGCATTCAGCGGCTGAAGGATGTCGTGGCTGGCGGCGGCCAGAAAGCGGGTCTTGGAGATATTGGCGTCCTCGGCGGTGCTTTTCGCGAGTGCCAGTTCCGAGTTCAGCCGCGTCAGCTCTTCGGTGCGGTCGCGGACGCGCTTTTCCAGCGTGGCGTTGGCGCGCTCCAGCGCCTCGGCGGCCTCAAAAGACGGCGTAACGTCGGAGAAGGTGATGACGAGACCTCCGCCCGGCATCCGGTTGGAACGCACCTCGATCACCATATGCCGATCGGGCAGGCGCTCGAGGTACGGCTCACCCTCGGCCGTGTAGGCCTTCAATCGCCTCTCCACCAGCACCTCTTTGTCGCCGAACTCGGAAGGCGTGATCGCCGTCATGAATTCGAGGATTTCCCGCAAGGGGATCCCGATCTGCACAAGGTGCGGCGCCAGCCCGAGGATATCGCCGAACTGGCGGTTGGAGCAGATCAATTGCAGGTCGGCGTCGAACACGGCGATGCCCTGCCGCACGTGGTTGAGCGCGGTCTGCAGGATTTCGCGGTTGAAATGTAGCGCCGCATGGGAATCGTCGAGCAGCTTGAGCGCCGCCTTGGCGGAGACCGTGCGCTTGCGCAATAATAGCGACATCACCAGGCGCGAGGAGGCCGCTCCGATCGACGAAGCGATCAGATGTTCGGCGTGCTGAAGCAGTTCGAAGTCGGCCGGCGCGTTCGCCGTCAATCGGGTGTTGTGCGAATCCGCAAAGGCGTTGAAGGAGTCCTGCGCGCGGTCGGGTCCCAGATACTGCGCCACCGTGCTCTGGATGTCCTGGACCGTCACCGTGGTCCGCCAGCGGCGGAAGGTCGGCGTCATCGGCGTCAATACGCTCGGCGCAAACAGGTCCGCCTGCATCCGTTCGATCGAGGACGGCTGGCGCGAGAGCGACAGCAGCACATAGGTCAGGATGTTGAGCGAGAGCGACCAGAGCACGCCATGTATCAGCTGTGGCAGGTCGGATCCGAACAGCGCCTGCGGCCGCAGCGTCTCGATCCCGAAGGGGCCGCTGTGCAGGAATTGCAAGCCGGCCGGCGTGCCATCGAGGAAGCTCGGCAGGAACAGCGTATAACCCCACACTGCAAAGCCGACCAGCATGCCTCCCATGGCGCCGCGCGCGGTTGCGCGCTGCCAGAACAGTCCGCCGAAAAAGGCGGGTGCGAGCTGGGCGATTGCCGCAAAGGACAGCAAACCGATCGCGGCCAGTTGGGCTTCGCCCAGCGCACGATAGTAGAAATACGCCATCGCCATGATGGCGAAGATCGCAAAGCGGCGCGCGCCAAGCAGGAAGCGGCCGAAATCCTGTTGTCCGGCGCCGGTCTCACGCCGGCGCTGCAACACCAGCGGCATAATGATGTCGTTCGAGACCATGACGGAGAGTGCGACGCATTCCACGATCACCATCGCGGTGGCCGCCGACAGGCCGCCGACGAAGACGGCAACGCTGAGCAGCGGCGCGTCGCCCTCCACCGGCAGCGCCAGCACGTACATGTCCGAGTCGACCGCGCCGAACGGAAACGTGATCAGTCCGGCAAGCGCGATCGGGATCACGAACAGGTTGATCGCCACCAGATAAAGCGGGAAAAGCCAGCGTGCGCGGCTGACTTCCGACGGCGTGGAGTTCTCGACCACGCTGACATGGAACTGCCGCGGCAACAGCATGATCGCGCAGAACGACAATAGCGTCATGGTCAGGAAATTGCCGACCGACGGCACGTATTCCAGCGCGCGCTCGGCTTCCGGCGTTTTCATCGCGCGCTCGATCAGTTCGTGCGGCGAGAACATCCAGAATGTGACAAAGGCGCCTGCGGCGATGAAGGCGACGAGCTTGACGATGGACTCCGTCGCAATCGCCAGCATCAACCCGTGCTGGTGTTCGGTCGCATCGGTCTGGCGTGTTCCGAACAGTACGGCGAAAGCCGCCATTGCCAGCGTCGCGATCAGCGCGATGTCGCCGACCAGCGGGATCGCGGAAATGGCTTGTTCGTCGATCAGGATGGTTTCGAGCGAGGAGGCGACCGCTTTAAGCTGGAGGGCGATGTAAGGTACCGATCCGATGATGGCGATCAGCGCCACGGTTGCGGCCACTGCCTGGCTCTTGCCGTAACGCGCGGCAATGAAATCTGCGATCGATGTGATGTTCTGCGATTTGGCGAGCTTGATGACCCGGCGTAGCAACGGTGTGCAGAGGCCGATCATCAGGATCGGGCCGACATAGATCGCCAGGAAGTCGACACTGGTGCGGGTAGCAAAGCCGACCGAGCCGAAGAAGGTCCAGGAAGTGCAGTAGATCGCGAGCGATAGCGGATAGATCAGCGCGCTGGCGCGACCGGGCTGCGTCGGCGAGAGCCGGTTGCCGTAGCTCGCCACGAAAAACAGGAAGCCGATGTAGCCGAAGGCGGCTGCGATCACGCCCCAGTCGTGCAGCATTGCTGCTTACTCCTTCCGCGCTACCGCCTGAGCGGCCGTTCGGGAAGGATTATAGCCGGACCGAGCCGGCAAAGCACGGTGCACGGCGGTCGTGGGTCAGGAAATGGCCGGCAATAGGCGGGTTAACGTTATTCCGCAGCCAGCGACTTTTCCTTCAGCGGCAGGCCGAGCTGGTCCCAGACCTGCAACAAGGCCTCGGCCAGTTGATCGATCAACCCGTCCTCGTGGTAGGGCGAGGGCGTGATCCGCAAGCGCTCGGTGCCTTTGGCGACCGTCGGATAGTTGATCGGCTGGATGTAGATGCTGTGCTCTTCCAGCAGCAGGTCGGAGGCCTGCTTGCATTTTTCGGGATCGCCGACGAACAGCGGCACGATATGGGTGTCGCTCGACATCACAGGCAGGCCCGCGGCGGTCAGGATCGCCTTGGTGCGGGCCGCGCGCTCCTGGTGACGCTCGCGCTCCCAATTCGAGGACTTCAGGTGCCGGATCGCCGCCGTTGCCGCCGAGCAGATCGCCGGCGGCAGCGCGGTGGTGAAGATGAAGCCGGGAGCGTAGGAGCGCACCGCGTCCACCATTTCCGAGGTGCCGGCGATATAGCCGCCGAGACAGCCGAAGGCCTTGGCCAGCGTGCCTTCCAGAATGTCGATGCGGTGCATGACACCGTCGCGCTCGGCGATGCCGCCGCCGCGCGGGCCGTACATGCCGACTGCGTGCACCTCGTCGACATAGGTCATGGCGCCGTATTTCTCGGCGAGATCGCAGATCTTCGAAAGCGGCGCGATGTCGCCGTCCATCGAATAAAGGCTTTCGCAGGCAATCAGCTTCGGCCGGTCCGGCCCCGCCGCGCGCAGCAATTCTTCCAGATGCGCCATGTCGCTGTGGCGGAATATTTGCCGCTCGCAGCCGCCCTGGCGAATGCCTTCGATCATCGAATTGTGGTTGAGCGCATCGGAAAGAATGAGGCAATCGGGGATGAGCCTGGCGATAGTGGCGAGGCCGGTCTGGTTCGACACATAGCCCGAGGTGAAGAGAAGCGCTGCTTCCTTGCCATGCAGGTCGGCGAGTTCATGCTCGAGCTGCACCAGCGGATGATGGGTGCCTGCGATGTTGCGGGTGCCTCCGGCGCCAGTGCCGACGCGGGTCGCGGTCTCGACCATCGCGCCGACGACTTTCGGATGCTGGCCCATGCCGAGGTAATCGTTGGAGCACCAGATCACGACGTTGCGCGTGCCTTTCGGCGAATGCCACACCGCATGAGGGAAGCGGCCGGCGACCCGTTCCAGATCGGCAAAAACCCGATACCGTCGTTCGTCATGGAGGCGGGAGAGGGCGGTACGGAAAAACTGGCTGTAATCCATCGCGGAACCTGGAACTGGGCGTGATGCCGAAAAAGAGCGCGCCCCTTTTTAGAGGGTTTCTATAATCCGTGTCGAGCCGTATTCGAACGACGTCTCGCGGGCGAAGGCCTTGATTCAGGCCAAGTTTCGGTGCGCGCCCGGCTCAGTGCTGACATGCGTAACCGTAAATCACGACGCTTCCTCAAGCTTTTCTAAAATTGCTGCCGTTTTCCCGATCATGCCGCGCCGCGTCGCGAAAAGCGCCGGCTGAATGCTTGCGGGAAACCTGCGATCCAATTGAGTTGAATCTAGCATTTTTGAAACAATTGTTGCAAAACCAGGGCCGAGGCCTAGGATCGAGCCATGGACCGTGGCCCGCTGACCGAACGCATCATCGAGACGTTCGACGACATGCCCGAGCAATTGCAGGCAGGCGCGCGCTATGTGCTCGATCGCCCGCGCGACGTCGCGCTGTTGTCGATGCGCGAGCAGGCGCGTCAGGCTGGCGTACAGCCCGCGACCATGACGCGGCTTGCCAAACGTCTCGGCATGGACGGCTATGACGAGGTGCGCGAGCTCTATGCCGCCGCCGTGCGCGACGGCGACCTCGGCTTTGCCAGCAAGGCTGGCGTCCAGGTCCTCAGCCAAAAATTAAAGGGCGACAAGGCGCTGGCGGCGGACATACTGACCTCGATCAGCCACCAGATTCAGCAATTGGCGACGCCCGCGGGTCTCGAACGGATCGTCGATGCCGCCAGGGCGCTGGCGGCGGCACGCCGGATTTATTGCCTGGGGCTACGGTCGAGCCATTCGATCGCCTGGCACCTTCATTACGTGCTGACGCTGGTCGGCGACCGCTCGGTTTATATCGACGGGATCGGCGCCACCGGTTCGGATGCGCTGGCGCGCGCGACCAACAAGGACGTGCTGCTAGTCGCAGGTGTATTGCCTTATCCGCGCCTGACCGTCGAACTCGCCGAATATGCAGTCGCCCAAGGTATCGCAGTCGTCGCGATCACCGACAGCGAGGTCTCGCCGCTGGCGCAGATCGCGCGGCACACCGTGATCGTCTCGACCGAAAGTGCGTCCTTCTTTCACGCGATGTCGCCGGCCTTTGCCGTCGCGGAAGTTTTAGGTGCGATCATTGCCGGCCGCAGCGGGGACGCCGCACTGGCCTCACTTCGGCACTTGGAGGGGCATTTCGCCGCCCTCAATACCCATCTCAAATCCAGGAACAACAAGAAGTCGTCATGACCCATATTCTTCATCGCGCCGCCAATGCCAAAATGCCGGTCGCCGTCGGCGGCAAGGGCATCGAACTGTTCGACCAGAACGGCAAGACCTATATCGATGCGTCCGGCGGCGCCGCGGTGTCCTGCCTCGGCCACGGCCATCCCGACGTGATCGCAGCTTTGCACAAGCAGCTCGACAAGCTCGCTTATGCCCATACCGGCTTTTTCACCACGGAAGCGGCCGAACAGCTCGCCGACCGGCTGATCGAGACCGCGCCTGATGGGATCGACCACGTCTATCTCGTCAGCGGCGGATCGGAAGCGATCGAGGCCGCGCTGAAAATGGCGCGGCAATATTTCGTCGAGAAGGGCCAGCCGCAACGGCGGCACATCATCGCGCGCCGCCAGAGCTATCACGGCAATACACTGGGGGCGCTTGCGACCGGCGGCAACGAATGGCGCCGCGCACAGTTCAAGCCGCTCCTGATCGAGACCCACCATATCGATCCCTGCTATGCCTATCGCTGGCAGAAAGCAGGCGAGAGCGACGGCGATTACGCCGCGCGTGCCGCACAGCAGCTCGAGGCCAAGATCCTCGAACTTGGCTCAGATCAGGTGATCGCCTTCGTCGCCGAGACGGTGGTCGGCGCGACCTCCGGCGCGGTGCCGCCGGTCGCCGACTATTTCAAGCACATCCGCGCGATCTGCGACCGCTACGGCGTGCTGCTCATTCTCGATGAAGTGATGTGCGGCATGGGCCGCACCGGAACGCTGCACGCGTGCGAGCAGGATGGTGTCGCGCCCGACCTGATGGCGATCGCCAAGGGTCTCGGCGGCGGCTATCAGCCGGTCGGCGCAACGCTACTGAGCAACAAGATTTTTGAAGCCTTCTCCAAAGGCTCCGGCTTCTTCCAGCACGGCCACACCTATATGGGTCATCCGATGGCGGCCGCGGCCGGGCTCGCGGTGCAGGAAGTGCTGCGCCGCGATCATCTGCTCGACAATGTCGTTGCCATGGGCGGTCACCTGCAACGGCGGCTCGAAGAGCGCTTTGCCAACCATCACCATGTCGGCGACATCCGCGGCCGCGGTCTATTTCGCGGCGTGGAACTGGTCTCCGATTGCGACTCCAAACGGCCGTTCGCGGCGGAATTGAAGATCAACGCGGCGGTGAAACGTGAAGCCATGGACCGCGGCCTGTGCGTCTATCCGATGGGTGGCACGATCGATGGCGTCAACGGTGACCACGTTCTGATCGCGCCGCCATTCATCGTCGACAAAGAGCAGATCGATACGATTGTCGAACGCTTGGGCGATGCGGTCGATGCCGCTGTCGCGTCCGTCAAATGAGGTGCGCCGAATACATTGCGTAAATCTGGAAGAGGGGAATTCATCATGACGAGATTAGCCTTTAGCCTCGCCGCGCTTTGCCTGTGGCTGCTCGCGCCGGCATCGGCCCAAAGCCTCAGTCCGACCCTGCAGAAGATCAAGGATGCCGGCACGATCACGGTCGGCCACCGCGACTCCTCGGTGCCGTTTTCCTATCTCGATAACGACCAGAAGCCGATCGGCTTTTCGCTCGAACTGTGCGACCTGGTGGTCGCGAAGATCAAGGCGAAGCTCGGCCAGCCCGGTCTCAAGGTAGCCTATCAGGCCGTCAACTCCTCCAACCGCATTCCGCTGGTCAAGAACGGGACCGTCGACATCGAGTGCGGCTCGACCGCCAACACCATCGCGCGTCAGCAGGAGGTCTCTTATTCCGTGATCTTCTACGCGCCGCAATTCAAATGGATTGCGCTCAAATCGTCAGATCTGAAAACCACCGATGACCTCAAGGGCAAGGCCGTCGTGGTCACGCAAGGCACCAACACCGCGCAGTTCGTCGCCAAGCTCAATGCCGAGAAGGGCCTTGGATTGAAGATCCTGCAAGGTAAGGACCACGCCGAATCCTTCCTGCTGGTCGAGACCGGCCGCGCCAGCGCCTTCATGGAAGACGACATTTTGCTCGCCGGCCTCAAGGCCAATGCATCGTCGCCGGATAACTTCGTCTTCCTGAGCGATGCGTTTCCGAGCGATCCTTACGGCGTGATGATGGCCAAGGGCGACGGCGAATTCAAAAAGCTGGTCGATGATGCGCTGACCGAAGCGATGAAGTCCGGCCTCTACGACAAGCTCTACACCAAATGGTTCGAGAGCCCGATTCCGCCGAAGAACATCAATTTGAAATTTCCGCAATCGGACAAGCTGAAGGAATTGGTCAAAACCCCGAGCGACAAGGCCAACGGCCAGTAGACCAGGGACACGAACACGATCCAGGGGGTGAGCGATGTCCTTGCTGTTCGAGACCACCCCCGATGGCGTCAGCCGGTATTTCGACTGGATCCTGAACGGCCTGTGCTGGACGTTGTCGCTGGCGCTTGGCGCCTGGACCATCGCGCTCATCGTCGGCACGCTGGTCGGTGTGGCGCGCACGCTGCCGGGAGGAATCTGGCCTCGGTTTGGGCGGATCTATGTCGAGACCTTCCGCAACATTCCGCTGCTGGTGCAGATGTTCTTCTGGTACTTCGTGCTGCCAGAGCTTCTGCCCCAGCGCATCGGCCTTGCGATCAAGCAGATGGACCCCCCATGGGGCAGTTTTGTCCCGGCGCTGATCTGCCTTGGTCTCTTCACCGCGGCGCGGATCGCCGAACAAGTCCGCGCCGGCGTTCAGGCGTTACCGGCCGGGCAGCGTGCGGCGGCGTCCGCCCTCGGCTTTGGCCGAATCGGCATGTATCGCCTGGTCCTGCTGCCGCAGGCGTTTCGCATTATCCTGCCGACGCTCACCAACGAGTTCATGACGATCTTCAAGAACACCTCGGTGGCCTTGACCATCGGGCTCGTCGAGTTGACGGCGACCGCGCGCGAGATCAACGAGAATACCTTCCGCACCTTTGAAGCCTTCGGCGTCGTCACGATCGTTTATCTCGTGATTGCTTTACTTGCCTGGCAACTTATGCACCGGATCGAGCGCGCCGTGCAGCTGCCGAGTTTTGTCAGCGGGAGCGGGCGGAAATGATGGTCGATCTTTCCGCCATCGTGTCTGCCGCGCCGTTCCTGCTGACCGGCCTGTTGTTCACGCTCCAGATCACGCTGGTGGGGGTAGCCGGAGGCATCGTGTTCGGCAGCCTGCTCGCGGTGGCGCGGCTGTCACAGAACCGTCTGCTATCGACGCTGGCGACGGCTTACGTCAATCTCATGCGCTCGATCCCGCTGATCCTCGTGATCTTCTGGGTATTCTTTCTGGTGCCCTGGGCGATCGGTTGGCTGACCAATGGCGGCCGTCCCGTCGCGGTCGGGGCGTCGTTGACCATTTACGTAACCTTCGTGCTGTTCGAAGCGGCGTACTATGCCGAGATCGTGCGGGCCGGCTTCCGTTCGATTTCGACCGGGCAATATGCGGCCTGCGACGCGCTCGGGCTCTCAAAACTCCAGGCCTATATTTACGTTCTATTTCCGCAGGCGTTGCTGAGCGTGTTGCCGATTCTGCTGACACAGACGATCGTGCTGTTTCAGGACACTTCGCTGGTCTACGTCATCTCGGCGACTGATCTTCTCGGCGCGGCGACCAAGATCGCCCAGCGCGACGGCCGTCTGGTCGAGATGTATCTGATCGTCGGCGTGATCTATTTCCTGTTTTGTTACGCCGCATCGCAATTCGTCAAACGGCTGCAAGGCCGCCTCGCTTACGGGGTCCGATGACGGTGTTGATTGGCGCGTGTTGCCAGGTTGCAATGCTCGTTTCTTTTCTGCCGGATCAAGTCAGGCGTCTTGCCCGCACATCGTCCTCTATCTACGATCGCTCCCTAAACTCTGCCATCAAGGTAGATGAACAGGCCCGCGTCTCGCCAACCGTGCGGGCCCAACAAGAACCATGGGAGAAAACATCATGACGACGCGCCGCGATTTTCTGAAAACCGGCACGGCGGCTGCGGCCACCGGTATCTTCTTTTGCGGCTGCGGCCTTTTGCGTAGCGCGCACGCGCAAGCGTCGGCGCGCTCGATGCTCCCGGTCTCGGTCAACGGCAAGCGGGTCAAGACCATCGACGTGCATGCGCACTGCAATTTCCACGAAGCCGGCGGGCTGTTGGGCGAAGAGGGCCGCAAGCGTCAGGCGGGCCCGATCAACGGAGCGGAAGAGACCTTCATCGATCTCAAGCAGCGGCTCGCCGCGATGGATTCGCAGGCCGTGGACATGGAGGTCCTGTCAATCAATCCGTTCTGGTATGACAAGGAGCGCGATCTTGCAGCTCGAATCGTGAAAATCCAGAACGAGAATCTCGCCGAATTCTGTGCCTCGCATTCAGACCGCTTCGCGGCCTTTGCCTCGCTCACCTTGCAGGCGCCTGATCTCGCCGTGCAGGAGCTGGAGACCGCGATCAAGAAGCAGGGCTTGAAGGGCGCCGCGATCGGCGGCTCCATGAACAATATCGATTTTTCGGACCCCCAATTCCACCCGGTCTGGGCCAAGGCCGAAGAACTCGGCGCGCCCCTGTTCATTCATCCGCGCGGCACGCCCGAGCTTGGCAAACGGTTCGCGGGCAACGGCTGGCTCGACAACACCATCGGCAATCCCCTGGATACGACGATCGCGCTGTCGCATTTGATTTTCGAAGGCACGCTCGATCGTTTCCCGGGATTGAAGGTGATCGCGGCGCATGGCGGTGGTTATCTCGGATCTTATGCCGACCGTTCCGATCATCCCTGCACGGTCGGGCCCAAGGGGTGCAACCCCGAGGTCAAGCTGAAGAAGCAGCCGACCGAATATCTGAAGCAGATTTATTTCGATTCGCTAGTCTTCACGCCCGAGGCGATCCGCCATCTGGCAGCACAAGTCGGTGCGAGCCAGATCATGCTCGGCAGCGATTATCCCTATCCCTGGCAGCTCAGCCCGGTGGACCACATTTTCGCCTCCACCTCGCTCAGCGATGATGAGAAGGCCGATATCCTGGGTCGGACCGCGGCGAAACTGTTCAATATCGCGTAGCGTTACCGTTTACGGGAGTGCGATGCCCACTTCGCGATAAAACCGCATCGCGCCGGGATGGAACGGCAGGATGCGGTTGTTCGCTGCATTAGCGGCGCGCGTGCCTGTCGCGGTCGGATAGATCTCGGATTTGGGATCGGCTGCCGACAGAACGGCCTTGGTGATCGCATAGGCCATATCGTCCGGAAGGTCCTTGTTGGCAACCACGAAATTCCAGGCGGAAAAGCTTTTGATCTCGGCCGTCTGTCCCTTGTAGGTGCCGGGCTGGATCGTCGTTGCCGACAGCGCCGGCAGCTTTGCGAGTACGGCTGTGACTTCGGCGTCCGAAAGTCCGAACACGATCGCATCGGTCTGATTGGCCACTGCGACCAGCGACGGAATCGGCACTACCGCGCCCTGCCACAGCGCATCGATCTCGCCGTCAAGCACCTGGCGCGAGAGCGCAGCCGGATCGCCGTTGACGATGACGGGTTTGATATGCGCGACGTCGGCGGCGGCGCGAAAGAATCCTTCGGCTGGTCCCTTTGCGGGGCCGACGCCGACTTTCTTGCCGTCGAGATCGGCGAGCGAGCGGAGCCCGCTTTGGCGCAAAGCCGCAACCTGGAACGATGTTTCGTACATCGGGAATAGCGCGCGTACATTTTCATGTTTGCGGCCGGCGGCAAAGCCGGTGCCGCTGATAGCTTCATAGGCTGACGCCATGAAGGCCGTTCCAATCGTCATGGGTGCGGCATCGACGGCCGACAGGTTTTCGTTCGAGCCGCCACTTTTCTTGATCTCGAGGTGAAGGCCTTTGGTGGCGAGATACGCTGCGACTCCTTGCCCATAGGGCAGGAACGCGCTGCCGTCGCCGGCGGTCATGAAGGTCACTGGCGTTTGTGCGATCGCCGGTGCTGCGCCGAGCATGGCCATACCCAACAGCAGGCTGGAAACCAGAATTCGTCTCATGGGAATCACGTGGTCCTGAAGCGAAGCACGCCGTCGACTTCTTCGCTCCCGAGGCGGCCTTCGACCAGCATGTAGTTGACATGCGCGATCAATTCGCCGGCGGCAAATCCCATCTGGTGCTCGTCGAGCACATGTTTATGAAACACCACCGGCACGAGCTCTCTCGACGTTTTCGACGTCTCCCGGCACGCATCCGCGATCAGCCGGCAACGGTCCTCGTGATGATCGGCCAGTTGCTTGATCCGTGTCTTCAGACCGTAGAACGGCACGCCATGGCCGGGCAGCACCAGGAGGTCGTAGGGCAGCGTGGTGGTGAGGCTTGCGAGCGAGGCGAGATATTCGCCGAGCGAGTTCTGCTCGGGTTCGACCGCCCAGACGCTGACATTGGGTGAGATCTTGCTCAGCACCTGGTCGGCGGCCAGAAACAGCTTGTCGGCGGCGCAATAGAGCATGACCTGATCGAGCGCGTGCCCGCCGCCGGTGATGACCTTGAAGCGGCGCGTGCCGATCGAAATCTCATCGCCATGCGATATCCGCCGATAGGAAGCCGGCAGGGTCGAGACCCGCTGCAGGTACTCCTGGCCGCGCCCGAGCAGTTTGTCGGTCAGGCTTTCGTCCATGCCGTGACGGCGAAAGAACAGCCGCTGTGCCTGCCTGCGTTCTTCAGTGCCGCGGTTCTGATGATAGACCGATTGCAGATATTCGACCTGCGACATGTAAAGCGGGCAATCGAAACGCCCGATGACCCAGCCGGCGAGGCCGACATGATCGGGATGGGAATGGGTGACGATCAGCCGGCTGATCTTGACGTGAGCGAGCGGGCCTTCAAATAAAGCGGTCCAGGCCGCGATGGTTTCCTCATTGCCGAAGCCGGAATCCACCATCGCCCAGCCGTCGCCATCGGCGAGCAGATAGATGTTCACGTGATTGAGGCGAAACGGCAGTTTCAGGCGAACCCACAACAGGCCCGGCATGATCTCCACGACTTGATCGGGGCCTGGATGGTTTTCCCAGGGGTAACGCAGGGCCTCCGCCGAGGATTTTGTCGCGTCTGTTTTTGTATCCGTCATTCCGATCCGGCTCGTGGTGGTCTCGCCGACGCTACTATCGGCGTCGCGGCTTTCGAACACAATCCGGAATCCGGTAGGGCACAAAAGCAAAAAGGCCGGCGCGAGGCCGGCCTTTTCTAACCGAGTGATCTGCGAAGATCAGTACTTCGCGACCAACGGGCCTCCCCAGTTGAAGCGATAGTTGATGCCCGCCTTGACGACGTGGTCGTCGGTGCGGAAGCTGCCGAACGGAACCAGCGCGGCCGGAGCGGTGAAGCTCGAATTGCCGAAGTTGTAGTACTGGTACTCGATCTTGCCCGACCAGTTCTGGGTGAACATGTATTCGAGGCCGGCACCGACGGTGTAGCCGTTGCTGTGGTTGCCCGAGAGGGCGAACGGGACCGACGCGCCAGCGCCGTTCACGAGCGAATCGTTGTTGTCGGAGAAGGCATAACCGCCCTTCACGTAGAGCAGGCCCGGACCCCAGGTGTAGCCGATGCGGCCGGTGACGGAGCCGAGGCCACGCTGGTTGTTGGTGTAGGAGCTGGTGTTCGGGAAGACGACGCTGCCGTTGTTGCCGGCGATCCAGGAGTATTCAGCTTCCGCACCGATCACCCAGTTCGGGTTGAACTGGTAGTCGGCACCGCCCTGCAAACCGCCGAGGAAACGGCCATTGCCGTTGTTGCCGGTGCTCAGGCCGCCGAAATTGCTGTTGCCGCTAAACACGCCGCCGATATGGCCGCCGATGTAAAAGCCGGTCCAGTTGTAAAGCGGGGCGGCGTAGGCCGGCGCCTTGGTGTACTGGGTGCGGGCCGGAAGGTCGGCAGCGAGTGCTGGCACAGTCGCGCCGAGGGCGACGAGAGCCACAGTTGCAAGTAGAAATTTCTTCATTGGTAGTTCTCCAGAGTGTAGTTCGATTTTTCAGATCGAGCGCTTTCTGCGCCGTCCATGGCGCGCACTTAGCCAGCTTTTGAGTAAAAAGCTGTCACTGTTCAGCCACACCCGTGGAGAACCCAACACATTGGGGAACAACACGAATTTGTGCTTAATGACAGGCTAATGAAGCCTTAAAGACGCCTTAATTTCTGTAGGCCGCGCTAACGGGTCAGCGGGAACTGCCTCAGGACCCGGCCGCGCGTTACGGAAGCGAGCCGGTATCGCGGGCCGAAAGGGCTCAATGCGGGAAAAATGGTGCTGCCAGACAGGATTGAACTGTCGACCTCTCCATTACCAATGGAGTGCTCTACCACTGAGCTACGGCAGCATGCGCTCGGAACCGGGACACTAGATCAAAGAATCGGCCGAAAAGGGCTCCACAGAGCGGGGCGATCCTTGCCACAAGGCTAGGGAGCGCGCAAGCGCGGGAAAGCACCGTCCGGCCGACTAAAGCCGGTATATCGGCTGGCTGGTATTGTCGGGCGTCGAGGCCGCCTCGCCGATGCCTTGATTGGGCGGGACAGCGCCAACACAATGGGCGGTGCGGTGAGCAGGCTGATGATGATGGATGGCGGGAACGAAAGCGGGGCGCGGAGCGGAAAGGCGCCCAAAGACCGGCGGCGGGAACGGTTGAAACTCGCGCTGCGCGAAAATCTCAAACGGAGAAAATCGCAGGCGCGCGAGAGAAGCGATTTCACGCCGTCGTCGTCCGCCTCTGATGAGGTCTCTCGCGATAGCGGCGAAGAAAGCCCGGATAAATAGCCGGTTGGCTCCCCTTCGCGGTTGATGAATATCATCGACCGGCGGTTTAGCTGGATAAGGCGGTAAGGAATGTCGGACGAAGCCATCATGGGACTGGAAACGGGCGGCACCGCGAGCCTCGCCAGCGCCTTTCCTCGCTACGAGCAGACCTTCCCGACCTTGACGGCGCAGGAAATCGCGCGGATGCGCCGGTTCGGCGAGGAGCGCAACTATCACCACGGCGAAGCGCTGTTCGAGACAGGCAAGCCGGGACCCGGCATGTTCATCGTGCTGTCCGGCCATGTTGCCATTACCCAACGTGATGGCCTCGGCCGCGTCACGCCGATCATCGATCAGGGGCCGGGCCAGTTCCTCGCCGAGATCGGTCAGTTGTCGGGGCGCGCCGCGCTGGTCGACGGCCATGCCGAAGGCGATGTCGCAACGCTGCTGATTTCGCCGGAACGCCTGCGCGCGCTGATGGTCGCGGAAGCCGATCTCGGCGAGCGCGTCATGCGCGCACTGATCCTGCGTCGCGTCAACCTGATCCGGGGCGGCGCCGGCGGTCCTGTGCTGATCGGTCCTGCGAATTCCGCCGGCGTTATTCGCCTTCAGGGGTTTCTCTCCCGCAACAGCTATCCGCATCACGTTCTATGTTCGTATGCGGACCCGGATGCTGCCGAAGTCATTGCGCGCTATTCGCCGTCGCCGGCCGACCTGCCGCTGGTGGTGGTGCCCGACGGGACCGTGTTGCGCAACCCGCGCGAATCCGAACTGGCGCGCGCCATCGGCATGGTGCGCGCCGTCTCAAAGGACATGATCTATGACGTCGCCGTCGTAGGCTCGGGTCCGGCAGGATTGGCGACCGCGGTCTATGCGGCCTCGGAAGGGCTGACGGTTGCTGTTTGCGATACGCGGTCTTTCGGCGGCCAGGCCGGCGCCAGCGCCCGAATCGAAAACTATCTCGGCTTCCCGACTGGCATTTCCGGACACGCGCTGATGGCGAGAGCCTTCAACCAGGCGCAGAAATTCGGCGCGGATATCATGATCCCTGTCGAAGTGAGGTCACTCGATTGCTCGCAAGCCGACGGCGCTTTTGGCTTGACGCTCGATAATGGTGAGGTGGTGCGAGCCCGCTCGGTCGTGGTGGCGAGCGGCGCGCGTTACCGGCGGCCCGAGATCGCAAGCCTCGCCGACTTCGACGGCCGGGGTGTCTGGTACTGGGCCTCCCCGGTCGAGGCGCGTCTGTGTACCCAGCAGGAGATCGTCCTGGTTGGCGGCGGCAACTCCGCCGGCCAGGCCGCGGTCTTCCTGTCCGGTCATGCCCGCAAGGTTCAAATGGTCATCCGCGGCGGCGGTCTTGCTGCCAGCATGTCGCGCTATCTGATCGAGCGCATCGAGGCGTCGGCGAATATTGAATTGATATTCAATGCGGAGGTCACCGGACTTGAGGGTACCAAGGAGGGTTCGCTCGAAGGTGTGCGCTGGCGCAGCCGCCTTTCGCCCGAGGAAAACCGGTTTGATACCCGCAATCTCTTCCTGTTCGTGGGCGCCGATCCGGCCACCGGCTGGCTCGAGGGCTGCGGCGTGAAGGTCGATCGTGCCGGTTTTGTCATCACGGGCGCGCCAAACGGTGGAGCGTCTGCCGCATCAACGCTCGAGACGTCGGTACCGGGCGTTTTCGCGGTCGGCGATGTACGTTCGGGGTCGGTCAAGCGCGTCGGGGGCGCGATCGGCGAGGGCGCCCAGGTCGTAGCCGCGCTGCACGGCTATCTCAATGATTCCGCAAAGCCAGCGCTATAAAGCCCTCCTATTGAAGTGCGCACCGCCGCGTTATGACGGCATTGCAAAAATTCCATGACGCTGTCAATCCGCGCGACCGCCGCCTGCGTGTGGCGCGCTCACTGGCTGTGGCAATTTCAACTGAACGGCCGTAGCATCTAGTGTCTCGGTTCTGACATTCGTATGATATCGCGGCGGGCACTTTTACGAATGTCAGAACCAAAGG
>Ga0210396_10001986_pt1 | contig 21177 bp, 19 predicted proteins | sample IncBWH17OmetaG_FD_155466 | JGI IMG/M metagenome (GOLD analysis project Ga0210396, IMG submission 155466) | Forest soil microbial communities from Barre Woods Harvard Forest LTER site, Petersham, Massachusetts, United States - Inc-BW-H-17-O ... | reverse complement strand
GTTGTATTTCTTTTTCAAGATGCCAACCTGATCCCGTGGTGCTTGAAAAGGGCTGAAGCCGACGAATAGGCGGTAATCCTCTTACATCCCAGGTTTTTCTACTGTGGGTCACCTATGGCCGGTTGGGTAGCGGCGGCAACGTTACGTAAGCCCACAGGCTGCCGGCACTACCGGAAACCACCGCTGTGACGATTGCGTTCGAACATTTCTGTACAAATAAACTCAACCCTCTGAAGTGATTATCAAATTGATATGATGCGGTCTGTGGAAACTGTCGGCATGCCGACAATTTGTGTTTGTCGACATTCCTGTAGCCCGGGCCTTCAGACCTCAGGGTTTCCGTAAAACATACTTGATTGCCCATGCCGGCGAAAATCCTCACCTTTGAAGAGGTGAGCTACAGTTATGACGAATTCGGGCGGTAGACCCATTCTGATTTTTCGATTGTGGCTTCTGCGCCTAGTTGAATTAAAGCAGAGTGGCGGCTTGGGTTATGGCGAGGTGAGAATCTTGTGGTGAGGTAAGTTTGGCGCGAACGAAGTCGCGGGTACCGCCCCCCTTTCCTGGGTATTTCTCGAAAATTTGTTTCAGGAGCGCGGGCATGTCTTTTGCCGCCGAAGGATGCTGGGCGAAAGCGATCTGGCCGGTGTCTTCGTGGGCGAGCAGGGCGATGGTGGCGCCCGCTTTGGAAATTTCCGTGGCCAGCGGGAGAAGCAAATCTGGGCTGGTATCGTGCAAAACTTCGGCAATGATGCGCATCCCATCTGGGCGGGTGGGTGCGGAACTGACGAGCAGGGCGGCGCGGGCTTCGGCTAATTGTTGCAGGGCGGCGCGAAGGCTTTTGAAATGGGCATCGCGCTCGGCTAAGGCTTTATCGATGGCCGACCGGATTTCGTCTGGGGCGCAAGTAAGGCGCTCGGCGGCATCGCGCAGGGATTGAAAATCAGCAGTGGCTAATTGTTCGGCGCGAGCACCGCAGGCAAATTCGAGGCGCCAGTCCTGGCGAACTTTAGTGATACGGCGAACGAGGACCATGCCGATTTGGCCGAGGCTTTTGACGTGGGTGCCGCCGCAAGGTTGAAGATCAGCGGACTCAATCTCGATGGCGCGAAGAATGCCCTGGCGGTCGACATCTTTGCGAACGCCGAGTTGCGCCAACTGGTCTGCGGTGCCGTAGCGAACAGTGACGGAGCGATCTTCGAATATGGCTTTGTTGGCGGCGCGCTGGGCTCCTTGGAGGACTTCGGACGATGGTTCTGGGCCACGGAGATCAATGGTGCAGAGTTCGGCGCCAAGATGGAAGGAAACGGTGGGTAGGCCGAAGCGTTCCTGAAACATGGCGGAAAGGAGATGCTGTCCGGTGTGTTGCTGCATGTGATCGAAGCGGCGAGGCCACTGGACGCAACCTTTGACGGGGCCGGAGGCGAGTTCCTGGTCGACGATGTGGACGATGTCGTCGCCTTCATCGCGGACGTCGAGGACGTTGGCTTCGGCGAGAAGGCCGATATCATGAGGCTGGCCACCGGAAGTGGGATAGAAGGCGGTCTGGTCGAGGATGATTTCCCAGGAGGGAATGGGGCCGCTGGGGCCGGAGATGGTGGCGCCGGGTTCGCAGGTAAGGATGCGGGCTTCGAAGTTCTGGAGGTAGGAATCGTCGTAATAGAGTCGATGGGTGGCCATGGTGTGAGAGGAAATTTTAGCATGGGAATTTTGGAGTGGGAGTGGGACCGCCGAGATGAGTGGAAGACAAGATTAGGATTCTCTCGGGCCGGCTGGCAGCCGGCGCTACAGGTTGAGGGTGATGCGGTGTGGATTTTCGGGGATTTGGGTGTTGTTGGATACACTAGAAGGATGAGCGTGCGTCTAATTGCTTTGGATATTGATGGGACACTGCTGAATTCACGGTGGGAAGTGTCGCTGGGCAATCGAGCGGCGATTGCGGAGGCAACGCGGCGCGGGATTGAAGTGTGCCTGGTGACGGGAAGGCGATATGATTTCGCGATGCTGGCGACGCAGCAGGTGGAATCGCCGTTAACAATGATCGTGAACAACGGGGCGATGGTGCGCACCAATGAGGGTGCGACGAAACTGCGGCATTTGCTGCCACGAGAGACGGCGCGGCGGGTGCTGCAGGCGACGGAGACATGGCGAGATGCGGCTTCGGTGGTATTTGACCGGCCGAAGGCCAACCAGGTGGTGCTAGAAGCAATCCACTGGGACGACTCGCTCCGGTCGGCATATTACGCGCGGAATCGGGAATTTCTAGGGGTGGCGAGCCCGCTGGAATCGTGTCTGGTGGAAGACCCGATCCAGGTTATGTTCGCGGGGTCGATGGAGTTGATGCGGGAAGCGGAAGCGGTGCTGCGGAGTGAGGCGTTCGCAGGGGAAATTGCGCTGGCGGTGACGCAGTATGAAGCCAAGGATTTTTCGATGATTGATGTGATTCACCCCAACGTGACCAAGGGGGCGACCCTGGCCGAATGGGCAGCTCTGCGGGACATTTCCGCGGAGGAAATTCTGGCAATTGGCGACAATCTGAACGACGTTGAAATGCTATGCTTTGCTGGTATTCCGGTGGTGATGGAAAACAGCGTGCCGGAGTTGAAGATGCGGGGCTGGCACATAACGCGATCGAACGATGAGGATGGCGTGGCGGCGGCAATTCAGCAATTTGCGTTGAGTGAGGCTACGGAGTGCGCGTGAAGTTAGAGTTGCGGGCGGTGATGGTTGCGACGCTGCTGATGGCGGGCGCGACACAGATCCGAGCGGAGTATGTGGTGCTGCGCAGCGGCACGCGGCTGAATGTAACCAGCTATGAAATTATAGGGGATAAGTACCGGTTGCAGATGAAGGGCGGCGTGGTCGAAATTCCGGCTACGGAGGTGGCGACGATTGAGCCGGAAGAGATATTTGATCCGTTGCCGGAGCCACTTTCGCCGAAGACGCCTTATTTCGATTTTATACATGCGGCTTCGTTGCGGTATGGAGTGGATGCGGATCTGATTCATTGCGTGATTGCGGTGGAATCGAATTTCGATCCGAGAGCGATTTCGCGGAAGAACGCGCGGGGCTTAATGCAATTGCTGCCGCAGACGGCGAAGCGGCTGGGCGTGCATAACGTTTTTGATCCCCACGAGAATATAGATGCAGGCACGCGGTATTTGCGGGCAATGCTGACGCGGTACAACAACAACGTAAACCTGGCGCTGGCGGCTTACAACGCGGGGCCGCTGCGCGTGGATCAATATGGGCAGAGAGTGCCACCGTATGCAGAGACGACGCAATATATTCAGCGGGTGGCACGGACGTACGCCAAGGTAAAAGCGGAGCAGACGCGCCATGCCAACCAGCAAGCCGCGTTTACCGGCATCCCCTCCGGGAAATAGCCCGCCCGCTTCCCTCCCCTGCCAAATACGTTTCTGCACTGTTTCTTTTGAGCAACTGTTCTTGCGGCCAGTAATTACCTTGCTGCCTGACCCGAAGGCGGCTGAGCGCAGGGTGTGGCGGTCGCCTAAAATGAGAATGTCTTTATAAATCTCGGGCTCCGGTTACCTCTTCAGGACTGTTCGCTCCGGAATCCGCACCAAAAGGATTCGCATGGCCACCATTTCCCAGACTACCCCTGCGCCTGATGTCGTTAAGCCAGGACAGCCACAACCAACGGCAACTACAGTCCTACCCGCTGCGGCACAAGAGGCACAAGGCGCGGCGACCGCGCAGCCATCCCGCTTAGTGATGCTGATTGTGGCGATGATGAAGAGCAAGCCGCACATCAGCGACTTGATTTTTTCGCCGGGACGCTTGCCACAAGTTGAAGTCGATGGGCAATTGGTGGAGCTGACGTTTCCGGGAATTAACAAGCTATCGGCGCAAGATACGGAACAGATAGGGCGCGAACTGATTGGCGACAGCGAGCACCACGTCAAGCAGTTGGAGGCAAATGGTTCGGCGGACATCTCGTACGGGATCTCCGGTGTGGGACGCTTTCGAGTGAACGTGTTCCGGCAGCGGGGCACGTGCGCGGTGGTGATGCGCGCGATTCCGCGAAACATTCCGAATTTCGACCAGTTGAAATTGCCTAAGGTGCTGGAAGAAATTGTAAACCTGCGCAATGGATTGGTGCTGGTTACGGGCCCGACGGGCTCGGGTAAGTCTTCGACACTGGCGGCAATTATCGGCAAGATGAATGAAGATAAGGCCATTCACATTTTGACCATCGAAGACCCGATTGAATTTGCGCACAATCACCGCAAGGCCACGATTCACCAGCGCGAGTTGCACATGGATACGCCGACGTTTGCGTTGGCGCTGCGTGCGGCACTGCGGCAGGCGCCCAAGGTGATTCTGGTGGGCGAAATGCGAGACCGGGAAACGATGGAAGTGGCGCTGGAAGCGTCGGAAACGGGGCATCTGGTACTGTCAACGCTGCACACGATTGACGCGGCGAAGACGGTGGAACGCATTATTGGTGTATTTCCGCTGAGCGAGCAGCAAGGAATCCGGATACGCCTGTCCAAGGCATTTCGGTTTATCGTGTCGCAGCGGTTGCTGCCACGCAAAGATGGCAAGGGGCGCATACCGGCTATCGAGGTGCTGAAGTCGACGATGCGCACGCGCGAGTATGTGGAGAAGGGCGAAGCGGAAGGCAAGTCGCTGCTGGACGCGATGCGGGACGGGTCAATTGATGGGATGCAGCATTTTGATGGAGTGATTGAAGATTTCATTCGCAATGGGATTGTGGAATTCGATGCGGGCATGAGCTATGCGACGAACGCGGGGAATCTGCGGTTGGATCTGACGGACTTTATCGAGAGCGAGCAGCGGGCAGGACGGCAGCAGCGTGGGTCGGAGACGGAATTGGAGATCGAGAGGATTTGAGGAACTAGATCTCTTTATTGACAACTACGTCGTTACAAATCGGATTATCTAGCTTTAGAAATTTTCTTGTGCCGGCTGGCAGCCGGCGCTACCAACCTGATTACTGCGGGGGAGCTTGCAGCGGGGGGCTCATTGGGGAATTGGGGTTTTGGCCGCTGTTGGTGTTGGGCGTGCCGCTGGAGAAGGGCGAGTTAGGCGCGTTGCCGTTTGGAGCTGAGCCAAAGGGTGAGGCGTTTGGTGGGGGCACATTATTTGATCTGCCAGTAATGGTGTCTACGGACGGATCCCAGATAAATTCGAACTGCCGGTAGTTCTTGGCTTTTTCATACCACATAAATGAGGCTTTATTGATTTTGCTGCCGACGCCAATGATGTTGCCGCCAACGACATTGGAAGCGCTGCTGTCGTCGGAGGGCGTAAGGGATTGCGGCGTGGACATCTGATCGCCATTCTGCGCGTTGGGATCGGTGTTATTCGTGGAGTTCAGGGTGTTTTGAGCGCCATTACTGCCAGAGCCGAAAGAACTATTCCCACCGAAAGATGAATTGCCCCCCAAGGGAGAGTTGCCACCAAACGAAGAGTTGCCGAAAGACGAATTGGAATTGTTATTGCCGAAGGATGAATTGCCAAACGACGACTGACTGCCGGCGGGGCTACCGAATCCCGAGGAGGAAGCAGCGCTGCCAAATTGTTGGGTGGCCACGCCTCCGGCGTTCACAGTGCGATTCTTGAGACTGCCGATGAGCTGGCCATTGGGGCCAACGTAGATCAGTCGCCAGGAACCATCGGTGGGATTCATAGGATCGGTGAAAGCCTGGCGCATAAAGCGAATGCCGGTCTTGGGCTTGTAAAGATCTTCGAGCTGTGTCGGAAAACGATGAGTCTTCTGGTAAAAGAGGCGGATTCCGCGGACGTATTGCTTGCCGCGCCAAACCATTTCTTCTTCTTTTTCGCGCTGGCCTTCCGTAACGGCGTTGGGAGTGGCCGCGAGGGTGGCAAGGGTCAGCAGCGCGAGGAAAAACAAAACGATCAAGAGGGCGTAGCCTTGCTGGTTGCGGCGCGCTTTGCGGATTGGTGCGACGTGGTTCATACAGCAGGCTGCATTTCTAACGCGTTAGAACCGCGCAATCCGGTGTTGGTATCTTCGAATTCGATGCGGTCATTGCCAATATGCAGGATGCGGATATGGTTCTGAACGATTTCGCCTTCGCTGACGATGCGGACTTCTTCGCCATCAAGGAGAAACGCGCGGCGGGCACCGCCTTGAGGCAAGGTGCCATAACCATAGAATTTCATGGTCAATATCGGAGGCGGAGGAGGCGGCGGAGGAGTAGGCCCGATGGGAGCGTGTACAGGCTCGACAATTTTCGCGTTGGGATCAACGGGCGGAGGAAGCGGGGCGGCGATAAAGATGTTGCGTCCGGTGGACTTGTACTCGGTAGTTTCGGCGGATCTGAGTTGTTCGAAAACTTTGCCAAAATCCTGGGCGTTGATGGGAGCGTAGGCGGTTGGATTGAAGTGAGAACCCGTCTTGGTAGTGGGACCGTGGCCAAAATAGAAAAACCAGACCAGCGCGGCAAAAACGACGAGCGCGGCCAAGACAATTAATTCTCTTTGTTTTTTCTTATCCGCCATTACGTTTTCCGAAAATAAGTAAGCAAGCTCAAACTAATTCGCAGAGTTCCGGGAGCAACCTGACCGGGATTGGCCGAATCGAGTTGCAAGCCATTGATGATGTAAGTGTTTTTGGAGCGCTGCAAGTGATTCAAGAAATTGACAACGCCGCTATAGTCGCCGGCGACGGTGAGGTCGATCTCGACTTCATCGAGGCCACGGCCAGCAAGTTCTTTTTCCTTGAAACGTTTCTCATCGACCTGCAGATGGGTTTCCTTGGCAAAGGCGGTCAACTCCTGATCGATGGTGGAATAACCACGGGATGCGGAAGGAAGAGCGGTTTCGAACTGGTCGAATTCTTTCAAGACTTGAGGGATTTTGGCGCGAATTTCGGAAGCGCGCTTGACGTCGAGCTTCATCAATTGCAGTTGGCGATTTTCCGCCTGCAGCGTTTGCTGGGGATTTTCGCGGCCCGCGGAAATTTTGGCACTCAAATAGGCAAAGGTAATGTCGCCGATGAGCAGTACGGCCAGCGCGGCATAGATCAGTTTCTTTTTTAAGCGTACGTTGCTCATGCGCCGCTCGTTGAATACACGGCCTTGAAATCCAGGGTCAATGGATCGGCACCGGGTTGACCGACCCCGGATTTCTCGCCCATCAGTTCCACATGCGAAAAGGACTTCGAATCTTCAAAAGCTTGCAACATTTTGAGTTTAGCTTCTTCGGTTGCGGCGCCGACGGTGAACTGCAAGCTAACAGTTCCCTTTTCGAGTTTAGGCTCGATGCGAATGACATGGACACCGGGAGGGAGGGTGCGTTCGAGATCCATAAACATTTCGGTCCAGTTGAAGCTGCGGGCTTCAATCACGCCCATGGTAAATTTGGCGCGTTCTTGCAGGCCCGCGTTTTCCTGTTGGGCAAAAAACCGTTCGAGTTCCTGGCGCTGCGCGGAGACGCGTTCAATTTCAGCTTCGGTGGCTTGAGTGGTGCTGCGCATCGCGGCGTCGGCCTTGCGCAATTCGTAAAAGCGCCAGCCCAGGCCCACGAACAGGATCCCGGCGATAACACCCAGCACAGTCGCGCCCGCAAAGAAACGGCGCTCGCTGATGAGCGGCTTGGTGGCGAGATTTAAACGTACAAACATGAACTCTTCGAACCTACTTTCTAATTTCGATGTAACATCCAGCCAACCAAGCCGTCCAGTTCGCGATCAGCGAGTTGCCGGGCATCTTTAGGCAACTTGCCGTCGGCAATCGCGCCATTCAGCAATGATTTCACCGGGCATTTGAATTCGTCTTCGAGCGGGCGGACAAAGAGTTGCAGGCGATTGCCGAGTCCGGCAACGCGAACAGCCTGAATGCCTTCCTGCCAGGTGTCTTGATAATAGGCAGCGAGAGGGTAGACCTCTTCGAGCAGCATATTCGGCGTAACCTCGGCGGCGTTGCTTGGGAGTTCCGTACAACGATAACCGGCCAGGACGCCCTCGCGGACGATGGCGGTAGTAAGTGAGGTGCCGGATACGCGAGCCAGCAGAGTGGGACGCTGATCTTCCAAAATAGTGATGGCAGCGAGCGCGGTGCTGAGGACTACACCGGGACGCAGACCGCAGGCTTCCAGCAGACCTTCATATTCGCGAATGATGCGGAGGCGGGCGATGGCAGTGACGACATCCACGCCATCGGTACGCGGAGCTTGCCGCATGTAGGACAAAAGAGTTTCGTCGACTTCGAAGGGTACGCTCTTTTTTAATTTCCAGCGAAGCATGGGAAGAGCTTCCTGAGGAGAGCGGGGGAAATCGTCGAAGTGCTGGACGAAGACGCGGATGACCGGATCAGGCAGCAGGATCGTTGCGTCTTCTTCCTTCACCTCGAGAGTGCGGCAAATGGTGGCCATGGCGGATTTAACCGCGGAGGGATTCAGTATGTTGGTTTCAATGGCGGAGGGCACGATGGAACCGGAGGGCAGCGGCTCAATAGCGAAGCGGTGCACGCCACCGGTTCGGGAAAAGCGGACTCCAGCAATCTGGTCGGCGGAAACTTCGAAAGCCAAAGGCGGATGAGGAGTGGCGTCCACCCAATTCATGAGGCGCTTGCCAAGGCCGGGCTTGGACGAGCTTTGCCGAGTTGCGATAACGCTAGTCAACGAATGTCACCTTGTTAATTTCGCGCAGCGTGGTGGTGCCTTCGCGAATTTTAGCGAGGCCACTGTGCCGCAAGGTAATCATACCTTCTTCGATGGCGGCACGTTTAATTTCGGATGTCGGGCGGCGATCGACAATCATTTCGCGGATACGGTCGGTGAGATCGAGCAATTCGCAAATGGCGGTGCGCCCGTGGTAGCCAGTGCCTGAGCACTCGAGGCAGCCTGCGCCTTCGGAGAGCGGGTACTGCTTCCAAATGGCAGGGTCGAGACCGGACTCGCGGAGTTCGGCTTCGGTGTGCTGCTTGGGGCGCTTGCATTGTGGGCAAATAACTCGGACGAGACGCTGAGCCATGATGCAGTTGAGGGCGGAGACGAAGTTATAAGGTTCAACACCCATGTTGATGAAGCGGCCGATGACGTCGGTTACGTTGTTGGCGTGAACGGTGGTGAAAACCAAGTGACCAGTCAAAGCAGATTGAATGGCGATCTGAGCCGTTTCCTGGTCGCGGATTTCGCCGACCATGATCTTGTCGGGGTCGTGACGCAAAATGGAGCGCAGGCCGCGAGCGAAGGTTAGACCTTTTTTCTCGTTGACGGGAATCTGGGTGATGCCGCGCAACTGATATTCGACGGGATCTTCGATGGTGACGATTTTGTCTTCGTCGGTTTTGATTTCGTTGATGGCGGCGTAGAGCGTGGTGGTCTTGCCGGAACCGGTGGGGCCAGTGACCAGCACCATGCCGTAGGGCTCACGAATGTAGCGGCGAAACTTCCCGGTTTCTTCGGCGGAGAAGCCGACGACATCGAGGCTGAGGTTCTGAAATTTCTCGGAAAGTGTTTCTTTGTCGAGGACGCGCAAGACCGCGTCTTCGCCGTGGCTGGCGGGCATGATGGAGACGCGCAAGTCGATGTAGCGGCCTTTTTATTCGACGCGGAAGCGGCCGTCTTGCGGAACGCGGCGCGCGGCGATGTCGAGGTCGCTGAGGACCTTGATACGGGAAATGACGGTAGAGTGCCATTCTTTGGCGATGGGCTGCATGGCGTGCTGCAAAACGCCGTCAATGCGGTATTTGACGGCAACTTCGCCATCGCGGGCTTCGATGTGGATGTCACTGGCGCGACGCTCGAGGGCGGTGAAGATGACGGTTTCAACGAGACGAACGACGGGGCTGACGGTGGAATCGCGAGTGAGGCGATCGCCGGAAATCGTTTCTTCACTCTCTTCGTCGTCTTTGGAGACTTGGAGGGTGAAGGCTTCGGTGGCCTGTTCCAGAACACGCTGAGATTGTTCGGTGCGCTTGAGAATATCGCTGATCTGACGGGAAGTGGCGACTTTGATGGCGAGCTTCTTGCCTAGGAGCAGAGGTAGTTCATCGCTAAGGAGAACTTGGCTGGGATCAGCAACAGCGATCATTAACGTGTTGTTCTGAACGACCAGAGGCACAAAGTTGTAGCGAAACATCAACTCGGCGGGAATGGTGCGGAAGAGTTCGGCGTCGATACGCTGTTCGCGAAGGTCGATGAAGCCGCAGCGGTAGCGTTCCGCGAGTTTGCGAGCCTGATCGCGTTCCTGGATAAGATCAGCAGCACCAGCGGGAAGCACCGGCGGTTGTAAATTGGATTCGGGTACGGTAGCCATAGATTTGTTTGAACCTTATTTCGCCGTGCCCGTAGCCGAGAACGAGAAGATCGGCAAGTACAGAGACACGAGAATGAACATAACAAGCATGCCCATGAAAATTAGAATCAAGGGCTCGATCAGAGAAACCAAGGCACCGAGGCGCAAACTTACTTCTTCTTCGTAGAATTCCGCGACGCTATTCAGCATCGGAGCAAGAGCGCCGCTGGATTCGCCGACTTCGACCATGTCCAAAGCCATTTCGGGCATAACGGCAGTTGCAGATAGCGCGCCGTGAAGGGATTCGCCTTCGCGAACCATCTGAGTCGAGCGGACGACGGACTCACGTACCAGTCTGCTGGTGATGGACTCAGAAGCGGTTGAGAGTGCGCTGACCAAGGGAGTACCGCCGGTCAACAAGGTGGAAAGAGTGCGGCAAAATTGTGAGACCTGGAATTTCAGCAAGGTGTCGCCAACAATGGGGACTTTGAACTTCAACCGATCGAAGGCAACGCCGCCAGCATCGCTGCGTGACCAGAAAAAGAGCGCGATGATGCCGAGGATCATGAGGGCGATGGCGGCAAGAATATAGGCGCGGTAATCCACGGTGATAAGAATCAGCAGTTTCGTAGGAGCGGGAAGCTCGACGTTGAGGTCGCCATACAGAAGAGCGAACTTCGGAATGACTACCGTGACGAGGTAGGAGACGATGACGGCGGCGACGATGATGAGCAAAATCGGATAGACCAGGGTGGCTAAAATCTTTTTCTTAACGCCAGTGCTGACGCGCTGGTAGGCGATGTAATAGTCGAGAACGCCGGAGAGATTGCCGCTCTTTTCGCCGGAGAGAATGGCAGTGGAGTAAACCTTGGAAAATACGCCGGCCTCGTCAACAGCCTCGGAAAGCGACTTCCCTTCCCGGACGTGGTCGCGAATCTGAACAAGAATGGGGCGAAGTTTCGGAGCGGTGGCACGAGTGGCCAACAGATCGAGGGCGCGAAGGATGGGGAGACCAGCTTTGATGAGGGTATTGAATTGCTGGTTGAGAATCAGGAAATCGTTGCCGCCGATTTTCTTCTGTTTGCGAACACCAAAAAAGCCGCTAATGAGGCTGTTGCGGGCCTGAACGGAATACACGTACAGGCCACGCTCGACAAGCTTCTGCTTGGCTTCATCCAGCGTACCTGCGGCTTCGACGTGAGAATAAACACGCCCGTTGGCGTCAGCGACGCGACAAACAAATTCACCCATATGTACCTAGTTTACCTCATCCGGGGAGTTCCCCAAAAAGCGGCAGGCGACCTGGTGGCGTTAAGGATAAGCGTCTGGACCCGAGACAACATCTATTTCCATGTACTCCCCTACTGACGGACTGCGGGGGATTCTGGTAGCACCCCGTCGACGATCGCGACGCCGAGGGGCGGCTTGAATTGGAAGAGGGATCTGTCGAGAGCCGTGTTGAAGTCCCAATTCTTGAAACGAAATTCAATGCGAATACCGGCCGGCTCCGAGATTAGGATGCGAGCTAACTCGCCCGGGGGTGTCAACTCCAGATACGCCACTTCAGGCTGAGGCGGATTGGAAGCGTCCTGGGCTCGTTTGGGTTGTTCGGAGGAGCGCAAGACGCAGCGGTAAACCAGGTTGGATGACTGATCGGGCTTTTCGTCTTTAGCGGGGGCGATTTCTGAGCAGATGCGGGAAAGCTTCATGTCGGTGGTGAGCAGGGCGAGCGGGGTACGAAAATCTTCGCTGCTTTTCGCCGGCATGCGGGAAGCGGTTTTATCGGCTGGCGCGTAGAACCAGGCATATTTGCCGTCGACGAGGAAGAGATTTTTCTCGGGAGCTTCGTAATCCCAGCGCATTTTGCCAGGACGGAGAAAGAAGGCGTTACCGGCTTCTTTGCGGGTGACCTGGCCGTTCTCGGAGTATTCCTCGAGGAAGGTGGCGGCGAGGGATTTGGCGGAGCGGTAGCGGGCTTCGAAACGCCGTAAGCGGGGGTCGGAGCTCGAGTTCAAGTCTTGGCCACGAGCCATGGGCGGGAAAAGAGGGAGGAGGAAAAAAAAGAGAATAAAAAGCCGATGACGGGAAAAGTATGTCTTAAAAAATGCAAAGCCCATCGAGACGTACAGTGGTGGCACAGGATGACTTATAGCAGTTGCTTGCGACGCAAATCAAATCGACGGATCGTTGACGGTCGCCGACGTAGTTGGGTTTTGCCGGATAACGAATGACTCGTCGGAGAAAAACCAACGCCTTCCGGAATAACCTGGAGTCACCGGATCCGCATTTATAGTATAGCCGGAAGGAGTTCCATTTGGACCGTTGCTGGCCGTGACCACATAAGTGAACTTGAATCCGTCCTTGATGTTGGGCGTCTGAGCGACAGGATCCGGAATCAGTAGCGAGTTTGTAGAAGTAGCAGGGCCGGTAGTACCGCCAAGGGACGAGAGGTTTGTGGAAAAGCCCTGGCCGTACTGGATCGCATACATGGATTGGGCGGTATTAAAGTCGCGAATCGTCTGTACGGCGGATGCCTCGTTCGCAGTCATTTTGGACTGTATCAAGCTTGGAATGGCAATCGCGGCGATAATCAGAATAATCGCCACGACGATCAGCAATTCGATCAGCGAGAACCCTTTTTGTTTGCGTCTCATCTGCTGGCTCTCTCACCCTTCAGTTATCTAGACTTCGAAATCCCAAGCGGCTTCACTTGGGTTGAAGCAATCGATGGGCCAACCTCCAGGGTCATTTCCACGCAGGTGGGCGGCGAAAATGCCGAGAAGAACCCGAATGTTTTGCAAAAGACGTTTCAAAGAGTGACAAGAAAAGTCAATCTGCGGACAAAAGCTGTCATGTTACACCTTATCATAATCACAGCCGAGCCTATGACCAAAGGAAAAGGAACAGATCGAGGCAGAACGAACGGTTCCAGACATAGTTAGCGAGAAGGGACGCCGGTCACTTTCTTGTGCAGACAAAAGATGTCGGGAAGAAATTGCCAGCGAGGAAAGTTGGAGCAAAAGAGAAACGGAGCAGGTCCGAGGACCTGCTCCGTTGATTTGATGCGATTGACTTTGTCTTACAGAGGCGTGTTGGACCCCGCCACGCATGCGCCGCCGGTGGCGTTAAAGTACAACACCAAGTTCTGGTCGGAGCAGAATGAACGAGTTCCGGTGGTGCCTGGGCCAGAAGGCGAAGCCACGCTGGTATAGCCGGACGGATTTGCAGGCGTTACCGTGAAATAGTAGCCGCTCTTCGGGGTTGCAGCCGTCGAGGCATTGGCCAACAGGTTGTCAATTAAGCAAGCGTTCGCAGCGGACGGCGTGGGGCAAGTCGCGCCCGAAGGGCCCAACTGAGCCAACGTCGCAAACGTGTTGGGATAGGTATTGTTGTAGGTCACTTCGCCCGTGTTGATGGTGCGAAGAGACGCTACAGCCGAAGACTCGTTCGCTGCCATTTTGGAGCGAATGAGGTTCGGGATTGCGATGGCCGCGATGATCAGAATGATCGCCACGACGATCAGCAATTCGATAAGAGAGAAACCCTTCTGCTTCTTCATGAGATCTCCTTGAGAGAATGTGTAAAGTGCCAGAGCACGCGGAGAAAGGATGCAAGTGAGAGACCAATTCCAAGGGGACGCGTCTCGGCCCTGAGCATTCGCGTTAAATGCAACATACTTATAGAGTTAGATCGCGATGGCGAGTTCCAAGGGGATTACAAGTAAAAATTGGAGAGCCGAAAGTGACATTTACCGTCACTTTTAGCGGTCCAAAATTGTCACAACAAGCGCTAGGTAAGCCCGATGGGCGGAGTTATGTCTGCTTTAGACAATGAGTGATCGCAAATTCTTGGTCCGACGTTGACCAACTTTGGATGGGAAGATAACGTTCAAACATGACCCCGAACGCGCAAACGAGTGAGCCTTCCGACGGTTTTCGGCGTTGGGCAAGATTCTTTGCGACGCCTGCGACGATATTCCTCGCGGCGCTGGTGATCAGGGCGATATCCCTGGTGGTTTTCAACCGTCTGGAGAACGCGGCTACCGGCCGGTTTCTTCCGTGGGGTCTTGAAGCACTGATGATCTCGAAGTCACTCGCGGAGGGCGGCGGCTTCGCGTACACCTTTCCGCACTATCCGTATGTAACGGCATGGCTGGCGCCGGTCTATCCGTGGCTGCTCTCGCTGGGGCGAATCGTGTTCCGGTTGCAGGGTGATAGAGTGGTGGTGGTTTCAGCGCAAGGCCTGAACGTTTTGTGCTCCGCCTTAACGGTTTTTCCGGTTTATCGGTTGGGGAAGAAAGTTTATGGTCTTCCGACGGGGGTAGGAGCGGCTTGGTTATGGGCGTTGTCTCCCGTGGCTATTATCATGCCAATTGAATGGCTTTGGGACCAAAGCCTGGCGGCGCTACTGATGGCGCTCCTGCTATGGATGACGTATTGGATACGAGAGTCGGCGTCTCCTCTACACTGGTCGGGGTATGGCCTACTTTGGGGGGCCGCGGCACTGACGAATCCGTCTCTTTGTGTGATGATGCCTTTCCTGCTGCTGTGGTTATGGTTCCAAAGGAAGAAGAACGCTGATATTTCTGGTGCGCTGGTTAGCCGCGCCGTTCTGTTTTTTGTATTGGCCATTCTTCCATGGACCATCCGGAACTATTTTGAAGTCGGGGGATTGTTCTTCATCAAGTCGAATTTTGGGCTGGAACTGTGGCTTGGAAACAACCCCAGGATTGCAACTCAGGACCTGTACTCTGTGGCGGAGCAGCACCCCATGAGTAACTATCGAGAGTACAAGCTGCTGCTAATGACGGGGGAGCCCGTGTATAGCAGACTCAAGCAACGAGACGCTGTCGCGTTCATTCGGGCGAACCCGCTTACCTTCCGGCGGCTCTGCTACTACCGCTTTGTAGACACCTGGACGGGGCTTCTAGACTCGGAACAAGACCACTACATACTGCCGCTGGGAATCCGCATATCGTATGTTCGGGGGGTTGCGCTGTTTTCGCTGGTGGCATTCGCGGGAATATTTCTGAGTTTTTTCCGAAATGGCGGTGAGTCATTGCCGCTGGTCTTGTGCGTAGTGATCTTCCCAATTCCGTATTACGTTACGCACAGTTCCCTTCGATACCGGCACCCGATTGAACCGGTAATTGTTATATTTGCTGCGCTGACGGTAACGTCGGTTGGAAGATTGTTGCGCCGCAAAGAGCTGGCCGGACGCGAGACTAGTCTTATTCCTACACAAACGGACGAGAGAGAAGCCATCGCAGTTTAAGCTGCGAGATCGGCTAGCTATCGCGTTGTTCAATACGCGGTCGCCAGCGGTAAACTGCGTGGTTGTTGCACAGTGGGTGCCTACAGGTTGTGCTTCTTGGCGAAGTGGCGGAAGGAGCGGTAGCTGATTTTCAGGAGTTCGGCGGCTTGGGTGCGGACGCCGTTGGAGCGTTCCAGGGCGGCTTGGAGGTAGCGCTTTTCGGTTTCGGCTACGACGCGTTCGAAGTCGACACCTTCTGGGGGGAATACTACGCCATTGCCCCCTGGTCCTGATGCGGCGGATGCTGAGGTGGTGGTGATGCCGGCGACGCGGTCGGGGAGGACGCCGGTGCTGATTTCGGGGCCGCTCTCGAGGGCCACGGCGCGCTCGATGGTATTTTCCAGTTCACGGACATTGCCGGGCCAATCGTAGGATTCCAAGTGGCGCATGGCCTGGGGCGAGATGCCCTCGACGAGCTTCTCCATGGATTTGCGGAAGCCTTCCAGGAAGTGGCGGGCGAGCAGCGGAATATCTTCGCGACGTTCCCGAAGCGAAGGCACGTGAATAGGAATGACGCTGAGGCGGTAAAACAAATCTTCGCGGAACTCACCGGCGGCGATGGCTTTCTCTAAATCCTTATTGGTAGCGGCAATGACGCGGACGTCGACGTCGCTTTCTTCGTTGCTGCCGAGCGGGCGAATTTTCCCTTCCTGCAAGACGCGATACAGCTTCACCTGCATGGCCTGATTCATGTTGCCGATTTCGTCCATGAAAAGAGTGCCGCCGTGAGCGGCCTGAAAGAGACCGCGGCGATTCTCGTTGGCACCGGTGAAGGCGCCTTTCATATAGCCGAAGAGTTCAGATTCGAGCAGCGTTTCGGGAAAGGCGCCGCAATTGATGGTAATGAAGGGCGTATGGGAACGGGCACTATTTTCGTGGATGGCGCGGGCGACGAGTTCTTTACCAGTGCCACTTTCTCCGGTGATCAGGACGCGACTGTTTTGCGGAGCCACGGTCTGGATCAGGTCGAAGATGGCCTTCATCTTGGGGCTCTGGCCGATGATGTTGTCGAGGCCGGTGAGACGGCGGAGTTCGCGACGAAGGTAGCCCGCTTCCTTTTTCCACCTGAGGTTTTCGGAAACTTCGCGGACGGCGAGACGCAACTGCTCGACCAGGTCGTGGTCCTTGATGACATAGCGGTTGGCGCCTTCGTTGGCGGCAGCGATGGCGGTTTCGAGAGTAGGAACGCCGGTAATCAGGACGAAGTAGGAGTCGGGTGCAATTTCACGGGCGAAGCGAAGGAGTTCTACACCGGTGGCGCCGGGCATGCGGACATCCGAGATGATGATGTCGAAGAGCGAGCCTTCGAGTTTGCGCTTGGCGGCTTCGACGCTATTGGTGACTTCGACGCGGTGACCTTCCTTGCGAAAAGTAATTTCGAGCAGTTCGCAAATGGATTTCTCGTCGTCGACGACGAGGATGTGAACCATATCGCGGGAGGCATCCCTAGCGACTGTTTTCGTGGCTTGCATGCACCCTCATTCAACGCAGGGAAGTTCGATAACGAACTCCGCGCCCTTGGCTTTTTCGCTGATTACGGTAATGCGCCCACTGTGAGCCTGAACGATCTGGTAGACGATGGCCAAACCTAAGCCGGTGCCGCCTTCAAAGCTGGATTGCAGGGGTTCGAATATTTTTTCGCGTTGACCGGGATCGAGGCCAATGCCTGTGTCGCGGAAGGAGATGCGGAGCCACTCTGGAACGTGTTCGAGGCCGACGGTCAATGTGCCGCCACTGGGCATGGCGCGCAGAGCGTTGTCACACAGATTCCAGAACACTTGCTTAATTTTATTAGGATCGACTTGCGCTTTGCAGGACTGGCCATTAAAGGTACGGATGATCTGGTAATTGGTGTCGATGCCGGGCTTCTTCTCCATAAGTAGAAGAGTTTCGTCGAGAAGGGTGCGGATGTCGGATTCCTGGAAGACGTAGGACTTCTCGCGGGAGTAGTTCAGGAAGTCGGTGATGATGTGATTGAGGCGCTCGGACTCGCGGCTGACGATACTGACCAGGTGCTTCTCGTCTTCTTCGAGGGGGACGAGGCGACCAAGTTCCTTGACGGCACCGGCCATGGCGGTTAAGGGTTGGCGGATTTCGTGGGCGATGGCGGCGGAGAGGCGGCCGACGGCGGCCATGCGTTCCTTGGTGGCGACTTCCTGTTCGAGGCGACGCAATTCGGTCAAGTCCTGGAAATTGAAAACGTACCCGCTGCGGGTGGCATCGCGGGTACGCAGAGGTGATACGGAGATGCCCAAAAAGCGTTTTTGGCCAAGGCTGCCGCGCATTTCGATTTCGCGACGCAAGGAAAGCCGTTCGGGCAGCGAAGACATGTTGGGTAGCCAGAAGTCTGGGCTGACTTCGCGAATATCACGGCCGCGAACTTCGGCGAAGGAGCGGCCAAGGATTTCTTCACCGGTGCGGTTGAGGAGGACAACGCGACCCTCGAGGTCGGTGGTGACCAAGCCGCCACGCATGGAGTGAATGATGTCGGAGGTGAAGTCTTGCAGTTCCTGGAGTTCTTCGCGCTTCTGCTCGAGCTCAGAACTCTTTCTGCGCAAAGAAAGAGAAAGCAAGCCAGCCAAGTAACCAACGGCCAAGAAGGCAAAAGCATTACCCAGGAGCCAGAGGCGAAGGTTGTCCGTGGAAGGCGTGGAAACGGAAGTTCTGGGGAGTTTTCCGTATTGCACAAGCAAGGAGAACGAAACCAACGAAGTGATGCACAGAAGCGAGGTGAGAAACGCGGAACGGCGGGAAAATAGGATGCTGGCGACGATGATTATAAGGAGATAGAGCGAAGTGAAATTGCTGTCTTGCAGACCGGTGGCGTAAACGATTCCGGTGATCATCACCACGTCGCAGAGGACTTGAACGGCGCCAACCCAACTGGCGGGCGGTAAGACGCGAACGAGGATCAGATGCAGGATGCCAATAGTGATCCAGAGAATGATGATGGGCAGGAAAAAGCGGGGCGAACCGCTGGCTGGGAGATACTGCGGCCACACCACGCCTACGCCCAAAATAAGAGCGATCATGAGCAGCCGAACGCGTGTCAGCCACTCGAGCCATTCTCGCCGATCAAATGTACGTTCCATGCAAAACGCCGGAAGGCAACTTCCCCCAAGTACATTCTAAAGAGAAAAAGGAGGACAGGTGATATTCCCTGCCCTCCCATTTCCGAAGAGAAACCCCTGTTAGTGCGCGGAGCTCAACTTGCCAATCAGCGAGAATAGAGGCAAGTACATAGAGATAACCACGCCGCCAACGACCACGCCCAAGAAGACGATCATGATGGGTTCGATAGCCGTCAACAAGTCCTTGACCGCCGCGTCTACTTCTTCTTCGTAGAAGTCGGCGATTTTTTGCAACATGGCATCCATGGCGCCGGTTTGTTCGCCGACCGCGATCATCTGGGTAACCATGCCGGGAAACACGTCGGATTCTTTCAGCGGCTCGGTAAGCGACTTACCTTCTTCGAGCGACTTTCTGACCTGGGTTAAGGCCTTTTCGATTACGGCGTTGCCGGAAGTCTTGGCGGTAATATCCAAACCTTCGAGGATGGGCACGCCGCTGGCGATTAGCGTGCCGAGGGTGCGTGTGAAACGGGCGACGGCAATCTTGCGCATGACGAGACCTAACACCGGCAGTTTGAGAATGACGGTATCGATAGCCATGCGTCCCTGTTTGGTGCCATACCAGACTTTCAAGCCGATAATGCCGCCGACGACGGCCACAACGATGAGCAAGCCAAAGATGCTGCCGACGAAGTTACTTAAGCCGATAACGATCTTGGTGGGGAGAGGCAAATCGACGCCCAAGCCGGCAAACAAGGTAGCGAATACCGGGACGACCTTCCACAAGAGCAAGATGATAACGCCAGCAGCAACGGTCAGAACGCCGATGGGGTAAACGAGAGCAGACTTCACGGCGCGCTGCAATTTGACGTTCTTTTCGATGTAAGTAGAGAGACGTTGGAGAATGGTGTCGAGAATACCGCCTGTCTCGCCAGCTTCGACCATGTTGGAGTACAAAGCGTCGAAGACCTTGGGATATTGCTTCATGGCGGTGGAAAGGTTGCTACCGCCCTCAACCGCACTGCGCGTGCCGACGAGAACCTTCTGGAAGGTCTTGTTCTCTTGCTGGCTGGCAAGAATCTCGAGACACTGAACGAGGGGCAAGCCGGCGTCGATCATGACGGAGAACTGGCGGGTGAAGATAGCCAATTCCTTAGCGCTAACGCCAGCGCCGAAGGACGGGAGGTTGAACTCCTTGCCCTTCTCGGACATTTTGGTGGGCGTGATCTGCTGGCGACGCAGCAGACCTTGCAGCTCTGCCTTGTTGTTAGCCGACATTTCGCCGGATACAGCAGAGCCCGAGCGATTCGTTCCTCGATAGGTAAAGACCGGCATAGTTTCCTCCTCAGCGGTCGAAAATCAAACGTTCAATCTTCAAATCCCCAAAAACAAAAATCTAGTGGCGCACACCGACCGGAGTTTTGATCGTCGGCTTGCCCGAAGTCGGAGTAGAAGACACGCCGCGATTGATCATGTCTTGCAGTTCGTCCGGATTTGACGAACGAGCCAGAGCGACGTCCAAGGTGATTTGCTTGGAGAGATACGCGTTCGCCAACCCCTGGTTAAAGGTCTGCATACCTGTTTGTCCGGTGCCGGTCTGCATCGCGGAATAAATCTGGTGAATTTTATCTTCGCGCACGAGGTTGCGAATAGCGGGCGTGGGGACAAGCACTTCCATAATCATGACGCGGCCGCGGCCATCGGACTTGGGCAAGAGAGCTTGGCAAAGAATGCCTTCGAGCACCATGGAGAGCTGAGCGCGGATCTGGGGCTGCTGGTGCGCGGGGAAAACGTCGATGATACGGTTGATAGTGGAAGCCGCCGAGTTGGTGTGCAGAGTGGCAAAGGTCAAGTGGCCGGTTTCCGCGATGCGCAGTGCGGATTCAATGGTTTCCAGGTCGCGCATTTCGCCGATGAGCACGACGTCTGGATCTTCGCGCAAGGCGGCGCGGAGCGAATTGGCGAAGGAATGAGTGTCGGCGTGCACTTCGCGCTGGTTTACGAGGCACTTTTTGTGATTGTGAAGGAACTCGATGGGATCCTCGATGGTGATCATGTGCTCTTCGCGCTCGGCATTGATTTTGTCGAGCATGGCGGCGAGTGTAGTCGATTTGCCGGAGCCAGTAGGTCCGGTAACGAGGACCAGCCCGCGGGGCTTGTCGCAGAGACCTTTCACGACAAGTGGCAATCCGAGAGCGTCGAACCCTTTAATTTCCCAAGGAATGGTACGGAAGACAGCACCAACGGCGCCACGTTGATTGAAAACGTTGCCGCGGAAACGCGCGAGATTTTTCAGGCCGAAGGAAAAGTCGAGTTCGAGATTTTCTTCGAAGCGATGCTTCTGGGCATCGGTCAAGACGCTGTAGGCGAGAGATTTGGTGTCGGCGGCGGTAAGTGGGGGCATGTCCAGAGGGCGGAGCCGTCCGTGAACACGCACGCGGGGCGCGCTGTTGGTGGTGATGTGGAGGTCGCTGCCTCCCATCTCGATCATCTTCTTGAGCAATTCGCTCAGTGTTATGCCAGCCATTTATGCGTCCTCTC
>Ga0210396_10001985_pt1 | contig 21179 bp, 9 predicted proteins | sample IncBWH17OmetaG_FD_155466 | JGI IMG/M metagenome (GOLD analysis project Ga0210396, IMG submission 155466) | Forest soil microbial communities from Barre Woods Harvard Forest LTER site, Petersham, Massachusetts, United States - Inc-BW-H-17-O ... | reverse complement strand
CTCGCAGAACGGGCAATCCTTCGATACGCAGAATTACTTCGAGCTGCAAAACTATACCTCGCTGGTCCGCAACAGGCACACCTTCCGCTTCGGGGTTCGGCTACGCGGACAGATGGATAGCAGCATCACACGGCAGAATTTCAACGGCACGTTCACTTTCGGAGGCGGCCTTGCCCCGGAGCTGGATTCCAACAACCAACCTGTTGTCGACGGGTCCGGAAATCCCGTGCAGATTTCTATCAAGTCCATCGAACGGTATCGCCGCACGCTTTTGTTTCAGCAGATGGGCGATACACCGGCACAGATTCGAGCATTGGGCGGCGGCGCCACGCAGTTCAGCCTCGACACCGGCCTCCCAAATCTTTCGGAGAGCGCGGTAGACGTAGGGTTGTTCGCCGGAGACGAATGGCAGGTGCGTTCGAATGTAACTCTGGACCTCGGATTCAGGTATGAGACCCAGAGCTACGTCCACGACTGGCGGGATTTCGCGCCCCGCGTGGCGATATCCTGGGCTCCCGGAGGCGGCGGCGGTAACTCGCGAGCCAAGACTGTACTGCGTGCCGGCTTTGGCATTTTCTATACTCGTTTCCCTCTTTCGGACATTGTCACAGCAGAACGTTACAACGGAATCGTTCAACAACAATTCGTGGTCCCCAATCCGGATTTTTTCCCCGCGATTCCCTCAAGCGCCTCGCTTGCATCGCTGGGGTACCAGTCCAGCGAGGCAGTGAGTTCCAGCCTGCGAGCTCCCTATGTTCTGCAATCGGCATTGACTCTGGAGCGCCAGTTGTCGGCGAGCACCGCTTTCGCCATAACCTACACGAATTCTCACGGCGTGCACCTGTACCGATCGGAGGACATCAACGCGCCGCTGCCGGGGACTTACAATCCCAATGTGACGGGCAGCGGCACATTTCCGCTCGGCCATGCAGGGCCCGTTTTCCTGATGGAGTCGTCCGGCATTTATAACCAGAACCAGATTGTTGCCAACATCAATACGCGGCTCAAGCAAGGAGTTTCCCTCTTCGGCTTCTACGTGCTTAATCGCGCCATGAGCAATACGGATGGCATAGACACCTTCCCGGCAAACCCGTATAACCTCAGCGGCGAATATGGCCCGGCGGCCACGGACGTTCGTCACCGCGTAACGTTTGGCGGCTCCGTCAGTATGAAATGGAATGTGCGCATCAGCACATTTGTAGTGGTCCAGTCCGGCGCGCCCTTTGACGTTACCGCGGGAAGCGATCTTTACGGCACGATGTTGTTCAATGGCCGCCCCGGCATTGCCACCGATCCCAGCAAGCCTGGCTTAATCCAGACGCAATATGGCCTGTTAGACCCGAACCCTTCACCGGGCGAAACGATTCTGGGACGAAATTACGGGCGCGGGCCAAGTCTGATACGCGTGAACCTTCGAGTTGCCAAGGCCATCGGATTCGGGTCCGTGACGGGAGGCGGGGCCGAGCAGCGCCCGAGTGCAAGCGCAAGTGGCGCTACCGCAGCGCAGGCTTCCGGCAGGGGGTTAGGCGGAATTATCGGGGCGCCGAAGACCGTTCACCGGTATAACATGATCTTTTCGTTGTCCGTCCAAAATCTGTTGAATCACAACAATCCCGGACCAATCATCGGCGATATCACCTCGCCTCTGTTCGGCTTCGCCAACCGCATCGCTGGCGGGCCCAATGGTGAAGGGTTCTTTGAAACTGCGGACAACCGGCGCCTGGAGTTGCAGATTCGATTTACCTTTTAGCAGTACCTATCTAGTTATTCCGCTGCGCGACGCGTTGAATCCGCTGAACCTGCCAGGGAACATTCTGCTTGGTAATCTTCTCCCCGCCAATTCGGGCCCACCTTCGATCTGCGTGATGACCTAGTTGCAGAAACGATTCCAACCGCATTGGAAAACCTGAGGACGATCCGCGCCGGGTAGTTCGGCGCCGGACTGGCCCAATATTGAAACGAATATTCAGGGAATTCGCGCACACTCGCAGTTCACTGTGTGAGCATTGGCGGGGCCGACGAGACTCGAACTCGCGACCTCCTGCGTGACAGGCAGGCGTTCTAACCGACTGAACTACGGCCCCGCTGGAAAGATCCTTGATTGGTGGGCAGTGTCCGATTTGAACGGACGACCTTCCGGGTGTAAACCGGATGCTCTAACCGCTGAGCTAACCGCCCCTAGCGTTTAGATTCTACAGGTTCGTCCGAAAGATTCCTAGATGAAATCGAAAATGCGCGTCTTGTCAGGAAAAACGTGTAACGGCACTTGTGAGTCGCGGGTTTTGTAGAGGCCGCCCGTTCTTTGGGCGGGCAGCCGTTCGTTCTATCCAGGAGTAAAAATAACTGCTGGCAAAGATTCGTAAATCTTGACACCATTCGTCGCTGGGCATATCGTCTCGAACAATATAGCGAAGTAAATATTCAAGTGTGTAGTTCGGCCCGGGATCTTTCCGAGTCTCAGGAGGCCTCGTCATGGCAGTCGCAAACCAGCAGCCACTAGAACGAAATCGACGCAACGAATTGACAGGCGAGTTGCCCGAATTGGACTTGGCGCGCACGGGCCCCGGGACTCCGGGTGGGCGTTTCATGAGGCGCTTTTGGATGGCCGTCGGCCGGAGCCAGGATCTTCCGAAAGGAACGGCAAAACCGATCCGTATCATGAGCGTCGATTACACCCTTTATCGCGGCGAATCGGGCCGGGCTCAAGTCATCGACTATCGCTGTGCGCATCGCGGCGCGCAAATGCACCTTGGCTGGGTGGAGGGCGACGACATCCGATGCATCTACCACGGCTGGAAGTATGACTGCACCGGCCAGTGCGTCGAGCAGCCTGCCGAGGATTCCAGCTTTGCCCCCAAAGTCAAAATGGGCAGCTATCCGACTCGCGAATACATGGGTCTCATCTTCGCTTACTTTGGCGAAGACGCGCCGCCGCAGTTCCCGCCGTATCCAGGCGAAAGGCCGGACGCAATTATCGATCTGTGGAACGTCGAATACGTGCCGTGCAATTATTTGCAGTGCTTTGAGAACAGCATGGATGAAGTGCACGTTGCCTTCGTGCACCGCCCCGGCGGATCCCATAAAAATATCGCCGATCTCCCGGAGGTTGGCGCGGAAGAGAAAGATTGGGGCATGCTGCGTCTCGGAACCCGCGCCAACGGAAAAGTGCGGCGGAGTCTGCACTATATGCCCAACGTCACGCGAGTGATCGTGCCGCCCGTGGCGGGCATGGATGGCGTGGGCGGATGGGTGGAAATTTTCTTCAACTTCACGCCGATTGACGACCAGAATCACATGTGGCTGATCACCAGCAACGTGAACGTAAGCGGCGCGGAAGCGGAAGCCTATCGCGCCAAGCGCGCCGAGTATCATCAGAAAATCGCCGCGGCCCGCCCGGCGCGAGACCTTGCAGTAGAGCTCATGGCCGGCCAGCATCAGTTCTCGGAAATGAATCATCCCGACCTGGTCATTGTTCAAGACATTGCGGTACAGGCCGGGCAGGGCCGAATTGCCGACCGCGAGCATGAACGCCTCGGCCGGTCGGACACGGCCATCATTTTGTGGCGAAAAATCCTGGCCCGTGAACTTCGAGCCGTTGCCGAAGGACGCCCCCTAAAAAATTGGACGCGCCCTCCCGCGGACGAGTTGCCGACCCTGGGCTTCTAATGAGCGACGCCCGCGGGTCGCATGGCACGGTTTTTTTGCGCAAAAAATAAAGGGATACTTTGATGTCTGATCCGAGAGAAAACTGCTTCATTCCGCAAATCGCGTCGCGGCCAAGGCCCGAGCTTGCCGCGGGCGGCGTTTACCGCAGGACCGTGCTCCAACAATTAGCGGCCCTGGGAGCTTGCGCCGCTCTTTCCGTGCGCCCGGCCCTTGCGTGGATGCCTCGCGTCGATTCCAATCCCCGGCGTGGTCGAGTTGACGTGCACCATCACATGCTCCCTCCTTTTTATATGGACCTGCGGCGCGCCGTTCCCAATGTTGGACCGATGCCCGCATGGTCGCCCGCCAAATCGCTCGATGACATGGAGAAGAACGGCGTTTCAACCGTCATGCTTTCACTTGCGGTATCCGGTGTCGCGTTCGATGCCGGTGAGTCCGGGCGCAGTCTGGCGCGAAAAAGCAATGACTACGGCGCGCAGCTCGTCAACGACCATCCGGAGAGTTTTGGATTGCTGGCGGCGCTTCCATTGCCTGATCCTCAAGGCAGCTTGAGTGAGATTGAATACGCTCTGGACACGCTTCACGCGGACGGAATTGCGTTGCTCAGCAGCTATGGTGACAAGTGGCTCGGCGACGCCACCTACGCGCCGGTTTTCGAGGAACTGAATCGCCGCAAGGCCGTGATCTTTGTCCATCCCAATGCGCCGAATTGCTGCACCAGCGTTCTCCCCCATGTACCGGCGTCGACAATGGAATTTCTTTTTGACACGACTCGAACCATCGAGAGCCTGCTCATGAACGGCACCTTCTCCCGTTATCCGAATCTTCATTTTATTTTTTCTCACAGCGGGGGAACCATGCCCGTGCTGGCAAAGCGGATGGCCAGAACTTTTCCCAAAGAGTTTGCGTCCCAAGTGCCGAACGGTGTCCTCTACGAATTGAAGCGCCAATATTACGACATCGCAAGCGCAACCAACCCAACGTCGCTTTCCGCGCTGCTGAGCGTCGTCCCAAGCTCGCAGATTCTTTTTGGAAGCGACTTCCCGTTTATTTCGGCGGGGGAGCCGGCGAACGATCTGATGCATTCGGGCCTGCCCGCCGAGACCGTGGAAGCAATCAGCCGCGGCAACGCAGTCCGTTTGTTTGGGCGCCTCGGCTCCAAATGACTGTCGCCATTGGAGAAGGACCCGTAAGGGGAAAAGACGCCGTTCGGGAGATTTCAGGCCAATTCGACTTTATTCGAGCTATAGTGTCACTTCAGAACGAAACCTCAGGAGGAAATACGATGCGAATGAAGCTAGTTCAATTGCTTACCGTTTTGGCATTTCTGTTGGTTGCGGGAACCGCCAGCGTGTCCGCACAACAACCAGCAGCCCCGCCGCCTCCGCCTTCCAAGTTTAAATTGACCAGCTCCGCATACGCCGAAGGCTCCATGATTCCGACCCAATTTTCGTGCGCGGACCCCAACGCCGCCTCGCCGGCGCTTTCCTGGACCAACCCGCCGAATAACACCCAAAGTTTCGCCGTGATTATGCACGATACCGACGCCGCGCCCATGAAAGGCGTGATGGACGTCACCCATTGGATCTTCTGGGGCATCCCTGCCAGCTCCACTTCCGTAGCGGCAGGCGTGAAGCCGGACTCCTCGCCAGACGGTATCATGCAAGGCTCGAATATCCGCAAAGTGAACGGATATCAACCGCCTTGCCCGCCTCCCGGCGCCACTCCGCACCACTATATTTTTGAAATTTACGCTCTGGACACGAAGCTCGATCTGGCGGCAGGATCGGCCCGCGCGGACCTTTTGAAGGCTATGGATGGCCACGTCATCGGCAAGTCAACCTACGTGGGTTTGTTCGGGCGATAATTATTTGGCTTCGCGCCGGCTGTTCTCTACGAATGGCCGGCGCGAATCAAAAAGGCTGGGCCCTCAGTGTGAATCGGTTGTGAAGGGTAGGGGTTAAATCTTCGGTTTGCTAAAGCATTGCGAAATCCGTTCGAATCAAGTGTCCCGTTTTGCCCGGTCAGCGTTTCAATTTTTTCAGTAGATAGAACAATTACGTACATTGGCTGAATCGATCGAAGGGGAAGTTGTCAGGGCCCAATTATCTTACATCCAACATGCGACGTTCCGTTGAGAAGCATAGCCGCGCCCGGTCGTTTGTAACTTACACAACTTCAGGTACTGACTTTCATTGCATGCGGAGAAATTCTGGACCAGACTAATAAAGGCATGCGCCTTAGGGCTATATAAATTTCTTGATTTCTATAGTTATTAATGAAGCTTTGGTAAATAACGGATGCGCCTGAATCGAATCTATTACCTGCTCAAACCCATCATTCCCTGGCGAATCCGTGTAGCCATGCGACGATTGCGAGGAAGCCTCAAGCGAGCCTCCCATGCCAATGTTTGGCCGATCGACCAGAGAGCGGGAACGGTCCCGAACGGCTGGCCGGGGTGGCCTGAGGGAAAACGCTTCGCGTTGATTTTGACGCATGATGTTGAAGGGACAAAAGGGTTGGATCGCGTCGAGCGATTGATGAACTTGGAAATGAAATACGGTTTTTGTTCCTCTTTCAACTTCGTTCCCGAGTGGGAGTACCGTCTTCCCGATACGCTGCGCCAGACGGTGGAACGAAACGGATTCGAAGTCGGCGTGCATGGATTGGAGCATGACGGAAAGCTCTACGATTCGAAAGTCAAATTCGCCTCGAAGGCCCTGCGCATCAGCCAGTATGTTCAATCATGGAACGCATCCGGATTTCGTTCGCCGATGATGCAACACCGGCTGGCATGGATCCATAAACTGCGTGTGGAATATGACGCTTCCACGTTTGACACCGACCCGTTTGAACCTGAACCTGATGGCGTCGGAACTATTTTCCCCTTCTGGGTGCCGGGCCCAAATGGTTCCGGCTATGTGGAGCTCCCCTACACACTCCCGCAGGATTTCACCTTATTTTCAGTCCTTCGCGAGCGAGACATCGAAATCTGGAAACGAAAGCTGGATTGGATCGCCGAGCGCGGCGGCATGGCTCTTCTCAACACTCATCCCGACTACATGTGTTTCGACGGAGAGAGGGCGCGGGATGAGTTTCCCGCTTCTTACTACGAGGAGTTTCTGCGCTATGCGCGAGAGAAATATGACGGCGCATTCTGGACCGGGCAGCCGCGCGATATAGCCCGCTTTTACTGCGCGAGCACGCCGGAATCTTCGCGCAACTCGCGGAAGAAAATCTGCATGCTGACTTACAGCATTTACGAAGTGGATAATCGCGTCCGCCGCTATGCCGAGGCGCTCGCGAAGCGGGGCGACCGCGTGGATGTGATCGCCTTAAGCCGGGGGAACTCCCCCTTGGGGACGGAGACCATTAACGGCGTTACGGTGCATCGAATACAAAGCAGGGATCGCAACGAGCGCAACAAATGGACCTACGTATGGCGGTTGTCCCGCTTCCTGATTAGTTCCTCCCTTATTCTTGCGCGCCGTCACACCAGAATTCGCTACGACTTGATTCACATCCACAATCCTCCCGACTTTATGGTGCTTGCCGGGCTTTACCCCAGGATGACGGGCGCCAAACTCATCCTGGATATCCACGATATCGTTCCGGAGTTGTTCGCCAGCAAGTTCTCGGCAACCAAGGACGGCCTGTATGTGCGGTTGCTGAAAATGATTGAGAAAAAGGCTACCTCCCTGGTCGATCACGTCATCGTATCGAATCATCTGTGGCACGCGAAACTGATCGCGCGAGTCGTTCCGGAGGAGAAAACCTCGGTTTTTGTAAATCATGTTGATCCGGCTATTTTCTACCGCCGCCCACGCACACGAAATGACGGCAAGTTTATTGTTCTGTTTCCGGGCACCTTCCAGTGGCATCAGGGGATTGACCTGGCCATTGAAGCCTTCGCTGGTGTGAGGCAAAGAGTGCCCAATGCCGAGTTCCACATCTACGGTGACGGTACAGAAAGAGCGAAATTGGTGAGTCTGACCGAGCGGTTAGGACTTACTGAATGTGTCAAGTTTTTCGGATATCTGCCCCTCGAACAAATCGCTGAAGTGATGTCGAATGCGGACCTCGGAGTGGTTCCGAAGCGGGCCAATTCATTTGGAAACGAGGCCTACAGCACCAAAATAATGGAATTCATGTCCCAGGGAGTGCCCGTTGTAATTTCCAGGACCAAGATCGACTCGTATTACTTCAACGACTCCGTAGTCGAGTTTTTTACGTCGGGCGATATTAATTCATTGACGGATGCGATGATGAATGTCATTGAAGATAAGGCGCGGCGTGGAGAACTCATTAAAAACGGCTATGAATACGTGACCAAAAATAGCTGGGCTTCAAGAGAAAGGGATTATTACGATTTAGTGGACTCTCTTTCCGTCGAAGTGTTCGAGGAATCGCCCCAGACCCCCGTTGCATCGTAGATTCGCAACGGCGCACCTGGCACAACCCCGCATAGGTTTATTGACTCGCCCGCCAGAATCCGCGGCAATCGGCTGAACTCTTGCTCAGGCGGTTCGTGCTTATTTCGGATAATCGCTTGATTTGGAACCACCCGCAGCGCCCGCGCTCGGCGCCGTTTGCGTGCCGCCCTCGAGAGAGCCAAATCCGCCACTCATCTTCTGTCCGCTGGGCAGCACGACCTCGATAACACGGCCGACCTGCCGGCCATTCTTGGCGGGCTCGAAAGTGACGGTCACTTGATCGCCGGGCTTCAGTGTGAGCTTGCCCCAGCCGCGATTGACCATATCTGCCGGATTGCTCGTCTCCGTAGCCCAATGAACGACCTGATCTTTTTCATCTTTTACATCGAATTCCAGAATGCAGTGGGGATTGGCCCAGAACCAATCGGTGACCGTGCCCTTCAGCGAAAGTTTTTTTGCGGCGTCAAATGCCGCGTTGCCGTGATGCGCGAACAGCGGAAGGGAAACCATCAAAGCGCCAACCGCAATTGCAAGAACCATGAAACGTTTCACCGTTGACCTCCCCTCTTTGCCCTGGATCGACTGGATTTATTGCTTAGTTAATGGCAATCACCCTCTAAAATCTACCGCTCCGGCGCTTTGCTGTCTGGCCCGCTGGCAGGGTTCCCAATTAATTTGTTAAATCTCTCCAACTCTGACGGCGAGCAGTACATCTCCATGACATCGGTGTGCGGATCCTGGAGTTTCATCGGAAACTTGTTCATGGCCACCCACGGTTTCGTATACATCTTGGGATCGTCGATCATCACCGTCAACTCCAGGTGATCGTGGTCCACGCGGTGGAAACGTTCCTCCACATTCAATGCGTCGCTGACCGGGCGCCCCGCAAGATCCATCCAGGTCTTGTCCTCCCCCATGGTCCCGACCGTTCGAACGACGAGCGTGGTATCGTCCACCCACTCGCCGACGGAGTACCCGTAATACCGCGGCTCCCGAATTTCCTTGCCCACTTGCACGCCTCCCTCAACCAGTTTGGGGAGTTCACGTCCATCGGTCCAGATGACGCGCCAAGTCTCCCCATATTCATACAGGATGGCGACCTTGTACTCGTTCTGAAGGATCTGCGTCTGCCTCAGGTTGTATAAATCGAGGCGCGGGAACCCGATCGGCTCGCATTTATCTCTTGGATCGTTGTAAAATCCAGGCAGGACTGCATCGACCCCTTCCAGCGCCTTATGGGACTTGAGCGTAGCCAATCCCAAAGGAGTGTAAGGCAATTGATGTTCTGGCTTCCCGTCAGCAGGCATGGCCTTCACGCCAGTCGCCTGGATCCCGTCGCCCACCCCGTTGGCCGGCTCCCACGTTCCCGAAATGTCGTGGCGGGGGGCGGCTGCGGGAGACGCATTATGTTCCTTCGCTGCCCCTGACTGTCCGGGCCGAGCCGCGCGCGCAGACGCCGGGCAAGAAGTCAGCACGGCGATGTAGAGAACCGGCAAAACCACGACGCTAACGGCGGGCGAACGTACTCCGCAGCAAGCGCCGGCGATCGCAGCGACAATGCGCATGATGGAAGAGACCTCCATCGGCTTGATTCACGCCGTGATGAGCAATCCGCCCGGATCGCAAGTTGCCAATTCACGCGCGGGAAACTCCGCCCGGCTCCGAATTTGCCTTAACCTTATGCCCGTTTGCAAGACCGCTCAGTGCCCACTCGCGCTGAATTAAATCGAGTGGTGCCAAAATCGGCGCAAGGATTGCGTCAGTGCGCGGTCTTGAACTGCCCCCAGGACTCGCCTTAGCGGCACAAACCGCTATTCACACAATAATCTTGACCCGAGATCAAACCGGCTTGACCCCCGGCCCGATTAACATGGCCGGATTTGCGCCCTTCCTGGGAATATATTTCTGTGCGCGCCCGTTATCCACTTCCGCGACGTACAGGTTGCCTTCCTGATCCACGTGCATCCCATGCACGCCCCAGAATCCGCCTGGAAAATCGCCGAAGGTGCCCCATGCATATTGGAAGTTGCCCTCCAGGTCGTATTTGATCATTTTGTTCGTGCCGCGATCGAAGAGCCACAGGTGCCGGTCAGCCGCCGACAGGTGCAGGCAATGCACATCGGACGGCGGATCGCCCACTTTCCACATGTTCACGAACTTGCCGTTGGTGTCGAACACCTGCACGCGGTGATTGTAGCGGTCGTTGACAAAAACTCGTCCGCTGGGAACGTCAACAGCCACACCATGCACGCCGTTGAGGTAGCCCGCACGCGTCTCATTGGGCGGCGTCCCCTTTTGACCAAAGTCGCCGATGAACTTGCCGTCCTTGTCGAACTTCGCCACGCGCGTGCCAACGTATCCGTCCGCTACAAACATGGTGCTGTCCGGCAGCCATGCAAGGTAAGTTGGCCGGGAGAAGTGTGTGGCGTCGGCGCCCATTTGGTTGGGTGTCCCGATCGTCTGCACCAGCTTCTTCAAATCGTGAGTGAACTTGAAGATGGCGTGCCGGTAGTCGTCCACCAGCCATACGTCCTTGTCCTTGTCGTAAGGGTTGATGTAAATCGCATGCGGCCTGCGCAGCATGGCGTCCCACTCCGGCCAGGTCTCTTTGATTTCCCCCTTGGCGTTCACGCTGACGATGCAGTGCTGCCAGCGCCAGTCCACATTTTCCGTTCCGTGGTTTGGGCCATCCAGGGGGCCTGGAGGACTGGCCGTCGTGGCGTCGCGCCACGGCAGCCGGCCGATGGGAAACCCGAGGCTCGGCCCCAGCTGAGGCAGGTCGATTTCCTTCGGTCGCTTGATGTTCGGCAATTCGCCGCGCTGGAGAATGAACACGCGGTCGGGATTCTCTGCGAATACTCCTTCTCCGGATCCCCAGTTCCATTGTTCGTTCCCGGGCAATGACGACAACGGTTGCGGCCAATTCGGGTCCACATCATAGGCCCCGAACACGTCCTGCACGCCCTTCTGCCCCGGGACAGCTGCAAAAGATGCTTCAGAATTCGTCTGCGCCTGTGCGGCGGCCGGCGAACGTAACAGCTCTGAAACCACAGGAAGCGCCGCCGAAGCCAGCCCGCACTTCATCAAAGCTCTTCTGCTCACCTTCGATTTTGAACCCATGCTTGTGCCCTCCTGTTTGAGAACGGATCCATCTCGCCGTAATTTCAGAATTGGACCTCTTGCCTGCGCATCGTACCCTTCTCCACTTCTGGACACAACGAATTTGCCGCAGGTTAAGGCACAGAAAAGGAAACACAAGGTTCGGGGACCAACTCTGGATCGAGGAGAATACCGGAAGAAGCAAATCTATCCTTGAAGAGAAAAACGGATTCCGAAATGAAAATGAGAGAGTGATCTGTGTGTTTTCATTCAGGCGGTCATCAAATTGCCGCTAGCCTAATGGGTCTCTGTGCAATGCGGTGAATTCGTCGCTAAAGGTAAACAGCAGGGATGCTAAGCGGGCAAACGAGCAATCCGTTCAATTTTTCGGGCACGTTGCCGGCGTGCCCGGATCTCACGAATCTCACCGCATTCCTTGCCTTCACTCCCGCCAGCTCAGACTACTCTTTCTAAGTTGGCGGGGTGAAGGTAAAGAACTCCCACATCTTCGGCGCGGTAGCAGCTGCGCCCGGCAGAACTTTCACGCCCAAACCTTCCAGCATCAGGCGCAGAACGCTTTCTTCCTGATAAAGCGTGGTGGATTTGTAGCCGGGTTTCGCGAAGGGGCTGATGATGACAGCCACAACGCGCCCTCCGCCATTGGTATTGTCGGACCCTGACTCATCGAACGCGATAACCAGCAGTCCGTCTTTCTGGAATTGCGCGCTCTTGATCAGCGGGTCGATGTTCGTCTGCAACCAGCTATCGGCCACATCTATCCCGCAATCATGGGCATCGTTACACCCGTTGGGAGTGATGAAGCTATAGTTGGGCAGAGTGTTGCTCGCCAGGTCCGTGGCGAACTGTGTAAAGGGCACGATATTGTTTACCTGGCTCGAGGCCTGCGCGTCTGTCATATACGGCAGCGGGGCGTGTCGCGTATAAAATTGCCCGCCGCAGCAGGTTGAGTCGCCACCGACGTAGCCGACCGATGGAATGGACTCGGCGTACTGCTTCCAGGTATTTCCCGACGCGATCAGTTCCCGGACTGCGTTGTCCGCGGAGACAGGGAAGGACGTCGGAGTTTGTGAATCGTCGTTGGTCAGGATTTGCCCGGTGCTCCACATCAAGTAGTTGCCGATTGACGGGTGAGTGTCCGCATAGTATTGCGTGGCAAGGCCGTACTGATTGGCCAGGCCATTCAGATACGGCATCAGGGAACTGCCGATCACGTCTGTATAATTTGTGTTCTCCAGAGCCACCAGGAAGACGTGGCCGAAAGGAGCCGTGGCCGGCGGTGGATTCGGCGTTGTGATGTTTATGCTGAATCCGGCGGAGGTGGTTGCTCCGGTGCTGTCTTTCACCTGGATGGTGAACGAGAACGATCCCGCCACAGTCGGGGTTCCTGCAATCGCTCCAGTCGACGAAGTCAACACCAGACCCGTCGGAAGCTGTCCGCTCAACACGGACCAGGTGTAAGGCGCTGTCCCTCCCGAGGCTTGCAGCGATGCGCTGTAGCTGACTTGCACCGTGCCATTGGCGAAGCTGGTGGTCACAATCCCCAGGACTGGGTTATTTACGATAATGGCCACAGCGGCGCTGGTCGTCGTCTGCGCGGCCGAATTGCTGGCCGTGGCAGTGAGCGAATGGCTGCCGTTGGATAGCGTCTTTGTATTGAGAGACAAGCTGAACGGCGCGGTGGTGACCGCGGCGCCAGAATTAGTTCCATCCACCTTGAACTGCACGCTGGTGGTGTTGGAGGAAACGCTGGTTGAGACAGCGACAGTCCCCGAAACGGTTGCACCCGACGCAGGCGAAGTAATCGAGATGGTCGGAGCCGAGGAGTTGTTGACGGAAATGGTGACGGTGGCGCTGGTGGCCGTCTGGCCTGCCGAATTGGAAGCGACGGCAGCAAGAGAATGGCTGCCGTTGGTAAGCGCGGTGGTGTTCAGAGAGAAACCGAACGGCGCGGTGGTGACCGCGGCGCCTGAATTGGCTCCATCGACTTTGAACTGCACGCTGGTGGTGTTGGAGGAGACGCTGGTGGAAACGGCGACGGTCCCCGAGACGGTCGCGCCCGACGCAGGCGAAGTAATCGAGATCGTCGGGGCCGAAGAGTTGTTGACGGTAATGGTGACGGTGGCGCTGGTAGCCGTCTGGCCTGCCGAATTGGAAGCGACGGCGGCAAGAGAATGGCTGCCGTTAGTAAGCGTGGTGGTATTCAGAGAGAAACCGAACGGCGCGGTGGTGACCGCGGCGCCAGAATTAGTTCCATCGACCTTGAACTGCACGCTGGTGGTGTTGGAGGAAACGCTGGTGGTAACAGCGACAGTCCCCGAAACGGTTGCGCCCGACGCAGGCGAAGTAATCGAGATGCTGGGAGCCGAGGAGTTGTTGACGGAGATAGTGACAGTGGCGCTGGTGGCCGTCTGGCCTGCCGAATTGGAAGCGACGGCAGCGAGAGAGTGGCTGCCGTTGGTAAGCGCGGCGGTATTCAGAGAGAAAGCGAACGGCACGGAGGTGACCGCGGCGCCAGAATTAGTTCCATCGACCTTGAACTGCACGCTGGTGGTGTTGGAGGAAACGCTGGTGGTAACAGCGACAGTCCCCGAAACGGTTGCACCCGACGCAGGCGAAGTAATCGAGATACTGGGAGCCGAGGAGTTGTTGACGGAAATGGTGACGGTGGCGCTGGTGGCCGTCTGGCCTGCCGAATTGGAAGCGACGGCAGCAAGAGAGTGGCTGCCGTTAGTAAGCGTGGTGGTATTGAGAGAGAAACCGAATGGCGCGCTAGTCACCGCGGCGCCAGAATTAGCTCCATCGACCTTGAACTGCACGCTGGTGGTGTTGGAGGAGACGCTGGTGGAGACGGCGACAGTTCCCGAAACGGTGGCGCCAGATCCCGGCGAAGTAATCGAAATTGTCGGCGGATTGCTTGTGGTCCCACCGCCGGAACCGCCGCAGGGCGGCACGGTCGTATTGTTTGTGAACGGCGAGGCGATCACACAATTTTTTGGCTGCGGTGGGATGAGCGGTGGAGGCATTTTTTGAGATGTCGGCGAAAGCGCTTGCGTTGCCGCAGGATCGGAGGTGTTGTGTGTCAGCGTAACGGGTTCGCATCCTCCGCCATTCCAAAAACTATTGGGTGTTCCGTCGAGGGCGATGGCGCTCGCTATGTTGTTTGAGACCTGAACGGGACCGCACGGCGGGTCGGAAGAATTGACCTTCCAAACGTAGATGCCGGTGTTGCCGCCTCCGCTCACTGGAGTCGTGTTCAGGATCTTGTTGCCGTCGACAACTACGTTCGCGCCGTCCGTGATTCCGATCCCGCACTGGCCGGTATTCAAAAGCGTGTTGCTCAGGAACTGCTCGCTCAGCGTGCCCGAATCGGCAATGATTCCGCATCCCGAATTGCTGTGCCCTCCCGTAACATAGTTACCCTGGGCGGTAACTCCGCTTATGTTCGAACCGAAGTTGATCGAGTCTTCTTGAAACTCGGCGAACGCATATGTAGAAGTATCCGTGCTGGACAGGGTGTAGTTGTTTTGCACCAGGACAGTTGTGCTGTTGCCCCAGACCTGCACGTTCTGGCCGCGGCTGTTCGCCCCGCCTCTAGGGTTAAGGAAGAAGTTTCCAATCACGGAAATGTTCGTCTGATTGTTCGCCTCGATGTTCGCTTCGCCAAAAGCGATTACGTTCCCTTGAATGGCGAGGTTGCTGGTCCCGTCCGCAAAAATTCCATCCGTAACGTCGCAGCACCCCGCAAGGGCCCCTTCCGGATGGATGTAGTTGTCAAACACGTTGATGGTGCTTCCACCCGATATGACGATTCCGTTCCCGGCGCATGGGCCGATTTCTGACTGGAGAATAGTGATATTCGTCCCGTTGCTGATCGTCACGCAATCGCCATTGGGATTGGTGACGTGCAGATTTTGGATAGTCACGCCGCTCTGGCCCGATATGGTGATCGGCCCCGAAGGAGTCAAACCGCCGCCTCCGCCTCCGCTCCCGCCGTTACTCACGGCAACGGTCACGGAAGCCGTGGCGGTGTTACCCGCCGCGTCGTAGGCTTTTGCCATGACCGTATGGGAACCGTTTGCTGTCGATACGGTGTTCCAACTCCAGGAATAAGGGCTGGACGTGTCCGCGACCTGCAAAGAGTTGTCCAGGTAGAATTCAACTTTTGTGACGGCCACGTTGTCGGAGGCAGATGCCGATACGTTCACCGTGCCGGAAACCGTCGCGCCCGAGGCCGGAGAGCTAATGGAGACCGTCGGGGGAATCGTATCCGAGTTGTTGACAGCGACGGTGACGGTGGCGCTGGTAGCTGTCTGGCCTGCCGAATTGGAAGCCACTGCGGCAAGGGAATGGCTGCCGTTGGTAAGCGTGGTGGTGCTCAGAGAGAAACTGAACGGCGCGGCGGTGACCGCGGCGCCTGAATTGGCTCCATCCACCATGAACTGAACGCTGGTGGTGTTGGAGGAGACGCTGGTGGAGATAGCGACAGTCCCCGAAACGGTTGCACCCGACGCAGGCGAAGTAATCGAGATACTGGGAGCCGAAGAGTTGTTGACGGCAAAGGTGACGGTGGCGCTGGTGGCCGTCTGGCCTGCCGAATTGGAAGCCACGGCGGCAAGGGAATGGCTGCCGTTAGTAAGCGTGGTGGTATTCAGAGAGAAAGCGAACGGCGCGGCGGTGACCGCGGCGCCTGAATTAACTCCATCCACTTTGAACTGCACACTGGTGGTGTTGGAGGAGACGCTGGTGGAGATAGCGACAGTCCCCGAAACGGTCGCACCCGACGCAGGCGAAGTAATCGAGATGGTCGGAGCCGAAGAGTTGTTGACGGTGATGGTGATAGTGGCGCTGGTAGCCGTCTGGCCTGCCGAATTGGAAGCGACGGCGGCAAGAGAGTGGCTGCCATTGGTAAGCGTGGTGGTATTCAAAGAGAAACCGAATGGCGCGGCGGTGACGGCGGCGCCTGAATTAACTCCATCGACCTTGAACTGCACAATGGTGGTATTGGAGGAGACGCTGGTGGAGACCGCGACGGTCCCCGAAACAGTTGCGCCCGACGCAGGCGAAGTAATCGAGATGGTGGGAGCCGAAGAGTTGTTGACGGAAATGGTGACGGTGGCGCTGGTAGCCGTCTGGCCTGCCGAATTGGAAGCGACGGCAGCGAGAGAGTGGCTGCCATTGGTAAGCGCGGCGGTATTCAGAGAGAAACCGAACGGCGCGCTAGTCACCGCGGCGCCAGAATTAGCTCCATCGACCTTGAACTGCACACTGGTGGTATTGGAGGAGACGCTGGTGGAAACGGCGACGGTCCCCGAAACAGTCGCGCCCGACGCAGGCGAAGTAATCGAAATAGTCGGTGCCGAAGAGTTGTTAACCACGACCATGACCGTGGCGCTGGTGGCCGTCTGGCCTGCGGAGTTCTTGGCCATGGCAGCAAGCGAATGGCTGCCATTAGTTAGCGTCGTGGTGTTCAAAGAGAAATTGAAAGGCGCGCTGGTCATCGCTGCGCCGAAATTGTTGCCGTCTACCTTGAATTGTACGCTGGTCGTATTGGAGGAGGCGTTGGCCGAAACAGGCAACGTGCCCGAAACTGTCGCGCCCGAAACCGGCGAAACAATCGAGACGGACGGTGCTGTGGAGTTGCTGACCGTAATCAAGACCGTGCCACTTGTATCCGAACGTCCGTTTGAAGTGGTAGCGACGGCTGCAAGCGAATGGCTGCCATTGGTAAGCGTGGCGGTGTTCAGAGAGAAACTGAACGGGGCGCTGGTCACCGCGGCGCCTGCATCGTTGCCGTCCACCTTGAATTGCACGCTGGCGGTGTTGGAGGAAACGCTGGTCGTGACTGCTATGGTCCCCGAAACCGTCGCGCCCGGGAGCGGGGAAGTAATCGAGATAGTTGGGGGACGATTGTTGATCTTGATCGAGGAAGGAGCACTGGTGACCGTTTTCCCCGACGAACTCGTGGCCGCAGCGGACAGAGTGAAAGTTCCATCCGACAATTTGGTTGTGTCCATTGAATAGGTGAATGGCGCGCTGGTCACGGCGGCACCCATATTATTGCCATCCAACTTGAACTGCACATTGGTGGTGTTGGAGGAAGCGCTCGCAGTGATTGGGACAATCCCGGAAACCGTTGCGCCGGTGGCAGGCGAAGTGATCGAAATGCTCGGAGCGCCTGAGTTAGCGACAGTAACGGAAACCGCGGAACTTAAAGTCGTTTGACCGGACGCGTCGCTGGCCTCGGCCGTGAGCGAGTGGGTCCCATCGGTTAACTTCGTCGTATCCAGGGAATAGTCGAACGGCGCGCTGGTCATTGTGGCGCCAGTATTCGTTCCGTCCACCTTGAACTGCACGCTGATGGTGTTGATGGACGCGGTCGTCGCGACAGAGACAAAACCGGAAACAGTCGCACCCTGGTCAGGAGCGGTGATGGAGATCGTCGGCGGCGTAGCCGAGGACAAGCTTCCATTCTTCGAGCCGGCGCTGGTAAGGCCGACGCATCCCGTGCATAGCGCCGATAGTATGAATATAAGGACGAAGAAGCCGCAGCCGTTGCTGAGTCGAGTCGTCGCTTTTCCAATAGGACGAGTGCAGAACGTATTCATATGAGTCACCTGGCAACGACGCGGACTAAATGGCGTATTTCATCCCCTCGCTCATCTTCTCCCGCGCTGGGCCCAACACTATGTTTTGGACAGGGATCTCCATACTGGTCACATGGCCAAATTGAGTTCAGGTCTGCGATCCTGTACTCAACCGGTGATTTGCAGTAGGGCAGGGCAAACCTGTCCCCTGCATGGCACATCGGCAAGGGAGTTAGTCTGATGAGGGGGGAAGTGCCTTAAAGTGGAGGGGGATGTGCCAATAGAGAACATTCCGGAGCGGGAGTCCGCGGGTCTCGTCATACCCGCATAAACATTGGGTCCAAACTAGTTTTATAATTTCGGAAAATATTTACGGGGTCACAAATTAGCCTGATATCAGGTAGCGTTTGGATGTTTACTTCCATGCGTAGCCCGGAATCAGTCGGAGGAAAGCCATGCAATACTTAACACGTGATATCGGACGATCCCGGTCTGGGAAGGGATACGATATTCGACCGGGTGCTTTACCGCTGTGTGGTTTGGAGGGATGAAGAGCTTACCGGGGAGGATCCTTGCGGGGAAAGTCGCGGACGCTTGTAATGATTTCTTGTTGCATGTTGCAATGCCTCTACGGGGTGACTGCTGCGGGCGGGGACTCTTCCGGCGCGGTTATCCATGCGGAGAATGGGTCCGGCGGGAACGGCGCCACAATGGCGGATCGCGATCGCCCCAACGCCGCTTCTCCCTCCATTTTCTCCATGACCGTACAGTCAGGAATCTTCAAACAAACTCCCTGGCCGCCGATGCCCATTGCCGGAATCCGGCTCTGGGATACTTATACCAACTGGGAAATGCTCGAACCGTCACAAGGCAAATACAATTGGGCGGCGCTCGACCGCTGGCTTGACCTGGCTCAGGCGCATGGAGCCGATGTACTCTACACGTTCGGAGTTACTCCAACCTGGGCCTCCTCGAACCCAACTGCCAAGTGCGACTACAACCCGGGTGGGTGCTATGCGCCGCGGGATATGAAGGATTGGGATGATTTTGTGAAGGCCCTGGCGACTCACGCGGCGGGCCGAATCAAGTATTGGGAGCTCTGGAACGAGGCCAACCAGCGTGAGTATTGGAGTGGGGGAATTCCCGCACTGGCTGTCATGGCGCAACACGCTCATGATATCATAAAGGTAATTAACCCTTCAGCTAAAATATTTACCCCTTCCGGCGTGGGAGGCGCCTCGGATACCTCTGCCTTTCTCGATGAATTTCTTGCCGCGGGCGGAAGCCGATTCGTGGACGGTGTTGCCTTCCACGGCTATGGAAATACGATCCCCTCTTGGCCCGAGGAAGTGAACCACATCGTCGACGCCGTGCAAGCCGTCATGGCCAAACGCGGCATCGGCGGTTTGCCGCTGTGGGATACCGAGTCCAGTTGGGGCCCCGCGAAACATCTTCCGAACGAGGACGACCGGGTCGCCTTCGTTGCGCGCCACTACATTCTGCAATGGTCGAAAGGAGTGCAACGCGACTACTGGTATGCCTGGAATGACGACGACTATGGAACCCTTTGGGACGATAGCAAGCACGCGATCCGCCCTGCGGGCGTCGCCTACGGGCAACTCGATGGTTGGCTGACAGGCGCCGAGATGACGGCTCCTTGCGCCATGTCTCCTGACGCCACATGGACCTGCGGTTTTACGCTTCGCGGCGGAGTGCAAGCGCAGGTTGTCTGGAACAGTTCTGTTTCCGCTTCCTCCACCTTGCAATTCCGGCCCGCGTCGAATTTTGTTCAATACAAGAACCTGGACGGAAGCACGACTCAGATTTCCGGAGGAAGCATTCCCATCGGCAAGAAACCGCTTCTCCTGGTAGTCGCCGCTTCACATTCGGCCGATCGTTCCAGTGGCCAGGGGAACCCTCCACGGAAATAGGCCGAGATCAGATTCCTGTGGTTCAGATTTTTCGCGTTCGCCTTGCTCGAAACTCCGGATCCGTGCGGAGACGCGCGTCCACTTCAATTTTTAGAATGCTGCAAGTCTAGAACAGCGCTTCAAAAAAAAGAACCCAAAGGCAAACTGCCTTTGGGTTCTTCGACGGCCCTCAACTTTTGTGCGACTTACTCTTTTAACCTAATCGATTGTCCCGCCTCGGCGCGGTCCGTATCGCAATGGACGTGCGTGTGATTCAGATCCGGCAGGTTGCCGCTTCTGGTGTCGAAGGACCTGCTTTCACACCAGGGTCAGTCAGCTTTGCCCAGTGAAGAAGAGAAACCGGTCATTACATGCCCGTGCCGGTCAGATTGATGATCTCCGGGCTATCCGCGGCGTTGTCCGTGAGCGTGACCGTGCCAGTTAGAGTCCCTACGGCGGTTGGAGTGAACTTCACGCTGATTTGGCAGCTTGATCCTGCTGCCAGCGATGACTTGCAGGTAGTCGTCCGGGAGAAGTTGGCGCTGGCAACAATACTGGTGATTTTAAGTGCCGCTGTGCCCGTGTTGGTCATAGTTACAGTTTGTGCTGTGCTGGTTGTGCCTACGGTTTGCGCGGCAAACGTCAGGCTTGTCGTGGAAAGGCTCACGACAGGTATTGTGCCCGTTCCGGAAAGGGCAATGGCCTGCGGGCTGTCGCTGGCGTTATCGGTTATGGTGGCAGCCCCTGTCAATGCGCCCGCGGTCGTGGGGGTGAATGTAACGCTGATCGTGCAGCTCCCCGCTGCCGCCACCGAAGCGCCGCAGGTATTGGTCTGCGCGAAGTCCCCACTCGAAACGATGCTCGTGAGGCTCAGCGACGCTGTACCTGTGTTCCTCAGGGTCACAGATTTTGCCGCGCTAGTCGTGTTCACCACGTGGTTGCCGAACGCCAGACTCGTAGTGGACAAACTCACCACTGGTGCTGCGCCGGTGCCCGACAGGGCCACGGTCTGTGGGCTTCCGGTGGCGTCATCGGTAACGGTGATCGTCCCAGGCTGGCTGCCAGACGCGGTGGGGGTGAAGGTGACGCTGATGGAGCAGTTGGCGCCGGCGGCGACGGAAGCGCCGCAGGTGTTGGTCTGAGCGTATTGAGTGCTGGCTACGATGCTGGTGATGTTCAGCGCAGCCGTGCCAGAGTTGGTGAGGGTAACGGATTGCGCGGCGCTGGTGGTGTTCAGATTCTGATTGCCGAAAGTCAGCGTGGTGGGCGCGAAGCTGACGCCGGCGGCGACACCGGTACCGGAGAGGGCCACGGTCTGTGGGCTTCCAGTAGCATTGTCGGTGACGGTAATCGTGCCGGGCTGGCTGCCAGAAGAGGTGGGGGTGAAGGTGACGCTGATGGAGCAGTTGGCGCCGGCGGCGACGGAAGCGCCGCAAGTGTTGGTCTGAGCGTACTGTGTGCTGGCC
>Ga0210396_10001984_pt1 | contig 21187 bp, 20 predicted proteins | sample IncBWH17OmetaG_FD_155466 | JGI IMG/M metagenome (GOLD analysis project Ga0210396, IMG submission 155466) | Forest soil microbial communities from Barre Woods Harvard Forest LTER site, Petersham, Massachusetts, United States - Inc-BW-H-17-O ... | reverse complement strand
GAGCATAAAGGCTTGAATGAATTGGCGGCGGCCGGTGCGCCGGCGGGGAAGATCGGCGAGTGGTCGTTCGATGAGCGGCTCACGGTTGCAGAGAATACCCGGCTCATTCGAGGCGGCTGCGCTCGTCTGCCGGCGGTTGCCCGCGCCTATCGAGATCACAGCGGCAACGGCGACGACTCCGACGACTCGTCGATTTCCGAGCGCGATGCCCGGCTGACGGGCCAGGTGCTTAAGGTGGTTATGAGAGATCTGAATCCCGGTAGGTAGAGCCGGCCCGTCGAAACTTCGCGAATGATTGTTGTCTTAGTCTTCCAGGTCCTGCCGAAATACCGGTTGCGAGGGATCCAGGCTGCCGTCGATTACGGCGATGCGCATATCTTCAAACGCGCGAGTCGCCTCCGCCAACGTGGCGTATCCGCGCTCCCGCTGCAGCGCGCCGCTCGTCGAGTAGATCAGCGTGTAATAGCGGCCCGAGGCGTACTGAAGTTCCAGCAGCTTGTTGGGGATGTCTGGATCGCCCGCCTGCCCGAGCACGTCCATCAGGGCCACAGTCCACTGCCGGTCTTTCGGGTCGGTGACGACCTCGCGCTCGACGTACTGCCACTCGTCCATGCTCCACAGAGGCATATCTATCCAAGTAGGTCGGCAAGCGCTCTCGCAACTTGCGACCCGGTAAATGGTTTCGGGATGAGCAAAACTTTTTGCGCGTTGCGGGAAGTGAGGCTCGCGTCGGCCTTCTCTGGCGTGTCGCTGATAATCACGATGGGAAGCTCTGCGTAGTCCGGGTGATGGCGCACGATGTCGAAGAGGGATTCGCTCATGTCAAGCGTGGAACAATCCAGCACCAGCGCGTCCGCCTTCAAATCGCGAATCAGGTCGTTGACCGTGTCGGTAAAACCTTCAGCGAAGACTTCGTGGCCATGATCGCGCAGTGCAAACGTCAGCAGTTGCGCGATCTCCGGGGTGTCGTCAATCAGCAGAATGCGTTTCGGCAATGCGCTAGCCCTTGCCGGTGCCGGGAAGCCGCGGCTTCTTGGCGGCGCAGGGCTCCAGGTCCAGAACCCAGACGCGGCCGCCGGCGGTGTAGTAGGCGCGCTTATCGTTTTCGAACATCGCGCCCCAGGCTTCGAGAGTGCGCATGGCGAAGGTGATGCCTTCGAAGTTGTTGCGAAGGTGGCCGAAAACTTCGTTGGTGTGCCAGTTGTCGGTGAGGATGGCATCGCCCGCGTGCACGTTCAGCACGGTGTAAAAGCGGTCGTGCGCGGCCTCGTCGCGGACTTCGCGTGTGGAGCCGCGCTTTTTGCCTTCCGTGACGACGTAGCTCTCCTGCCCGGATGCGGCCGAAGGGGAAACGTTAACGGACATCGCGTCCTTGGTGTTGGGTGTGTTGGTGCTCATAGTGTTTGCGCCACCGCCTCGGCTTCCGCCGCGGCCCCCATGTTGACCTGATTCTTCGGATCCGCGGCCTTGATCAGAGCCTCGGGAAGTTGCACGCCCATCATCCCCCATTGCTGGTTCGCAAACTTCTGCAAGTTGGCGATGTGCTCGGCGTGCAGGTGGCCGAATCTCCCTTGCAATTTCAGGTATTCGGCAACCGGCCGCATTGATTGCGGGCGGAAGCTGTAATCGTACTCGCGCTTATCGGGGTCCCATTCCCACATCGGATAGAGCCCGCATTCGACGACCAGGCGGCCCAGGTCGATCGAGCGAGGAGTCTCATATACGAAGCCCTTCTGGCAGGGCGTGTAGATCATCAGGTATGCGGCGCCCTTGCGGTTCAGTCCCTTGCGCACCTTGTTCATCAGGTCGATGGGATAGCCGACGCTGGCGGTGGCCACGTAGCAGTGCGGATGCCCAGCGGCCATCATGCGCGCGAGGTCCTTCGGGTATAGCGTCTTTGCCTCCGGCACCTTCGGGCCCGGTGGCGAGAAGGTGGTCATGCCGCCATACGGCGTGCGCGACGAAGCCTGGATACCGGTGTTGGCATACTGCTCGTTGTCGTAACAGATGATCAGGCAATCGTGATTGCGGTAGAGCGCGCCGGAAATCGAAGCGAGGCCGATGTCCGAAGCGCTGCCGTCGCCGGCTTCGCAAATCACGTTCGGGAACGTGCCCTTGTACTTGCCTTTGCGAATCATGGCTTCGTACGCCGCAGCGACACCCGCGGTGAAGCTGCCCGCGCTGCCGATCTGCGTGTGCGCCCAGGGGACGTTATAGGGCGTACAGAGATAGGAGCTGTTGGCGACGTACATACATCCTGTGGGGCCCACGAGGATGGTGTTGTCGCCGGAGGCCTTGCTGGTCATGCGGTACTGAATGGACGGCCCGCAGCCGGCGCACGTGCGATGGCCGGGGACGAACGGTTCGGACGCGGGAAGGTCGGGATTATAAAAACGCGCGCCTTGATTCGGGCTGCCGAGAATCGGAAGGGTTTGACGCTGAACTTCGATGACTGGCATATCGACTCCTCCTGAAATTCTTTCGTAATTCCTTTTGATCCTTGCAAATTTTTTACTTCGCGGACGGCCTCAGAAGGCCGTCCCTACGGTTATTCCTCGAAACCGACCCAGTGGGTGCGCTTTTCGACCTTGCCGCGCTTTTGCGCGTCGATCATTTTCTGGGCCATCCAGTAGAACTCCTTCAGAACGATGGCCTCGCCGCCCATTCCGGCCATGAAAGACATGATCAGCGGACGCTTCGGGCTCTCGTAGAGAGCTGCGGCAGCCTCGGCGTAGAGCGAACCCCCGCTGCTGACGCTGCCGAGCCCCATGTTGGTTTCGATGACGCCGACAACTTTGAACCTGCTGAGCGTTTCGCAAATGCGCTCCGTTGGATAGGGGCGGATGGTGCGCATACGAACCATGCCGACTTTCATGCCTTTCTCACGCATGTGGTTGATGGCGAAACGCGCGGTGACGGCGTGGCCGCCCTGGAGGAAGAAGACGATCTCGGCATCGTCGGTTTTGTATTCCTCGAGCCAGGCGTCATAGCGGCGGCCGAAGATGCGCGCGAATTCCTCGTGAACTTCCTCGATGACGGGCATGCAGCCTTCCATGGCGCGCGCACGCTCAAGCTGCAGAGGCGGACCCTGTTCCGGCATGATCTGCGGGCCGTGCGAGACTGGGCGGCGCGGATCGAGCGGGTACGGGTGCTTGTACGGCGGCAGGAATTCCTTTACCTGGCCGGGGTCGGGCAAATCCACGTCGCTGGTGATGTGAGAAACGAAGAAGCCGTCCTGGCAAACCATCTGCGGCAAAAGGACCCGGCGGTCTTCGCCGATTCGATACGCCATCAGGTGATTGTCGAACGCCTCCTGCGCGTCGCAGGACCAGCCCATGATCCAGCCCATGTCGCGAGTGGAGAGCGCATCGGTGTGCTCCGAGCCGAAGTCGCCCGGCGGATCGAGCGTGCGGTCGGCAATCATCATCTGCACCGGCATGCGACTGCCGGAAATCGGCGAATACAGTTCGTACGCGAACTGCACGCCGACGCCGGAGCTGCCGGTGAACACGCGCGCGCCGCTGGAGGAAGCGCCGTGAGCGATGCTCAGCTGCGAGTGCTCGCTGTCGGCGACGATGTACTCGGCATCCAGCTCGCCGTTGGCGACCATCTGCGCCAGCGCCATCATTGTGGCCGTGTAGGGACGGATCGGATAGGCGGTGATGACGTCGACGTCGGCGAACTTTGCCGCCTGTGCCGCAGCCACGCAGCCATTGATGCGAACGGTTTTTCCCTTAATTGTTCCCGAAGCTGTTGCCATGTTAGAGCTCCTTCGCCGGACGGCTGGCCAGATTTGCAAGTTCCTGCGCCTGGCGGCCGTGCAGACCGGGTGATATCGCGAATGCGGTATCCATGCGGACGACGCCCGCGTCGAAATCCAGTTCGGGCACGCCCTCCAGGCAGCCGGTGGGGCATTCTTCAATGCAGACGCGGCAGCCTTTGCAGTAATCCACGAGGATTTTGTAGAGGCCGTTGGAACGATCGGAGCGCGCAATGCACGGCTCCGGACACACGAGATAACAGTTGTCGCAAGCGTTGCAGGTGCCGCAACTGAAGCAGCGGCCGGCTTCCTCGACGGCCTGTTCTTCGCTGAACGCCAGGATCACCTCGTCCTGCGTCTTTTTGCGGCTGGTGGGATTCAACATGGCCTGCTTCACCCGCGGGAAATGCGGGAAGTAAGTCATGTTCATGCGGTTGAGATCCACGATGACGTCGATGGCGATTTTGCGAGGCTCAAGAACTTCGCCGCGCAGGGCCTTGTCCAGGTTGAAGGCAACGCGCTTGCCATCGCCCACCGCGTTTACGACCATCAGCGGCTGACCAGAGCCCAACTGCACGATGTCTCCTGCGGCAAAGAAGTTGGTGTCGCCAAGACGCCCAAAGCGGTCGATCTTGATCGAGCCGCGCTCGGTTTTGAACTCCGCCGGCAACCATGCGAGAGAGGCGTGTTGGCCGACGGCGATGATCACGTTGTCGACGGCGAACTTCTCCGCGGCCACGTCTTTGTTGATGGTGATGGGCGAAGCGTTAATTGCGCCGGAGAATTTCGCAGGATGGAGTTGCAGCGCTTCCACTTTGCCGTTGCCGAGCACCGAGGTCACGGCTTTCCCGTGAATCAACTCGACACCCTCTTCGAGCATGTCGTGAAGATCCTCGGGAACGCACGGCATTTCCTTGGGATTGCCCTCGACGGTGATCATGGTCACTTCAACTGCGCCCTGCCGCAGAGCTTCGCGCGCGCAGTCGATGGCGGTGTTACCGCCGCCGATGACGGCAACGCGGGCGCCGAGTTTCACTTTCGAAGTGCCCATGCCGATGTCGCGCAGGAAGGGAAGTCCGTAAATAACGCCTGCTTTATTTTCGCCCTCGGCGCGAACACTGTTGGGCTCGGTGAGACCGACGGCCAGGACGACGGCGTCGTAATCTTTTTTCAGGCTGTCCCAGGAAACGTCCTTGCCGACTTCGGTGTTGGTTTTGACGGCGATGCCGAGTTCAATGAGCCGCTCGATTTCGCGATCGAGGACGTGCTGCGGAAGAACCCAGTCTGGGATACCGCCGCGATTGAGGCCGCCGGCCTTGGGAGATTTCTCCAGGATGGTGACTTTGTAGCCGAGCCGGGCAAGTTGGTACGCCGCACTGTGGCCCGCGGGACCCGAACCGACAACCGCGACTTTCTTGCCATTGGGCTTCCCTGGTTTCACAACGTCGCGCTGCAATGCCTGGCCAAGATCGCCAAGGAACCGCTCAACCGCACGAATCGAAATGGCCTCATCGTATTGACCGCGGTTGCAGGCCGTCTCGCACGGGTGGTAACACACGCGGCCCGTGACGGAGGGGAAGGGCATGTCCTCCTTGATGAGCGCGTAAGCGTCCAGGTACTTTCCCCGCTTCACGAGGTCCAGATAGCCCTGAATTTTTTCGTTCGTGCCGCAGGCGTTGTTGCAGGGCGGCAACTTGTCGCGGTACACCGGCCGGATCGAACGCCAGTTGCCGGTGGGGAACAAGTCCTGACCCTTTTCCTGCGTTGGCGCCGGCGTGATGCCTGCGAAGGGAACTGTCAGCCATTCGGGAATGCGTGTGCCTTTTGTGGACATGGGTTCCTTCCTATACCGCCACTGGATTCAGCGGCAGGATATGCAATTCGTGAAGTGCCAACTCGAAAGCCTTCTGATTCGCAATCATCGGTTGAATCGTCTCCATCTTGACGATTCCCGTCGTCTTGACCACCGCGGCAATCAGCGGAGCGGCGATATCCGGCGCGATTGCTTTGCTGCGCTCGGCAGCGCCTTCCGTCGAAAGCCGGTCGAGACCCAACTGCCCGAGCCGGTAGTAAAGCCATTTGTGGTCGGCCAGCTTCGCCGCGTCCACACAGACCAGTTGCGCCAACCGGTCAGCGCCCGGCACGAATCGCATCATGTACTCCGGCGTGTAGTGCGTGTTGATCACCAGCGTTCCGCCGGGCGGCATTCCGCGCATGTAATCCCAGCCCTTCACCATCGTGCCCTCCACCAGCACGACGATGTTCGGGTGATCGTTTTCGTAGGTGAGTTCGTTTTCGAGCACCGTGTCGCTCACGCGGCAATACTTGCGCGTCGGGCAGTTGGTGCGATCGGGATTGTCCACATAGTTTTCCATCGACTGCGCGTGCTTGCCCTCTTTCCGGGCAGACGCGGAGATGGAATTCACGATGTCGCGGCCTTCTTTGTCCATGATGATGCCGCGCGTCCAGACAGAAAGTTCCGTATAGCTCATGCTCGCACCTCGTCAGTACTTGGTTGAAGTAAACACATCTCTGCACAAATCTCCGGAGGCGGTGCCCGGTTCGTTCGTCGCGTTCAGGTGCTTGGGGCTGCTTCGATCCGCTTCGAGAACGGCCAGAAAATCCCCGCGAGTAACAACGAACGGGGCAAGCCGAGTGCCGCGCTGAATTTCCACAATCGCGGAGAGCGCGGCCTTCTTGCACAAACTTTCGATGTCCGCGCCGGTGAACCCGTCCATCCGCCCTGCCAGTTCCTTGAAATCGATATCGGGTGAGAGCGGCACGTGCCGGCAACAGAGCTGAATAATTGCCGCGCGATCGGCAACTCCGGGTTTTGCGAACGGGAGTATATAGTCGAAGCGGCCGCTCCGCAACAAAGCAGGTTCGATGCGTTCCGGACGGTCGGTCGCAGCGAGCAAAATCACTCCCTTTACGTCGCGCAAGTTGTCAATCTCGCGCAGAAGCTGGCTCAGAATCCTTCGATAGACATCGGTGGTGGATTGATCGGCGCCGAAGCGCGGAGCGAGCGCGTCGATCGAATCGAAAAACAGAATGCAAGGCGCCGCGCGTCTCGCCTTCTTGAAAACCTCCCGCAGCGCTCTCTCGGAATCGCCCAGCCACTTCGAATAGAGCTGCGGCCCGTCAATGGCGATGAGCGCCAACTGTTTTTCGCCGGAAAGCGCGCGGGCAATAGCGGTTTTTCCCGTGCCCGAAGGCCCGACAAGCAGAATGCCGCGCGGCGGGGCCAAACCAAACCTTTCGTAGATTTCCGCGTGAAGGTGAGAGTGCTCGACAACGGCATCCAGCATTCGCTTGACTTCGTCGAGACCGCCGAGGGAAGCGAACGTCGTTTCGCTTTTCTCGATGAAGAATTCGCGGGTCGCGCTCGGTTCGACATCTTTCAAGCCGGCAAGGAAATTTTCTCGCGTCACCTGCAGCGCCCCGAGTTCGGCGGACGCAGCGCCATCGATGCCTAACGGGAGGTTCGCGAGGAAGCCACGCAGGGCTATCATGCCCACTTCCTGGCAAAGCGCTTCCAGATCGGCGCCAACAAAGCCGTGCGAAAGTTCCGCGATCTCCTGAAGGTTGACTTCAGGCGCCAGCGGCATGGCTCGCGTGTGGATCCTGAGAATCTGCAGCCGCGCCTGGGTGTTCGGAACGCCGATTTCGATTTCGCGATCGAAGCGGCCGGGCCGCCGCAGCGCGGGATCGAGCGTTTCGGGGATGTTGGTGGCGCCGATGACGATCACGTGGCCGCGCGCAACGAAGCCATCCATCAGGCTGAGCAACTGCGCCACAACGCGCTTCTCGACCTCGCCGGTTACTTCGGCGCGCTTCGGGGCGACGGCGTCAATCTCGTCAATGAAAAGAATCGCGGGTGCGTGGCGTGCCGCTTCTTCAAACACTTCGCGCAGCTTGGCTTCGCTCTCTCCATAAAACTTGCGCATGATTTCCGGGCCGTTCAGGTGAATGAAGTGCACGCGGCTTTCGGCGGCAACGGCGCGCGCAAGCAAAGTCTTTCCCGTGCCCGGCGCACCGTACAAAAGAACGCCCTTCGGGGCCAGAATTCCCAACCGCTCAAAAATGTGCGAATACTTGAGCGGTAACTCCACGATCTCGCGTACTCGTGCGACTTCGCGCTCGAGTCCGCCGATGTCTTCATAGGAGACGGCCGGAGCACGCGACGGGGTCTGCTCGCCTTCGACGACGCGAATGTCGGTGCGTTTTCCGATGACCACGGGTCCCGAAGGAATGGTGCGCACCACCTGGAAGTTCACGGCCTTCGCAAACGTTGGAACACGCACTGCGCAGCCTGTGACCACAGGAACGCCCACCAGGTCTTCGAGCATCCGGTCCGGCGCGATGGTCGCCGGCGCAGCGCCAATCCACATCGGCGAAAAGCGAACGGCGACGGCGGCCTGGGTTTCAACCGTTGCAACCGCGACTTGCTCCTGCAATCCCGCGCTGCAATTGCTGCGGCACGTCCCGTCGATCTGGATCGTTCCTTCGTGTGCTTTGTCGGAAATTTCAGCACGCCCGACAGCTACAGTGCCGCCGGTGATTTTCAAAACATCGCCGGGCTTGGCGCCGATTCGCATGAGGTCCGCCGGTGCAAGCCGGGCAATCGCGTGGCCGACGTCCTCGACACGGGCCTCTGAAACGCGAAGCGCGAGCGTTGCGGCGTTACATGGTGCGGAATTTTCCGGGTTCGAGAGACTCCCGGCTTGCGCCTCGGAAGGTGCGAACGGCCCGCCGCTCATGTCATCTCGCAAGTCAGGCAATCTACTCGTCCTTGAATCGAAATTCCGATCGTCTTCACCGGCAAAGCGGAGCAACCCGGGAGATTCTGTTGCGCTCAATGCCTCACTTCTTCAAAAGCATTTTTTCCACGTCTTCGATGTGGCGGCGCATGGCCAGCTTAGCGGCTTCAGCGTCGTGGCGGTTCAGCGCGGCCAGGATTTTCCGGTGGCCCGCCAGCGATTTCTGCGGCCGCCCGTCAACCTGCAAACTTCGCTCGCGAGAGTCGCGAAGCAGATCCATCAGCGTGTCCAGAACCTTGCGCACGACGCTGTTCCCCGAAGCCAGCGCAATAGAGTAGTGAAACTCTGTGTCTTCGGCGATGGTGCTTTCCCCGTTGCGCAATTTCTCATCCTGCCGATCCAGGATCTCCCCCATCTCTGCGAGCTCCTCCGGGGAAACGCGCGTGGCGGCGCGCAAGGCGAGGGCAGGTTCCAGCATCTTGCGAAAATCGAGAAGTTCGCCGACCAGCTCTTCCTTGCGCTTCCGTGCGTTGGCCAGCGGATTCACCAGCGAATCGGAAGAAATTTGGCGGACGATGGTTCCGGCGCCCTGGCGCGGCTCCACCATGCCCGTCAATTCCAGGCTGCGAATCGCATCTCGTATGGAGCTTCGGCTGACACCAAGCGATTCGGCCAGATCTCGTTCGGAGGGAAGCTTGTCGCCCGGCTGGAGTTTTTTCAGGATCAGGCGTTCGATCTGCTTTGCAACGCCTTCGTAGACTTTGTCCCTGCGGACGGTCTCGAAGTCGGATTTCAGGTTGAGAGACAAGCAAGGCTCCAAGTGGTCCGGTAAGTGGACCAGCGGGAGTATACACCGCTTGTCAAGCAGGGGCAATATTTTTTGGGCGGCTGGGGGCCCGCGGACTCGGTGATGCCGGTGCGAGATGAACCATCAGCGAGCGGCAACAAAAAAGTACGCGCTCATGGCCAGGCCCACGCCAATCACGGCGTAACGCATCTTCTGTGGGTCGGCTTTTTGCGCAAAGTGCGCCCCAAACCAACCGCCCGTGAGCGCCCCGGCAATCATCACCACGCATTGCGGCCAGAGCACCGCTCCTGCCCAGATGAACGTGACGACCGCTGCCACGTTGATGGTTGCGGCAAGCAGAGTCCGGATCGCGCCCATGGCCAGGACGTCGCGCATTCCAAGTGCCGCCAACATTCCCAGCATGACGAACCCGATGCCCGCGCCGAAATATCCGCCGTATACGGCCAGCAACAACTCCACGACGGAGCTCGCCACAATTGCGTGCCACGATAGTTGCCGCAGGTCTTCGACCACGGAAGTCCTACCGGCGATCGCGCGGATTTTATTGCCGAAAGCAAACAGCAAAGTTCCACTGAGCAGCAGCCAGGGCAAGAGATGCAGAAAAGTGTGTTGCGGTGTTCGGAGCAGGAGCAGTGCGCCGGCCCATCCCCCGGCGAGGCTGGTCGCCAGTAGGGGAATCAGGAGGCGTAACGGCGCGTCCAGCCGCTTCAGGTAAACGACAGTACTTGCCGCCAAGCCTGGCCATAATGCAACAGTGTTGGTGGCATTGGCTTCAACGGCAGGCACGCCCGTGAACAGCAGGACGGGAAACGACACGAAGCTGCCCCCGCCGGCCACCGCATTCAGCGTCCCGGCGACCGCGGCGGCGAAAAACAGCAGGATGGCGTGGGTGAAGTGCAAACTCCTGTTTATCAGAAAAGGGGAACTTCTGAGAAGGGAATCTCTTGCTGCGAAGATTCCAAAATTTGAACGGTGTAGCCACTTGATGGAGGGGCGAGCATGGCCGCTGGAATGAAATTTATCTTATTCCAAGGAGCGTAATTTTTTCTCGCCTCAATCGGTTTTTCGATTATTTGCTTGACACAATTCCGAGAATGCGCTAAACGCGTGACCGCCACTTTAATTCGCTCGAACATTTTGGGAGGGTAAACATGAATTCACTCAGGACGTGGTTCGTGCTTCTGGCCATCATTCTGGGTCTTGCAGGCACAAGCACCCGGTCAGCAGCCCAGAGCGACAACTCCGCCAGGAGTGGCATCCAGGCACCTTCCGCCGCAGCCAGCAAGGCGGAAGTGGAGCAACTGCGCCAGGAACTTGCCGCGCAGCGCCGGACGATTGAGCAATTGAAGAATTTGGTCGAGCAACTTGTGGACGTCAAGTCGCGGGCACCTTCCCCCGCAAACGATGGCGCCGCTCGCTTGATTAACACCACTTACCCGCTACCCGCTCCCGCGCCTGCCGCCGTTGCGGAAGTTGCGGCTCCCCCGGAACCCGTTGAGGTTTACCAGAAACCTCCCGACAAGAAGGAAAGCGGCGTACCTATAAACGCGGGATGGAACGGAGAACATTTCTTCATCAAGTCCAACGACGGCCAATTCCAGTTACAGCCGTATGGCTACGTGCAGACCGATTACCGCAGCTACATTGGAGACGGGGCTCCCCCGGACACATTTTCCGTGCGCCGCGGCCGTTTTGGCTTTCAGGGGAATTATGGAGACCACTATCAGTTTGGCATTCTGGTTGACGCCGCTGCATCAACAGGTGCAACGATCCGCGATGTCTACCTGAACGCGAAATACAACAACGCGTTACAGCTCCAAGCGGGGCAGTTCAAGGAACCGTTTGCGCAGGAACTGGCCGCGGGCGTCACGAACATAGATTTCGTCGAGCGCGGGTTGCAATCCCTGCTTTATCCCTCGGCGGCCTCGGCGTTCCGGAGTCCTGGCGCGGTAATTCATGGCGATGTCAACGGCGGCGCGTTCCAGTATTGGGCGGGCGCTTTCAACGGTAAAGGGTTTTCCACCAACAACACCACGAGCGTTCCCGAGGCGGTTGGGAGAGTGCGCTTCTACCCCTGGCGCAACAAGAAAGACAGCCCGTTGAAGGAATTTGCCTTCGGCGGATCTATCGCCTATAGCCAGGCACGCGGACTTTCCAACGAGCTCACTCCCGCAACCGGTTCACCAGATGCCGCATTTATTTTCCTGCCGCAGTTTCAAGCCAACGGGAATGTGTGGAGGTATGAGGGGGAGTTCACTTTCCTGAAGGGCCCCTGGGGCTTCCGTGACGAATACGTTCAGGCGATGTTCGATCGTACCGGCGTCGGAACTTTGACCCTGGGTGGACTCGGGTTCGCCGATCTGCCCGTGGTTCGATTCAAGGCATGGAACTCCGCCGCCACTTACCTGCTCACCCAGGAACGGCGACCGGAAAACGGCACGCCTCGCATCAAGCACCCGGTCTTTGGTCCGGAACTTCCTGGCGGCGGCGGGCGCGGATGGGGAGCGTGGGAACTGGCGTTTCGCTACTCCGGGATTCAGGGCAATGAACCCGGCATATTCTTCAACAACGTGTTTACGCCGCAGAACCTGCCCACTTTTAACCGGCACACCGACGAATTCAGTTTCGGCGTGAACTGGTATTTGAACTACTGGGTGCGCTTCCAGTCCAACGTGAGCATCGACCGCTTGAAGCAACCGAGCACGATCGGCGCTACACCACAGAACTACTACGTGTTCGAGCAGCGTTTGCAGTACCGCTTCTAGGGCAAAGGGAACCAGCCATGGACCGGACTGGATTCGAAGCTCGCGCAAGCGCCTGGAAGTCAAGCAGGCCTTCACAAGAACGAGAACCGCGCCACGGCGCCGAAAATTCGAGTGGAATTCCTGGAGGAGGTTTTTCGATGAGGTCAAGACTCGCGAAGATAATCGAAGTGGCTGCGGTTGTCGCCTTCGGATTTCTCTTGAACAGTTGCGGTTCCCAGCCGTATTGCCCGACTTGCGGCACGACCGTCAACGGGGCGTATGGCGTGCTCAACGTGATTCCCGTGCCGGAGCACAATCCCACCGGCGAACCGGGCGGTCCGTTCAACTCCTTCGACATCAGTTTCTTCGATCCGGTCCAGCAAAAGGTGTACACGTCCGACCGCATCGGGCTCGACGTGGTGGTGACGGACGCCAAGAACAACTTTGCGGTGAATACAATTGGCGGAATCAATCAGGTTGCAAACGCCGGAAACAACTTCAGTCCGTGCTGGGGCCCGCAGCTTGACTCTGTTAACGAGCCACAAGGGATTCCATCGATCGTCACAGGCCTCGGCAGCGTAAATTCCACGAGGCCTGGTAACGGACTTACCCGGTTCGGTTGCAGGAATGCTCCGTTCTTCGCAAACTTCGGCAATGCGTTTCCCGGCTTTGGCCCGAACGGCTCGTTCGGTGGATTGCCTGGGGCGCAATGCTGTGCGTCGCGCGCGAATGGAGTAAATCCGCTCTCCGGTCCCAACGGGCTGCTGGTAACGCCAGACGGAAACACGTTGTTCGTCGGCAGCGGCAGCGCCTCGGTGGTGGTATTCGATCTCACGAAGACTCCGCCGACGGTGATCGCGGATTTTGCCACGGGATCGTCTCCCGATTTCGACGGCCCGAATGGCGTTGGCCCCTGCATCGCTTCCTGGAACGGGGGCGCCGGCAGCGCTCCCGAATGCGCCGATGATCGCGCCGATGAAATGGCGTATGGAACCGTGAACGGACACGACATACTCACCATCGCGAATGGTGACCCTGGCCTTCCGTTCGTTTCCGTAATCGACGTGACCGACATCGTCAATCGTACGTTCAAGCCGCCGTTTACGACTCCCGGTCAGGGACATTGCCTGCCGGTAAACTACCCCGCCTACCCGACACAGGGGGATGCGACAAACAATTACACTCCCACGAATCCGGCCGCTTGTATCCTTGGCCAGATTTATTACGATGGGGCTGCACCGGTCGATTCAACGGTGCCGGTTGATAGCGGCAACGGTTTCCCCTGCCCCGATCCTTCCACCTCGGTGCCTTCAGGCGCTTCCGGCGGACCATTTCCTTTGGTGGCAACGGGCGGCACTCTGACCATTCCCTGCCATCACTCGGCGGTTGTTGACGCCAACACCGGCTTTTTCATCACCAGTGCAGGAAACGCTGGGGCCGGGCAACAAGGTGAAATTGCGGTGGCCGGGACAGGCGCCGTGGGTTTCAATCCTCTCCATGGTACTTTTTACGTGCAAAACCTGAATTGCACGGTTTCCAATCTGACCACTCAGTCGAGCGTCGCGGTCGGGTGCATCGACGAAATTGATCCACGAATCGGGAATCCGGCCGGTCCCGTGGTCGTCAATGTGGTGCCGACGCTGAACTGCATGCCTGCTGGCATCACCCAAGGACCCGGCCACGATTTCTTCATCGGCTGCGGGGGCCATGATGGTGTCCAATTCCCACCATTGCTGATTATCTTTGACGGTACTTGCACAACCAGCGCCGCCTGCCTCGCCAGCGAGGTCAACATCGATCAGAGCGGTGGTACCGACGAGGTATGGTACAACCCCGGCGACAATCGGTACTACACCGCGGGACGTGACATGCCCAACGGGCCGGTGCTCGGAGTGGTTGATGCCGGATCGCGCCAGTGGCTGGTGAACGTCACGACCGGTTCGAATTCCCACAGCGTGACCGTGAACCAGTTCACAAATCAGATATTTGTTCCCACACAGGCAGGGCCGCTTTGCGGTACGCAGAGCGCCAATGGATGCATTGCGGTTTACGGCAGACAGTAAGCGAAATTACGCAGCCCGGAAGCAGTGTTGAAACGCGAGCGAGACCATGGAGCAGGGAATACTCATCCGTGGTCTTGCCGTGAAGCGCGTTCAGCGCCACGGGTGTAAAATGGAGTTCGTAAAAAGACTTCGCGTGGCGGGGTTCCGATGTTACCGGTTCTAAATTTCCATTCGCGCCGCGTAACTTACGTTCGATGCGGTGTCGCGTGGATCTGCGTACTCTCACTCATCCTTGTTCTGGCGAACCGGGTTCCGCGAATCCAGGGCTGCGAAGGAACTTCCTGGATTTCGTCCGCCCCTTCGCAAATCTCAGCGAGAGTCCTGGCCAAGGACTTCTTCGTGCTATTTCCTCCAGCGTCCGGATCCAATGTGCTCCTTTACTTGCCTCCGTGTCCGCTCGAGCTGCCTCCAGCGTGCGGATCCAATGTGCTCCTTTACTTGCCTCCGTGTCCGCTCGAGCTGCGCGAAGAAGGCCCTCTGGTTTCCTTCTCCCTGGACAATCGCATTTTCACTCGGCCACCTCCCCGGACCTGGGCCGAAAGGGCCGCCCCGAAAAATGTCTCGCTTTCCGTCTCCGGACGCATCCAATGAGACGGAGACCCATATTGAGGAAACGCCTGAAAGTGAATGGAAGGCACGCTTAGAGCAGTGCCGGGAGGAATCGATGAGCAGGATTCAACAAGGATTTTTTCGGAGCCATATGGGTTCCGTCGGTATCGTCTTCGCAGCCGCAGTGGTTGTCTTGTCCGCGCCGCGCATCTCCGCAAACACCAAGCCCACGGAGGTTCCGGCAAAGGTGATCGCACATTTGCCCCTGAAGGATGCCCCGGGGAGCGAAATGCTTCTGCAAAATAAGGGAGACAAACAATACCTGTATGTTCAGAAGGCGTCCAAACAGGGCTTTACCGTAATCGATGTCACCAAACCGGTAGTGCCAAGTTTGGTGGGTCCGGCAGGCCAGAGCGGCGACGCAACCGCTGGCAAGCTTGAAATTGTGGGTCCTGACGTTGCCCTCGCCGAAGTTCCCGACAAGAACTCCAAAGGAGTCATCAGGAATTCCGATAGTCCCACTGAGACCGTCAAGATTCTCGACTTAAGCGACCCGGCGCATCCCAAGGTGATTCCCAAGGTGATTCAGACCTTTACTGGCGTCACCAGCATCCTGCAGGATTCCGGGCGCGGCCTGATCTATCTGACCAACAATGACGGGCTCTGGATACTCACTCATGCCCGGCAAGGGCTGACGCCAGCGAAGAAAAAGCGCGCGTGCGGTTCCGAGGACGCCATCGCCTCCATGCCGCCTGACTGCCAGTAGGCGGTCTGCGCGGCTAACTCAGGCCAGCAAATATTCAACGCCATGACGCCGATCTTGGCCGGACGAGGGTACATCGAAGAACAAGGCAGCCTGGAACGGCGGAACCGTTAACGGTTTTGCTATTTCACACGGGTTTCCTGGTAGTGCAGGGCCTTCCATTGGCCCTCACGCTTCACCCAGATTTCACCAACCAGGATTTTCTCAAACCGAACCGTGGCCTTCGGCGGAAACTTGACAAAAACTTCGTAGCGGGCAAACACCGCATCCGTGCAGAGCGGCGTCACTTTCAGGAATGACAGCGTGAAGTCGGTGACCGCACTCTCCTGAAGTTCGCTCAAAGCCTTCCACTTGTAGCGTTCACCGCCGCCGTCGGCTTCGACCGCTACATACTCCTCAGTCAAGAGGTCACCATACGCTTTTTGGTCCTTGGCCTTGATCGCTTCCCATTCTGCCTTGATTTTTGCATCGAGCAGATTGGTGAGTTCCGGCGGAGCATCGGGCTTGGAGGTTTGACTGACCGCTCCCTGCGGATTTTGTCCAAAAACAAAGCAAGCCATCGCCAACCCTGCGCAAGCCAAGGCAAGTAGATTCCGCATCGCTTATGTCCCCCTGTGTGTCGTTTCTTTCACGCCAGACGCGACTGACTGGATATTGCACCTGAAGGATCAGGTTCGTGAAACCCCGCGCATCTTATCGGGCGGGACCTCGCGGCGTCAAAGTTGCAGTTAACCAATATGCCGCGACGCCAATCATCGATATTGCGAACATGCCAGCCGGGGAGCACGATTCTCTTCAACGCGTCTCAACCAAAGGAGTACAACTCTTATGGTTCCATCAGGGCGCAAGATGGCTGTTTGGCCGGCGGTCGTTTTGTTCATTGTTGGGTTCGGTCTTGTCGCAAACGCGCAGAACATCATTGCCCTGGTGGGCAGCGGTTCAAATCTTCCCACGCCGCTCTACTCGCACTGGGTCGAAGAATATAACAAGCTGAGTCCTGGCGTTCAGGTCCGGTATCTCAGCACAGGCACGGTCAAGGGCATCGAGGACATATCGCGAGGTGTCGGCGATTTCGCGGCAGGCGAAGTGCCGATGAACGACGAAGAGCTAAAAACAACGAAAATCCCCATCCTGCACATTCCTACGGTGCTGGTCGCCATCGTCCCGATTTACCACGTCCCCGGCGTAAAAGGGAACCTGCACTTCTCCGGCCCCGTCCTTGCGGATATTTTGCTTGGAAGCATCAAGACCTGGGACGACCCGCTGCTTAAGGAAATCAATCCAGGCCAAGCTCTGCCCCATCTGGAAATAGTGGTCGTCCACCGTACCGAAGGAAAAGGTTCCAACTATATCCTGAGCGATTTTCTTTCGAAGACGAGTTCGAAGTGGCGCGGCCAGATCGGCAAGACCCCCTCACCGGCTTGGCCCGTCGGAGTCAGCGCCAATCGCGGCGAAGACATGATGGAGAAAGTGAAAAGCACTGCCGGGGCCATTGGCTATATCGAACTGGGATTCACGATAACGGACAACTCGGTGGGTGTTGGCCATGTCCAGAATGCCTCCGGGAAATTCATCGGCGCCAGTCAGGCAAGCATTGCGAATGCTTACCGTTCCGCAGAAAAATCAATCCCGGCGGATTTTCGGGCCTCGCTGACGAACGCTTCGGGTAACGACGCCTATCCGATCATCAGCCTCACCTGGCTCTACGTGCCGGAAAAATCGGCTGACCCGGAACGCTCCAGGGCGCTTGCCCATTTCCTTGAATGGGCCCTCAGTATGGGCGAACAAAGCGCGGAGCAACACGGCTACACGCCATTGCCCGCGTCGCTTGCCACCAAAGTTCTGGCAAAGGTGCATTCCTTGCGCTGAACGGGCCAGCAGAATTCTGTTCCGTGCCGCTTGCGCGATGTGGAGTAACGTTGGCACATGAGCGGCGGAGTTCCTTGAAAATAGAGTAGATACTACCCGTTTTGAAGGCCATTCCCTGCCACTTGCTCTCGATATTCCCGTGGAGGAAACTATGGGGTAGCCTCTCTTTTGCTGAGGCTGAAGATGTTTGTGATGTTGCCACAGGAGTTCGCCATGAAACTGTCCTTTCATCGGTTTCAAGTTATGGGTCTGTCCTTAGTTGCTTTCAACTTGTTCTTCCCGTTTGTCGTACTTACAATTGCCGCGCAAACCGTTGTTGCCAGGGCTGAGCCACAGGCGAAATCTGCCGAACTCGAAATTCCCGCCGGAACGATTCTCCCCGTCAGGTTGAATCACGCTTTGTCTTCGAAAAGCGCAGAGGCAGGGCAGGAGGTGACCGGCCGCATCATGCAGAACGTGCCGCTGCCGAACCATGACGAAATTCGCGCGGGAGCGAAGGTGTCCGGCAGGATCGTGTCGGTGCAGCGGGCGGGAAATGGTACGGACGGAAAAATCTCTTTCCGCTTCGACACTCTTGAAACCCATGGTCGCAGAATTTCGATTGTCACCAATTTGCGCGCCATAGCCGGCTTCATGGAAGTACAGGCCGCGCAAACCCCCGAATTCACTCCCGGATTCGGCACGCCCTATATTTGGGCAAACACGCGACAGATCGGCGGCGACGAGGTTTACGGAGTGGGAGGCCCTGTGAACAGCGAAAACAGCGGAGAGGTGGGGAAAGGGGTTTATGGCGGCGTCCTGGTTCACGTTCGCGCGCGACCGGAATCAAAATGTCGCGGGCCGCTGGATGCTGAAGACCGGCTTCAGGCCCTGTGGGTCTTCTCTTCGGATGCCTGTGGCGTATACGGCATACAGGGGGTCACCATTGCACATGCCGGCCGCACAGCCCCCATCGGAGAGATAGCGATGGGCGCGGAACAGCGGGATTTACTTGTCCGCGGCGCCAGTGGGATGTTGTTGCGCGTTATTCAATAACAGAAAGCGAGCCGGGCAATTCTTCTCGCGCCAAGATGCAGGGAGTGCGGCTACGTTCTCACGGCCGCGGCTGCCTGTGATCTATCATCAGTCCGCTTCGTAAGGTCAGCCAGCAATTCATAAGAGCGCAGCCGATCCTTGAAATCATACGCGTTCGAAACCACGATCAGTTCATCCGCCTGAGTCTCTTCCAGAAATTCATTCAAACGTGCCGCCACACGTTCCGGGCCCCCGAAAATCGCCGCTCCAAATTTGGCAGCCACCATTTCCCGCTCATCGGCGCTCCATTCGATGCTCTTTGTTGGGGGCGGTAAGGGGCCGGGTACTCCGCGAATTAAATTCAAGAACATTTGGATGGGCGTTGTTGCAAGAAACTGCGCCTGTTCGTCCGAATCCGCCACCAGGATTGGCACTCCGACCATTGCATAAGGTTTTTCCAAGACTTCCGAGGGCCGAAACGAGGCCCGATAAATCCGCAGAGCCGGCAGCAGCGGTTGCGGCTGAAAATGTGCCGCGAACGCGAACGGGAGTCCCAGCGCCCCCGCCAGGCGCGCGCTGAAGTCACTCGAGCCGAGAAGGAAAATCGGAACGTTCGTGCCCTCCCCGGGATAGGCATGCACTCGTTGTGAAGATGACGGCTTGCCCAGATAGCGGCGCAACTCTTCGACAAGTTCCGGGAAATCATCGCCAGTGCCGAGAGAGGAACCGCGCAGAGCCCGCATAGCAGCTGAATCGCCACCAGGAGCCCGGCCGAGACCCAGGTCGATTCGACCCGGGAAAAGAGATTCCAGGGTCCCGAATTGCTCGGCAATCACAAGCGGGGAATGATTTGGCAGCATGATGCCGCCGGATCCTACGCGAATTCTGGGCGAATTCTGGAAGTTCCGTTGGCAATGAAGCCGATGAGCACCGAAGTGGCGGAACACGCGACGCCATGAATGTTGTGATGCTCCGCCAGCCAGAAACGCTTGTACCCCAAGGCTTCCGCATGCTGCGCCAGGACTAGCGAGTTTTGGAAGGCCTCCGCGGCTGTCCCACCCTGCCTCACATGCGCCAGGTCCAGGATAGAGAGGGGCGTGCTTGCAAGTCGTGAATAGTTCACCATGGACTCCTCTTGATCGGCAGAACGCCCCAAGTTTCCCATCGCGCCCCACACCCATTTGATGCAACAGGCCTTCCCAAGGTATTTTGATGATCGCCCGAACGAGTTTCGGCCAATCCCTGTGGGTAGGATTCCGTTTCCAGAATGTTTGCAGGAGGAGCATTTTCCGGCCTACTGTTATCCAATTCTTACTGGTAAACAACTCGGAAAGGCCTTCAAATTCCGCTCTAACCAGTTAAAATCATGGATTCCGAACTGCCACTGACCATTGGCCTGGTATCAGGCCACAGGGTGCATTCCAGGGAGATCAGGTGAAACTCAGCCTTCACACAGCCTCCAAGCATGCGGCATTTTTCAAACCTCGCATTTGCGCGGGCGTGATGCATGTTCTAATTCCGGTTGTGATCCTGAATTCCGGTTGTGATCCTGCTTACGGGCTGCCGCTCGCAGAGTTCTCCTGCTGTTCCTACGATCGAATTCACGAAAATTCCTCCGGCCGCGCAAGGCGGCCGTGAACGGGTCGATACCATTGCCGGTCGGGTCTCCGGCTCTCGTCCAGGCCAGCAGATTGTCGTTTACGCGAGGAGCGGTCCGTGGTGGGTGCAGCCATGGCCCGACAAGCCTTTTATCCCGATTCAAGCCGATGCGACATGGGGAACTTCTACCCACCTTGGGTTCGAGTATGCCGCCATGTTGGTAGATACCGGCTATCATCCTCCGCCGACCATGGACGTCGCGCCCACGCAAGGTGGCTCCTTTTATCCCGATTCAAGCCGATGCGACATGGGGAACTTCTACCCACCTTGGGTTCGAGTATGCCGCCATGTTGGTAGATACCGGCTATCATCCTCCGCCGACGATGGACGTCGCGCCCACGCAAGGTGGCTCCGTGGTTGCAGTGACGATTGTAAAAGGGACCGGAGCGCTGCAACTGGCACCCGTGAAGCCGCTCCATTTCAGCGGCTACGATTGGGAGGTCCGTACTATCGCGAGTGACCGCGGGGGGGTGAATAACTTGTATGACGGTGCCGGAGCGCTGCAACTGGCACCCGTGAAGCCGCTCCATTTCAGCGGCTACGATTGGGAGGTCCGTACCATCGCGAGTGACCGCGGGGGGGTGAATAACTTGTATGACGGTGACAATGCCTGGACCGACTCGAGTGGTGCTCTTCATCTTCGCATCAAGAAAAAGGGTGACAAATGGTCATGTGCGGAGGTGGAGCTGAATCGCAGTCTCGGTTACGGAACCTATATCGTCGTCGTTCGTGATACAACGCACCTGGAACCTGCCGCGGTTTTGAGCATCAATACCTTTGACGATTGGGGAGGCGACCAGCATTACCGCGAACTGGATGTCGAATTCGGGCGCTGGGGAGAAGCCGGCGGCAAGAATAATGCGCAGTACGGCATTCAGCCGTTCTACGTTCCGGGCAATGTCGCGCCATTTACGTTGCCTCCGGGCACCTTTACGCATTCCGTGCGTTGGGAATCCGGACGGGCGAGCTTCCAGTCTGTTCGAGGCTCGGAAATAAGAGCCGGAGCGCCGGTTGTTTCGGAGCACGTTTTCACCTCGGGAGTGCCTTCACCGGGCCAGGAAAAAGTTCAAATGATGTTTTATGTTGTGGCCAGCGAAAAGAGCCCGCTTCAAGGAGAAAATGAGGTCGTTGTTGAGAAATTCGAATATCTCCCTTGAAGCCCGCAGGGGATGCCGCTGGCTCCGATGGAGCCTGATGG